>JAEEGG010010193.1_pt1 | contig 20824 bp, 19 predicted proteins | sample 9134161 | NCBI WGS metagenome assembly JAEEGG01 (sample SAMN16246543, study PRJNA631951) | gut metagenome | biome: gut microbiome; feature: rumen; material: CR-attached | host: Bos | place: Iran: Karaj | collected 2018-10 | reverse complement strand
GATAAGCGTAGGTAAGACCCTTCTCCCAAGTGTTCTTGGCTACTGTCCAAACATTCTTGCGGGCACCAAAGTAACCGCGAGTGAGTTTCAGAATTCTTTTACGTTTTGCTCTTGATGCAACGTGATTAACTGATCTTGGCATAGTTTCTTCTTACTTTTAAATGTTTGACAATAGGTGAATTAACGGAGACACAACAGGTCGCGAACCTGCTTCATGTTTGATACATCAACGATTGTTGAACCTACCAAGTTGCGCTTCTGCTTCTTGGTCTTCTTAGTCAGAATGTGACTGTGGTAAGCGTGGTGTCTCTTGACCTTACCTGTACCAGTGAAAGAGAATCTCTTCTTCGCACCGGAATTTGTCTTTACTTTTGGCATTGTTTTTAAATATTTAAATTGTTATTATAATCGGCGACTACGCATATACCGGGCGCGCCACCTTTTTCTTTCTTTTCGACCTTTGACCTTAGACCTTTGACCTTAGACCTTAATCCTCGCTCTCCGTCAACTTCTTCAGCGCATCGGCACTGATTTTGGCATTGGCAAACAGTCCGCCGTTCGAGGGAGCTGCCTGCTCTTCCTTTTGTTGTCTCTCAGCCTCCTTGGCTTCAGCGATAGAAGCTTCTCTGTCGCGAGCCTGCTGGCTCTTCTTGGCCACACCAGCTTTCTTAGGAGCCAGATAGAGGAACATCTTCTTTCCTTCGAGTGATGGCATGCCCTCCACCTTTCCTACCTCTTCGAGGTCGTTGGCGAAACGAAGCAACAGCACTTCACCCTGCTCTTTGAACAAAATAGAGCGACCACGGAAGAACACATACGCGCGAACCTTATTACCTTCTTCCAGGAATTCCTTGGCATGCTTCAGTTTGAACTGGTAGTCGTGCTCATCGGTCTGAGGTCCGAAACGAATCTCCTTCACCTCCACCTTCACCTGCTTCGCCTTCATTTCCTTCTGACGCTTCTTCTGCTGGTAGAGGAATTTCGAATAGTCAATCAGTCGGCATACGGGAGGATTTGCATTAGGCGAAATTTCCACAAGGTCAACACCCTGCTCACGCGCCATATCCAATGCCTGACGGGTAGGCACTACTGTGCTGCCGCCTTCACCTACAATACGTACCTCACGAACACGAATCTGCTCGTTGACGCGGTACTGATTCTTCATGCTGTCATTCTTCATTGACTATCTTTCTCGACTCTAATTTCTCAAATTGGGTGCAAAGTTAGCAAAATTCAGCCAAAGCACCAAATTTTCTTTCCTTTTTTTTGATTCCGACCCCATCTTCCTGCTTATTTTCACTCTACGACCATATCACCGCTAAACGAAATGGCGTCACGTTCCTTTGCCTGAACGTCGATGGAAGTGTTGCCGTTGTCATAGACGGCAAAGGTATAGAGATATGAATCCTCGTCGTTATTCACGGTCAGACGGATATGTCGGATATTCTTCGCTCCAACGGTTTCCTGATAGTCGGCGATGGGTGCCGAGAAGTTCAGCCCCTTCCCTCCCCCATAAGGCACGTTATAGGCTCTGCCGATATATGGCAGATACGACACCAGGGTATCGCCCTTCACCTCCACAGTCCAAGGGCTTGTCACTGTACGCGTCGGTCCGCGCATGGGGCTCATCGTGCGGATATTGATGGTGTAGTGCCTGTCGTCAAGCGCTTCATTCACCTTCTTTGCCAGCTCGGCCTTTTCTGCAGGCGTCAGCGTAGCACAAGCCACCGCCATCAAGCCTGCCATCATTATCAAAAACAACTTCTTCATCGCTTTTTACATTATTCAATCGCAAAGATAAACATTATTTCTGAATTTCATTCTTTTATTTTCTTTTTTTTATTTCACATCCTTATTATTCAATAAGGGCATGTTATTGACGGATAAGGATAGGTTATTGAATGATAACTATACGTCTGTCGTTTTCATCCATTACGTTGGCATACCATTGCACTTTTTTTGACAAAAATCCTTCATCGTTTCAGCCCCCAAAAACCGTGAGTTAACTCGATTGATCAAAAGAATTAACTCAATTGACAAATCGAGTTAACTCAACTCATTATTTGAATTAATGAGCACCAGTCACATATTACACTTCCGTTTTCTTTACAGAAGGAACATCCTTTTCCCCTCCTTGGGAGCGTTTTAGTCCCAAGGAGGGAATCTTTTAGTCCCAGGGAGGGAATTTATTTTCCTCCGTTAGTAACGAACGATATGTCCGTAATAAATAATAATAGTTCCTTATTAATGAATAAGGTGTCTTTATTGAAGAATAACATGCCTTTATTGAAGAATAAGGTGCCTTTATTGCAAGACCTAACATGTCGTTTCAGAAAAGTGCCTGTAGAAAGGCCTTTCAAGAGATTTTACTGTCTCCAAGAGGTAACATCAGACCTAACTAAGACCTAACTAAGACCTAACACCAGAGGTAACATTCCGTTCATTAATCATAGACAACAGTTAGGTCTGATGTTAGGTCTATGTTAGGTCTTTGTTACCTCTCATGTTAGGTGTTTTGGGATAATGCAAACATCTAACTACCTAAAGACAAGCAAATTACGCTATGTCAATGTTAGGTCTTGCAAATAAAATCAAACTACAGTTATTGAAGTCAACATCAGTGGCTTTCGGGCGGTGTGTGTATTTATCAAAAACCATAGTATTTGGTGAGGAAGTAGGTTTTCTCCCAATCAACTATTTTCCTCTGGGATTCTTTTTCGGGATGGATATTAGTTTCGTCAAGCACCATGACGTGTTTGTCCTTCAGGTCGTAGGGCGGTCACTCTTTTGCTTTGCCATCAGGAGCTTGTTCTTGCGTAAGCGACGGATTGCCGGTCTAGGAAAAACACAGGCAGATTCCACAAGTGACTTAAAGCCGAGGCAGCAAAGAAGGCTGCGGTCCACCAACGCAAGCGTACTGGCGATGTAACGTCAGGAGCAATGGCATTGCTCCGATGGTCGCTGATTATCAGGAAGAATAATCAAACTAAAACTGAAAATAAACAATATACAAATATGAATAAGAAACTAATAAGACTATCAGAATCTGACTTAAAAGACTCACTCTCCTGTTACCAACCCCTCACTCGATAATATTTTTCAGACAAGATTCTTGGTAGTCTGAGTTATAATGCTTATCTTTGTAACGTCAGCAAAAATACATGAGTATCATTGAAATAACAGAATCAAATTATCAAGACTATTTGTCTCTCGATATCGTAGCTTTCTCCTTTGCGTATGAAGGAGCAATGGGCGAAATGGGGGCCGTCTACATAATCAGTCGTGATGGGCAGATATATCATGCGAACTATTGTCAAGGTGGCGACCCTCTTGATCCAAGACATATTGCTGATATCATACCCGTATTCAAGGACATCTCGTGGCGTATGTTCGATTGTATCTCGAATAATTCTGATTGGCGCACCATAGACTTGTTTGCTGGTAATAATCTTGTGATGGCAAATAATATCTACGACACTTTTATGAAGAAAGTTCAAGAAGCAAATTTCGAAACACCCAACAAACTTTTCCAATACTGGCCTGGCTTTGTGTTAGGTCTTCTTGGAAAAGATGGTGGCAATCTTACCATGAGAGATATATGGAGGCTTAGAAGAGAGCGGGGAGGATGATTCTCTTATTCTTCTTCATCCTTCAAATTCAATCTTAGTCTCGCTCATTGTGTTTACGTATCAAAAATCGGCCACTCTCCTTTCCGAAGATATAGTCACCAATCACCTCGATGCTCCAGGGTAGAGACAATACCAGATAGTCCTTGCAGAAATTAAAAGCTCCGTCGCATATTGTCAGCACCCCGTCAGGAACTTCATATTCCCCACCTATTAATTCTGGTCTGGTCATCATGAGTAGCCTGCGCCCCCCATTAGCATAGACGACCCCATACATATCCATCGTGGTATCTTTCTCGTCATACCAATATTCATTCACATCATACACCTCTTCCACGTACGGCCTGTCCCATGCACAGATATTCTCCACACTCTCAGGCATGATGTTCAGCGTCTTGTCCACCTCTTCCTCACTAAACGTATAAGGCATATACAAGGCTTCCAGCAACTTGCAGTCATCAAAGGCATGCTCATCAACCTGCTCACACCCCTCACGAATCTGATACCGTTTTACATTCGGCACTCTCAGCAGCAGTTTATTATTGGTGCTATATAGTTCTTCGTTAATTTTCATTTTTCTTTAACTCATACTCACCGCTATATTTATTATCCACTCTTACATCGACCTTCATGATGCCTTCATTTAGGGTTCCTTCAATCTGTCCCGATAATTCCCCGTTGTGTTTGTGAACTTTTGACAAGAAATGGTTTTCATCATCCAGTACGCATGAGAAGGTGTATGTAGCAGAGAGCCAAGTACCATCTCTGAAATTGAATTCCACCTCAATTTCTTTGCCTTTTTTATTTAAGGTAAGAAACATGTGGCCATCTCTCAAGTAATATGTCCCATCATTATTAGAAGAAAGCTCCTTGGTACTCTGTAACCCTTCTGGTAGGAACAATTCATAGTCTGACATAAGGTACTTACCATCTATCTGAGTGACAGAAACCAATAGTCCTGCGGGATGGTATATTCTTCCGCTTTGTCCTTGTGTATAATATTGATAATAAATACTATACTTTCCCTCTGCTTTTGACTTCGTAATGATTGGTCCCTCTTCTAATTCCAATTCATAACCAGGAGGATAGGCAGAGAGCACCCATGTTGCCAGACAATCACCCGAGGGGCAATCAGATTCATAGGCTCGTTTCAACTTGTTCAAAACACTCGCTGTCACATGTTGCTTGATATAATCAGCATCATTAAGGTTACCCTTATAGAATGCCTCAAGGAATGCCAACGGAGTTGTTGGCTCATTACTCTTTTCTTCAACAACGGGAGTTGTATCTAATGGTTTTTCCACAGGAGTTGTACTGTAATTCTCTTTAGGCTTGGCGTCTCCTGAGTCTTTAAAGAAATACCATCCTGCCCCAGCAGCAATCAACAATGCCAATATAATCCATATCCACATTTTAGATTTCTCTTCTTCCTCCCATTCATACGTTGGCAGTTTTTCTACCTCTATTTGAGCAGTTTGTTCTTGTTTTGGTTCAAATTCATCTTTCACTATAGGTTCTTGTTCAGAAACAGATAGGGGTTTGTTAATACTTTCTACTTCTTGATTTCGAGAGCTTGTTTTTCGTTGTTTAGAAGATGACTTTTTAGGAGTTTTTTGGGGGTTACCACCCACCATATATATTTGATCAACCAAGGCATCCCAGTCTTCTTCTGCATATCCCCTATAAACAAAAGGAGTCATATCAACAAGCCCCGTATAATTATAATGTTTCTCAGCTTCATCATGTTTGTGAGTGTAATGAAGACTAAGGTATTTCATTATAGCACAAAACTCTTTCCATACTACACCTCCACTCTTTTCTTTAGCATCCCAGCACTTAACAAACCATTTGAGGTAAGGAGAATTTATATCTGCACGTCCCCATGCACACACCCATAAAGTCCAAATAGTCATTATGACTAACAACAATTTATTTGTAATCCAAGTCATATACGTCTTAATTATTTATATGTTATACAATATCAATCATTAAATTATGTTTCATGGGCCTTTATAAACTCAACGTTATATTTCTCTATTTCAGACATCTTAGCGTAAACCTCATCTAAATTGTTTGTAGTTGGTTTGTACCAATCAGAATACGTAAAATAATAATAATGATGTCCTTCATGACCATATTCTCCATTATGATTGAAATAACCAACATACACATTTCCTAAATCAAAAATATGGCTTGACCTTCTTTCGGTATTCATTCTTAATATATCTTTTTCATTTTCAGACATTCTATCTAACCTAATACCTCCATTTTTTTCAACTCTATGTTCTCCAGGTCTTAAACGAAAATCGTTATAAGCTTCCAATGCCATTACAAGTTGCTCTTTACTACATCCAAACTGAAAACAATAATCATTTAAATTAGACTCCTCAAATGTAACACTGGACGACCATACGTCTTGTATTTTCTTTGTGATATTGTCAAGATAAGCCAATCCATCATTGACATTAAAATTATATCCATGTTTTGCGTATATATGACATCTGAGTCGTTCCAATTCTTTCTTTTTCAATCCCCTTAAATCATCTTCGCCGAGTTTTCGTTTTGTCAACGCACCTCCACTTTCCCTCAGATTGGATTTTTGGATGTCCATAAAAAAATACAGAAAAACTCCAACACCAAATAATATCCATCCAAATGTAGAACCTCCATCTTTTATAATGCTACATCCTATTACACCTGTCAGTAAAAACAAAAAACATCCCAAACGACCAATATTGTTTAGAAGATTCTCTCTATTTTCATTTGCTTTTATGATATTATCCATATTAGTGCATTTGTCATTAAATTCTTTTCATCTTACCAAATCTACATTGACTACACTTGTACCCAGAGCCATACGCCCCACGATGCTTACTGAGGCAATTAGGACATATACGATAACCACATGAGTCACAAATATACCATCCCCAATTTGATGGTAATTCTGTGCCACAACACATACAACGAATTAAATTAGCCATAATATTCTACTTTATATTCACTTAAATTAAAACCATTCTCAATAAAAATCTCTTCAATTAGTTCATTGTTCATTCTCTCCTTCAAAACTCCCGATATATATCTGATGATATTAAAGGTTCCAATTATTTCACGCGGAAAAAGATCCTTTACATGCCTTCTCTCTTCTTCCCTATCATATGGCCTCCGCGGTGAACAAGCTAGTTCAAAATCTAACAGTTCTAAGGCCCATGTTATATTATGTACCGTTATTGCATTATGTAGAATACCTTTGTTATGCAGTTTTCGTAAATTGCCAATCAAGACTTCTGCAGCAATAACATGTTTTTGATCATATCGTTCAGATTGCCATTGTTTAACATACCTTCCAATTTCTTTCTCGTTGATAAAAACGGCATCAGATATCCTATATGGGCATTCTACTTCATATTGTAACAATACAGGATGTAGAAGGTTGCCTGTGGGCAAAGATAGAGTTTCTCCTAATTCAATAACACACTCCATCTTATTTGTTTTAATGCCCAGTGTTGATACCTCAAGCCCCATATCAAAATCTCGCAAAGCATCATTCTTTAACAACAAACCAAGTGTTTCATCACCAATCTCATGGGTATTGATGAAATTATATTGAGAATATGACAACCCATTTCCTTTTGAGATAATGAATCCTCCTTCTTTGTTTTTCCCAACCAAATAGCTACGTCCATGATTTGGACTAATGTTCCACATCTTCAAGTATCCTTCATCATCTCTTAAATAAGGATAAATCGTGGTCGTAACATCACCCTTATGTTGGATAATGTTATAATCACAAGCTTTGCATCTTACGACTTCCATAATAATTGTTTTTGAAACATAGCAGGGAGGCATTAACCTCCCTGCGACACTTTTAAGCTTCGCGAACTGCAACGCTGCAAGAACCCCATGTTCTGCTACAAGCGGACATACAAACCACTTTCGAAGCCTTACTTACTTTTAACTCTTTCATAATTTTTTGTTTTTAGTTATAGGTACAATAAGGGAGTACCATTTGCCCATAATTACTTCATTTCTCGTTTTAACTTTTCTCTTTTATACTCGGGGAAATCAGATAGTCTCTCGTTAAGTTCCTTCTCACCTAATGGATTTATGCCTTGCATTTTCTTTTGCATCAAATTATATCGCGCTTTTGCTATATACATATTATTCTCTGAACATTTAATCGGGGTTCCATGTTCTGAATAGTTGTTTCCTGGACATAAATTACAAAAATCACAATAATCCTTTCTACCACATTCTTCAAAAGATTTGAGCTTCAGGTCACGCCACCATTTTAATATATCGCTATGATTTAGAATCTCTTTTACTCTTTCTGTATGAAGATTTCCTAATTCTAAATGAAAAGCACAGCATGGTATCAGTTTCCCATCTGGAGTAATATTAAATGTATCAAGCCCTGCTGAACATCCGTTTTGTTCCAAATTTCTTTTAACAGCACCAAAATTGTCAACTTCTTTACCTACATACATTGGGGTTTCCAAATCACATAATACAACTTCCAACTGTTCTTCTGTCAATCTCAAATGCCTACTTGCGCACTTATCTCCCTCTAAAGAGTCTGTAATATTTAGTTCGAATTGTACTGGGATTCCATAATCTCGACCAATCTGAGCGACGCCACGATATGTCTTAAGGTTTGGCCTCATTACGCAACATTTCAAAGTCATGGGCATCATTTTCCTGCTCAAATCATCAATCACCTTCATCGTTTTCTCCCATGATCCGTTTACTCGTGTAATATAGTCATGGACTTCTGAATCATTACTGTATAATGAAATACTTATGAGTCTTGGATAATAATTCAAGAGTTTATCGATTTTCCTTTCCAAAACAAGACCATTTGTATATATGTCAAAGGCAATGTCCTTTTGGTAAAGATAATCAATGATGTCCCATATAAACGGATTAACAAAAGGATCGCCACCAGTCAAACAAACTTTGTAAAGTCCTTCGACATAAAACTCGTCAATAATTCTTTTATATTCTTCAAGAGACAAATTGTTTCCGACATCTCTATAACTTCTTTCTGAATCATTTCTCGTTGCTCCAATATTATAACAATGTATACATTTTTCGCTACAATTATACGTCAGTTCTATCATAATTCCACCAATGCTCTTCGTCCTGTCTGAATATTCCATCTCGGCAGTATTTTTAGCTATGGGTAGACTTTCTCTATTTGGAACATCATCTAATTTAATAATACTCTTGTTTGCAAATAGGTCTCGCCTATACATCGTTATGGTTTTATGTGATGGAAGGAAAGAAGTAATTAGATTTAAATGTTTCAATTCTTCTAAGAAAGGGCTTAGATTATCTTCCGAGAGACGCGTATTCTTTGACAACAAACCTATTGATATACACCCATTACGTCCTAAATGCAGTATTTCCCCAATAACAAATGCAGATTCATCCTCAAAGAAATATGCCATTCCCTCAATAAGGTTGTAATATATGGCGACTTTATTTTTTTCGTCATATCTACCACAAGTCCATTCTGGCCGATATATCATATGCTTTTCTGTCATCTTTCCTTTTGTTCTACTTCTTCAAAATGTATAACAAATGTCCTAAGCCCTAATAATTGTAATAATATATCCAGAATTTGGATTATAGAATAACAACCTAAAAAAGTTAAAATATAAAACAAAGTTGGATTATTACATAATTGATAAACAAAAGAAACTATTATAGTGAATGTTTGCAACATCCCATTAAAAATCATTGAAGCACATATTACATGGAAAGGTTTGACTTTCTTATTATCTTTTTTTAGTAGATATTTGAGTGTGTCTGACTGGAAACCAATTACTATAGCATATGCTGCGATACTCAATCCTAAAGTACTGGGGAATACAGATAAACATATATCAGTTATCTTGTTGAGTTGACAGTATGACAAATCAGTGAAAAAGAAAACACACAGTGTAATCAACGAACTCAAAATAGCCATAAGCCACTGATCTTTACACTTTAAATGGCAAAACAAATCACATATCGTATAGTAAAAGGATTCGTCTTGAACACCAGTCTTTTCGAATTTCTCTTTATAATTGTAAATCTTCATAATTACGGATTTTATTAGTTATACATATCTACAACACAAAGAAGTGTGAGCCTCTCGCTATCCTACCGAAGGCTCTGGTAAAACCTGTACAAAGATAAAAGAAACAGCCCACACCCTTGGAGGATATTTAGGATGTGAGCCAATAATAGCTACACAAGAAATATTCCAACCAAGGAGGGAACGTGCTACTATCACCTGTTGTACTTTGAAGTTTACCAGACTTTTCGGTACAGATGAAAGCTTAACGCTTCCTACTATGTCTGCCACAGTTTTTCTGCGACAATGCAAATATAATAAAAATTTTGTACACGACATATTGTGTGGACTGATTTTGACATTTTATAACAATTTATCATCTCATCCATTTATTTGAGGATCATTCATTATTTATGGCAAAGATAGGAAACTAAAAACAAAAATGGAAGAAATGTTGCAACCATTTCTTCCATTTCACCTTTTTTATTCTGATTAGCGTTTCATCGCCTTGTTGTATTTCAGGGTGATAAGACTCTGAACATAGGAGGTGTATTCCTGGGCAACTTGCTCCATGGGGATGTCTGGATGTGACAGTATCAGGTCTTTCAAGGTATTATCCAATGACTTTTCCAACTCCCATCCTGCATCTGCCCATGCTACTGATCCTGGCTGAACACTATCGGACAAGGCACCTAACGTGGCATTGAACTTGGGCAAGACAGCCTTTGAGATGTCGGCTCTCAATCGTTCAATGCTTGTTTTCTTTGAAGGAGACGGAGCTGATGTCGTTGGTGATATGTTCTTCGGTTGTTTGTCTTCTTCCTTTGGCAATGCACTGACAGGTGTGACAGATGTCGTATCGACAGACTTGACGGACAGTGTATCAACAGGAACGATAGACTGTTCCTGCTGTGGCTCTTTGTCTTGGAATAACAGAACAGAGACTATAACAGCCACCACTAAGAGTAATGCCAATAACGCATACAGGATATGATTTAATCTGGATTTGCTAGCAATAGCCTTTGCCACTTCCTCTATCGACTGATAACGGTCGGAAGGGTTCTCTGCCGTACAACAGGCTATCACCTTATTATATATATGATGGTTGGGCAGGAGTTCAAGGATTTTGCCAAGGGCATAGATGTCAGTGCGGACATCTGTTTTGTTGCCAGCCAGTTGCTCTGGGGCAGCATAGGCATTGGTATGGCCTGGGGTGTCCTCGAAAGTGTCTGTATAACAAAAACCGAAATCGATGAGTTTGACATCATCGTTGATGCGAGTGAACAGGATATTATCAGGCTTTAGGTCAAGGTGAAGCACCTGATGGCTGTGGAGGTAGCCAAGGACATCGAGCAACTGACGCACGAACTTATCTGTGTTCTTCCGATTCTTGAAATAGTCGGGATGACTGGTAAGCCGCTGGGAAAGGGTCTCGCCATCGACATAATCCATCAGGATGCTGTTATCGTCGAGCGAGAGATAGCGTACTAAGTTCGGATGTTCCAAACGATAACCCGTCTCAAACTCTTTGCGGAGAGCCTCCTGATAGCGGATATCCCCTACATGTTCGGCTTTCAGCCGTTTCAAGAAATGCAGTTTACCATAGAGTTTCACACGGAAGGTGTCACAGGTGGCTCCCTGTGTCTCCATCTGTTCGATGGCTTCATAGCGTGACTGGTTATTTGTAAACTGCGACGACTCCATATATAAGTGAAAAACGAAAAACGAAAAGTGAAGAATTAGAGGACTTTGACTGAGGTGAGACCAGAGACACGACCTGCGGTAAACTGGCCTAACGACTTGCCTTGGCGTACGACATCAAGCACAAACAAAGGATGATGCAGCACAAAGTTAAGAATCTCCACCTCGTCACCAACTTGAAGTTTGCTGTTCAGGCTCTCTACAACACGATAATGCTGATTGCCCAGATATTGCATCTTCACCTTCCTGTCTGGCAGATAGGTTATCTCGACGACAGCATCGGATTGCAAGTCCGCAGAGCGTACTTCCTCGTCCGATGCGTCAAAGTCAGAGTTGCCTTTGTCCTCAATCCTGGACAGTTCTGCCCAATGGGCATAGCCTAAATAGCGGGCTATGGCATCTAGGGTACTGGTATGGGGCTCGCGTTCATCCTGTGCAAAGCCCACAAGACGTTTCAACGTGGTAGCACCTATGTGAACACCCGTCTTGCTCTCAATGTCGAGCGACAGATATTCACAATCAGAAGGCAGTCGCAGATCGTTTCCCGACTTCTTCTTCAGCATCTGAATAATATGGAATGGTAATTTCATTTCAAACAATATTATAGCGTATTTTGTTTCATGCCCCAATTTATTATGTCACTTTATGAACAGGGAATAGACCATGCTTGCGATAAAGGCGCCGACGAAAATGGCGATGAGTAGGACGAAGAAAAAGATGAACAATGCCAGAATGAATCTTAGCAGAGTGCTCAGATAGCTGTAGCCCGACAACTGCTTGATGGGGATGACTAACAACAGATAGTAAAACATTTCGAGATAGATACTCAGACAGAAGAAGTTGGATATGACGGAATACAACTGGAGCATATTCATCGAATAGACTACTGCCACGAAAAATCCAGAATAGTTGATGTACGGACATGCGTGCCCCCGACGGAAAACGAAATAGAGAGGAACCGAAAACAGCAAGAGGAACACCATGGTGACGAGACTGATGTGCTTCATCGTCCATTCGTAAGCCTGGTTGGAATACTGCTTGCTGGCTTCAGCGGCTCTGTCATTGTCGGGCTCGCCAATTGCATCGTCGAAACCTGACATAATCAGTTCCTGCGACTGTTCCAACCTGTTTTCCCCCTTGATGTTGAAACCAGAGCTCACCAGCAATGACAGGGCTATGAGCAGGAAAAACATCTTGAACGGTGGGAAATACGCCATCTGCATGCCCTGCAGATAGTCGCGAATCATGTAGCCAGGACGCAACAGCAGGTCGCGAATGGTGCGAAACATGCCGCGATTGCCTAAGCCCCAGACATCGAGGAACAGTAGGAAGGCTTTCTTGAACGAATAGATGCCGACACTGGCAGACTGCCCGCAACGGGGACAGTAGTTGCCTTCAAACCGGGTGCCGCAGGTGGCACACTGGTGCGACTCGTGCGACATGGGAGCCACTTGGTAAGGCTGTTTCTGCCACGCCTTGAATTGTCGGTATTTGGTTTTGAGTTTTTCTAAGGTCATCATCAATATATAATAAGTTAGAAAGGATAGCCAATGGCGAAATGGAGGGTTTGGTTCTTCTTGAATCCATCGGTATTGAAGAAGCCCGACTTGCCTGTTTCGTAAGGCACGTGGAGACCGATTCCCCAGTCGAGACGGATGATGAGGAAATCGAGGTCGTAACGGATACCAACACCTGTGCCGACAGCCATCTCGCGGAAGAAATTCTTCAGACGGAAGCGTCCTAAGTCGGAAACGGTGTCAAGATAGCCATTCTCACCGCTGTTGTTGGTGGTGGTCCACACATTACCGGCATCGATGAAGACGGCTCCGTGCAGATTGCCGAAGAGTTGGCGACGGTATTCTAAGTTGCAAACGAACTTGACGTTACCATTGCGCAGGAGATAGTCGTAGGCCTTATTGCCAAACGACTCGACGCTGCCAGGACCTATGCCACGGACGGAGAAGGCTCGGATGCTGTTGGCACCTCCGACATAGAACAATTCGGAATTGGGCAGTGCATCGGAATTGCCATAAATCCACGCATAGCCGGCATTGACATGGGCGACGAGTTGAGAGGCACTGTTGAGATTCCACGTCTTGGTGAAGTCGGTTTCTATCTTCAGGAACTGGGAATAGGGATTCTTGAAGAGCTGTTTGTTTTTCTCGTTCCATTTCTTGCCACCTATCATATATGCCAGCGACAGCAGATTGGCTGACTCGGCAATGGTGGTTTCCCAACGGATGGGGTGCAACTTGCCGACAGGACTGTTGTAGGTGTAGGTATAACGCATCTGGGGAATGAAGTAATCCTGCATGGTGGCTGCCAGATAGGGATTTTTCTTCACCAGTTCGTCATAGGCTTCGGTATGGCTGTTCATGAACTGATATTTCACCGTGAGGGGCGAGAACTCATGACGGCTCTGTGCCGATGATGGCCAGCGATAGGTCCACTCGCCGCTGACTACATGCATTTTGTAGTAACTGGGGCGATAGATGATGTTGGTGGACAGCTTGGCAATGGTGAGGGGGGTGCTGTAGAAACGGCGACGGCGTATGACGCGCCCCTGACTGTCGCGACGAACGCGGTTGCCACCGAAGAAGGGAGCTATGATGCGCGGAAACTCGATGCTGGCATCTATACCGTATTCGTAGTTATTCATCGACGAACCGCCACTGGTTGACCACTCGTAGGAACCATGTAGGTTGACGTCTATTTTCTCACCGCCACGGAATGCATTGCGACGGGTGACGCCCAGACGCAGTTCAGGTCCCAGTCGCCCAATGGTGCGGGCATTAAAATTGGTTTCGATATAGAAGTCCCAAGGTTTGTCGAAGACGCAGTTGAGCGTCAGGTCGAGGGTGTCGCAGGTGGCAGTGGTATCACGCGGTGTGAACACGAAATCGGTTGACGAAAACAGTCCCATGGCATTGAGTTTGTTGACTGACTGCACATAGTTGTCATAGCTATAGAGCTGACGGGGGCGCAACTTCATATCGGCCATGAGCACACGGGTGCGGATGGGTGGTTTCTTGCCCGAGAAACGGACGGTGAAGTTGCGGCGCTGCAGCGAATCGGTCAGCTGTTCTCTGAAGGTCTTGCGCATATTGATGTTCACCCTGCCGACATACCACTGACGGAGGGCCTGGGGAGCCACATTGTTGGCCAACTGGAAGCGCAACTGCACCTTGCCATCTACGGCAAAGGTGTCGGCCAGATAGGAGGCATCGTCTTTCTGATAATAGAAATAACCGTTGTTGCGCAACAACTGGGTGACACGGCCTCGCTCGGCATCAAGATTAGCCACCACGAAGGGATCGCCTTTGTGAATCACTGCCTCGTCGAGGGTTGACTTTATCAGACTGTCGGCACGGGCTGGGAATCCAAAATAGCCGATGCTGTCGAGATAGTAGAGACGCCCCGGATTGACGTTATAGGCTATCTTGGAGGTCTTGGGATTCTTCTGCGGTACTATCTCGAAACCTACCTGACCGTTGAAGTAGCCATGATTGCGCAAGACGGAAGTGGCTACCGAGGAACGCAGTTCGGGATTTACCCAAGACATCAGGACGGGCTGTTTGCCGAAGGATTTTGTCATCCACTTGGCAAAACCCGAAGTTTTGCCGCTATAGTGATTCCATATAGACAGGCCGAGGGAGAAAGGCAAACGATGGTAACTGCTGCCGAAGAGGGCTCCGTTGGGGGCGGTGGCAAGGGCGGCTTCCACTTCTTCCTGCGTCTGCGTGAAGTTGTCGTTGGCCTCGTAGTTCTCGTAACTTATCTTGGTAAGACCGGTAAACAGCTTGTCGTCTTCCGGTATATTCTTTGTCATTGAACAGGAAGACAGCAGCACACCTAATATAATATATAGAATACTATTTCTTTTCATTGCTTTCTGTTTTTAGGGAATCGGCAGGAGTCGCTGTCGCACGCTGATGATCCGGAGTGGTGGGTCTGCGCTGCGGAGTGGAGTCCTTGAATCGGAAGATGTCCCAGAAATGCTGCAGCGAACGGCGCCATGTGAAGCCTGCTCCATACTTCTGGGTATAACCGTCCAGCCAGTCGTAGCTGTTGTTCTGATAATAGAGCGTGATAAACTTATTGGCAGTCTGGTCTAAGCGGTATTCAAGCGACACATTGTCGAAGAACGAGTTGTTGCGCTGCTGGAGTTCGGCTCCCGACGACACCTTACCGCCAACGGCTATCTTCAGACGGTTGTTCATGAAGCGCTTGGCAAACTTGAAGGAATAGTCGGTATGCATGGCACCCGTGGCATCAGTGGAATTGTCCATGCCAAACGAGAGGTCGAGGGTGCGCAGGGCATTACCCGTGATGTGATTGATTTCGGAATTGAGGAACGAACTGAGGGCGGAGTTCATGGAGAAGGCACTGGTATTGCCATCTGCCAGATACATTCCGGTGGTCAGCATCGTCACTGCCAACTTACCGCGCTGTTCTACACCCATTGCCTGCAATTCGCTGTGCATCTGCATGTCTTCCGGGGCATCAAGGGTAAACGTGACTCCCATATTCTTGAGCGTCTTGGTGATTACAACGCCACATTCGAACTCGACACTGCGCCCTGCCCCACTGCTGTTGGCAACGGCAGCACGCGTGCGCTCGGTAGCCGTGATATTCAGCGTGGGATTATATGGGTCGCCGGTAAATTCGATATTCGAACCGTCACGGATGGTGAAGGTCTTCAGCGGAATAGCCGGCAGCGAGTATTTCATCTCACCATTCGACAGCGTGTAGCGACCACGCAACTGAAGATTGTCGGCTGGAGTGTATTGCAGGCGCAAGGTGCCGCCTCCCATCAGGTCGATATAGTTGGAGTGGTCGGCATTCAGATAGGCCATGATATGAGCGCCCTTCGACACTTCGACTGTCATATCCATACTGAAGCCAGTCAGTTGTGGACGCTCAACCACTATCTGTGCCGTATCGCTGAAGTCGGTAAACTTGACGAGTTCCTCCAGGTGATTGTCGGTTGATAGCGGGGTGTCGCGCAACACGTAACTCATATCGGTAGAGCCCAGCACATTCAGACGGCCCCGCATATTCAGATTGTCGAGGGTTCCCTGGATGCGACCGAATATATCAACGAAGGCCTTACCATAAGCAATACTGTTGGGGTTTTCTTTCTCACTGATTACCTGATAGTCGCGAGCTCGCATGCGGAGGTCAACCAATATCTTGTCGAGATTCGAGAAATTGATGCTTCCATGCAGCGTCAGTGGGTTTTCATTATAGGAATAAAGCGAGAAATTTTCGAACAGCAAATTGGAGCCTACTATGCGCACGGGGTCATTGTCAAAGCGCATTCGCATACCGTAGGGTACGCTGACAAGATAGGATGAATCGAGATATATCTCACCATCCACCTGAGGAGTCTTCAAAGCTCCCTTGATAGTCAGTTCGCCCTCACCGTAGCCTTCCAAACCGACTATCTGGTCGGGCACGAAACCATTGACAATCGACAGGGGGAAACGGGTGAGCTGCAACTTGGCATCAAGCGAGCCCCCACCCTGATTATAATAGGTGCCGCTGAGAAGGCCTACCTCGACATCATCACGCAGCAGTCGGGCTTCGACGGCATGGGCATCGTTCTCCTTCTGCAGATAGACGAGTTCGGTGCTGACATTGCCTACAGGATTCTTCTCGTAGGTCATGTTCTGAACAGCCATATCGCTCACAACGGAGATATGGCCACCGGCATCCTGCACTACATGGTAGTCGCCATCCAGAATACCCGTCATACGAGGCACATAAGGCAAAACTGACGTGATTTCACCTAAATTGAAGCGGTTGATGCTGATGGTGATATCCTGCTGAGCCGTCGGGTCGCTATCCTCTGAATAGATTTTCACACCTGTACGGTCGTCGGCTATCAGGTCGATCTTTGCCTTTACCTTATGATTGGCACCAAAGAAGATGAAATTGTCTTTGTTGAGGGCAAATTCCTTGTAACCCAATGTGGGACGGTCGGGCACCAGATGGATGTGTATGCCGCTGTCAACCATCTCGGCTTGGGCACCGATGCGGGCACCTAACTTGTCGGCAGAGTCGTAATAGCGCACGCCCATCGTGGCTCCACGCTCCTGCAGAATACCATCGAAAAGGGCATTGAACACGAACTGGGGATTGCGCTTGTTGTTGCGCACCTGACCACCGAAGCTGAGGTGTTTGTCACGCTGCGTCAATCGGAAATTGATGGTATCCAGACGTGTACCGTCAACAACGAGGGAATGCACATAACCACTGCCATTGACGCCAGTAGTCACCGAGGTATTCATATCCAGGAGGAAGTCCTTGAAATCTATATTATGACCACTCTTCAACAGAGTGGCTATGGGGTTGTCCTTCTTACTTTCTACATGCAACTTCATCGTGGGAAGGAGCCGGCGGAGTGCTGGTTGGTCGATGATTTTCTTTTCATACTGTGCCATGGCGGAATCGCTCAATACGGTGAGCTGCTTCAACAGTTGTTCGTAGTGTCCGCTGGCATCTAACTTAACTATGAAGTCACCACTCTGGATGCGGGCATAGGTGGTGTCGGCACGTAGGTTGATCAACAAGCCTAAATCCTCAGGACGGTAGGTCTTGGCTGAATCACGGATGGTGAAATCGCTGAAGAAGCCACTGGCATAGTGGGTTTTCTTGAGGTCGGAACTGACATCCACATGGCCGCAGAGTGCAAGAGTCAAAGGCTTATCTACCAAATGCAGGCGATAGAGGTCGAGCTGCGACATATCGGCTGTGATGGTGCCTACGAACTTGTTCTTGCTCATCAAGGCATCCATAGCCAGGGTTCCGTCGAGCAATTCATTATTACCTGCCACCTGGGCATGCATGCGACCGTTCTTGATATCTGCCAATGCCGTCATTCCCGTCAGATGATAGCGCCCAAACTGCAATTGCTGTATCTTGGCATCGGCCTGCAGCATCGTACGGGGGGAAAAGAAATCGGTGCCCTGCCCTTTCGCTACAATATCAGCAGAAATGGTATAGATGGAATCTTTGGGCATAAAATGATGCACATTTAAATCCCGAATCTTGGCATCTATATCATAGCGCATAGCATCTGCATTGAAAGTGCCTTTGGCCTTCACCATGCCCTTTCCCTCGTGCATCACGATATCACCACTATACTGCGAACCGTCTGCACGCACAAGTCCTTCGGCTGTGATACCACGGGGAATGTGGATATCCTTGGGAAGCATACTACTCAGGAAACTCAAGTCTTCTGTACGAGCCTTGAAATCTACTTTGGCACGCAGGCGCTTCGGATCGGTAAGATTGGCTGCGAAACCTGTTGCTGTGGCATGGAAGGCTGTTGGCAACGAGACGTCAAGTCCGTCGAATTCCATATAATCCATATTGCCATTCACCGAGCCCTTGACACTCAACGGATAGTTGGGCCAGCGCTGCTGGAACGACTGAGGCATTCCGCCTAGAAACCGCATCAGGTCTTGCTTACCCAACTGGGCATTCATCCGCATACGCATCTTGCCCGGAGCTATCTTGTCCGTCAGAGAAAGGGGGAAATCGAGTTCGAGGTCTATATCTGAATCGGGAGTTTTCAACTGCATTCTGGGTAATCGTATCTTGCCGTTTTCCAAAGCAACAGCTCCTGTGAGGTCGGTCACTTGCAAACCACTCTTCTCTTTCAACTGGGTGGAGCGCACTGTCAAGCGAAGCGTCGGATCGTGATAGTATATGGAATCGACAGCAAGATTGACATGGGTTAAATCGATGTGATTGTAATCCAATCCTTCTATACGAGGCATGTAGTTTTGATCATACTGCAGGCTGCCATTAGTCCATTCTACCGACGCTATCCGATAAGTCTGGCTTTCAAGGTCAATATCTCCTGTTTTGGCGCAAAGGCTTCCAAAGCGGGCTTTCACACTCATCGTGTCGCCAGGCATGTGGAATGCGACATCGGAATGAAGGATGGTCAGACTGTCGGCATATATCTTCCATTTATTCTCCGAACTGGTGGTATCTTCCGGCACACTGTCATTCATGACAATATCCACCCTCGCCTCTTCCAAACAGGCTCCATTCACTTCTACCGTCTGTTTGTCAAGATCTATACCTTTACTCGACAATGCCAACTTCTTAAAGGCTCCCTTCACTCGAGCTGCTGATACAAACTGTGCGGTATTGAACTTGGCATTATCCACTTCCAGCGTATTGATAATCACTTTGTTACCAAAGAGGGGAAGCAACTGGACGTCAACCACCATACGCTCCACATCGGCAATGGTATCGGGCTGTTGAATCATCCGAAAACCGTCAATGCCTAAGTCAAGTGGGAAAGAGAGATCTACATGGTCAACCGTAATCTGCATTCCGGTTTTATCCGATGCAATTGCTGCAACCTTATCTACCACCCAGTTCTGTACAGGAGGTAAATAAAGCAGTATCGTCAGTATCAGAAACAGTAGAATAGGACTCAATAATATGCCCAATATCCACCAGAATGCTTTCTTCATGAGCTGTCACTTTGCTAAATCTTCTGCAAAGTAAGTAAAAATATCGGAAATACGAAACTATTTCTCAAGAAATTTGATGTTTTGCCATATATTATCGACTGGTAGAGGCGACTCTACTACGATATGTTCTTTCGAGACAGGATGGATAAAATCTATACGATGAGAAAGCAGCGAAATACTACCATCAGCATTACTGCGCTTAGAACCATACTTCAAATCGCCCTTGATTGGACAACCCATTGCCGAAAGCTGACAACGTATCTGGTGATGCCTTCCTGTTAATAAATTGATTTCCAATAAGTAATAACGTTCCGACTGGCCTATCAGCCGATACTTCAAAATGGCTTTCTTTGAACCTGGTACCTCACGTGGATAAGCATAGGATTTGTTCTGCTTTTCATTTCTCGTCAACCAATGCTCAAGTGTTCCCTCAGGTAACGCTGGCTGATTCTGCACCAATGCCCAATAGGTTTTATGCACCTCGCCTTTTCGGAACATATCATTTAATCTGGATAATGCCTTAGAAGTACGCGCAAAAACTACCAAACCACAGACTGGACGGTCTAAACGATGAACAACACCAAGAAACACAGCACCAGGCTTGGCATACTTCTCCTTGATATATGCCTTCACCGTTTCAGCAAGTGGGGTATCGCCAGTTTTGTCACCTTGCACAATCTCTCCACTCTCCTTATATACTATAATAATATGATTATCTTCGTAAACAACCTGCATAACAAATGCAAAGGTAATGACTTTATTTCAAAAAACAAAGAAACCCTGCTATCTTTTCGATAACAGGGCTTCTTTTAAAAAAGTGGCGGCCTCCTACTCTCCCGCATTGCATTGCAGTACCATCGGCGCAAGCGGGCTTAACTTCTCTGTTCGGAATGGGAAGAGGTGGGACCCCGCCGCAATAACCACCTGATAATTCTTCG
>JAEEGG010010191.1_pt1 | contig 20828 bp, 20 predicted proteins | sample 9134161 | NCBI WGS metagenome assembly JAEEGG01 (sample SAMN16246543, study PRJNA631951) | gut metagenome | biome: gut microbiome; feature: rumen; material: CR-attached | host: Bos | place: Iran: Karaj | collected 2018-10 | reverse complement strand
CTCCATGAAGGTGTTCATCAGGTCCTTTGTGGTCACATCCTCCCAAAGCTCCTCATCGGAGAACGGGAGCTGGAACTCGGAGGGCTTACGCTCGATAGTCAGGTTGTCCGAGTTCTCATTACCCATCAGAAGCTCGGAGTATTTCTTGAACTTGGAGTACTCGAGAAGCCTCTCAACAAGCTCCTCCCTCGGGTCAACATATTCCTCTCCGAACTCGACCTCCACAGGAAGCATCATCTGGCTCTTTATCCAGATGAGCTCTGCGGCCATCTTATAGAACTCCGAAAGGTCCCCAAGCCCTATCTCCTTGGCATGATGAAGATAATCCAGGAACTGGTCGGTTATCTCCGATATTGGGATATCGTAGATGTTGACCTCAGCCTTCTGGATGAGAGCCAGAAGCAGATCAAGAGGACCTTCGAATTTAGCGGTCTTGAACTCAACCATGATTTAGCGTCAGCCTCAGACCTCAGTCAGCTCAGAAGCCTCTGCGGAGGGAACTCCCTCTGAGACACCCTTGCTGAACATCGCAACCCTGAGCTTGGAGTCAAGCTCCGCGATGATATCCGGATTGGCCTTGAGGAATGCCAGGGTGTTGTCCCTGCCCTGCCCGATCTTCTCACCGTTGAACGAGTACCATGAGCCGGTCTTCTCCAGGAAGCCGTAGCGCAGCGCTCCGTCAAGGATTCCGCTTGCGTAGCTGATACCCTCATCGAACATCAGATCCAGCTCGACCTTCCTGAACGGAGGAGCAACCTTGTTCTTGACGATCTTGACCCTGACACGGTTTCCGATATACTCGTCCGCACCCTTGCTGATGGTCTCGATCTTACGGACCTCCATCCTGACTGAGCTGTAGAACTTAAGCGCGTTTCCGCCTGTGGTGGTCTCAGGGTTACCGAACATGACGCCGATCTTCATTCTGATCTGGTTGATGAATATGATTGTTGTCTTGCTCTTTGCGAGGATTGCGGTGAGCTTTCTCAGTGCCTGGCTCATCAGACGTGCCTGAAGACCCATGTGAGAGTCTCCCATGTCACCCTCGATCTCAGCCTGCGGTGTGAGCGCTGCGACTGAGTCCACGATTATGATGTCAACTGCTCCGCTTCTGACAAGGGACTCTGCGACCTCCAAAGCCTGCTCTCCGCTGTCCGGCTGTGAGATCCAGAGCTCGTCGGTGTTCACTCCGAGCTTCTTGGCATATGTGGGGTCAAGGGCATGCTCTGCATCGATGAAAGCGGCGATTCCGCCTGCCTTCTGGGCCTCTGCCACGGCATGAAGTGCCAGGGTTGTCTTTCCTGATGACTCAGGACCGTATATCTCAATGACTCTTCCGCGCGGATAACCGCCTACTCCCAGAGCCTCGTCAAGGAGGATCGAGCCTGACGGAATGACCTCCACATTTGCGGCCACCGGGTTGTCTCCCAGCCTCATCAGGGAGCCCTTTCCGAACTCCTTGTCTATCTGCGCCCTGGCAGCCTCAAGGGCAGCCATCTTCTGGTTATGTACATCCATTGTCTTAACTTCAGTTGCCTTTTCCTTAGCCATTGTATCTAAACTCCTAATCATAACTCACTTAAGCCCGAAAAGATCCTCGGAATCCGCGATTATCGTCACAGGTCCGTCATTCTCATAGCAAACATGCATGTGGGCACCGAACATCCCGTGCTGCACGTTGAAGCCCAGATTCCTCAGCTCCTGCATGAAGAGCTCATACATCCTCTCGGCATGATCGGGTTTCCCGGCTCCGTCAAAAGACGGCCTGTTGCCCTTGTGCAGGTTCGCGTACAGCGTGAACTGGCTGACCACCAGGATGTCGCCTCCTACATCAGAGACGCTGAGGTTCATCTTGTCGTCACTGTCACGGAACAGCCTCATCTTAGAGATCTTGGCGGCCATCTTGCGGCAGAGATCCTCCGTGTCAGAGTCAACCACGCCGAGATAGATCAGAAGACCGTAGCCTATCTTCCCTGTGACGGCACCGTCTACAGTGACACTTGCGTCCCTTACCCTCTGGACAACAGCTCTCATCTCAGATCACCCTGGCCGCGGGACATCTTCTGGACAAAGGTCCTCTTGTCCTTTGCGGTAAAGAAAGCCGAGCCTGCCACGGCGACATCAACACCGCTGTCAAACACATCAGCGATTGTGGATGAGTTAACACCGCCGTCTATGGAGATGAAGTAATCCCTGCTGCCACGGATATCGGCAAGACGTCTCACCTTGTCCAGAGTCTCAGGAATCAGAGTCTGACCTCCGAATCCCGGATTGACGCTCATGATCAGCACAAGGTCAACCATGTCCAGATAAGGCTCAACCTCGGAGACAGGTGTGGATGGCCTGATAGACAGCCCGCACTCAACTCCATAGGACTTGATGATCTCTAGAGTCTCCCTGATGTCCTCACATGCCTCTGTATGGACCGTGATGCAGTCGCACCCTGCCTTGGCAAAGTGCTCGACGAACCTCACTGGCTCCTCAATCATCAGATGGGCGTCAAAGAACAGGTCGGAGTGCGGCCTGATGTCCGTTATGAACTTGGGCCCGAAGGTGATGTTGGGGACAAAGACACCGTCCATGACATCAAGATGGACCCAGTTGGTTCCGCTGAGCCTGATATCCTCTAGTGCAGTCCTGATGTCCGAGAAATCCGCGGACAGTACTGACGGGGCGATGATGATGCTTCTTTCCATGCCTACAATATATCACAGCAATGGCTGTTTTCATAGATAAAGAGAGCTATTTTAAGCAAAAAAACTTAACAAAATACAAGTACTTTAAGATAAAACAATGCAAATTTTGGGATAAACAACCAAAATTCAATCAGTTCTTCAATGTCTCTCTGTCGTCCGACAGGTTCTCGATGTCCTCGATCTTGTAGCCGATCATCTTGGACACTCCCGGCTCCTGCTGTGTCACACCCAGGAGGCAGTCGGACCCCATGACGGTTCCCTTGTTATGGGTGATGATGATGAACTGGCTCTTCTCCTCGAACTTGTCCAGCACGCGCATGAATGCACCGATGTTCCTGGCGTCCAGTGCGGCATCGATCTCGTCAAGGATACAGAACGGGGACGGCTTGACCATGTATGTTGCGAACAGGAGCGCAACGGCGGTCATGGACCTCTCTCCTCCTGAAAGAAGACCGAGCTGGAGCATCTTCTTTCCTGGCGGCTGGGCCTTGATGTCAATTCCTGACTCAAGGACATTCTCCTCATCGGTGAGGACAAGCTCCGCCTTTCCGCCTCCGAACAGCGTGGTGAACATCTCCTGGAAATTATCCGATATCTGACCGTATGTCTCGAGGAACATCTCCTCGCTGCGGCGCCTGATCTCGGCTATGACCTCCTCAAGGTCGTTCTTGGCCTTGGTAAGGTCATCCATGTTCTTGCTGTAGAAGTCGTAGTTCTTCTTGGCCTCGTTGAACTCGTCCTCAGCCATGAAGTTGATGTATCCAAGATCCGAGATTTTCTTCTTCACGGAGTCAAGCGTTGACTTGAGCTCCTCGACGGGAGCGGTTATCTCATGGTCGTTGAACTCCCTGAGGCTCTTTCCGGTGTTGTCGAAGAACTCGGTGAAGATTCTCTGGATGTTCTCCAATATGGTCCTGATGTTCTCCCTGGCAGTGGCGATGTCAACTGCAAGGGTCTGCTTGCGCTGGAACTTGGTCTGGAACTCGGAGTTGTTCTCGGTGATCTCCCTGGACCTCTGCTCAATGGTGAGATTCAGCTCTGCGATATCATCGCGTATTGCCTGTATCTCCTCTATTGTCTCCTGCCTGCTGCTCTTCAGATCGTCGATCCTCTCCAGGATCTCGTTGACCTTGCTCTCCTCGGCCTCAGCTGAATGCGATGCATCGGAGAAATCGAACTCCATCTGCTGCAGGCTGGACTTGAGGTCCGTAATTGAGTTCTTCAGCGAGTCTGCGTTGGCCTTGAACTGCACCTCGTCAAGCTCCAGGTCATGCAGGTCTGACTCCTTCAGGATCAGGAGGTTTGACAGCCTCTCGTTCTCTGCTGTCAGGTCGGCAATCTTGTCTCGGTTCTCGGCCTCACGCTCGTAGGAGCGCTCAAGGTCGTTATCCAGCTTTGTCTTTTTGGCCAGAGTACCTTCTGGGGCCATGAAGTCATCGAGGAAGGTCGGGATTGTCCCGCTGTACTCCTGGAAAAGGCCCTTGATCTCATCAAGTTCCTCCAGGACGGACTCCTCGGCCTGGTCAATTGCATCACGGAACACATCGGCATCGAATGAGACAGATGAGATGTCGCGCAAAAAGCTCACACGCTCGGTGAGCACCCGTCTTGCTTTGGAGAACTCAGCAAGTAGCTCCCTCTCTGCCTTGGATCTCTGTGCTGTGCTGTATCCGCTACCCTTGATCTCGGCCTCAAGGCGGTTGGAGATGTCGTTTGCCAGATCGCTAATCTGGGCTGTGATCGTGATTCTCTCAGCTGAGATGCTCTCATTGGTCTCAATGAGGTCATTGATGTCCATCTGATGCCTGATCCTGTCAGACTTGAGGATCTCAATCCCCTCCTTGGCCTTCTCGATGCTCTGCTGTGTCAGGCGTATGTTCTCGAGGATGCTCTCGTAGTCGGCCTGTCTCTCCTCAAGGCGCTGCTTGTCGCGGTCCATACGGTCCTGGACCTGCATTGCCCTGTCCTTGGCGGCCTTGGAGCGCTGTGAGATCTCCTGGAACCTGTCGTTGTAGACCTCGATCGTGGACTTGAAGGAGTTGATCTTCTCCTCCAACGCCCTGGCCTTTCCGGACATGTCCTCCCTGCGTGAGCGAAGCTGCTCAAGCTCATCCTGCTGCTGTGCAAGACCGGCTCTGGCATTCTCCAGCACGGCATCTATGGTGCGCTCCTCATCCTCCAGCTTATCAAGCTCTGACTGCCTGTAATCCTTGAGTTTTGTAAGCGACTGCACATATGAGAGCTGGAGGTCAACCTCAAGTTGCTCACGCTGGGCGTTGAGCTCCCTGTTCTTTATGACCTTGTCCAGCTGTAGCTTCCTTGAGTTGTAGACCTTCTCGGCCTCCTTCAGGAGAAGCTCGACCTGGGCCATGTTCTCGTCTGTCTTTGCAAGCTTGCGTGCCGCATCCTCGCTCTGCTGCTTGAAGCGGCTTATACCGGATGCCTCCTCGAAGATATAGCGCCTGTCCTCAGGCTTCATAAGGAGGATCTGGTCGATCTTACCCTGCTCCAGGATGCTGTATGCGGCCTTTCCGACACCTGTGTCAAGGAAGAGGTCCTTGATGTTCCTCAGAAGGCATTTCTCACGGTTGAGGTAATACTCGTTGTCTCCGTTGCGGAACGCCCTTCTCTTGATCTCCACCTCTGTGGCGTTGATGTTCAGGATCCCGGCCTCATTGTTCATGGTCAGTATGACCTCACACATGGGCATGGGCTTACGCTTGTCGGTTCCGTTGAAGATCACATCCTCGCGCTTGCTGGCCCTGATTGTGCTCAGCGCCTGGGTGCCAAGAACCCACTTCACGGCATCAACGACATTGCTCTTTCCGCTGCCGTTAGGCCCCAGAAGAGATGTGATACCGTCAGAGAATTCGAATTTGGTCCTGTCCGCGAACGACTTGAAACCGTAAAGCTCAACTGATTTCAGAAACATACGGTCAAATCATAGCACAAAAGGCCGTCAGTTTCCATAAATGACAAACAATTGCTTTTGATTTAAAATGGAGTTTATGGAGCAGCTCTCATTATTCGAGGAACCATCATACGACATCACAATCGGGGCCGATGAGGCCGGCCGCGGACCGCTCGCAGGCCCGGTGTGCGCAGGGGCAGTCGTGCTCCCTCCGGACTTCCCGTTTGAGATCCTCGCCGACTCCAAGCAGCTCTCCGAGAAACGCCGCCTCTCCGCGGAGATCATCATAAAGGAGCGCGCCACCGCCTGGGCCGTGGCATGGGCAAGCCCGGCAGAGATTGACAGGATCAATATCCTCCAGGCATCGATGCTTGCCATGAAAAGGGCCTATCTCAAGGTGATATCTCAACTTAACCTGAGTGCTGACACCTCGTGCATCCTCCTTGTGGACGGAAACAGACGCCCCGAAGTGGACATCCCGTGCAAGGCCATAGTCAAGGGCGATGCCTCCGTTCATGAGATAATGGCCGCCAGCATCCTCGCCAAGAACGCAAGGGACCGCTTCATGGTGTGCGCAGCCACTAAGTGGCCCCAATACGGCTTTGAGAAACATAAGGGCTACCCGTGCAAAGCGCACAAGGCAGCCCTCAAAGAGTTCGGACCATGTCCGATCCACAGATACACATTCAACTGGGATTGATCAGTTGTCTTTCTTCTTGGCGTGCATCTTCATGTAGTCGACTGACTTCTGGAACTCGCGGATGAACTCACCCAGGTCCTCAGGATAGACTATGACGCTCTGGCGGATGAAACGTCCTTCGTCAGCGGTACCTTTGCTCTCAACGATGTTGAGGTACATGTCCCCCTTGTAGTTCTCCTTCACATTGAAGAAATACGTCCTGTCGTTTGTGACGAACCTTGTTGAGAAAACTTCACCTCTCTGACCCATGGAAGGCCTCCTTCGCTGATAATAGTCGTAAACGAAAAAGACCACGTTTGCCGTGGTCTTTAAGCGCCCGACGGGAGTCGAACCCGCGTCTTCAGCTTGGAGGGCTGAGGTAATACCGTTATACCACAAGCGCAATACGGTGTATTTATAAACAAAAAGCCGAAACGCGTCAAGTGCTATTCCGGCTTTTTAACAGCTTCAGATGTTCTTCAGAACGGTCTGCGCGATATTCTCCGCAGTTATGCCGAATTCCCTCTTAAGCTCATCGGCAGTGCCTGACATCGAGAACCTGTCGTCAATGCCTACGGCAATGACCTTTGACTTGTGCGCGGCAGATGCAAGAGCCTCTGAGACGCATCCGTAGAGGCCACCTATGACAGTATGGTTCTCTACTGTGACAATGACCTTCACCTTCTCTGCTGTCCTTCTGACAAGATCACAGTCAAACGGCTTGATGCTGACGCAGTTGACAAGCTTCCCGTGAATGCCCTTCTCTTCCAGCGCATTGAACGCATCGAAGCTGGCACGTGAGCACGAGCCCTCATAAAGGATGGCAAAGTCATCGCCGTTATCGTATACGACATCCTCCTTGCCTACCTCCAACGGCTTTGATCCGTAGCAGTAAGTCTTGTCCCTGGGAACCCTTATGTACACAGGACCCTTGACGGATGCGGCAAAGTTTATGGCCTCCTCAAGCTGCTCAGGAGTGGACGGGTCCAGGACCCTCATGTTGGGCAGGACCCTTGCAAGGGCAAGATCCTCATTGCCGTGATGGCTTGCACCGTCCTGGCCGTTATCTATTCCCGGATGGGTGCCTATGATCTTGAGGTTCGCGTTGGCATAGCAGGCCATCCTGACCTGTGTCCAGGCGTTTCCGAGCGTAAGTATGCAGAAATTGACTACAAACGGAGTCATTCCCTCAAGTGCAAGGCCGTAGCCGATGCTCATTGCGCTTGTCTCGCTGATTCCGCACTCAACGAATCTCTCAGGATGAACTGCCTTGAAATCAGTTGTCTTAGTCGATTTGGCGATATCACCGTCTATTACGACAATCCTGTCATCGTTTATCTTCGCAAGATCCTTTCCAATCAGGTCTCTCAGAGAAGTGCTGTCCATCATATCGCCTCCCTCTGCCTCTTGAGCTCTTCAATGGCAGTGCAGTACTGCTCGTCGGTCATAACTCCGCCATGCCATGCAGGATTATCCTCCATGAAGCTCACGCCTTTGCCCTTGGATGTGTTGCAGACAATGCAGATAGGCGTTCCCCTGTTCTCAATGCACATTTCAACTGCATTTGCCACCTGCTCCATGTCATGGCCGTCAATCTCCACGACACGCCATCCGAAGCTCCTGATCTTGGCTGCAAGATCTCCGAGCGGCAGGATCTTGTCAGTGAAATCGTTCAGGCATATGCGGTTGAGGTCCAGGAACATGGCAAGACGGTCAAGCTTGTAGGCAGCAGCCTGGGCAAGGGCCTCGTAGTTCTGGCCCTCTGTCATCTCCCCGTCACCGCAGATGACAAACACATTGTGGTCATCACCCTTCATCCTCTTAGCAAGTGCCATTCCCACTCCTGTGGAGAGTCCCTGGCCAAGAAGGCCGGTGGAGGCATCGACCTCAGGGATGCGTGTGACTGCCGGATGCCCCTGAAGCGGGCTTCCGTACTTCCTCAATGTAAGGAGATCATTCTCCGCGATGATTCCCTTCTGGGCAAGCTCCGCATATACGGCAGGAACTGTGTGGCCCTTTGACAGGACGACACGGCATCTGTCCTTCTGACTGAAATCTACGGCGATCTCATAGATGGCAGTGACTATCTCAACAACTGACAATGATCCGCCTGGATGGCCTGACTTGGATGCATGAAGCATCTCGATGATTCTCTGCCTGTTCTTGTTGGCAATGAGCTTGAGTTCTCTGATATTCATTTGAATCACTCCAAAACTATCCGTGTTCCGGTCTTTCCGTTAAGTGCCTGAAGGGCCTTGTCCAGGGATGTGATCAGCGCGATGCGGCCCTTCTTGCTCTCTGCGAACTGCATGCAGGCCTTTACCTTGGGAAGCATTGATCCGGGAGCGAACTGGCCCTGTTTGCAGTACTCAGCAGCTTCCTTTACTGTCATCTGAGAGAGCCACTTCTGGTCAGGCTTTCCGAAATTCACTGCGACCTTCTCTACTGCAGTCAGGATAATGAGCATGTCGGCATCGATCAGCTCAGCGAGCTTCTCGGACGCATAATCCTTGTCAATTACGGCAGGAGTCCCGTAAAGAAGACCGTCCTTGACAATGACAGGGATTCCGCCACCGCCGACGGTGGTGACCACACAGCCGTCCTTTATCAGGTTTTCTACGGTCTTCTTCTCAACAACGTCCACCGGAAGCGGTGACGGCACCACACGCCTGTATCCGCGGCCGGCATCCTCCACCATCTTGTAGCCCTTCTCCCTCTGGATCTTCTCGGCTGCCTCTTTGTCATAGAAGCCTCCGACAGGCTTTGTCGGGTTATGGAATGCAGGATCGTTCTCATCAACAATGACCTGTGTGACAACAGTGGCGACTTCCTTCTCAATGCCCCTGCCCTTGAGCTCGTTGCCGATTGCGTTCTGGAGGTGATAGCCGATATAACCCTGGCTCATCGCACCGCACTCAGGAAAAGGCATGTCCGATTTGATCGCACCTACTCTTGCGCCTGTGGCAAGGCCGAGGTTGATCATTCCGACCTGAGGTCCGTTTCCATGGGCAATGACGACCTCATTGCCGTCCTGTATAAGGTCCACTATGGGTTTGGCTGTCTCTCTGACAAGCTCAAGCTGCTCATGAGGAGTGTTCCCCAATGCGTTTCCGCCCAGGGCAATGACTATTTTCTTCATGCTGTCATCTCCGAAAATGATGTTCTGCTAGAAGAAAGTATACTCCTTGTTGCAACAAACCGCAACAACATAATGTCTGAGAAGATCAGAGGTAATTGTTCTCTGATGTCACGACGTAATAGTAGATATCCGATGTATAGACTCCGCCATAATTGATAAGATCGGCATTGATCTGATCTTCAGTGAGGTTGCCGAAATCAATCTGTACGTTGCCGTCAAACATGATTGAGTAACTGGTGTTTCCTTCTCTGTCAACAAGGGACGATTGGGAATTAGAGAAATCAACATAGTGAGCCGGTTTTGAGTTATTACTCTTGTCTTTTCCGTCAAAAGTACCTACTACAGCCCCATCCTGCAACACATTCAAAGTATATGGGATTGTCTTGCCTGTGGTCCTGTTGATCAGGGTAAAACCCTGAGATGAGGTTGTCTTTGAGCTATTGCTTGCAGACATGAACACATATACCTTGTTCATCCAGTCATATTTTGCCTTGGATGCGCAGTAGAAGGACATGTCTGCAATGACGGACTTACCGTCATGATTGTTGATGGTATCAATGATATCCAGGTTATAGGCATTTACCGTAGGCTTGACGAACAATGACACAAGACTGTATCTGGGTTTATCACTCCCGTAATAACCCCTGAGGACAACGGTGTATTCGCCGAAATGCTTCGGATTTGTGCAGTTGTTCTCCTCACACTCCCAGCTGATGGTGAATGTTGCGAAGTAGTCATCAAGCTCAGATAACTTCTGCTTGTCTTCAGAGGAAAGCTCATCCATCATCACAATCAGGTCGGCATGGAATCTGTCAATCGTCTTCATTGTCCCCTTGCTGTCGACTCTGACATAGCTTCCTGACTCGGATACAGGAGGAGTTATATAGGTCATTGAACCTGTGAGCTTAGTGTTGACCAGTCTGTCAGACTCATCGATATCCACTCCATTAGAACCGAGGTTGTAATTCATGTCACCGCCTTTGTAGATCCTGCACTTCGGTCTCATGGCAAGGTAGTAATTCCTGTATTTTGAAGGATCAGATTGTGAGACGAATCTTCCATCTGTCGAAATAGTGAACTTTAGCTTATGTGCACAACCCTGAACTCCGAAATTGCCGAGAGTATTGATTGTGCTGTATGTTCCGCTGATGGGGTCTCCAATACTTCTATCTTGCGACCATGTCTTTGTATAATCCGGAAGATAATATGCATCTCCAAGGTTGATGTTCTCAGTCATCCTCGTGGAATACATGTACCAGACCTTCTCTTCAGCGAAGAGAGATATAGAGCAACTCAATATCATGAAGATAAATATCAGTACTTTTCTCATTGCAGTGACTCCAATACCAACGTGATGGTGGACTCATATTCTCCACTGTCAACGACCTCATTGCAGAGCCTCAGGTAAAGGCCTGCGTTCTGAAGCATCAGAACACCGTGAAGCTCATTGAAGTTAAGCACGGAACTCTCAGGCTCAGAGAGACAATACACGGTTCTCTCCACCATGGATGTTCCCTTCAGAACAGAGTAAACAGTAGACAGCTCATAGTCATATTTGATTGAGTGATTGGTCTTATTGGTAAGCTTGTCATGAGAGATTGTAAGCTTATAATCAGAGCTGGATGAGATCAGTGAGAAGTTGGCGATCAGAAGGCCCGGGATGCTCTTCGGTGTCGATGTAGGAGCGATGAGGTACCTGAAGTTGTTGTTCTCATCGTTTATGTTCAGGTTTATTCCCTTTCCTTCATTATCGTTCGCATAGTAGAACTCTGAGACTTCAAGCTCAAAGACTCCGTTGATATGGGCTATCACACCCTGGCTTGTGGACGCGAAATCCAGTTCCTTCCAGGCAAATAGTGATACAGAGACAGTCAATAAGATAATTAGGATGATTGTGATCTTCTTCATACCGTATCGAACTCCACTGTCACATAACTGACATAATCGAAATTACCTGCAGTATCCTCATCGTATTCGAGGACCCTTAAAGTGCAGTATCCGGACTTTGGTGTCTGGGTGGTGATGCTTTCATTCGTGTATTTGAACACAGCTGATTTGATGATGAATGAAGAGCTGCCGGAGGAACCCTGCCTGTATCCGGGATAAGAAGTGCTTCCGCTTGTGGCTGTTGAGAACTCATGGGTCTTGGTGTTGTTGCCGCTGTACATCTTGAGAGTATGCTTCGGAATATGGTATGTTCCGTTTGAGTATGCCTGCAGCGGAGTGATGGTGAATGTCAGGTTCACTGTCAGATTCTTGTTTCCGGAAAGCTCCCAGGTGAAGATCCTCTCTTCTCTGGTAGTGGGATCACCATCAAGATAAATATCACCTGCATGATAGACCCTTCCGATGTCCTCCTGCTCATTCTGTCTCCAGACCTTGAAGATGAGACTGGATTCCTCCTCCTCATAATAGCCTTTGACATGGACATAATCGGTCACAGGATTGGTTGCGAAGAGGCTGAATGATATGAATGAAAGGACAATTATCAGCAGTTTCTTCATACGGTTATCCTCTCAATTGTGACCACTGAGGAATAATCACCGATATCCATTGTCATGAAGGCAGTTATCTTTGCATCAAGATAAATGTTGACTATGGTATCACCGGATCCTATGACACTGAACTCAATGGCCTTTGAATTATCAGGATTCGCAGGATTGACATTCAGCTCAACCAGCATGCTGTTATTGTAGCTGATATAAAGATTATAAGGCACTTTTGCCGAAGTCTCATTGTTGGTAAGCGGTGTTGCAGAGAACAAAACCTTGTGAGTCCCCTTCTCATTTGTCTTGTATTTGACAAGACAGACATTATACAGGGCAGAATCACTGTCAGGAGTGATGCCCTTCAGGTAACGCTCCTGCTGGTCCTGAGGCAAGGTCCCTGATCCGGAATACGGCAGTATGTTGATTGTTGTGGTCTTAATGTTTATGACGTTCCAGTGGACATTGAACTGGATGTTCCCTGTGCTCACCGCAAAGACACTGAGAGAGATCATTAGGAATGTGAATATCAGGATATACTTCTTCATAACTCTCATCTCCACCCTTATATTACTAAAATTTTAGCCATGCAGTCAATATTTTTGAAAATATTTTACAGAATTTTTTTTTAAATTGAAAAATAATTTTACAAAAATAGCTAAAAAAAGGACACCCGAAACCGGATGTCCCTCATACAATCCAGGACTGCGAATTGATGAAATAATCAATAAGCCTTTGAATTGCGCATCTTCTTGACCTTAAGCATCTGCTTGCGGGCAAGAGCCTTCTTCTTTCTGTGCTCAATTGCAGACGGCTTCTCGAAGTACTCGCGCATCTTGAACTCGCGGATGACGCCTTCCTTCTCAACCATTCTCTTGAAACGCTTGATAGCTTTCTCGAGCGGCTCAGTCTCATCGACTTTCACGTATGCCATAAATTATTCACCCCCTCTGCCTAAAAGCCCAAAGATAGATAACATGCTCTGCTAAAATAGCATTGTAAAAGGTTTTTGTCCACACCTTTATTTGAAATCATTCAACAAATAAACCGCTTTTCATGATCTCATGCGGGATTCCGTTTGAATCACGGCACAGGACATCCAGACCTTTCTCCAAGGTACATGAAATCCTGTAAAGGCTTGTGTTGAAGAAATCCGGAAGCATCTCCTCCGTCGGAGGAAGGATGTTCAGCGCCTCCACAAGCGCCCCGCCTAGGTTCAGGATAACCTCATTGTCCCGGAAGGAGACATACCCTATCCTCTTCAGGTTCTCGTCAAAGTCCAGTATTCTGTCCATCTGTGGCGTATGCGTCCAATCCACCAGACGCCCGTCCTCGAACACAAGGTCAACGTCCTGGCTCTTTCCCAGCACAGTGACAGTCCCGTGTGCATGGCCGGTTGCAGAAGACCTGTCGACATTGAAGGACAGCCTGTCGAAATCAACGCCGCTGATGAACTCACGCCCAGAGCTCAGCACCTGATTCCCGTCGACAAAACGGCTTGAAGGCGCAACAGCCAGGCTCAGCTCCGTATTCGGCCCGCAGATTGTCATGTCCGCCAGATTCATCGCCTCAAGACGCGCTCTCCTGTATCTGGAGGCCAGACTCAGGGAAGAAACCCCCACGTCCAGCGTGCTCAAAAGCGGATTCCAGGCCTCATCACCCTCATCAAAGACCGATGCCACACACCATGGCACAGCAATGCGCCTGTCAAGGACCAGTGGATCAGCCAGATGCCCGAGCTTCTGGAGCGCACCCATGTCATTTTGCTCCACAACGATGTCCAGCATATGCCCTTCTTGTGTGACGGTTCTCTCATGGGAGAGACGCAGCATCACTGCTGCCTTTGGAAGATGGGCAGGCGGAGTCGGATCAAACTCAAGCACCTGGGACGGCTTTCCGTTCTCAATGACAAGGACTTTGACCGTCACATCAGTGACAGGCATGGCCGTCTGTGCAATGAGCCTTGCGAACTCAAGATCACATTCATCAGTGTTGATTGACAGAGCATCGCCTGTCCTGAGATTTAGGAAATCCCTGACTATGGCATTGGCGTAATCGATGTATTTCTTTTCCATATAATCAGCTGTTAAGGATACAGGCCAGTCTTGCGCCCTCAAGGGTGTGCTTCACATCGGCTTTGTTGACGTAGATCTTACCCTCAAGGTACCTGGAGAAACCGCCTGTGGCAATGACCACGACCTTGTGCCCAACCTCCATCTCGACCTGTTCGACAATGGCCTTGAGCTGGCCGACAAAACCATAGATCACACCTGCGCGGATCGATGCCACCGTATCCCTTCCAAGCACGGTATTCGGCAGATCCAGCCTTATCTCCGGAATCTGGGCCGCACTTGCGAACAGGGCCTTGACCGAAGTCATCATTCCCGGTCCGATTGTGACTCCCAGGACATCACCTTCAGGAGAGACAGTCTCTGTTGTGAAAGCGGTGCCGAAATCGGCGACAGTTACATAGTCATCAGGATAAAGCTTATGGGCTGCAATCAGGTTGCAGAGGATGTCGGCACCGATCTCAGCAGGAATGGATGCCTTGTTCAGCCCTGTCTCGATGTCATTGCTGACAACCACAGGATCAATTCCGCTGTGTTCTTTCACCTCGTCGATGATAGGCTGTGTCAGATAAGGGACAACGCTGCTGACAACAGCTTTCTCATAGGAAAGCGTTCTGAGGTTTGCCTTGAATGCCTCTACGGCATCGTAGCTCTTTGTCTTAACACGCAGGGCATCGCCCCACTCCTTGCCGTCATGGACGGAAAGTACAATGTTCGTGTTTCCGATATCAACTGCAAGAATCCTGCTCTCTTCCATCATATGCCTCACAGTGCCACGGCGTTCTTGGACCCGTACATCTCCATTCTCAGTGCCCTGATAGCCGGATCGGACATGTAGTCATCGAACTTCATGTAGCGGTCAATCAGTCCCTTCGGAGTGAACTCAATTATCCTGTTTGCAATTGAATCAACGAACTGGTGGTCATGGGAGTTGAAAAGCACAACACCGTTGAAGTCAATCAGGCCGTTGTTCAGGCTCTGGATGGCCTCCAGGTCAAGATGGCTAGTAGGCTCGTCGAAGATAAGGCAGTTCGCGCCCTCGAGCATTAGCTTGGCAAGAACGCAGCGTACCTTCTCTCCTCCTGAGAGGACCTTGCAGCTCTTCAGGGCCTCGTCTCCTGAGAACAGCATTCTTCCAAGAAATGACCTCAGGTAAGTCTCATCGGCATCCTCTATGAACTGACCCAGCCAGTCCGTGATGCTCATGTCCTCCTGGAAGAGCGCATCGTTGTTCTTCGGGAAATAACCCTGGCTTGTGGTGACGCCCCAAAGGTAGTCACCGCTGTCTGCCTGCATGTTGCCTGTCACAATCTCAAACAGGACAGTCTTAGCAAAATGGTTCGGACCGACAAATGCGATCTTGTCGCCGTTGTTCACAAGAAGGTTCAGGTTATCAAGGACCTTCTGCCCGTCAATGACCTTGGTCAGGCCGCGGATCTCCAGGATGTTCTTGCCGCACTCGCGGTTAGGCTTGAACGCCACATACGGGAAACGCCTGCTTGAGGGCTGGATGTCATCTATTGTGAGTTTGTCGATGAGCTTCTTACGGCTTGTAGCCTGACGTGCCTTGGCCACGTTGCTGGAGAATCTCAGGATGAACTCCTTGAGCTCGGCGATCTTCTCCTCACGGCGCTTCTTCTCATCCTTCATCTGCTTAGCGATCAGCTGGCTGGACATGTACCAGAAATCGTAGTTTCCGACATAGAGCTGGATCTTTCCGAAGTCAATGTCAGCGATATGCGTGCATACGGTGTTCAGGAAGTGTCTGTCGTGGGATACGACAATCACCGTGTTGTTGAAGGTGCTCAGGAAATCCTCAAGCCAGTGAATCGACTCAAGGTCCAGGTGGTTGGTAGGCTCATCCAGGAGCAGGATGTCCGGGTTTCCGAACAGGGCCTGGGCAAGAAGGACACGGACCTTCACGTTGTCCTCGACATCCTTCATCAGCTTGTCGTGCATCGGGACAGGAATCCCTAGACCGTCAAGAAGGACTCCGGCATCGGCCTCTGCCTCCCAGCCGCCGAGCTCGGCGAACTCGCCCTCAAGCTCCGCTGCGCGGATACCGTCCTCCTCGGTGAACTCCTCCTTGGCGTAGATCTCCTCTCTCTCCTTGCGGATATCGTAGAGCTTCTTGTAACCCATTATGACGGTGTCAATTATGGAATAATCGTTGAATGCGAAATGATCCTGCCTGAGAACCGCCATTCTCTGGCCCGGAGTGATGATGATCTCACCTGTGTCCGGCTCGATTTCGCCTGAGAGAATCTTAAGGAATGTGGATTTTCCTGCTCCGTTTGCACCGATGATGCCGTAGCAGTTGCCGGGTGTGAACTTGATGTTGACGTTCTTGAAAAGAACCTGCGTCCCGAATGAGAGGGAAATGTCCGAAGCAGTAATCATCGCTTACTCCATAAATGTATTACAGTCCATATAATCGCAAAAAAAAGCTGTCTTTTTCAAGACAGCTGCTTTAATAGTTCCAAGGGGAATCGAACCCCTGTTTAGAGACTGAGAATCTCCCGTCCTAACCCCTAGACGATGGAACCATCTAGTTTTTTGGTTCTACTGGGATGGAGGGATTCGAACCCCCAAAGGCAGAACCAGAATCTGCAGTGTTACCATTACACTACATCCCAAAAAATCAAACGAACATGCTGAGAATACAAAATACCCGCTGTTCTGTCAATAAGTTTTTTCAAATCCCGCGAATTTCGTTGTCATTCGTGTAATCCGTGAACGTCGTGCAACTCGTGAACACGCTCAGCCTTTCTTGAACGCGCTCACCCTCGCACTGGCTGTAAGATCATAGCCTGACCTGTATCCGTCAGCGATATACCTGTAGCCCAGACCTGCCACCATGGCCCCGTTGTCAGTGCAGAGCTTAAGGCTCGGGAAAGACACCTCATAGCCCTTCTGCTCATATGCCTTGAGCGAGCTCCTTACCAGTGAGTTCGCGGCAACACCGCCTCCGGCGGATATTCTCTTAAGCCCTGTATCCTTCAGCGCCAGATCCACCCTCTTCATCAGCATCCCGACAGCCACCCTCTGGAAGCTTGCGGCGATGTTCTCAGGAGTTGCGGGTTTACCTGTTGAGAAGATATCAAGCTGATTGATCACAGCAGTCTTCAACCCTGAATAGGAGATGTCATAAGGATGATACCCTGCCCCCATCTTCGGTCCGGAGAACTTGAAGGCCATGGGATCTCCCTTCTGCGCCAACCTGTCGATCATCACTCCGCCCGGATATCCAAGCCCGTAATGCTTTGCAACCTTGTCGAAGGCCTCACCTATTGCATCATCTACTGTGGTCCCAAGGACCTCGATACTGTCATAGCTGTCTACCCTGCAGATAACAGTATGTCCGCCGGAGAGAAGAACTCCCAGATAAGGATACTCAAGCGGATGCTCTATCTGCGGCGCATAAAGATGTGCCCTGATATGATCGATTCCGATGAAAGGCACATCCAAGACGCTTGCCATGCCTTTCGCGAAGTTCAGTCCGACAAGAAGCGATCCGAGAAGACCCGGCCTTGCGGTTGCTGCTATGGCACCGATATCCTCTTTCCTAATTCCCGCCTGCATGATTGCGGCATTGACCACCTGGCTTATCCATTCGGTATGGAGCCTGGAGGCAAGCTCAGGAACAACACCGTCAAACGGGCGGTGAAGCTCGATCTGCGTTGCGATCACATTGGAGAGGATGTTCCTTCCGTCCTCCACTACTGCAGCGGAGCACTCATCACAAGAGGTTTCAATTCCAAGGACGTACATCAGTTCTCTCCGTCAAACACATTGTCGAGGGCATCTTCATATTCGTCCTCGTAATCATCATCATTTATGGCAATCGGAGAGAACTTGCCGGCAAAGAACATGTCTATCAGTCTCTGCTGGTTTGCCTGAGGTGCCGCATCATCTATATAAGATACAAGTTCCTTGGAGAGAGGCAGTCCGTAGACCTTTGCGCCGCGCTTTGACTTCTTCTGCGGCAGCATCTCCTCATTCTTCGGAACAATCATGATTTTATTCATGGCTTAAAAGTACAATCGCAACCGCAAATAGTCAACATCAGTCATGCATATCTTCAATAAACAAGAAACCCCCGACAATGTCGGAGGCTTCCTGTTAGCCAGAAAAGGGAATCGAACCCTTGACCTGCTCATTACGAGTGAGCTGCTCTACCCCTGAGCTAATCTGGCGTGCATTGCCAAGATAACCAATTCAGGGCAAATTGTAAATAACAAACAAAGATATTATTTCCCTGCTTTCTGTAATTGTTCTTCGATGACACCAGTCAGGTAGTCTTTTTCCTTCAGACCCGCAGTTTGCCAGACCATTTCCCCGTCAATGAACAGGAACAGAGCAGGAATGCTGCTGATTTCATAAGTAGCCATCAATTCATCCATCAGATCGGGGTTCTCTTCAAATTCATCATTAATGTCTACAGTATATACAGAAACTACATCCTCGAAGTCTGAAGCAACTTCATGGAGGATAACATTCATGGTTTTGCAGGGCCCGCACCAGTATGCGCCGAACTTGACAAGAACAGGGGTCGTTTTTGAACCTTCAATGACATCATCATTGAAATCGTCTGCATAAATCTGTCCATATGCACCAGCGTTCGACAAACTCCCATTATAAAGCATGGCCCCGATGGATTGCTCGAACACACCAAGAGGAAGACTTCTGACACTCTCTGGAACGACAACATTATACAGCTTGCTGCAATCAGAGAAAGCAAGATCCTCAATAACAGTCACGGAATTTGGAATTAAAACCTGAACAAGGGATGGACAGGATGCGAATGCAGACTCCCCTATGGTCTCTATTCCGTCTGCGATTGTCACATTCACAACAGTCTGGCAACCTTTGAATGCATCTTTCGAAATGACAGTAACCTTTCTGCCCTCAACTTCAGCAGGGACAGTGACTTGCTCCGGCACCGCGGCCAAGTCTATTACAGACAGCTCACCCTTGCTGGTGACTCTGAAATTCCCGGATTCTACATCTGGCTCTTCTGGAAGATTCCCCTCTGATTCCTCTGTGTTCTCAAAGAATGATGCAAGCTCATCACATGAGACAAAAGTAACAAGCAAAGCAGTTAAGAGAAAAAGGAAAAGAATTGATTTAATGACAAATGATCTGTTCATTAGAGCCTCCCCGCCTTCTGATATTACAAATATAGCATATGAGGGATAAAAAGAAAGAGTGGAAGACCGTTTTCAGGTCTCCCACTCCATTTCCAGCTGTTATAGCTTAAGAAAAACCGGTCAGCTGATTGCTGCCTGTGCTGCGGCAAGTCTTGCGATTGGCACTCTGTACGGTGAGCATGAGACATAGCTCAGTCCGACAGTCTGGCAGAAAGCGATTGTCTTCGGATCTCCGCCGTGCTCTCCGCAGATACCGAGCCTGATGTTCGGTCTGACAGAACGGCCGAGCTTAGCTGCTGTAGCCATGAGCTTTCCAACACCGTCGACATCGATTGTTGCTAACGGATCGTACTCATAGAACTGCTTGTCCTGGTCGTTGACGTAGTGGCCGAGGAAGCTTGCTGCATCATCTCTTGAGAATCCGCATGTCATCTGTGTCAGGTCGTTTGTACCGAAGCTGAAGAACTCTGCCTCCTGGGCGATCTCGTCAGCTGTAATTGCGGCTCTCGGAACCTCGATCATGGTACCGATCTCATAATCGACCTTGTCCTTTCTCTCCTCGAAGATCTTGGCAATGACCTCTTCAGCGTGTCTCTTACAGAACTCGAACTCCTTGTGGTTTCCGACAAGAGGAATCATGATCTCAGGATAGACCTTGATGCCTTCCTTCTTCACGTTCAGAGCGGCCTCGATGATAGCCCTGACCTGCATCCTGAGGATCTCAGGATAGATGATTGCAAGACGGCAGCCTCTGAAACCGAGCATCGGGTTGAACTCGTGCAGGGATGCTGCCTTTCTGGCGACCTCTTCCTGCGGGATTCCGAGGGCCTGAGCCATCTCATGTCTTGTTGTTGAGTCGTTCGGCAGGAACTCATGGAGCGGCGGATCAAGAAGTCTGATGTTTGCCGGAAGACCGTGAAGCTCGCGGAACATCTCCTCGAAGTCACCTCTCTGCATCGGAAGCAGCTCAGCAAGAGCGGCCTCTCTCTCGACAAGGTTGTTGGCAAGGATCATCTTTCTCATGGAGACGATTCTGCTTCCGCCGAAGAACATGTGCTCTGTCCTGCAGAGACCGATTCCCTCAGCACCGAGCATGACTGCCATGTGAGTGTCCTTAGGAGTATCAGCATTGGTCCTGACACCCATTGTCTTGATCTCATCGACGTAGCTCATGAACTTCTTGTAGTTCTGGAAGAGCGTTGAGTCTGCTTCCTTCATTGTTCCGTCAAGGACCTGGACGATCTCAGAAGGCTTGACCTGGATCTTCGCGGCATAGACTGAACCGTTGAATCCGTCGATTGAGATGAACTCACCTTCCTTGACGATCTTGCCGTTCACCTCGAAGAACTTGCCTGCGAGGTCGACATGGATCTCACCGGCTCCGGAGACACACGGGCATCCCATTCCTCTGGCGACGACAGCGGCGTGGCTTGTCATACCACCGCGGCATGTCACGACACCCTTGGATACTGCCATTCCTCCGATATCCTCAGGAGAGGTCTCGGTTCGGACAAGAATGACTTCCTTACCTTCTGCGGCCCATGCCTCAGCATCCTCTGCTGAGAAGACGACCTGTCCGCAGGCTCCGCCAGGAGATGCGTTGAGACCGACTGTAAGGGTCTTGATTCCGTCTTTCTTGATCTGTGCCTGGTCAAGAATCGGAGCGAAGAGCTTGTTGAACTCACCTGCAGGAACACGTGA
>JAEEGG010010188.1_pt1 | contig 20831 bp, 10 predicted proteins | sample 9134161 | NCBI WGS metagenome assembly JAEEGG01 (sample SAMN16246543, study PRJNA631951) | gut metagenome | biome: gut microbiome; feature: rumen; material: CR-attached | host: Bos | place: Iran: Karaj | collected 2018-10 | reverse complement strand
CTATAAGGATATTCACATCTCCATATTAAAACTTTTCAAAACATTATTCAGTTTTCATAATTTATATTTCATCACATATTATACTGAATTAAAGAGAATGCCGTATGACACAACAAGAAGAAATCGAAACGCTTAAGAAAAAACTTCACGACAGAAGAAAAATTATTGTCGACGCCTTACAGGACCCCGCTGTTGAAGGAATGTGGACTCAAGTTGTTGATAAATATTCTGATCAAGCACACTTTATATACGAAATTCTCCAAAACGCTGATGATGCCGGAGCAACTTCAGCAAAATTCACTCTTGAAGAAGACCGTTTAGTTTTTACTCATAATGGAACACGGCATTTCAGCATTTCCGATGTATACAATGAACGAGATGACAAGAAAAACGGATGCCTGGGCGATTTAAACGCAATTACATCTGTCGGTCAATCAAATAAAATTGACCCCGCCAAAATCGGAAAATTCGGAATGGGCTTTAAATCCGTTTTTCAATATACAAACACGCCCTATATTTTCGAACCATACTTCAAATTAAGAATTGTAGAGTATATGGTTCCAGAATGGCTAAACGAGGATTTTCCGAACAGGAAAACAAATGAGACAGTCTTTATCTTTCCCTTTGACAGAACTGATTCGACAAATGCCAAAGAAGAAATCCTCGAAAAACTAAGAAATTTAGTAATGCCAATTCTTTTTCTCCACAAACTTGAAAGAATCTCTTTCGAATACAATGGAGAATACGGAGAATACTCAAAAAAAACATTGGAATCAATAAAATTCAATGACACTATCGCGAATAAATTTTTTGTAAAAAACAACAACGAAGAATCCTCTATATGGCTTTTTTCACGAAAAGACGACAAGGAGCGTACTTATTCCGTAGGCTTTTTTGTGGATGATACAGAAAAAATCATCCCCACACAAAAATACACCGCATTCTGCTTTTTTCCGACAAAGGTCAACACTCATCTAAATTTCATCGTTCACGCACCATTTCTATTAACAGATAGCCGCGAAGGAATAAAAGCCAATTCAGACTACAATAAGCAAATGATTCTGGATCTCGCCGAGTTATCAGCAGATTGCATTGAATACTTTGTAGAAATTGGCAAAAAGAAAAAAATTAGAATAATCGACAAAGATATAATAAAGATTATACCTCTAGAAAAAAACATCTTTAACATATCTAATACAGATGAAATCGGATTTAGAGATTTCTACGTTTGCATACAAAACAAACTCAAAAGCGGTTTTCTTCCAACCAACGACGGCTACATTTCCAGCGAAAAAGCTTTTTGGGCTGATACAGGTGCATTAAATACATTGATTAGCAAAGAACAACTTTCTGAAATAACCAATAAGGATTGTGATTGGATTTTCACAAGTGAAGGCAGAAGAAATAACGACTCTTTAGCAACATATCTTGCTCAAATGGACATTGAATGTCTACGAATGGACTCTCTACTAAAAATAATGCAGCCTCAGTTCATCGCAAAACAACCTTTAAACTGGTTGTTCAGACTCTATAAAAACATCCTAAACAACGATAGGAATGTTGAACTATCTAAAAACCTACCAATTTTTCTTAATACGCAAAAAGAAGCATGTGCAGCTTTTATTTGGAACGAGCCTAACCTTTACTTATCTTCGCCAAACAGTAGTGGTTACAATGTCGTTTTAAGTGAATTAGAGAAAAACGACGATGCATTACATCTTCTTAAAAGAATCGGTGTTAGAGAGCCTTCTCTAGAAGACAAAATATTACAAGTTATTCTAAAAAAAGACTCTTTTGACGAAAACGACTTCAAAGACCTTATTGATTTCTATTCAAATGATTCTCAAGAGAATCGATACATTGATTCTTTGGCCCACAAAAATGTTTGGAAAATTTTAGGAAAAGACGAATTTACAAAATTGTCAGATCTATATTATCCAAACGAAATGTTATGCAAATACTTTGAAAATACAGACGCTCAATTTTTAGATATTGCATACTATCATCAAATTATATCAAAAGCAATCTTTGACAAATTTGAGAATCTGCTAGACAGAATTGGTATCGCCAAAAAACCAAGGCAAAAAGAACGAGCGATAGAATCATCATCTTTTTCAAAGGCTTGGTCTAAATACACATCATGTGATATTCCGCGACCTTCTTGGTCTCATTGGAACAGCTGTACATACAAAGAATGGTACCTAGATGGCATTGAAGAAGCCATCAAGCAAGTCGCCCATAATCACGACAAAGATCTTTCCATATTTTTATGGAATATATTAAAAAATGCCAATTTAGGAACAATTTATTCGACATGGTTTTCCTCATCAAATTTATTTAAGGCTCGATATGAGTATTTTTACCGTGACAAACGATTTGAATGTATAGACAGTCTATTATACTACCTAATAGCTGAAACTAAATGGCTCATCAACAACAATGGACAATATGTTTCTCCAAGAGAAACATATTGGGAAGACATATCAGCCAATTATGATGTAAGCAGTTCAAAAGAGGTAATCGCACGCTTCGATATCAAATCTCGACCTAAAGAACTGCCAACAACAAGTATTCCTAAATATGATCTCGAAACACAACAAAAGCTTGACGAACTAAACGATATAAAAAAGAAATTGGAAAATGCAGGCATTGAAGGGGAATTGACCGACGATGATTTAGAAGCTATTCGAAAAAATCGTCAACAAAAAAAACATTCTACAATTTCATTCTCTGATACCGAAGTTTCACCGAAACCATCGACAAATCTGTCTTTTTCAGGTAATTTAAGCGAAAGTGTACCTAAAACAAACTCGGCGGAACTGAATCCGCAAGAAGAATCTCCAGAAAAAAAAATCATCAACGAAACTCTCAGGCGCGCAAAAGAAATCAAAAATGAGCCTGAGCATACTATAGAAATTTATGATACCGACTTTGAGGATTCTGACGAGTTTACCCCGCCCTCCTACGACAGCAAAAGACAAGTAAAGAAAGTTCAAGACAAATTCGCCATCGAACTCAATAGAATCAAAGAACTCGAAGAAGCAATCGAAAAATCTAACACCACAAAATACACCTATCAATGGTTTCAAGCAATGCTCCAACTTGAGATATTAAGGAGCAACGAAAACTATGCCAACAGCAAAGAAGTCCACATCAGCTTTGGCAAGATAGATAAAGATCCAACAGCAACCAAGACCTTGATTTTATCAAAGCCCGATAAGAAAATTCCAGCATTCATGGAAGAATTATACGGGATAAACATAATCATACATTTTAAAGACAACTCGCAAGACAAACAACTCACATTTGAAGCAGCAAGCATTCGTTCATTTACGCTTCGTTTGAAAATGATGCACAAAGCGGATGTTGATAACCTTGACATAGAGAACATTTGCTCCGTTGAAATCATCGCAAAAAGTCCTGTTTTCTTGCTAGATGAGCTAAAAAAAGAATTTGACAGATTTAATTTCGACAAAGAAAAGAATCTAAAATTCGGTTTATGCAATAACATAAAATTTATCTTTGGCCCTCCAGGCACCGGCAAAACCACCTATTTAGCAGAAAAAGTTCTGTTACCATGGATGAATGAAAATGAAAAATGCAACATTCTAGTTCTCGCCCCAACAAACAAAGCTGCAGATGTTTTGACTAAACGCGTTTTGGGAAAAAGCAACAACGCACAAAAATTTCTATCACGATTTGGAACAACCAACGACGAAGAACTTGAAAGTAACGGAATTTTTTGCAGCCGAAATTTAGACATCAATACTCGAAGCAAAAATATCGTTGTTACAACAATGGCACGTTTGCCATACGATTCATGCGTAATAGACGGAAAAGAAAAAGAATTATTGCGAGCAATCAAATGGGATTACATAGTAATCGATGAAGCGTCTATGATTTCGTTGGTTTACATGGTCTATTTGCTCTATTCACAACAGCCAGCACAATTTGTCATTGCAGGCGATCCATTCCAAATTGAGCCTACTGTTTCTGAAGAATCATGGAAAAGAGAAAACATTTATAAGATGATAGGTCTCAATGATTTTGCAAATCCCAAAACAGAGCCTCATCAATACGAAATCATAAAACTCGACACTCAATACCGTAGCATTCCCGCAATCGGTTCCATTTACAGCAACCTGACTTACGGGGGAATCCTTAAGCACCATCGAAAAGAAGACGAACAGAAAATCCTTCGTTTAGAAAATCTTGACATATCAGCACTCAATCTAGTCAAGTTCCCCGTAGAGCGTTATGAAAGCATCTACCGAAGCAAAAAATTAGGAAAGGGGTCTAATTATCAAATCTACTCCGCACTATTTACATACGAATTCATTTGCCATATTGCAAAGCTAATGGAAGAAAAGCAACCTGAAACAAAATACAGCATTGGTATAATATCTCCATACAAGGCCCAATCTGACTTAATCGGAAATCTGCTCAGAAGGTCAAAACTTCCGCAAAACATATCCGTCCTATCAGGAACTGTTCATAGTTTCCAAGGTGACGAATGCGACATTATGCTAACCGTTTTCAATTCACCAGAAAACATATCCACCAGCGATAAAATGTTTCTCAATCACAAAAACATCATTAATGTTGCCATTAGCCGAGCACGAGATTATTTATTCGTCCTAATGCCTGATGAAAAAACTATCGGCATTGACAATCTTAAAGTTGTCTCAATGCTAGCAGAATTAATGAATAAACAAAATTGCAAAATATTCTACTCTCATGAACTTGAAAAATGGATATTTGGTAATGAGAATTTCTTAGAAGAAAATACATTCTCAACAGGTCATCAATCCGTAAACGTCTATAGTGAGCCTGAAAAACGCTATGAAGTTCGCAGTGAAGACGACGCTATTGACATTCAAATTTATAATATTGGGTAAAAGGACTGAATATGACTGAAAATGAATTGCAACAAGCCTTTGAAAATTTAAAGGACTCATATCACTATCACGACCATAGGCCACAAACGCCACAAGGTCAGCAGATGCTCAAAGAGGATGAGGACCATTTTATCGACAATGCTTTAATTCCCTATCTAAAGCAAATTGCGGAAAAATTTACAGGTGATTTAAGAAATCCAGTTTCAATTCGTTTTAATATAACTCCAAATATGGAAATTGATGCAGAACGCGTCTCCGGGAGTAAACCACCTCGCCCACCTAAACCGCAACCTGGTCCAAATCCAAGGCCAAGAAACCCCGCATCAAATTTAAGGATATCCCTGCCTCAAGGCAAAGTCATTCAAGAATATAACGCAACAGAAACAATGTGTGCAGCCATTAAATTCGCAATCGAAATAATGGGCATTGACAAAGTCATGCAGACAATACAAAATTACAATATCGTATGCGACGGAGAAACCTTAGTTAAGCGAGGAATGCATAATCACCCTTCTGCAAACTCAATCCAAATTGCCAACGGATTCTATGTCAACACCCACATGAACACAATTACAAAAAAGGGAAAACTTGATAAATTAGGTAATGTATTAGGGCTCCATTGGACAGTCACCATCATTTAAACCAAACCAATATATCCCTACTAAGCCCTTTTAAATTCAATCCTAAATAGCGGAACCCAAGTTTCTTGTCCTTCCTCAGAAGTCCAACGAACAACTTGCGAAAGCGTTGCACTTTGAGGAACCAAAACATTTTTCGAGAGACTCTTTACCAAACCTCCCGTAAAATCTTTAGCAAACCAAGCCCAATAAACAGAACTTTGCTTTACGCAATAGTTTCCCGTTTTAGTATTTTTCTCAATTGTAAAAGGTGTTCCTAACGACTCTTTTGCAAGAACATTTTGCAATTTTTCCACATACACATCACTAGCATCGTTCTTCTTTAAATACTGACCTAACGCCACATCGCAAAGCCCAGTCTCTATATGTAGAACTTTCGGAATACGCACATCCTTGATTCGCCCCTGCCTTTTGAAATTACTGAGCCAATCCGATGGCAGCATTTTCTCTGATCCTATTATCGTCAAAGATTTCTTGGCTCGTGTCGCAGCAACATATAGCAAACGGTAATTTTCCTGAGCCTTTTTTTCATCAGCATCTTTTAATGCCCACGAACCCAAGGCCAGAATGACATTATCCCATTCAAGTCCTTTTGCACTATGCATTGTTCCTACAGAAACTGAGCCCATATTCTTCGTTGCAAAATCACTGTAAGAAATTTCACTGAGATACTGATTGAAATCCCCCAAAGTGATATCATCTTCACCACAAGCGGTTTCCGTCTCAATAAAATCATCTACTAACGCATCCAACAATTCAAAAGAACTTTCAGTCCTGTGTTTTTCTTTATAGTCATCGACTAATCGTCTAAATTCTTTTGCACTCCACGGGAAATTGCCGACACGCGGATCTTCTTGCAAAATTTCACAAAAGCCTAATATTTCGCGAGTTTTTTCAATAGGGCATTTATCCTTGTCTCGACCTTTCAACAATCGATAAGGAATTTGAAATTCTTCCAATTTGGCAGCAACCAAGAACGCTTCCGCATTTTCCCGAGTCAGAATACAATAAGATTCCAACGGAACAACGGAAAATTTTTGAGAAAGAATTTCTGCCGCAGCAAAAGCGGCTGTAGCTTTATTACCTTCCTCATAAAAAGTCAATTCCGCACGCCCTTGGCTCAAAGCCTGCTGTCGCGTACCTTCTTTCACACGTTCCGTCATCAAGTCCAAAAGTTTTGCATTTGCACGAACTAATCCAGCAACAGAACGGTAATTCGTCGTTAAATAAAATTTTTCTGTATTTGGAAATTCATCCGCAAACTTCTGGAAATACTCCGAAGAACTTCCACGGAAAGCAAAAATACTCTGGTCATCATCGCCAACAACAATAACGCGTGGGTCTTTTTCGCCAAGGTCATATAAAGCACGTAACAATCGATACTCACCAGCAGATAAATCTTGATACTCATCAACAAGAATAACACTAGGTGCACCGACACCAGAATCTTCACCCGCCTCCAATAATTCAGCAGCCTTAGAAACCACATCATCAGCATTTTCAAGAGCTTTCTTATTACCCTGAACACCAAGAATATGAAAAGCCAAGGAATGGAAGGTGGTAATGTTTACTTTAGCTGCAAGCGGTCCAGCCAAATCATACAAACGTTTCCGAAGTTCACGACACGCAGCACGAGTGTATGTCAAGCATAGTATAGAATCTGGTTTCGCTTCTTCAATCCACAGAAGCGATGCAATCTTATGAACCAGCAAATGAGTCTTTCCGGAACCAGGCCCCGCCCCTACAAGAATATGCTTTTTTCGACTTTTGATAACCTTACGTTGTTCATCATTAACGCTTTCTATTTTTCGTTTAAGTTCGTCAGATACCGATTCTGTCCGAGCAACACCCTGCATGTATTTCAAGCGAAAATCAGCAATATCCATCACAAAGTAATCTTCTAACAGCTGTTGCGCCATACGTTCATCAACAAGCATCATCTTGGCATATTCGCCCACGATATGAATCGCTTCAGCCTTGTGCTTGTAATGTGCATCCAGCATTTCAAAATCTTTAAGGGAAAAACTACGTTGTTTCGCGTCTGGATTCAGTTCCATGACAAGACCAGTATAAAAAACAACAAGCCCATGTTCCAATGTGATAGAACCAATCAAATGAAGGAATAGTAAAGCATACTCTAGCTGTTTTTGCATTTCTATGCGAACAACCGCTTTTTCGCCATACATTCTCTTCATGAGTCCATTCAAAGAGAACCAAACAATATTCCCGTTTCGTGAAGTCTGTTCTTTTTGCATTTCTATCAAGACTTCAATAACTTTATCAAATATCTGCCATTGTTTTTTAAGATTTTCCTTGACAGAATCGGGTTCTATCAGGAATTCAATTTGATAAACTTGATGGCCCGCCTCAACTAAATGAATTTCAGCAACACTTTCATGAGCCCAATAGCGCAATATTCCACGGAAAATAAAAAGATTGCGACGAGATGTAGATGCCCCAACAGAATCTTCTCTCTGATTAAGCTGCGAATTCAACCGAGTCACATCCAAAACGAAACGGTCATTAACCCCCTTGCCCTCGCAAGCCTTCAATAGTTCTTTCTGTAAGTTCGATGCAGCATTCAACAAGGAACGGGGTGTATCGTTCCCCTTTCTCTGTAGTCTTGCACTCCAATCTTCATCCTCATTCAGAAGACGTAAAGTTCGAAGCAACCGCAGACCTTCTTTTGCCTCTTCTTGATTCAATCCCAAATTGACTTTAAGTTCATCTAAAGCACATTCAGGGGAACGAGTCCAGCGTTTACTAATAATATGATGGATTATGCGATATGCAATGGCCTCAATGGAACCTGGAATTTCAATTTTATCAGAACCGATGGCTCGACGCGCCTCTTCTGCGGATTCCACAGAAATAGAAGAGCCATACATCTGTGTTCTGTTGCGTTTGCGTTTTAGGAATCCTTGTTCTTCCAAAACAAGAATGGCTAGTTTTACTTTAGTCGTATTTACACTAGCATCCGATTCCTTTTCAGTCCATCCGCATTGATCCGCAATTTCAAGTGCCGACATAATCAAACGATTTTGGTTGCCTGCCATCTTTTTCAGTACACGCCACACAGCAGAAATTTCTTGTGCAGAGAGTTTAGACTGTTGCAGAATCTGAAAATTAGTATTGAGATCCTTAGGATTAAACAAGGCAACACAGTTTGCTTGCAAATTCGGGTCTCGCCCAGCACGACCAGCTTCTTGCACATAGTTTTCAAGTGTACTAGAAATTTCGTAATGCGCGACAAGTTCAACATTATCTTTATCGACACCCATTCCAAAAGCCGTTGTCGCCACCATGGTATCCACTTCGCCATTCTGAAACTGATCCTGAATGGTCATCTTCTTTTCGGATTCCATCTTTCCATTGTAGCAGGCACTGGCAAAGCCGCGATTATGCAATTCTTCGGAAAGAGATTCTGTTGTCTTTACCTTGGAAGCATAAATAATTTTTGGACCAGCATATTCGCGAAGGACATTCACCAACTGTTTGCGACGTTCATTTGGAGCTTCTGAAGTTTCAACAACTTTGTATGTTAAATTAGTTCTCTTAGCCGGGCTTATGAACTTTACAAGTTCAAGATTCAAACGTTCCTTAAAATAGCCACAAATATCATCCACTACGGATTTTTTGGCCGTCGCAGTAAAACAACTTATAGGGATCGGATTTTCAAGATTCTTTTCCCTCTGTAAATCTTTTAAGAAATCTGCCAAATAAAGATAATCAACTCTAAAATCATGTCCCCAGCCACTAAAGCAGTGCGCTTCGTCAACAACAATTCTCTCTACGCGACGTTCTTTTAGAATACTAAAAGTCGTATTGGAACGCAATGATTCAGGAGAAATGTACAGGATATTTTTTTCACCATTACGCACTTTTTCAATAGTATCCCTTCGTTCCGCCGGCGAAAGCATCGAATTTATATAAGCAGCAAAACCAATCTGCCTACGTTTTTCCAACACATCAACTTGGTCTTTCATCAAAGCCACAATTGGCGAAATTACAACCGTTAGAGCACCGACTTGAGTACCTGCAACTAAAGCGGGCAACTGGAAAGTCATTGACTTTCCGCCACCAGTCGGAAACACCGCCAGCAAAGATTCCCCTCGCATTGCAGACTCTACGACTTGCTGCTGCAAAGGAACTTTTTCTTCTTCACTAAACGATCTAAAACCAGGAAAACCAAACCATTTCTTTAATTGTTTTGTTGAGCTCAACTGCTCAGAGCAATATGGACATTGAGAATTGCCACAAGGAACCAAGCGTCTACGATGCAAAATACTTTCTAGATGTGGGTACTGGTAACGAACCCAATGAGGAACAAAATCACTAGGCCCTTCTTCATGAAATAATGTTAGAAGAAAACACCATTCAGCACGATAGGCAGCCCACTCGTTTTCAAAATCCTGATGTAAGCAAATTGATTTTTTTGTAACGCGCAGTAAACCAGCTTTGTATTTCAGACAATTTGGAGCGTAATTCACTTTGTTCAGGAACTTCTACAAGATTAAAGAATGGGGCAAAGCCAGGTTCATTCTTTAAAAACTGAAATAAAAGATAACGAAGTTGCCAAGGATAGCTCCCCCATTTCTCCACGCAGTCTTGCAAAAGTTGTTTGCAAAGCTCTGCATCTTTTAAAGGATCTGATGGCTCATCTTCGTTTTTCAGATATTCCTTACGCAACTTGTGGTACGGTTTGCACGGAAACAATAACGAAGAAAGCATCAATGTGTCCAACGCTTTGACATTTGGGAAATCTATAGAAAAGTACTGCCTAAGAATCGGAGCATCATGACGGAGAACATTGTGCCCCACAATAAATTTTGCTTTTTGCGCCGCAGTTTCTAGTTTAGCAGGATTTTTTTCACGTGCACGATCTTCACCCAGAATATAGCCGTACTCCCGAACTGTCCCCGTTCCAGGATTATATTCCAAGTCAAAAAACAAAAAATCGTGCAAATTATCCATACTTTACAAATATATAAGAAAAAATTTCAAAGTAAACCTTACACGGAAAAACAATCAACGTCAATCAGTCAATATAACCATTCCAAACTAGCTTTTCCTTATAATCGCAAGCAGGATAATTAGAACATCCCACAAAATAATGTCCATTATAGCCCTTTCGCTTTATAAGGAAACCTCCACAACTAGGACATATTTTAGGGCTTGATAAAATAGTCACATCCCTTTGCGTATATCGACATCTCGGAAAATTCGAGCAACCTACAAAAGTTTTTCCATCATGTTCAACTTTCAGCAAGTCCCCAGTTTTGCAAAGAGGACATTTCGTCTGTTTTTCGCTTGTTCTTCTCCCTGTTGATTTAAAGAATACTGATGTAGATTCTGAAAATTCCTTGAAAAACGGCGATGGATTCTTGTTATCCACAAGGATATAGGTTCTATTTTTCGTTCGAGTAATAGCAACATAAAACAAACGCCGTTCTTCCGCAAATCTATAATCTTCAGCATTTGTAAGAACAAAATTCAAGACGGGATCATCAATTATCTGATTCGGGAAACCCAGTTTGTCATTTCTAAAATTCAAAAGAATAACATTATCCGCTTCTAGCCCTTTTGATTTATGGACAGAGAGGAATTGAATCGGCAAAGCCGGATTCTGAATATATTCTAACGTATCTACACCATTTTTTCGAATCTCTCGGAACAAACCTGTATCTTTTGCAATTTCTATATCGTAATTAGTTCGTCCCAAAAGTAAAATAGACGAGTTCGTTCCAAAATCCAAAGCGATTTTATTGATTATAGCTTGTAAGGCATTTTTCGGACTTTCATCGAAGCCCCAAAAAACAAGAGGATAATCCAACAATTTATCAGATCGCAAACTCTTATGAAGTTGTAGCGGATTCTGCAAGACAAAACGCGAAGCTTCATCAATCAACTTTTGTGAATTACGATAAGTTTTCTCTATTTTCAAAATTTTCGCTTTTCCAAAATATTTTTCAAAATCGGTAAACAACGAAATATCGCTACCCGCAAATCGGTATATAGATTGCCAGTCATCGCCTACACAGAATAGCTTGGCTTTTGTTTTATCGACAATAGACTTCAACAAATTAAATCTAGCCTTTGAGATATCTTGATATTCATCCACAATCACATATTTATACAAAGAAATTTCACAATCACCATTAACTTTCTCTGTCGCATTGTTTATCATATCAGAGAAATCAATAGAATCATTAGCCAATAAATATTTTTGATATTCCTCCAATATGACTCTTATTATATTCAAAAAAGTATTGTTTCTTCTTTTCAAGAATTTATCGTCTTCTAGCGAAAGCCAATCTTTCCAATTTTCAATCGTTTCTACTGTATAATTATTGGACTTAAAAAGCACAATAAACGTTCCGCACAACTTCACAAATTCAGAGAAATATTTATTCGTCTTAGTCGCATAAACAGTATTGAATACATCCATGAAATCTCGTGATTTCAGAACAATTCCATTTTCTTTTAAAAGTTCTTCAAGTTTTTGAATGAGCACTCCCTCTGAATTGTAGTAAGAGTAAGTCTCAATCAACTTGGTATTATTCTGCTTATGAAATTCTCTTTTCCAATCAATTCCATCTAAATACTTTTGAGCTTCAATGGGAGAAAGCCACGGAACAGTATAGTCTCTTGTTATTCCGAAATGTTCCAAATAAATATCATAATCTTTCAAATAAAAATCTGGCCTATACGCTTTGCGCAAAGGATCAGAACTTTCAAATGGATAGAGTTTTTCATATTCATAATTTATGCCATTTAAAAAAAGAAAATTCGCAATTTGAACTTCTTCCAAGCTCTTGACTTTTTCATTTTTCAATGTAGTACGATTTTGCGCTTTCTTGATTTTTTCATCTTGTATATATTTTTCTTGATCATATTTCGACCTAAGCGTTTCCAAGTCTAAACATTTTTCAGCCTCATACACGTCACCCAGCGACGAACAATCTTCCATATTTTGCGGAATATCGATATAGTACGCAAAATATTCAATTAGATTTTTCACTAAATCAGGATAATTTACAAGTTCCTTTTCAAAAAAGTTATGTATAAATTCATTAAAAAGAGATTCATCAAGAACGTCAGGCCTTTTTCCAACAGCACTTTTGATTATATCAAGCCCCAATTTATGAAAAGTTGTTGATTTAATAGAAATTCCCAACTTTCCTTGAATTCTATCGGTCATTTCTTGGGCAGATTTTTTCGTAAACGAAATAAGCAATATTTCTTCTGGACTTACATTCTTTACATCACAGAGATACTTGACCTTGCCCGCAATTGTAAGCGTTTTTCCACTACCAGCTCCTGCAAGTACAAGAGTTCTATCTTCATCGGTTATGACCGCTTCTCTTTGTTGAGCATCTAACGATTTGCCATCAATGTTAGAGAAAAGTGTGTCATATTTTTCGGATTCTCGTGCAACAAATGATTTATTCGCATTCTCTAAATAATTAGGAAAGTCCTTATAAATCAATTCAAAAAGTTTTATTTTTCCATATTCTTCATCATCCGCTTTTAAAACACAAGTTGCAACATCTTGAGACAGCTTTTCCCACTTCCGATAAAAAATTTCCCCATCAGCATTCGTAATATAACGACTCGTCAAGAAATCAAGTTCATCAAAAAAAATATTCACAAATTGCAAAAGCAACTTGAGATGTTCTTTACGTTTAATCTCTGCATTCGATGCTAAAACTAGTCTCGGAAAATTTTCGTATTTCCTTTTAAATTCTTCCAATCTTACAAAGGTCTTTACCTTTGAAGAAATACGGCTATACTCTTGCAATTCAAAATACAATGCTTGATATTTTTGAATAAAAGAATCTCTTTCAGTATCTTGAATATAATGTTTTAACAATCCATCCAATTCAATTGAAAACGAATGTGCCTCTATTAAAAACTCTTTGCATTTGATTTCCACATTTGATTCTATAACGAGTCTTGGGAAATCTTTGTACTTTTTCTTAAAATCTTCTAGCTTTACAAAATCATCAACTTTTGTAGGAATACCACTATATCTTTGCAATTCATGATATAACGCTTTATATTTAGAAATAAAAGCGTCCCTTTCTGCATCCTGAATAAAGTGATTAAAAATTTCATCAAAGTCAACGAAAAAAGAATCACATATTTCTATGAAGTCCTCTATTTTTTCTTCAAATTCTTTAGCAAGTTGTCTCCGACGAACTAGCAGAAAAACAATAAAAGCAATGAATGATACAATTATTAAACCGGACATGCTTAGCAAAACCCCATCCCTTAAAAATCCAAAATTTTCGCATGCGGAGGCATATACCGCACGAACCGCTCCTGCGTCGCAGAAAAATCCACACAAACAGTGCTTTGAGAATACTCCCAAGCATTCTTATCGTAATAATCAATAGTCGATGTCATATAGCTCTTGTAAAATACTTTATTTCTGACGAAATAAAACGTGCAGAGGCAACCTTTTCAGCACAAAACAACAATTTCACGCCAAATTTTCACGAACACCTCATTTAGTGCAGAAAAGTGCGCTTAATACACATTTTTCCGCACCAAAAAGCGTATTTGCATTATTTTTCAGTCGCATTTTTACAGGCACACCACATTCCTAGTTTGAATTATATCTTTGGAAAATGTCCAAAATTGCCAAATTATTTGTTTGGCAAATACCGCTTGATTCGCTCAGGCTCAACGAAAAACGATGCCACGCAAGCCACAAAAGCTGGATTCAAAATAAAGCTAATAGCGACATTCACAAAATAAAGAGCATTCCATTCTAGAGCCATCGCCACCTGAAACATGCTGCAAATAATTTGTACAAACATCATCAAAGAACCAGCTACCAAAATCATCGAGTTCTTTTTGACAAGCGCAAATACAGCAGCCACCACAATCAAAACACAAAACGGAACATACGTCCAAGAAAAAGATTGCAGCAGAAACGCATTAGCAAAACCATTCAAACCGCTGACGATAAAAATTGCAGCACAGAATCGAAGCAAGCCCAAATTTAAATTCCCGCCAACATCCACAATTTTTTCTGCTCGCTTGGATTCTATAAAGAAAATCGAAATCGCAACAACGATATATACATTCATAAGTGAATTGGCAATTCTTGTGCCTGCACCAATTTGACGCGCCCCCTCATCCAAAGCACTTATAGGATCGATAGCCAACGTTTGCAAGAAAATCCAAATCAGCAGCAACACCGCATAAATTTTTAAAATCACCACTTTCTTTTTAACAAGCGCATATATCGAAAGCGCAAAAGCGGCAACAAATGCAACAAAGCCAAGCATCACCGGAATGCCTATTCCAGACGCAATAAACAGCCCAGCCATTCCAATAAAATCATCTAATGACGAAGTCGTAAGGGCTTTCCACAGCGAAGCGAGAAAAAAGCGATCCTGCCCAACCGAAAAAAGCAAGCCTGCAACGAGACCAACTAGGTTCACAATAAGCGTTATGGCACAAACCCTGAACAAAGCCAGATTGCCATTGAATTGAATTTTTCCTTCCACTTTTTCTCCTTCACACATTCAAATTTTTCCAGCTGCAACAATATAAAAAATAATGGACGAAGGATTGTGAACATTAATGAGCGTCGCTAAAACGGGCTAAAGTTTCATCGTTTTAGCAATAATTTTAAGAAAAAGTACAGTTTTTCCCCTCCATTAAACTGCAATATTTCTTATATTACATCAATAAAACATGGTTATCAAATGGAGGCTGGCTATGCCATACCCACTGGAACAAAAACACAAATACTTCTTTGATTGGTTTGAAAACAAGCGTAAAACTGACGGTCTGTACTATTCAGTCAGACAGAAAGGCGGAGACAGGCTCAAACATGGATATATTTTTTTAGGAAATGATTGTTATGTTGCCGTCCCTTTAGTGGCACATCGTGATTGGCAAAACAAAACGGCATCTATTCAATTTGGCTATTTTACCCCTGATGGACATACTCCTTACTATTATTTGGAGATTGTTAGTAGAAATCTGGCTGGAAAAGATCTAAATGACGAAGAAACTGATCAGAATGAAAAAAAATTCCACGAAGCAATAATTGAATTCGGTGAAGAGATTGTCAAATATGTCAAAGAAAATGCTGGACGTATTTTAACAGAAGACGAGTGTGTTCGTTTTTATAGAACTAGGCGAGACTTAACACCGAAAGATATAAAGGAGTCGATATTCTTAACTCCTGCGTCGGCACAAAGAATAGAAAACAACGAATACTCTGCAAAGTTGTATTTTAATGAATCTAGTGAAAACGCAGCCCTTGAAAAATTCTATGACTTCTGGAAAGAATATGGCATTCCCTATTGGCAAGGCGATTTTGCAGATTCTAAATCAACAAAAGAAACAATTAACAAGTCTCTTGCAAAAATTGATCATTCTTTAGCAGAATGCGATTGGCCTAAAAAAATCGATTAATACAAAATCACCCCTGGTCATTATTGATCAGGGGTTTTGATTTATATCAAAATTTATTTCCCAACACGGCAACCATATTTTAGCCTCCCCAACCATTGCTAAAATGATTCAAATTTTTCATCAGTATTTTTACAGGAACATCACCATATACGGTGGAAGGCAAATCGTGCCGTCCGGCAACTTGGCAAATGCCTTTGGGTGAATGATGTAGCTTTGCCCAATTTTTTTGCCGATCTTTTTCTTGAAGCCGTTCAACGAAGAAGTCGTGTAGTTCTTCGATGATTTAACTTCTACTGGGAACACCCTGAATTTGGTCTTGCTTTCATTGGAGAGCAGGAAATCAATCTCCATATAGCACTTGACGGCAGATTCGTTCTTATTCAGCGAAAATCCAACATTTGGGTCATTGCATTTGTTGCATATCATGGAATCGTCAAGTCAAAAATATAATCAAAAATGACGATTTACACACTTCGACAGCAACACTTTTCAAAAAAATACCACTTCCTCTAAAACGGTAACTCTTGGTCCAGCTCCTCATCGGGAACCGGGGGGTGGTTCTTTTGCCACTCTTCTTCCAAGTTTTTATACCATTCGGGAGTCTGTCCCTTCATGTCCATTAGCGATCCATAGAACATGTCGAAAACACAGACGTCTTTCGAAAAATTCCATCCGCTGATATCTCCCGTGAATTGCGAAAATGAAAACATCTCAATCATCGTTTTAACGCTCGACACGTTCCACTGCGAAATATCTCCATTGAAATGCGAATGAGAAAACATGTTGCTCATATCGAAAACGGATGACACATCCCAACGGCTAATGTCCTGATTAAATTGAGAATCTTGGAACATGCATGACATGTTTCCAACGTTTGACACGTTCCAATTGCCGATGTCGCCATTAAACGCCGAGTTTTGAAACATCGCGAACATGTCTTTAACATTTGATACGTTCCAGCCGCTAATGTCACCATTAAATTGCGATCCATGGAACATGCTGTTCATCGATTCAACGTTCGACACGTCCCAACCGCTGATATCGCCATTGAACACGCTGTTCGGTCCGGAGAAAATGCAGTACATATCCGTCACTTGCGAAACATCAATAAAGTTCAAATTGCAATTCGGTCCGTCCTTTTCAATGGACTCGAAAACGATCTGTCGAAGGTGATCGCAGTCGCGGGCAACAACTTTTTCTTTTTGTAGGCTCATATCACTCCTTAAACTCAGCCGATATTCTCGAAATCTTCTTTTTCCGCTCCGCAGTGGGGGCAAACCCAGTAATCGGGCAATTCCTGGAAGGATGTTCCCGGCAAGGCTTCTTCGCCAGCTTCCGGATCCCCGTATTCGGGGTCATAAATGTAGTTGCAGATGTCGCATTGGTATCTGTCGTATTCATCCATAAAATGCTCCTTTGGCTTTCTCTTACATTATCGTCTAAAAGGCATCATTTGTCAAAAAAATCTTTGAAAAAACCAAGACAAGGTCACTTACATTGCTAAAACGACCTAATTTTTAATCATTTTAGCAATATTTTTAATAAAAATTGCTATTTCGATTACAGTTTTCCTCTAAAACAGTAGCCCAACACACTTTACAAATTCGCCTCCCCGAACGATACATAAAGAGAACCATTCTCCTAAAAGTTCAGCGGGGCCACATGTTTTTTTCAGCGCAATCTTTTGCACGTCACCCATTCGCATCTGTCAAGCGGATAATCCTCTGTTCGCTCGTTTTAATTCTTGCCGCCTGCGACCAAGAAGCTCCACCGCCTTTACAGTACAAGGAACCGCACTTAGAGTTTACAGATTTCATCAAAACAATTACTATACTCGAATCCGAATGCAAAAATCAAGGCGAGTCCTATTGCGTCCCCTCGATGCGCGTCGGAGCCGAACCATGGTCCAAAATCCAGTGGTACACGAAATACACCGAAGAAATACCTTACAGCAAAGATCCAATGAAACCATACGGAACAGGCAGAAAGGGCGAAGTTTACCTCAGCATAGATGGCAAGCCCACGAACTTAGATTTGGACACCGTCCTGAAGCCACAACCATGGAGCGTCACTGTAACAGGTCCCAACGTCAAACTGGTCTATCATGTATTTTTAAGCACAAGCTATTTCGTAGAAGACTATGTTGATTTCGGCGAATACCTTGCCAATAAAGGATTGGCAAAGCAATTCGAAATTTCTCCCCAAGACACAATAAGCGAGGGACCTTGCATGGTAAGCTGGTACAAGATAAAGCTCAAAGGACGGAACCCGATCTGGATGGGAATATTGAACGATTCTGGGAGCACTCTCGGCTTTCAAAGAATCCGCTTTGACTACGAAAAACCCACCGAAAACGAATTTTGGTGCAGAGAGCCAGAAGACGAGTAAAAGCAAACCGGAGCAGACATGGACAGGGAAAATTGGATTGAATTTTCAAACATCATCACAATGGACGACGAGAACATCGAAAAGTTCAAGAAGCTCTATGGCGAAGGCAAACGCATAGGCGGAAATACTTTTCCTGAAACATTGCTTTCTTTTTCGATGGTCATTCCAGAGACATCAAGGAATGATGCGGACAGCGACTGGGCCGATAAAACAAATCAAAATGTTTGGTTCTGGAGAGAAATGAGATTCCCTGAAGATAATCCTGAGCCCGAAGAATTTAACGGCGTTAAAATCGCCCCTGATAAAGATCCTGTTTCTGAGATGATTGGGAAAGCGCTTGAACAATGGCGAACAGATAATTGGGGAACCCCTAGCGATGTTTTGTATGGCGGGGACGAAGAAGCTTTTTATGGCGAAAACGATGGACCGTGCATACGAACTTTGGATGCCTTGTTTAAAGGAAAATTTCCTTTTTATACGTACGGAAGGCCTCCCTTTAAAGTCTACGAAAAGATGGCAGCAGACGGCTTGGTGTTCGAAATAAAATGGCATTCACCCTACGAATATGACGAGTGGGTGATTGGCAAAGGACAGGTTGTAGAGGGGCGTTTTCAGTATCACGCCGGCCCGATAACGGGTGACGAAATAATGTCAATAGAATCACTCGCGAATAAATTCATCAGGAATCCAAAAAATGGTCCAAATGATAAGCCGACGATTGTTGTGAAAAATCGAGAACATCTTGATCAACTTCTTAAAGAATTGCAAGAAAATATCAAGACTAATTTGTATATGCAGGGAAAATTTAGTCTTATTAATAAAGTTTCAGGAAACACAATCATCCTGAATAACGTTTTAGATCTAAATTTTCTCGATGTCACCAATGTCACCGACTTGAGCAATCTTTCTGAATACCTCAATGTTTCCCCATGCCCCGACAATGGATGGTTCTGCAAAATCAAACTGGACACCAGCAAATGGAAAAAATGACGCCACAACCCAAAGACATGTCCACCATCGTTGTAACGACCCGTGAACAACTAAAGTCTCTGATTATAGAGACTTTTGTTTTGCCTTTTGCAAATAACATCTAGTCCGTTCCGGTTCAATAAAAAATACAGCCACGCTAATCACAGTCATCACATTTAAAAGGGAATGGATAAGCATGATGGAAAGCATATAAAAGCTCCATCCATCTATGTGAATAATTTGCATCACGCTCCAAAAAATTTTCACAAGCACCATTAAAGACCCCACCATCAGAACAGGCACATTCTTTTTGACAAGCGCAAATACACCGATCGCTAAATCAACAACACCAAAGAATGCAAGCTGAAAAACGGGTGGTTGCATAAAAATAAAATGGGATAAGCTATTCACCCCGATTACGCTAAAACAGATGGCGCAAAGCCGGAGCAAACCCAAATTAAATTCTTCATTCGCAGCGGATTCGCTTTCATCTTGCTTTTTAGATGCAACAAAGAACGCAGCTACAGCCACAACAACGTTCACGTTAAAAAACAGGTTAATGAAGCTCTGGGCAAGATTCACTTCTCGCATTTCATTTCCCAACAAACCGCTTATAGGATTCATAGCGAAAGCGCCCAGTACCATCCAAACAAGGAATAGCACCGCCAATATTTTTAGAGCCTTCACGTTCTTTTTGACAAGTGCAATTATCCCTAGCGCAAATAAAACTGCAAACGCCAAAATACCAAGCAACACACCCAAGCCGACTCCCGATGCGATCATCAGCCCGACTGTTGCAAGCAAATCTTCAAATGATGACGTCGTAAGTGCGCTCCACAAAGAGTTGAAAACGCCACCACGAACAGCCATAATGGACATATTGACGACAATGTTCAACAAATTCACAATGAACACGATAGCGCAAACCCTGAGTAAAGCCAAGTTTCCGTTGAATTGAATTTTTTCTCCTTCGCTCATTTGGCCTCTCTATTATTAGATTAAATATTCTTCCAGTTCCGGGAATGTATCGGAAGTAAAGAACATCCAGCGTCCCTTAGCCATCAAGCAGCCGGTCCATCCCTTTTTAGAACCATTCATTTCTGTAAACTTAAACTGTTCCTGTTTTATCGTAATGCTGTTGCCAAGCATAAACGTAATCCGTACAAGTTCCAATTACCTCGTTCTAAAAATAAAAAAACGACCCAGATTTTTTAGCTATCCACCCCTGCGCACTTTCCTATACCACACAATAAACCACACGCAGGCCACAGCAAGACAAGCAAGCCCCAAAGGATAGCCAATACAGTCGGGCAAATGAAGCGTCTGGCGCGAAACGAAGAAGTATGTCGTACAAACGGTGGTCATAAACAGGGCTGGAATAAGGGACACCCAAAAATTCTTCCGTTCCTGCACCAGATAGACTGTAATCGCCCATAGAGTAAATACAGAAAGCGTTTGGTTAAAAAATCCAAAGTATTGCCAAATAGTATTGAATCCA
>JAEEGG010010187.1_pt1 | contig 20832 bp, 19 predicted proteins | sample 9134161 | NCBI WGS metagenome assembly JAEEGG01 (sample SAMN16246543, study PRJNA631951) | gut metagenome | biome: gut microbiome; feature: rumen; material: CR-attached | host: Bos | place: Iran: Karaj | collected 2018-10 | reverse complement strand
TGTGTTGTGGGTGACGATGACCAGTCGATCTACAGGTTCAGGGGAGCCAATATCAGGAATATACTGGATTTTGAAGAGCACTATCCTGAAGCTACAGTCATCAAGCTTGAGCAGAATTACCGTTCCACGCAGTACATACTCGATGCTGCGAACTCCGTTATAGCCAACAATCACGGCCGTAAGGAAAAGAGGCTCTGGACTGAAAACGGAGAAGGAAAGAAGCCGTCCTTTAAACAGTTCGACACAGCCTTTGAAGAAGCTGAGTTTGTTGTGTCTGATATAAAGAGACATAACAGAATGGGCATATGCGGTTTCGGAAGCTGTGCGGTATTATACAGGACAAATGCACAGTCAAGACTTATAGAAGAGCGCCTGATCATGGCGGGCATTCCTTATAATGTTGTGGGAGGCATCAATTTCTATTCCAGGGCCGAGATCAAGGATATACTTGCTTATCTGAAGGTCATCGATTCGGGGATGGATGATCTGTCCGTAAGAAGGATAGTCAATGTACCCAAGAGAGCCATAGGCAATGCCACACTGGATAAGATACAGGACTTTGCTGAGAGCAGGGATTTGTCTCTGTTTGCCGCAATGTGCAGGGCACAGGATGTTCCGGGACTTGGAAAGACTGCCTCAAAGGTTAATGCATTCACTGATCTTATCGGAGTGCTCAGGGCATACAGGGACAATGCATCCCTTGGAGAGCTCATATCACAGATAATAGAGATGACGGGCTACGAGGAATACCTTAAGGATCTTGATGAGGAAAAGGCTGAGGACCGTATAGGAAATGTTAACGAACTTGTAAGTAAGGCTGCATCGTTTTCCGAGAGCAGACCGGATGCGGGACTTTCGGATTTCCTCGAAGAGGTGGCACTTGTCAGTGATCTTGACAGTACCGACATGACATCTGAGAGAGTTGTGCTTATGACTCTTCATTCCGCCAAGGGCCTGGAGTTCCCTGTGGTATATCTGACCGGAATGGAGGACGGACTTTTCCCCGGATATATGTCTCTTTCATCGGGAGATGAGGAGGATATCGAAGAGGAAAGGCGTCTTGCATATGTGGGCATGACAAGAGCCGAGAAGGAACTCATCATGACCGGTGCCAAGGCGAGGATGATGAGGGGAGAGACCCAGTTCAATCCTGTGAGCAGGTTCATAAAGGAGATCCCTTCGGAATATCTGGACGGATATGTTCCAAAGAGCAGGAAAAGCTTCCGGGATGAATTTGAGGATGACCGCAGCATTGGACGGGGCGGTACCTATCCCGGCAGCACATATATAAAGCCGGTTGTAAGAAAATCCTCAAGCGTGGCTTTGGAAGAAAAACGGAGCACAGATTCACCGCAGAGCACAAAGGCGGTATTTCCAAGGACATCCTTCGTATCCCTGGGAATTCAAAAGGGATCCGATAAGACGGCGGCACCTTCATCAATAGACTATGCAGTGGGCGACAGGGTAAGGCATTTTAAGTTCGGAGCGGGAACCGTCACTTCGATAGTGAAGGAACCCAGGGATTATAAAGTGACAGTCGATTTTGATGCCCATGGGACAAAAGTTATGTATGCATCCTTTGCAAAACTTGCCAAGGAATGATATACTTTATTGGTTAATAATGTACGGATACGATTCATTAACATATATGTTATTGGAAAGGCGGTATATATGAGTTGCAAGAATTGCTGTAAGAAGGAAGCTCTTAAGAACAAGATCGGAATAGATCTTGAACAGCTTAAGGATTTTGGCGGTTCACAGGCTGCAAAGGTTGCTGAGCTTGCCGCTGCTGCAGGACTCGGAAACTTTATGGCTAAGGCTGCAGATGATGAAGAGGATGAGAGAAAGTCACACATCGGACTTGTCATCCTTGCGATCGTAGGCATCATTGCCATTGGCTGTATCGTAGGATATATCGTTTATCGTCACTTCAGCCCCGATTATCTCGAGGACTTTGATGACGAGTTTGAAGACGATGACTTTGAAGACGAGGATTTTTTTGCTGACGAAGCAGATAACTGATCATGAAGAGAGGCCAGATTGTCGAAGGATGGGTAGAAAGCTGTGATTACCCCTGCAGAGCACATGTAAAGTGTGATGAGGGGATTGTTACAGTTAAAAATGCCATTCCGGGACAGAAGGTTATCGTTCGTATCGGAAGAAGTCACGGTGAGAGGGCTGAAGGCACTCTTATTGAGGTATCAGAGAAAAGCACACTTGAAACAGGCAGGATATGCGCACACTTCGGCGAATGCGGAGGTTGCGCATATCTTTCTATGTGCGGGGAAGATGAGCTCAGACTAAAAGGGGAGCAGATACAAAGACTCCTTGCATCAAGACTTGAAAAGAGCGGGGAAAAATACGGATATTCTCCCAAATGGGACGGCATCAAGGCTTCACCCGTTATGTACGGATACCGGAACAAGATGGAATATTCATTCGGTAACGAGGTCATAGACGGGCCCCTCAACGTGGGACTTCATAAAAGGGGCGCCTTCCATGACATACTGGATGTGAGCGACTGTCTTATCGTTGATGAGGACTTCAGAAAGATCCTGGTGATCACAAGGGATTTTTTCAGGGACAGGGATATTCCCTTCTACCATAAGAAGGACCACAGCGGATATCTCCGCAATCTCATGGTAAGAAAAGCTGCTTATACGGGAGAGATACTGGTATGTCCTGTTACCGCATCAGCCAAAGCCTGGGGTCATGAGGATGAAGGACTTCTGAAGGAATACTGCACAGCACTTCAGACAGCTGAGTATAAGGGAAGCCTTGCAGGTGTTGTCCATATCATATGCGATTCCCTTTCGGATGCGATAATAGCCGACAGGACAGAGCTTCTCTACGGACGGGACTTCATAAATGAAAAGCTTCTCGGAATGGATTTCAGGATAGGACCTTTCTCCTTTTTCCAGACAAATACCCACAGTGCAGAGGTTCTGTATACCCTTGTGAGAGATTACGTATCCGAATGCGGGGGAGGGGCGGAAGGCAGAACAGTATTCGACCTGTACTGCGGAACGGGCACCATCGCACAGATCGCAGCGCGTGCTGCTGAGAGGGTATACGGGGTCGAGATAATCCCCGAAGCCGTGGAGGCGGCAAGGGTTAACGCAGAAGCTAACGGCATCACAAACTGTGAGTTCATCTGCGGAGATGTTCTTAAAGTGCTGGATGATCTTACCGGAAAGCCGGACATAATAATCCTCGATCCTCCCAGGGACGGGATACATCCCAAGGCACTTCCCAAGATCATGGATTATGGTGTTGAATATATAGTATATATATCATGTAAGCCCACATCTCTTGAAAGAGACCTGGGTCCACTGATCGATGCGGGATATGCCGTGGCAAGATATGCATGCGTGGACCAGTTCCCCTGGACCAAAGAGGTGGAGACCATAGCTCTTTTGAAGAAGGAGTCCTTATAGGAGCATACAGAGTGAATGAAGGCAGTCAGATACAGCTTAATATTCCGGCTGTAAAGGAAAAGCTTCCTGAGGTTTCCGCACAGATCGGCGCCCTTCTTGAAGAGACGGGGTGCCCCATGAAGATCCGGATGCAGGTAGATCTTGCGGTTGAAGAGATATTTGTAAATATAGCAAGCTATGCCTACGGTGAAGAAGGCGGTGATGTCTGTATCATTGCCGGGCTGGATAAGGAAATGTCGGAGATCACCGTTACGTTCATTGACAGAGGAATCAGATACGATCCTCTTTCCAGGGAAAATCCCGATATCACACTGCCGGTCTCGGAACGTGAGATAGGAGGGCTCGGGATATTCCTTACCAAGAGATCGATGGATGAGCTTTCCTATGAGTACAGTGAGGGCCGGAACATCCTTAAAATGAAGAAAAAACTGAGGCCTCTAAAATGTCCTTGAAGTAAAAATATGCCTTGTGGTAATATATCGGGGGCATAAAATTGAAGAGTAATAACAGGTATAAGCCTGAAAGCTTAGAAAGGAAGATTCAATATGAAAAGAACAGACATCCATCGAATCCTCATTATCGGATCGGGTCCGATCATCATCGGTCAGGCCTGTGAGTTCGATTATTCGGGAACCCAGGCGTGTAAAGCGCTCAGAAAGCTCGGTTACGAGATAATCCTGGTCAATTCCAATCCCGCTACCATCATGACAGACACGGAGACGGCGGATGTCACATATATAGAGCCTCTTAATGTAAAGCGTCTCACCCAGATCATCGAAAAAGAGCGTCCTGATGCACTTCTTCCCAACCTTGGCGGACAGTCCGGACTTAATCTCTGCTCCGAACTTGCCCAGGCAGGCGTTCTCGACAAGTATAATGTAAAGGTCATCGGTGTTCAGGTTGATGCCATTGAAAGAGGCGAGGACAGGATCGAGTTCAAGAATACCATGGATGAGCTTGGTATCGAGATGGCACGTTCACAGGTTGCATACTCAGTGGACGAGGCAGTTGAGATAGCATCAAAGCTCGGATATCCCGTTGTTCTCAGACCAGCATACACCATGGGCGGTGCAGGCGGCGGACTTGTATATAATGTAGAGGAACTCAAGACCGTCTGTGCAAGAGGTCTTCAGGCTTCAATGGTACATCAGGTCCTTGTCGAGGAATCGGTCATCGGCTGGGAAGAGCTGGAGCTCGAAGTTGTAAGAGATTCAACCGGCAAGATGATCACTGTCTGCTTCATCGAGAATATCGATCCCATGGGAGTTCATACCGGAGATTCCTTCTGCTCCGCACCCATGCTCACCATCTCACAGGAAGTTCAGGACAGACTTCAGAAGTATGCATACAGCATCGTAGATAAGGTACAGGTCATCGGAGGATGTAACTGCCAGTTCGCACATGATCCCAAGACCGACCGTATAATCGTTATAGAGATCAATCCCCGTACATCAAGATCTTCAGCACTTGCATCCAAGGCAACCGGTTTCCCCATTGCCCTTGTTTCCGCAATGCTTGCCTGCGGACTCGACCTTAAGGATATCGAGTGCGGCAAGTACGGCACTCTCGATAATTACAAGCCCGACGGCGATTACATCGTTATCAAGTTCGCAAGATGGGCATTCGAAAAGTTCAAGGGCGTATCCGATCACCTCGGAACCCAGATGAGAGCCGTCGGAGAGGTCATGAGTATCGGTAAGACCTATAAGGAGGCTTTCCAGAAGGCTATCCGTTCTCTTGAAAAGGGAAGATACGGTCTCGGATATGTTAAGAACTATCACGAGATGAGCCTTGAAGAGCTTATGAAGGAACTGGTAAATCCCACTTCCGAAAGACAGTTCATCATGTATGAAGCTCTCCGTAAGGGCGCCAGTATTGATGAACTTCACGAGATGACCAGGATCAAGAAGTACTTCATCGAACAGATGAAGGAACTTGTAGAGGAAGAAGAAGCAATCATCGCTTCATCCAAGGGAAAGGTTCCCGAGACGGGAATGCTTACCCAGGCCAAGAAGGACGGCTTCTCAGATAAGTATCTTTCACAGATCTGCGAAGTATCCGAAGAGGATATCAGAAATGCCCGTGAGGCAGCAGGTGTTGTTGAAGGATGGGAAGGCGTTCACGTAAGCGGAACCAAGGACAGCGCATATTACTATTCAAGCTATAATATCGAAGACAGAAGCAAGGCAACCGATAATCCCAAGAAGGTCATGATCCTCGGCGGCGGTCCCAACCGTATCGGCCAGGGTATCGAATTCGACTACTGCTGTGTACATGCAGCCTTTGCCCTTAAGAAGCTGGGATATGAGACTGTTATCGTAAACTGCAATCCCGAGACGGTTTCAACCGACTATGATACATCCGACAAGCTTTACTTCGAGCCTCTTACTCTCGAGGATGTTCTCAGCATCTACAGAAAAGAGAACCCTGTCGGAGTCATCGCACAGTTCGGTGGACAGACTCCCCTCAATCTTGCTGCAGATCTTAAGAAGTACGGTGTCAACATTCTCGGAACCACTCCCGAGACCATCGATATGGCAGAGGACAGAGATCTGTTCCGCGATATGATGGACAGACTCGGAATCCCCATGGCAGAGTCAGGAATGGCTTCCGATGTCGAAGGCGCCAAGGAGATCGCTCACCGTATAGGATATCCCGTTATGGTACGTCCTTCCTATGTCCTCGGCGGAAGAGGAATGGAAGTTGTCCATGACGATGAGCAGATGGATGTATATATGGCAGAGGCAGTCGGTGTAACTCCCGACAGACCTATCCTTATAGACAGATTCCTTCACAATGCAACCGAGTGTGAGGCAGATGCCATAAGCGACGGTGAGAACGTATTCGTTCCCGCAGTCATGGAGCATATCGAGCTTGCAGGTATCCATTCCGGAGACTCCGCATGTATCCTTCCTTCCAAGCATCTTACCGAAAAGCAGGTTGCCACCATCAAGGATTACACCAGAAAGATAGCTAAGGAGATGCATGTTGTCGGTCTTATGAACATGCAGTATGCTATTGAGGATGATGTGGTATATGTACTCGAGGCCAATCCCAGAGCATCACGTACCGTGCCTCTTGTTTCCAAGGTATGTGATATCAACATGGTAAGGCTCGCAACCCAGATCATGATGAGCTCCATCACAGGTGAACCTTCACCCGTACCTGAGCTTAAGGACAGAGTGATCCCTTATTACGGAGTCAAGGAGGCGGTATTCCCCTTCAATATGTTCCCTGAGGTCGATCCTCTTCTCGGACCCGAGATGCGTTCCACCGGTGAGGTTCTCGGACTTTCGGAGAATGTTGGCAAGGCATTCTACAAGGCAGAAGAAGCTACCAAGACAGAGCTTCCTCTTTCCGGAACAGTACTTATCAGTGTCAACCACAATGATAAGCCTTATCTGCTTCCCATCGCCCAGAGCTTCGCAGATGACGGATTCAAGATCCTCGCTACCGGCTCTACATATGAGAAGATCAAGGAAGCAGGAATTGAGTGCGAGCGTATCAACAAGATATTCGAGGGACGTCCCAATATCGTGGATGCCATCAAGAACGGTCAGATAGACCTTATAGTTGATACTCCCAGCACCAAGAAGGATGATGTGAGCGATTCCTATATCCGCCAGAACGCTATCAAGCACCACGTGCCTTATATCACCACCATTGCAGGAGCAAGAGCTACCGCAGAGGGTATCAAGGCAGAGCTTTCCGGCGAGGGCGTTCATGTACGTTCGCTTCAGGAATATCATGCAATGATAAAATAAAACCATGTACTAAGCTAAGATCATTTATTACCGGTGTCCGTTTTTTTACGAGACACCGGTATGTGTTTTAAGCACTAAAGGAGCCCCTAAATGGAAGAGAAGAATATAAGCGTTCCTGAAGAAGAGCATATTTACGAGGAAGAGATAAGAGCGCTTATATTAAGCGGACTTTCCGATGAGGAACTCTCAGAAAGGCTGTACGATTATCACGAGAAGGATATAGCCGATGCGGTCGAGGAACTCGATGAGGATACCAGAAAGCATGTATTCGAGGTTGTCGGCAAGGAGCGTGCCGCTGAGATAATCGCATATCTGGGTGATTCCCATGAGATGCTGGCAGAGATGTCCGCACAGGAGGCTGCAAAGCTCCTGGAAAACATGGACTCCGATGATGCTGTAGACATTCTCGAGAACATGGATGACGAGACGGCGGAATCCATTGTGGGAATGATGGATCAGGAATCCGGAGAGGACATCAAGCTGATCCGTTCCTATGAAGACGATGAGATAGGAAGCCGCATGACCACCAACTACATCGTCATAAGGAATGACCTCGACATCAAGTCTGCCATGAAGGAGCTCATCAGGCAGGCCGGAGATAACGATAACATCATGACCATCTACGTCACCGATGAAAAGGATGTTTTCTACGGTGCCATAGATCTCAAGGATCTGATAGTCGCAAGGGAGACCTCGGATCTGTCCGATGTGATCATAACATCATATCCTTACCTTACAGATCACGAGAAGGTTTCCGAATGTATCGAGAGGATAAAGAGTTACTCCGAAGACTCCATCCCCGTACTTAACGACGACGGTATCATACTCGGTGTCATCACTGCCCAGGATATAGTTGAGGCGGTAGATGACGAACTCGGTGAAGACTATGCAAAGCTGGCAGGTCTCTCCGAAGAGGAGGATCTTAACGAAAAAACATCAGCGTCCATTAAAAAGCGTATTCCCTGGCTTATTGCCCTGCTGCTTCTCGGAATGCTCACCTCCACGCTTGTGGGAGCATTTGAGGGAGTCATAGCAACGATACCCGTTGTCATCGCTTTCCAGTCGCTGATCCTTTCCATGTCCGGTAATGTGGGTACCCAGTCCCTGGCTGTCACCATAAGGGTTATAGCTGATGAGAACCTTTCCACAGCAGACAAGATCAGACTTGTTTTCAAGGAAAGTAAAGTCGGACTGGGAAACGGTCTGATCCTCGGACTGATCTCGGTTCTTGTTGTGGGAGTATATATCCACTTTGCAAAGGGAGAGGCATGGAATTATTCGGTGACGGTTTCGTTGTGCGTTGGATTTGCCATGCTGGTTGCCATGCTTGTTGCCTCCATAACCGGAACCATCATTCCGCTTTTCTTCAACAAAATAAAAGTGGACCCTGCCGCAGCATCGGGTCCGTTCATTTCAACGCTTAATGATATTCTTGGAGTTGCACTGTACTATGGTCTGTGCTGGTTCTTACTGATACAGGTATTCCATATCAGCTGATGAGAACAAAGATCACCTTTTATGCTTGGAGGGCTGTACATAGGCTTCTATCTTGCCGGGGGTGCGGTCTTTTTCCAGGGAATCGTAATACCTGTAAAGGGTCTGGGTTCCGTTTTCCAGAATGTAGTAATGTCTTATATACGGAACCAGGAGAACGAGAAGAAGTATCATCAGTGCCACAAGAGGCAGGTATCCTGTCATGCATATTCCCATAAGGGTCATGACGGTCATAAGTGCGAAGGTCATGGTCACGATAAGGTGAATGAGCCTTTCGTGCTGGAAGAATCCGATCTGGGTAAGAGCCTGTTTTCTCAGAACAGAGAGTTCTTCATCGGTGAATTCTCCCTTGCCTGCTTTTTCGGATATGTCCTTCAGATATGCCATATAAGTCAGCAGTCTTTTTTCCATATGTCATTCCCTCCGGGATAAAATGTGATATAAGAGACACCACTTAGATTATAGCACCTATCGGAAAGAATATGATTTTTTCGGATCTTTATCCTACAAAAGAAGAGTCATCCGCATACCTGATCCCTTATGAGAGCTATTATGCCCTCGGCAAAAGAGGGATCATCTACGACATCGACAATACTCTTGTAATGCATGGGGCACCCGCGGATAAAAGGAGCATCGAGCTTTTTGAGAAGTTGAGGTTTATAGGATTTAAGACCATTCTTCTTTCCAATAACAGGGATGAAAGAGTAAAACCCTTTGCAGAGGCAGTTGGGTCTCCGTATATATATAAAGCAGGAAAGCCCGGGAAGAGAGGATACCTGGAAGCGATGAGAATGATGGGTACCGTGCCGGAGACAACACTCTTTGTGGGAGATCAGATATTTACGGATGTATGGGGGGCCAACAGATGCGGGATAGAGACAATCCTTACGAGTCCCATAGATCCGAGGGAAGAGATACAGATAGTTCTCAAGAGAAGACTTGAATGGTTCGTACTTAAAAGCTACCGTAAGAAGAGGAAGAACTCATGAAACCGATAAACGGACACACTGAGATAGCAGGAGTGATAGGAAATCCCATAGGCCATACACTCTCACCGGCGATCCACAATATGCTGGCGGAAGAGACCGGATACGATCTTGCCTATGCAGCCTTCCCGGTAGGTACCGGGCGGCTTGAAAAGGCGATAGAGGGAGCATTTGCCCTCGGGATAAAGGGGCTTAACATCACAGTGCCCTATAAGCAGGATGTGATACCTCTTCTTTGTGATATTGACCCCCTTGCTGCAAAGATAGGAGCTGTCAATACCCTTGTAAGATGCGAGGGCGGATACAAGGGATACAATACCGACATGCCCGGACTTCTCAGAGCATTTAAAAGGGACGGAGTTGATATAGAGGATGAGGATATCATTGTCCTCGGAGCAGGCGGAGTTGCAAGAGCAGTGGTGATGCTTCTTGAGGAAAACGGTGCAAAGAGCGTGACGATCATCAACAGGAACGGAGACCGTGCCGAGGACCTTGCGGGAGCTGTCAACAGTATCGCCGGAAGGAATTTTGCAAGACCTCTTTCCATAGGCAGTTACAATATGCTGCCCGGGGATGAGAGATATATAGTTATACAGGCCACCAGTGTGGGAATGAGCCCCGACACGGATAAGGCGGTTATAGAAGATTCGGAGTTCTATAAGCGGGTAAAGACAGGATATGACCTGATATTCAACCCGAAGGTCACACGCTTTATGGAACTGTGCAGCAGTGCCGGAGCGGATAGCTTCAACGGATCAAGGATGCTCCTTTATCAGGGCATCATCGCATATGAATATTGGACGGGTATGAGTGTCAGCGATGAACTGGCTGACAGGGTGTATGAAAAAGTATTTGCCTGATGGGAACTAAGCATAAGAAAAACAGTGAATATGAAAAAGGACCGCATCTTATCCTTATAGGCTTTATGGGAAGCGGCAAGACATCCATCGGAAGGAGTCTCTCATATAAGCTTCAGAGAGCCTTCTGCGATACGGACAGGATGATAGAGGCCAAAGAGGGCATGAGCATCTCGGAGATCTTCGCAAGCAGGGGAGAGAGCGCATTCAGAATGATGGAAACCGATGTGCTCAGATCCATCAGGGACGATGCCTCACCCAAGATCTATTCCCTTGGAGGCGGAACGCCGGTCCAGCTCCAGAACCAGCCTCTGATAAAGATGTGCGGTACGGTATGTTACTTAAGGATCACCCCGGAAGCAGTCTACGAAAGGCTGAAAGGGGACAGGACAAGACCCCTGCTTCAGTGTGAAGATCCCCTGGACAGGATACGCAAGCTGATGGCTCAGCGTCTTCCCGCATATGAAAGATGCGCGGATGTGATCGTTGATACAGGTGATACGGACAGAGAGAATGTCATGGAAGATATCCTGAACAGATTAAGGAATCTGGGATGGGTCATTCCCGAGACCAGGAAGGATGTATAGAACATGAAGATACTTGTGATAAACGGTCCCAATCTCAATTTTCTCGGGATCAGGGAAAAGAATATTTACGGCGACAGGGATTACGCATATCTGCTCAGGATGATAGGTGAGTATGCCGAAAAGAAGGGCGTTCAGGTCAGCTTTTTCCAGTCGAACCATGAGGGTGCCATAATTGACAGGCTGCAGCAGGCGTATTTTGACAAAGAGGACGGCATTGTTATAAATCCCGGAGCCTATACCCATTACAGCTATGCGATACATGATGCCCTGAAGAGCCTTGAAGAGCCCGTAAAGGTGGAGGTGCACATTTCGGACATACAGACCAGGGAGGATTTCCGCAAGATATCCGTTACCGCTCCCGCATGTGACCATCAGATCTACGGAAGGGGATTCGAGGGATATCTGGATGCCATAGATCATATTATCGGGCATAAAAAATAAATTTGTTGAAATATGTAATCTTTTAATGTAAGATATTCGAGGATTATTTTGGCTGCTAAGTAAGTAGGAGGTTTTATTTATGATTTCTGCAGGTGACTTCAGAAACGGCATTACCATTGAACTTGATAATTCCGTTTATCAGATCATCGATTTCCAGCATGTTAAACCCGGCAAGGGAGCGGCATTTGTCCGCACCAAGCTTAAGGACATCAAGAACGGCGGTGTTGTAGAGCGTACATTCCGTCCCACTGAGAAGTGTCCTCAGGCTCACATAGACAGAAAGGATATGCAGTATCTGTATAAGGATGGAGATCTCTACACCTTTATGGATACCGAGACATACGATCAGGTTCAGCTTTCCGCCGATCTTGTCGGTGATGCTCTCAAGTTCGTTAAAGAGAACGATATCTGCAAGGTTTGCTCTCACAACGGTAACGCATTCTCAATCGAGCCTCCTCTTTTTGTCGAGCTCGAGATCACTGAGACCGAGCCCGGATTCAAGGGTGATACCGCTACCGGCGCAAGCAAGCCCGCTATCGTTGAGACCGGAGCACAGGTTGCCGTTCCTCTCTTTGTAGAGACCGGAGACAAGATCAAGATCGATACCAGAACCGGCGAGTATCTCTCAAGAGTATAAACCATTCCTTTCATAGCAATGCAGATCACAGCCATGCGGATAGCGTATGGCTGTTTTTTGTGCGCACAAAGCGCCATGAAACTGCCTTAATAAATGATTGCATGAAAGGAAAAGAAAGATGGACATTAAGGAATATTCATCCAATATGAAAAAGGCCGTTGAAAAAAGGCTTGGAAAAGGCTACAGGGTAGATGAGGCTACCGTTGACAAGATCAACGGCGTATCAATGGAGGCTCTTGTCATACACAAAGAGAAGATAAATCTGGCTCCTACGATCTACCTGAAGCCTTATTACGAGGATTATCTGAACGGCGAGGGGATCAGGGAAGGATCCGAAAGGATCGTACAGGCCTTCTACAGGGCTGTTCCCGGAGATGACCTGGACATGAAGTTCTATGTGGATTATGAGACTGTAAAAAAGGGACTGTACTATAAGCTTATATCCACCGAGAGAAACACAGCCCTTTTAAATACCATACCTCATGTGCCTTTTCTTGATCTGGATATAGTGTTCTATTATTCCCTGGAAACGGACGGGCTGCCTGAAGGATCCATACTTGTAAAGAACAGTCACATGGAGATGTGGGGTGTGAACACTGAGACTCTTATGATGGATGCCCGGATGAACTCCCCGCTCTCAATGCCTGTAAAATGCAGAGAGATGAAGGATGTCCTTATGGAGCTGAAGCCGGATGCTTTTGACATGACGGAAGAACTTGATAATATGCCTGCCATGTATGTGATAAGCAACTGCAGGATGGTAAACGGTGCCTCTACGATACTGTATCCGGGGATACTTACCGAGCTGTCTGACAGGCTTAAAGGGAATCTTTATATCATTCCCAGTTCCGTCCATGAGGTCATAGTAATCCCCGATGACGGAAGAGAGACCTCCGAATGCCTCAGGAGTATGATATACAGCATAAACAGGACACAGCTTGATCCTCAGGAAGTGTTGTCGGATTCCCTGTATTATTATGACAGAGAGACGGAGAAGATCACCATAGCGTCGTAGGATGACGGCTGCCTTCGGATTTGTCCAAAACTTTACACTGCCTGCAATTTATGGTACAATCCCAAAGATTGTAATATTTTCGTAACAATCATTTTGTTATGTGCAGCCGTAGTCTAATGGATAGAACGAAGGCCTCCGACGCCTTTAATGCAGGTTCGATTCCTGTCGGCTGCATACGGAGATTAGATGAACAAGGTATTTTACAATAAAATAGTCCCGTTTGTTCAGAAGAATATAAAGATAGCCGCTCCGGTATTCCTCATGCTGGTAACGGCACTGGTCACCTATGTTGCACTCTCTGCAAGGGACCGGAGGGCTGATGAGCCGGGAATCGTCATAGCAGATCCTGTGGGTGTACAGCTCCAGCCTGAAACGGAAGTAGTGGATGAGACTCCTGTTCCGATAGTCCTTACGGAAAATACGGATACCGCTCTTTCGGACTTTTTCGAAGCCTATTATCTCTGCCTTTCCAACGGTGATGTGGATACCTGGGAGAGTATGATCGATTCTGTTGAGGTTCTTGATAAGATCATCAAAGCAGAACAGAGCAGGTATCTTGATTACGAGCTGACAGGCATCTATACCCTTCCCGGATATGACGATTCGTCACTGATAGCATTTGCCGTCACCAATGTTGTATTTGATAAGTATCCTGAGGATACGCTTCCGGCATATGACGGGTTTTATGTCAGGAAGGACAGCACCGGGAATTATCAGATCATCAATACGGAACTGTCACTTGAGGAGAATGAATACTGTGCCGAAGCTCTTGCATGTGATGATGTGGTGGAGCTGGGAAACAGGATCACCACCGATTATAACGACAGGATCACCGCGAGACCTGAGCTTCTCACATACATGAAGGAACTGGACTCAGTTGTAAGTCTCGAAGCCGGTGATAAACTTGCGGCACTTAATGCAGGTGAAGAGATAGTAATGCCGGAGATCGAGGTTCAGGATGACGGCGAAGAGGATACAGAGATCAGGATGGCAACAGCCAATTCCAACGTCAATGTCAGAGTATCCGATTCGATGAATGCCGATACCATGGGTCAGCTTCGCGGAGGACAATCCGTCGAGGTTACGGAGATCAAGGGAAACGGCTGGTCACAGATCAACTATGAGGGAAAAGTGGGATATGTCAAATCGGAATACCTTACTCTTGAGATCGATATCAGTACCGTTGAGACCATTGGAACCGTTACTGCTACCGAGACTCTCAATATAAGGGCAACCGCAAGTACCGATGGTATGATCATGGGTTCCTTTGCAAAGGGAACTACCGCCAGACTTGTATCTGAGAAGGACGGATGGTGTGAGGTTGTCTACAACAATAAGGTCGTGTATCTGAGTTCCCAGTATCTTGAGATCCAGTTGGACTGACATCCGTAGTATTACCGATATGTAACGAACTGATGATATTAAAGGGTTCTGCCTTACGGCAGGGCCCTTTTTTTATGTCTGACATGACAGAATAACGGGGGAAAGTCTCTTTTCTATTATATGAAATAAAGTGAAAAAATAATTGTATACATGTATTTCTGTATTTACTTTATCGATTTAAAGTGCTATTATTTTTTTGGTTTTTTAAGAAACCGCGAATATATAACAGGCTTGGAGATACAGCCAATTATTTATTTACAGGAGGAGTTCTAAGATGCCAGCTAAGAAGACAGCAGCAAAGAAGACAGAAACCAAGAAGACACCTGAAAAGAAGAGCTATGTTGATGAGGTATATGAGCGCGTAGTAGCTCAGAATCCTTCACAGCCCGAGTTCCATCAGGCAGTCAAGGAAGTACTTGAGTCCCTCAGAGTAGTTATCGAGGCGAATGAGAAGGAGTACAGAAGAGAGGCTCTCCTTGAGAGACTTACCACTCCCGAGCGCCAGATCCTTTTCAGAGTTCCCTGGGTAGATGATAAGGGACAGGTTCAGGTCAACAACGCAATGAGAGTTCAGTTCAACTCTGCTATCGGACCTTACAAGGGAGGTCTCAGACTTCACCCTTCAGTTAATATCGGCATTATCAAATTCCTCGGTTTTGAGCAGATCTTCAAGAATTCACTTACCGGTCTTCCCATCGGCGGCGGCAAGGGCGGATCGGACTTCGATCCCAAGGGCAAGTCAGACAGAGAGATCATGGCATTCTGCCAGAGCTTTATGACTGAGCTCTTCAAGTACATCGGAGCAGATACCGACGTTCCTGCAGGTGATATCGGAACAGGTGCCCGTGAGATCGGTTATATGTACGGACAGTACAAGAGACTTACCGGACTTTATGAAGGAGTTCTTACCGGAAAGGGACTTTCCTACGGCGGATCTCTTGCAAGAACCGAAGCTACCGGATACGGACTTCTCTACATGACCCAGGAGATGCTTAAGTGCAACGGAATCGATATCGCAGGCAAGACCTGTGCAGTATCAGGATCAGGAAACGTTGCTATCTATGCTATCCAGAAGGCACAGCAGCTCGGCGCTAAGCCTGTAACCTGCTCAGATTCTACCGGATGGATCTATGATCCCGAAGGAATCGATGTTAAGCTTCTCAAGGAAGTTAAGGAAGTTAAGAGAGCAAGACTTACCGAGTATGCTAAGAAGAGAAAGTCAGCTCAGTATCATGACAAGGCAACTGAGGGAACCAATCAGTGGGAAGTTAAGGTTGACATCGCTCTTCCCTGCGCAACCCAGAACGAGCTTAACCTTGAAGATGCCAAGAAGCTTGTTGCTAACGGCGTTATCGCTGTATGTGAGGGCGCTAACATGCCTACCACTCTCGATGCTACCAAGTACTTCCAGAAGCACAAGGTATACTTCGTACCCGGCAAGGCAGCTAACGCAGGCGGCGTAGCTACTTCAGCTCTTGAGATGAGCCAGAACTCCGAGAGACTCAGCTGGACATTCGAAGAGGTTGATGCAAAGCTTCAGAACATCATGATCAACATCTTCCACAACCTTGACGATGCTTCCAAGAAGTATGGCCTTGCAGGCGACTATGTTGCCGGTGCCAACATCGCAGGCTTCCTTAAGGTTGCTGATGCAATGAAGGCTCAGGGTATTGTATAATACTTAAGCACAGATAAGAATTAAGCCCCGCGGAAATCTTCCGCGGGGCTTTTTGTATGAGTCTTATGATCTTGAGACACGCATGTCACTGATCAAATGCCGTCATCCTGTACCGGTCATTTCCTGTTTCTCTCATAGAGAAGTTCGAGACCTCTTATGAGAATGTCAGGCTCGAGATAGAAGCTGCGTTTGCAGTAGGGTGCCACAAGAGGGCTGACACCGCCGGTAAGCACAGCGCTTACGTTCATTCCCAGTTCTTCCTCGACTCTGTCGATTATTCCGTCAAGCATGGCAGCACATCCTATGAGAGAACCCGAGCGCATGCAGTCGACGGTATTGGTGCCCAGGACCTTGGCATTGCCTGCAGCAAGGTCGATATTAGGCAGCTGGGCAGCAAGGGATGAAAGAGCGTTTACCGAGGTCCACAGACCGGGTATTATCATTCCTCCGAGATATGCACCGTTTTCGTCCATGACGGATACTGTTGTTGCGGTACCCATGTCCACGATGGCTATGGGAAGCTTATACTTTGCCTTGGCTGCGATGGCGCCCACTATAAGATCGCTTCCGACTGCTGCGGGATTATCGGTTCTGATATCAAGACCTGTCTTGATACCGGGGCCTACCACCATGATATCTATACCGGTAAGTATTCTGACAGCCTGAGGTATCACACTCTGAAGATAAGGCACAACAGAAGATATGATGCCGCCTTCAATATCGGATACTTCAACATGGTACATGTTCAGTATGCCCTGTATGTCAAGAGCGTACTGGTCCGCAGTCTTGTTGCGGTCGCTGGCAAGTCTGACAGAGAATATATCCTTTCCCTTGTCAACGCCTCCGAGTACGATATTGGTATTACCTACATCGATGGCAAGTATCATATGATAACCTCCGTAAACTTTTTATCAGTCTCTCTTGAGTCCGTGTGCCACAGCCTTTGCAACGCTTCCGCCAATGATGACTCCGCCAAGCCATTCAAGCATACCCTGTATTCCTACAACGAGAACGACGAACATGAGGGGGTTGGCAGCTCCCACCTTGTCAGCCAGATTCTGAACAAACTCTGTCCTGTAGAACACAACAACGATATATCCCATGAAGAGAATGGTGTTGATCATGGGTGCTGCAAGTCCGCCGACATAGTAGCAGATGAACTTCTTCTTATCGATCTTTTTGACAGCCTTGAAGATGATACCTGTAAGGAATCCTACGAGAGTACGGATTATGACGCAGAGTATCACGGTATTCACAGGGCTGACCTGGAAAAAGAAATGGGTCATTGCCGATTTGCCGGTCACGGCATCATAAAGACTTGTAAGTCCGTAGATAAAACCAAGTACGGCTCCTTCAACCGGACCAAGGAGCATTGCACCTATGGCGATAGGGATCATGGTGAGAGTCATTACCAGGGGACCGACGGGGATCGAAGATAATCCTGTAATCTTCATTACGAGGACGATGGAGATGAAGATGGCGAGTTCAGTCATCTTTCTGAGATTGGTTCTGTTATTCATTTTTACCTCCTTGCTCGTGCTCCGTTTTCGGATGCACCGCGACAGAATTGTTTTGGATCGAAAGTACCGACCGGATCCTCCCGCCCTTTGATGAGGTACAGGGAATCCTTGTTCTACGGTCTTTTTCTCCGGTTCGAGAGAATTATAGCATACTGTATATGCCGCGTCATGTTCTGTTTTTTATACATGATTGCATTTATCTGACTTTATGATAGAGTTAAAGGGATCATTCGACTAGACATCGGAGGAAATGGATATGTTAAAAGGAAAGACTGTCGTACTCGGTGTTACCGGCGGAATTGCGTGTTATAAAGCCTGTGAACTTGCATCGCTTCTTGTCAAGCAGCATGCCGATGTGCAGGTCATCATGACTGAGAATGCCTGTAAGCTTGTTACCCCTGTGACATTTGAACAGCTTACCGGTAACAAGGCACTGACCGATACATTCGACAGGAACTTCGTTCACAGCGTTGAGCATATCTCAGTTGCAACAAGAGCGGACATGGTCATCATCGCACCTGCAACCGCCAATATAGTTGCGAAGCTGGCTCATGGGATCGCTGATGATATGCTGACCACCACCGTCCTTGCATGCACATGCCCCAAGGCCATAGCCCCTTCAATGAACACTGCAATGTTCGAGAATCCTGTCACACAGGATAATATAAAGACCCTTGCGGGCTACGGCTGGGAAGTGATAGATCCGGACAGCGGACGTCTCGCATGCGGAGCAGTGGGCAAGGGAAAGCTTCCCTCACCGGAAAGGCTGCTTGAAGCATGCATTCATACTCTTGCACATGAGAAGGATATGACCGGTAAGAAGGTACTGGTCACTGCAGGGCCTACACGCGAAGCACTGGATCCTGTCAGATTCCTTACCAATCATTCCACCGGAAAAATGGGATATGCCATTGCGAAGGCGGCGGCTGGCAGAGGAGCTGAGGTTACTCTTGTATCCGGCAAGGTCGATCTTCCCAAACCCTCTTATGTAAATACTGTGGATATCGTCTCAGCGCAGGACATGTATGATGCGGTAATGAAATACGCGGGTAACGCTGACATCATAATCAAAGCTGCTGCTGTTGCGGATTACAGACCCGCTACCGTTGCGGACAATAAGATCAAGAAGAAGGATGGCGATATGTCCATACCTCTGGAAAGGACTACCGACATACTTAAGGAGCTCGGTCAGAAAAAGAAGGACGGACAGTTCCTGTGCGGTTTTTCAATGGAAACCGAGAACATGATCGAGAACAGCCGTGCAAAGCTTACAAAGAAGAATCTGGATATGATCGCAGCCAATAACGTGAAGGTGGAGGGTGCCGGCTTTGGAACGGATACCAATGTACTGACACTCATAACCGCGGACAGCATGACAGAGCTTCCCATCATGAGCAAGGCAGAGGCCGCAGACAAGCTGCTTGATGAGATAAATGCACGTATGAACAGGTAATTGAATACAGATAAAGGATCCGTCCGGCAGTCAGCTTTGCCGGACGGATTTTGCGTGTAGAAAAGCATGATCTGTGGTAAAATGTAAAGGATATTCAAGTAAGAAAAACATGTCCGGAGATAATGTTTTGGCATCTGAAAAAGGAAAGATAACAGCATATGTTGACGGAAGCTTTGCAGCAGATACCGGAGTATATTCCTTCGGCTGTGTCTTCCTGCCCGAGGACGGTACTGTGAGAGTACTGTGCGGAAGCGGCAACGACCCCGAGAACGCAAAACAGAGAAATGTCACGGGAGAGATGCTCGGAAGCATGAATGCGGTTCTGTGTGCCATTAAGAGCGGATATAAAGCCATAGATATCTATTATGACTATCAGGGCATAGAATGCTGGGTCACCGGTGCATGGAAGAGTAAGAACGATCTGACAAGATCCTATGCCATGGCCATGAGAGGCTGGATGAGCAGGATTGAGATAAGCTTCCACAAGGTGGAGGCACATACCGGTGTCAGATACAATGAGATAGCCGATAAGATGGCAAAGAAAGGCGCGCAGAAGATCGGGATCCCCGAATCCCGGAGCATAGAGGAAATGGAGATATGGACTCAGGAAAAATAAGACTTAACAGATTTCTTGCGGAGTCCGGGGTATGCTCAAGGCGTGAAGCAGACAGACTTATAGAAGCAGGAAAGGTCATCGTGGGAGATCATGTCGCCAAAGTGGGAGAGTGTGTTTCCGAAGGCGACAGGGTTGAATATGATGGCAGAGTGCTGAAAGGCATGACTAAGACTGTGGTGCTCGCCTTTTATAAACCAAGAGGAGTGACTACATCGGAAAAGGATGATCATGCCGACCGGCTTATCAGCGACTATATTGACTATCCGATAAGGGTTACCTATGCAGGGAGGCTGGACAGGGATTCCGAAGGACTGATCCTCCTTACCAATGACGGCAGTCTCATCGATCATATGATGAGGGGTGCAAACCGCCATGAGAAGGAATATGTGGTAACCGTAAACGGTGAACTGACAGAGGAGATCTGTGACAGGCTCAGGAATGGGATATTCCTGCCGGAACTGAATGTTAAGACAAGACCCTGTAAGGTTGTGATAAAGGATAAGCATACAATGTCAGTGACGCTTACACAGGGGCTGAACAGACAGATACGCCGTATGTGTGATCAGGTGGGACTTAAGGTCAAAAGGCTCAAGAGAGTCAGGGTCATGAACATCACTCTTGGAAATCTGAAGAGCGGTGAATACAGGGAACTTACGGATCAGGAGATAAGAGGCCTGCGTCAGGCAAAGTGATAATATGTCAGATGAAGTGAAGATAAACAGAATAAAGGAACTGAACGTGATCCTGAAGAAGGCATCCGAGGATTATTATGCCAAGGACGAGTCACCTCTTTCGGACAGGGAATATGATGCATTGTATGACGAACTGGTAAGGCTTGAGGAAGAGACCGGTGTGATACTTGCAGGAAGCCCCACACAGAGCGTTGGCTATGAAGCGGTGGATGAACTCCCCAAGGAGAGACATCCTTCCCCCATGCTTTCACTTGGCAAGACCAAATCAAGGG
>JAEEGG010010186.1_pt1 | contig 20834 bp, 13 predicted proteins | sample 9134161 | NCBI WGS metagenome assembly JAEEGG01 (sample SAMN16246543, study PRJNA631951) | gut metagenome | biome: gut microbiome; feature: rumen; material: CR-attached | host: Bos | place: Iran: Karaj | collected 2018-10 | reverse complement strand
AGGCACCGCAGAGGGAAAAGGGGCATGCTTTTTAGGTTGGCAGCAGGCGGGGACATGATTGGCAGCGGCCGCTGCCAATGATGGCAGCGAACGCCGCCAATGATGGCAGCGGCCGCTGCCAACCGAAATTTATATATGAATATAGAAAAATGGTTATCCGCAATCACCCAGTTAGATGACCTGACCGTCGTAGGCCAGTTCCACCCCAACAGGGAGTTTGGAACTGGCTTCTTTGTACAGTCCTATGTCGTGGCACAGGTGGGTGAGCAAGGTGCGGCGTGCTCCCACCTCGCGGGCAAAGGCGATGGCATCATCCACCAACTGGTGGGAGTGATGAGGACGGTCGAAGCGAAGCGCATTCACCACCAATGTGTCAACGCCCCGCAACAGAGCCAGTTGGTCGGGGGCTATCGTCTTCATGTCGGTGATGTAGGCGAAGCCGCCAAAGCGATAGCCCAGGATGGGCAGCTTTCCATGCATCACCTCAACGGGCAAGATGTCGATGTCGCCAATGGTGAAGGGCTGCCCGGCATGTATTTCGTGCAAGCCGATGGCGGGCACACCGGGATAGCGGTTGGCGGCAAAGCAATAGGGCAGCATCTCGAGCATTCCCTTGCGGGCGATGGGGTCGGCATAGACGTTGATTTCGCCAAACTGGCAATAGGGTCTCACATCGTCCATCCCTCCCACGTGGTCGTAGTGCGAGTGGGTGATGAGGATGCCGTCAATCTTCCTAAAGGGCTGGGGTAATATCTGCTGGCGGAAGTCGGGGCCGCAATCCACCAACAGCCGTGTGCTATCTGTCTCCACCAGGATGCTACAACGCAGACGTTGGTCCTTGGCGTCGGTGCTTTGGCATACCTCACACTGGCAACCTATCACAGGCACACCGCACGAGGTGCCCGTTCCAAGTAGGGTGACTCTCATCATACAATATTCACTTCTGGCTTCAGGTCGATTCCGAAGCGCTCTTTCACATCGCGCTGCACGGCATGGCACAGCGCTGTTATCTCTTCGCCTGTGGCACCGCCCATGTTCACCAGCACCAGTGCTTGTTTCGCATACACCCCTGCGCGCCCCATCGTGCGCCCCTTCCAGCCGCATTGCTCTATCAGCCAGCCGGCGGGAATCTTCTCCTCGGCCTCGCTCACGTGGTAGTGCGGCATGTTGGGGTACTGTTTCTCCAGTCGTTCAAACTCAGCCCTGCTCACTACGGGGTTCATAAAGAAGCTGCCAGCATTGCCCAACTCCGAGGACTCCGGCAACTTGGCTCGGCGTATGTTGATGATGGCCTGTCGCAGTTGCTGCGGAGTGGGGTGGGGGGTGTTCTGCTGAACCAGTTCGTTTTGTATGTTACCATATTCCAACGCTGGCATCCTGTCGCATCGCAACTTGTAAGTGACGTGCGTGATGAGGAACCGGTTCTTCCATTCATGCTTGAATCGGCTGTCGCGATAGCCATAGTGGCAGTCGCTGGCATTGATGACGGCGGGTAGGCCGGTGGCCATGTCGACGGCGTTCACCTGCTCAATGAACATTGCGGCCTCGGCACCGTAGGCTCCGATGTTCTGCACGGCCGATGCCCCCACCTCGCCTGGGATGAGCGAGAGGCATGCCAGGTCGGCAATGCCTTGGCCCACGGTCCATGCCACCACGTCGTCCCACGTCTCACCGCTGCCACAGCGCAACCACGCCGTGTCGCCATGAATGGAGAGTGTGATGCCTTTCACGGCAGAGTGCACCACCGTTCCCTCGTAGTCGTGTGTCAGCAACAGGTTGCTGCCAGCACCTATCGTCATGAAAGGCTGTCGGTCGTTGCGCAGCAGCTTGGCCACTTCCATCGCTTCCTCCGAATTATCGTATTCCAAGAAGCGGCTGCAGCGGGCATCGATGCCAAAGGTGTTGTGATTCAGCAGACTGTAGTTTCTTTGGTCTTTCATAGCATTGCTCTTATTCGGTCAGTCGCGTCAGTCGCCATTTGCCTCGCTTCTGCTGGAAGGTGAGCTCCATCTCCAATCCGTTGGAGATGCCGCATATCACGAAGAGCTTGGTCTTTGAGCGCACGTCGTGGCTGCCATAGTCGATGTGGAAGATGCTGTCTTGCGGCAGCTCTGGTGCAAAGGCCTCCCACGAGTCGGGGGTGATGAATCCGTCCATCTGTGCAAAGTCGTCGTCGGGGTCGGCGCCCGAGAAGGCAATCTCGTCGGCCAGGCTATTGGCCTGGAACGCCGAGTCGCTGGCAAACTGCTGGTAGAACTTCAGGAATGCCGCATTGGGGTGTCCGTTCATAGGGCGCTTCCTTATCTCGCACAGGTTCCATCGACCCTCCATGCGCTCAAACTGGTATTGCGTCATCGAGTCGGCACTGAGGAAGAGCTTTTCCACCACCACCTTGTTCACGGTGGTGTCGTTCATCTGCTCTCGCTCTTCGGGCTTGTCGAATATCAGCACATATTCGCCTTGGCTCATGAAGAGCGAGTCCATCACCCATTGCTCCTGCTCTATCATCGTCACGTTCTTGCCCTCCTTCATGGCGATGGGGAAGGCCGTCCTGCGCCGTTGCAACTGCTCGTTGCTGGCGAAGTAGTACACAAAGTCGTCGAAGAGCTCGTCGGCGGCAGGTGGCAGGTCGTCGCTCTCATACCTCTGGGGCAGGGGTTCCTCTTCCGTCTCCTCCGCCTGAGCATCCTTCTTCGAAGTGCCGCCAATGCAGCTTGTCGTCAGCATCGACAGCAGCGCCAGCATCGCGGCAGCTGTCAAATGAATCCTTTTCATCGCGTGTTTTTGATGAATCTTGTCCTTTTTCGATGCAAAATTACGAATAATTCTGCTATGAAAGAAAAAAAAGTGGCAAAAAATTTGTGGGAACGAAAAATAATGCCTAACTTTGCACCCGCTTAGATGAACAAGCCGCAGGATGAGGACCCGTAGCTTAGCTGAATAGAGCGTCAGATTCCGGTTCTGAAGGTCAAGGGTTTGAATCCCTTCGGGTTCACAAGGCAAAGTATAGGAGCATAGCTCAGTTGGTTTAGAGCGCTTCAGTCACATTGAAGAGGTCTTGGGTTCGAGTCCCAATGTTCCTACAAGAGAGAGAGAATCGCAATGATTCCCTCTCTTTTTGTTTATGGCATTTGGCCCGGTAGAAAACACTCCTCAAGCCGCTCCCCTCTCTTCAAGGGAAGGGAGCGGCTGCACAGAAATAGGTCGACTGCTGTATCATTGCCTAAAAGTAAGGGGTGCCCCCCAGGACTGCCCAAAAATAAGGAAAACAAGAAAAGAAATGCGAACCTTTTGCCACGAAACAGCTATTATCCACAATTATCAGCAGAATTAGGTTCGCATTTTTGGTTAGTTCGCATATTATTTGTAATTTTGCACTAAATTTGGATGATTGAATAAAATTGGTTTGTAAAACAACAGGAAAGAATAAATGTTTGAAAATTTATCAGAGAGACTGGAACGCTCTTTCAAGATACTGAAGGGCGAAGGAAAAATCACTGAAATCAACGTGGCCGAGACGTTGAAGGATGTGCGGCGTGCGCTGCTCGATGCCGACGTGAACTATAAAGTGGCCAAGCAGTTTACCGACACAGTGAAGCAGAAGGCCCTGGGCATGAACGTGCTCACGGCCATCAAGCCCAGCCAGCTGATGGTGAAGATTGTGCACGACGAGCTGACGGAGCTGATGGGTGGGCGCGCCACGGGCCTGAACCTGGAAAACCGACCCTCCATCATCTTGATGTCAGGACTGCAAGGTTCGGGTAAGACCACTTTCACCGGCAAGCTGGCCAAGATGCTGAAAGAGCGCCAGCACAAGAAACCCCTGCTGGTGGCTTGCGACGTGTATCGTCCCGCTGCCATTGAGCAGCTGAAGGTGGTGGGCGAGAGCGTAGGCGTGGACGTCTATACCGAGGAAGGCAGCAAGGACGTGGTGGGAATAGCCCAGAGGGCCATCCGCAAAGCCAAGTCGGAGGACTACAATCTGGTGATTGTCGACACCGCTGGCCGATTGGCCATCGACGAGGAGATGATGCGCGAGATTGCCAATCTGAAGCAAGCCATCAACCCCGATGAGACCCTCTTCGTGGTTGACTCGATGACGGGTCAGGATGCCGTGAACACCGCCAAGGAGTTCAATGACCGCCTGGACTTCGACGGCGTGGTGCTCACCAAGCTCGATGGCGACACACGCGGAGGTGCTGCCCTCAGCATTCGCACCGTGGTGACCAAGCCCATCAAGTTTGTGGGTACAGGCGAGAAGATGGACGCCATCGACGTGTTCCACCCCGAGCGCATGGCCGACCGCATACTGGGCATGGGCGACGTGGTGAGCCTGGTGGAGCGCGCACAGATGCAGTTCGACGAGAAGCAAGCCAAGGAGCTGGAGAAGAAAATAAGGAAGAACAAATTCGACTTCAACGACTTCATGAGCCAGATTCAGCAAATAAAGAAGATGGGCAACATCAAGGAGCTGGCATCGATGATCCCCGGCGTGGGCAAAGCACTGAAAGATGTGGATTTCGACGACAACGCATTCAAGAGCATCGAAGCCATCATCAACTCTATGACTCCCAAGGAGCGCGCCAATCCCGACATCATCAACCAAAGCCGAAAGCTGCGCATAGCACGAGGAAGCGGCACCAAGATGGACGATGTGAACAGGCTGATGAAGCAGTTTGACCAAACACGAAAAATGATGAAAATGGTGACAGGCATGGACAAGAACCGAATGGCACAGATGGCTTCGGCCATGAAGAACATGAAAGGTGGCATGCCCAAACAGAAATAATCATACAAGATGACACTGATTGACGGAAAACAAACGGCCATCGACATCAAGGCCGAGATTGCAGAAGAGGTGAGGCAGCTGATGGCTGCAGGACAGAAACAGCCCCATTTGGCCGCCATCTTGGTGGGACACGACGGAGGCTCAGAGACCTATGTGAAGAACAAGGTCTTGGCTTGCGAGGCTTGCGGATTCAAGAGCACGCTCATCCGCTTCGAAGATGATGTCACCGAAGAGGAACTGCTGGAGTGCGTCGACAGATTGAACCGCAATGGCGACATCGACGGTTATATTGTGCAGCTGCCCCTGCCCAAGCACATCGACGAGCAGAAAATCATTGAAGCCATCGACTACCGCAAAGACGTGGACGGCTTCCACCCCGTGAATGTGGGGCGTATGGCCATCGGCTTGCCCTGCTTCATCTCGGCAACGCCGCTGGGCATCATCACGCTGCTGCGCCGCTATGGCATCAATACGAAGGGCAAGAAGTGCGTCATCCTGGGGCGCAGCAACATCGTGGGCAAGCCCATGGCTCAGCTGATGATGCAAAAGCAGTGGGGCGACGCCACCGTCACCGTGTGCCACTCACACTCGGCCACGCTGAAGGAGGAGTGCCGCCAGGCCGACATCCTCATCGCCGCCATCGGCCAGCCCGCCTTCGTCACCGCCGACATGGTGAAGCCTGGGGCCGTGGTCATCGACGTGGGCACCACCCGCGTACCCGACAGCTCGCGCAAGAGTGGCTACAGGCTGCAGGGCGACGTGAAGTTCGACGAGGTGGCCCCCCAGTGCAGCTTCATCACGCCCGTACCGGGTGGCGTAGGCCCTATGACCATCTGCTCGCTTATGACCAACACACTGGCAGCCGCCAAGAAAGAATTCTATTGAACGATGACATGCCTACGGAGTTTAGGAATTTAGGAGTTTTCGCGGCTTTCAGCCGCTGGAGTTTAGACGTTAGTTTTGCTAGCAGCATGGTGTGCAAGGACTATCGTCTACACTCCTACACTCCTACACTCCTACACTCCAAAGGATAGGCGGAACTTTAAAAATGAACTTCAATGACGGCTCAAGAGTACTATCTGCTGGGCAATGAGGCACGCAAGCACGGGCTGTGGCACGAAGCCATCAACCACTACATGCGAGCCGCTGAGCTGGACCCCGACAGTCCTGCAGTGGAAGCCAAGCGCATGCTCGACGACATCATGAGCTTCTACTGCAAGGACATGTACAATCCCTGAAGAGATTTCTTGTAACGTTTTAATCCTATAATCATTATGAACATTCCATTTGCTTTCTGGCTTGTGCCCATCGCTTCGTTGGTGGCACTGGGCATGGCGTGGTTCTTCTTCCGCTCAATGATGGGTGCCGACGAGGGAACGCCACGCATGAAAGAGATTGCTGGCCACGTGCGTCGCGGTGCCATGGCCTATCTCAAACAGCAGTACCGCGTGGTGACCATCGTCTTCGTGGTGCTGGCCGTGGTCTTCGCCTTCATGGCCTACGTGCTGAAGGTGCAGAACCCCTGGGTGCCATTTGCCTTCCTCACCGGCGGTTTCTTCAGCGGCCTGGCAGGATTCTTCGGCATGAAGACCGCCACCTATGCTTCGGCCCGCACGGCCAATGCCGCTCGCAAGAGCCTCGATGGCGGGTTGAAGATTGCCTTCCGTTCGGGCGCAGTGATGGGACTCACCGTGGTGGGACTCGGCTTACTCGACATCGCCATCTGGTTCCTCATCCTCACACAGTTCTATCACGGCGACAAGATGGCGCTCATCACCATCACCACCACCATGCTTACCTTCGGTATGGGTGCCTCCACACAGGCCCTCTTCGCCCGTGTGGGCGGCGGCATCTACACCAAGGCTGCCGACGTGGGTGCCGACATCGTGGGTAAGGTCGAGGCCAACATCCCCGAGGACGACCCGCGCAACCCTGCCACCATTGCCGACAATGTGGGCGACAATGTGGGCGACGTGGCTGGCATGGGCGCCGACCTCTACGAGAGCTATTGCGGCTCCATCCTCTCCACGGCTGCCTTGGGTGCTACGGCCTTCGCCATGAGCGGCGACATGCAGCTGCGTGCTGTCATCGCCCCGATGCTCATAGCTGCCGTGGGCGTGTTCCTCAGCATCTTCGGCATCTATCTGGTGCGCACCAAGGAAGGTGCCACGATGAAGGACCTGCTGCACTCGCTCTCGCTGGGCACCAACATCAGTGCCGTGCTCATAGCTGGAGCCACCTTCGGCATCCTCTACCTGCTGGGCATCGAGAACTGGCTCGGCCTTTCGTTCTCCGTCATCAGCGGACTGGCAGCCGGTGTCATCATCGGACAGGCCACGGAATACTACACCTCGCACTCCTACAAGCCCACTCAGAAGATTTCAGAGGCTGGCCTCACTGGCTCGGCCACCGTCATCATCAAGGGCATTGGCACGGGAATGATGTCAACTTGCATCCCCGTGGTCACTATTGGCGTGGCCATCATGCTCAGTTATCTCTGCGCCAACGGATTCGATTTGAACATGTCGGCCACGGCCCTGAGCCACGGACTCTATGGCATCGGCATCGCCGCCGTGGGTATGCTCAGCACGCTGGGCATCACACTGGCCACCGATGCCTACGGCCCCATCGCCGACAATGCTGGCGGCAACGCCGAGATGAGCGAGCTGGGCGAGGAAGTGCGCCACCGCACCGATGCCCTCGATGCCCTGGGCAACACCACCGCCGCCACGGGCAAGGGCTTTGCCATCGGCTCTGCCGCACTCACCGCCCTGGCTCTGCTGGCTTCTTATATAGAAGAGGTGAAGATAGCCATGGAGCGTGCTGGCGATACGCTTGTCAACCTGAAGGGCGAGATCATCGCCGCTGCTGATGCCACCATCCCCGACTTTATGAACTTCTTCCAGGTGAACCTGATGAACCCCCGTGTGCTTGTCGGTGCCTTCATCGGAGCCATGGCAGCTTTCCTGTTCTGCGGACTCACCATGGAGGCCGTGGGCCGTGCTGCGCAGAAGATGGTGGAAGAGGTGCGTCGCCAGTTCCGCGAAATCAAGGGCATCCTCGAAGGGAAGGCCACTCCCGACTACGACTCGTGTGTGCAGATCAGTACCCGTGCCGCCCAGCATGAGATGATTCTGCCGTCGCTTCTCGCCATTGCCATCCCCATTGTGGTGGGCATGGTGCTCGGCGTGGCTGGCGTGCTCGGCTTGCTCGTGGGTGGACTCGCTGCGGGCTTCACCCTTGCCATCTTCATGGCCAACGCCGGTGGCGCTTGGGACAATGCGAAGAAGATGGTGGAGGAAGGTCACTTCGGTGGCAAGGGCAGCTTCGCCCATAAGGCCACCATCGTCGGCGACACCGTGGGCGACCCGTTCAAGGACACCAGCGGCCCCTCGCTCAACATCCTCATCAAGCTCATGTCGATGGTCAGCATCGTAATGGCCGGCCTCACCGTCGCCATGTCGCTGTAGTCATTGCAATAATTAGGCAACAAAAATCCCCGAAACGGTCAAACGTTTCGGGGATTTTTGTTGTTGTGTGACATCTGTGTTCAGCATCCGATGCCTTATGTGTAGAGGTATCGCTTGATGCTCTTCTTGGGCGTTTTGGCAAATTCCTCTTTGTGGATGATGATTTCGCTTATCTTCTCATAGGCGGGCAGTGCTTGGTTCAGGCCGTTGCGGTTCTGCTCCATGATGCCTTCAAGGTCGTCGTTGGTGAAGCCCAAACTGCGGGCCTCGTCGAAGTCGGGATGCACCAGGGCCACCAGCCTCGACTCGCGTTGCACCACCACCGACTCCACCACCATGGTCATGGAGTTCAGCTTGTCCTCAATCTCTTCGGGGTAGATGTTCTGCCCGTTGGCGCTGAGCAGCATGTTCTTCGACCGCCCGTTGATGAACACGTTGCCGTCCTCGTCCATCGTGCCCAGGTCGCCGGTGTGGTACCATCCGTCGTTGTCGATGGTCTCGCGTGTGGCTTTCTCGTTCTTGTAGTACCCCAGCATCACGTTGAGTCCTCGCGTGAGAATCTCGCCCGGGATGGTCTCTGGGTCGGGACTGTCGATGCGCACCTCCATGTGCTTGGCGGCTTTTCCGCACGAGCCGGGAACGAAGTCGCGCCAGTCGGCATAGCAGATGATGGGCGCACACTCCGTGGCGCCATAGCCCACCGTGTAGGGGAAGTTGATGCGGTGCAGAAAATTCTCCACCTCCTGGTTGAAGGCAGCACCGCCAATGATGACCTCGAAGAAATTGCCGCCAAAGGCCTTCTTCACCTCTTGGCAGATGGCCTCGCGCACCTTCTGTTCGATGACGGGAATCTGCAGCAGCAGTCGCATGCGTGGTGTCTGTATCTTGGGGAACACCTTCTTGCGGATGATCTTCTCGATGACCAGCGGCACGGCGATGATGATGCGGGGCTTCACATCGGCAAAGGCCTGGGCGATGATAGCTGGCGACGGCACCCGGTTGAGATAGAACACATGGCAGCCGTTGAGGAACTCGAAGCTGAACTCAAAAGCCATCGAATACATGTGGGCCATGGGCAGGATGCTGATGACCTTCGACCCCTTGGGCAGCTCGCTTCCCATGGCCTGACAGGCGAAGTCGTAGTTCGACCACAACGCCCGATAGGGAATCATGACGCCCTTCGAGAATCCCGTGGTGCCACTGGTGTAGTTGATGAGCGCCAACTCGTCGGGGCTCTGCTCATGATAATAGCTCACATGCTCCTTGCGGAAATACTTGGGGAACTTCTTGCCATAAAGCTCGTTCAGATGCTCGCGGGCATAGGTGAGCTTGTCGGTTCGCGAGAGCAGCAGCGAGTAGTCGTTGTTGCGGATGATACCCTCCAGATGGGGCATCTGCATGGGGTCTACGCAGCCGCAGATGTGGTCTCCGGCAAAGAGCAGCTTGGCATCCGAGTGGTTGACGATGTTGTGAATCTGGTCGGCAGTGAACTCGTGGAGGATGGGCACAGCCACGGCGCCGTATGTGAGCGTGGCCAAAAAGGCCACTGTCCACTGGCTGCTGTTGCGCCCGCAGAGGGCAATCTTGTCGCCCCGCTGCACGCCGCTGTTCTCGAAAAGGATATGCACCTTCTCAATCTTGCGGGCCACGTCGTGGTATTGCAGCGTCTGCCCTTTGTAGTCGGTGAGCGCATCCATGTCCCAATGGTTGATGATGCTCCGCTCAATGAGTTCGTTATAGCTGGGTATTTCTTTCATACTTATAGGCCCTGTTCAGGGTGATAGGTCTTTAGTGGTAAAGGTATCGTTTGATGCTCTTCTTGGGTGTCTTTTCAAATTCTGTGTCGTGCAGCTCAATCTGTGTCAATCGGCAGTAGGCCGGCAGGGTGAGGTTCAGCTGTTGCCGGTTCTGCTCCATGATGCCCTGCAGCTCATCGTGGCTGAAGTTCATCAACTCGTCCTGGTCGGGATAGACGAGCGCCACCAGCTTCTGCTGCCGCTGCACCACGATGCACTCGCTCACCATGGGCATGGAGCTGAGCTTGTCTTCAATCTCTTCGGGATAGATGTTCTGCCCGTTGGCTCCAAGGAGCATGTTCTTGATGCGCCCTCGTATAAAGATGTTGCCATCTTCATCCATTGTGCCCAGGTCGCCGGTGTGATACCATCCTTCGGCATCCAGTGCCTGGTTGGTGGCCTCTTCGTTCTTGTAGTAGCCCAGCATCACGTTGGTGCCCCGTGCCAATATCTCGCCCGCAATGTTCTGCGGGTCGTTGCTGTCGATGCGCACCTCCATGTTGTCGATGCTGCGTCCACACGACCCTGGCACAAACTCCTTCCAGTCGCGATAACTGATGAGCGGGGCACACTCGGTGGTGCCATAGCCCACGGTGATGGGGAAGCCGATGGAGATGAGGAATTGCTCCACCTCTTTCGACAAGGGCGCACCGCCCACGATGACCTCGTAGGCTTTTCCGCCAAAAGCGGCATACACCTGCTCGCAAATCTTCTCCTTCACCTTCTTCGACACCACGGGCATGGCCATGAGCAGCTTCATGCGTGGAGTCTGCATGATGGGGAACACCCGCTTGCGGATGATTTTCTCCACGATGAGTGGCACGCTGATGACCAGCGCGGGCTGCACGTCGGTGAAGGCTTTGGCAATGAGTGTTGGCGATGGCAGACGGTTGAGGAAGAAGAGATGGCTGCCGTTGCAGAATCCGAAGAGGAACTCGATGGAGAGTCCATACATGTGGGCCATGGGCAGGATGTCGAGCACCGACGACCCGGCGGGCACCTGCTTGCCCAAGCGGCGGATGCAGAAGTCGACGTTGCCCCACAGTCCCCGATAGGGAAGCATCACGCCCTTCGAGAATCCTGTGGTGCCGCTGGTGTAGTTGATGAGTGCCAGCTCGTCGGGCTGATCCTCGTGATAGATGATGTCCTCTTGTGTGAAGGCACGTGGGTACTTCGAGCCGAACATTAAATTTAAATGTTCGCGCGCGTAGGTGAGCTGTTCCGAGCGCGACATCATCAGCGAGAAATCAGGCAGGTTGATGATGCCTTCCAACCGCGTCATCTGTTCGGGGTCTATTTCCTTTGCGATGAAATCGCCCACAAATAGCAGACGTGCTTCAGAGTGGTTGACGATGTTGTGTATTTGCTCTGCGTTGAACTCGTGCAGGATGGGCACAGCCACGGCACCATAGGTGAGGGTGGCCAAGAAACCGACAGCCCAATGGGCTGAGTTGCGTCCGCAGATGGCAATTTTGTCGCCTTTTGCAATGCCGGCATTCTGAAACAAGATATGTATTTTCCCTATCTTCCTCGCCACGTCGTGATATTGCAGCGTGGGGCCTTGATAGTCGGTCAAGGCATTTTGGTTCCAGTTCTTTATGATTGCTTGGCGTATGTATTCGTTGAAACTTGAGCCTTTGTTCATTGCACAATTTCGAAAATTTTGTGCAAAGGTACATTCTTTCCTGCACATTTGCAAATTTTTTGTGCAATATTTGTGGCTCAATGCAGCATATTTGCATATTTTTGCACTTCTACGGCGCTTTTCGCACCGTACAAGCAAGATGATATGCTGTTAAGCGAAGGAGATAGAAACTATAGATAGTATAGATAGAAACTAAAAGATCCCCTAAAATAAAGAATCGCCTCAAACTGTTGTTTGATGATTGCTAATTCATCAGTTTGAGCGACAGCTGCCCGTTCAGACCCACGAGGGTCTCTATCAGATAACAGCTCTCTCCGTCGGGCAGGCAAACGGTGGCCTCGAAATGGAGTCCATCGGCATCGGTGTGGCTGTAGCGAATGTTTCCCAAGATGGCCTGCTGCAGAAACTCGTCGGGCACGTCGGCAGCGTATGCGCGCTTGTTGAAGTCGCGAGTGAAGAGTCGCTGGCCCTGCTTGAACACGCTGACATGGATGATGTTGTCGAAGTAGACCTTCTCCACAGCCATGCCGTCGGCGTTGAACGTGGTGCGGGTGACGCGGTTGCGCGTGGGATTCACGGTGACATACCAGTGGTAGCGCTGCCCACCATACATCACCACCGAGTCGACGTTCACCACCTCGGTGGTGCTGATTACTTTTGGCTCGTCGATGCTGAAATCTGCCACGGGTTCGTCGATGGTCTCGTCGTGCTTGGTCAGTTCCACCTCTTCGCCCGTCGCATTCTGGAAGCATAAGTTAAACTCGTTCAGCTTGGTGATGAAATAGCTGGCATCGCCCAACAGCAGCGAGTCGCCCACCACGCAGAAATAGGCCGGCTGACTGCTGTCGTCGGCAAAGAAGATGGTGTCGCCCACCGCCTTCAGCACCGGCTGCTCGGTCTCGCGGTCTTGCCACACGCCCTGCATCATGGCCTTTGCTTCACGGTCTTCCTGCTGGGCAGCATCAGCAGTGGCCGTCGCCCCTTTCTGCTGTGCCTGGCTGCAAGCGAGGCCAAATGATAAATGATAAACGACAAACGACAGCGCCGTCAGCTTCAGCAGAAGCCAACGCCCATACATTCCTTTCGTTCGCTCATTCATCATTTATCATTTAGGCCGTAGGCCGCTTACTTGCCTATGCAGTGGTATTCGAAGCCGTTCTCCTCCACCTCCTCGATGTCGAAGATGTTGCGTCCGTCGATGACGAGCGGATTGCGCATGGCCTTCTTGATGACACCCCATGTGGGCAGACGGAACTCTTTCCACTCGGTGAGCAGCAACAGGGCATCGGCATCGAGCACGGCATCGTACATGTCGCGGCAGTAGATGACCTTGTCGCCGATGCGGCGCTTGCACTCGTTCATGGCGATGGGGTCGTAGGCGCGGATGATGCAACCGGCGTCGAGCAGCTTGTCAATCATCACCAGAGCCGTCGACTCGCGCATGTCGTCGGTCTCAGGCTTGAACGAGAGTCCCCACATGGCGATGGTCTTGCCTTTCAGTCCCTCTTGGCCGCCGAAGGCTTTCAGCAGCTTGTCGAAGAGAATGCTCTTCTGGCGCTCGTTCACGCGCTCCACAGCCTTCAGCACCTCCATGGAGTAGCCGTTCAGGTCGGCGGTCTTGATGAGTGCCTTCACGTCCTTGGGGAAGCAGCTGCCGCCATATCCGCATCCGGCGTAGAGGAACTTGCGGCCAATGCGGGTGTCGCTGCCTATGCCGGCACGCACCATGTTCACGTCGGCTCCCACCAGCTCGCACAGGTTGGCGATGTCGTTCATGAACGAGATGCGGGTGGCCAGCATGGAGTTGGCGGCATATTTCGTCATCTCGGCCGAGGGGATGTCCATGAAGATGACGCGGAAGTTGTTCATCATGAAGGGCTTGTAGAGTCGCGACAGGGCTTTCTTGGCTTTCTCGCTGTCCACGCCCACCACCACGCGGTCGGGGCTCATGAAGTCCTTGATGGCGTTGCCCTCTTTCAGGAACTCAGGGTTCGAGGCCACGTCGAAGGGTATGTCCACGCCACGCTTCTGCAGCTCCTCGCTGATGGCGTTGTGCACCTTCTGGGCCGTGCCCACGGGAACGGTCGACTTGGTCACCACCACGATATATTTCTGCAGGTTCTGACCGATGGTGCGGGCCACTTGCAGCACATACTTCAGGTCGGCCGAGCCGTCCTCGTCGGGGGGTGTTCCCACGGCGCTGAACACGATGTCCTGCTCGTTCAGAATGGCGGCCAGGTCGGTGGTGAACTTCAATCGTCCGGCGTTCACATTCTTTTTCACCAGCTCGTCAAGTCCAGGCTCGTAGATGGGTATCTGTCCCTGCTGCAAGCGTTCTATCTTTGCGGCGTCCACATCGACGCACGTCACGTTTACACCGGTGTCGGCGAAGCATGTTCCCGACACCAAACCGACATAGCCGGTTCCTACAATCGCTATATTCATCTATTTTTTATTATTTATTCATTATTAATTATACTTTAGGGCGTAGCCCGCCTCAAAACAGCCACGCATCTTTCAGCAGGGGCTGCTTCATGTCCTTCTCGCTGAAGAGCAGTTTCATGTTGCCGATGGGCCATTCTATGCCTAACTGTGGGTCGTCCCAGCGGATGCCGGCTTCGGCCTGGGGGGCGTACACATTATCTACTTTATAGGTGAAGACCGCCTCGTCGCTCATCACCAGGAACCCATGGGCGAAGCCACGCGGGATGAACAGCTGGCGCTTGTTGTCGCCGCTCCACACCACGTTGCCGCTCACGGTGGGCGAGCTGACGAAGAAGTAAGTGGCGGGGGCGGTGTCGCCGTTACAGGTCTTATAGCCCGAGGTGAAGGCCGTCTGCGCATCGTCGGCACAGTACACGCCGATACGGGCGCCGGTGGTGAAGGCTGCCGAGAGGGTGATGAGCTGGGCGCTGCCAAGATGTACGTCGGTGGGGGCGTTGTCCTGCACCACGGGCTTGGCCTGCATCGTCAGCGTGGGTCCGGGCCGGTATGTTCCGAACCCATGATGGTAGATGCCGCCGCCGGAGAGCCCTGCCGTGTTGCCCGTGATGGTGCATGCGCCTTTCAGCTCCACGGTGCAGTTTGTCGTTTCCGGCTTCCACAGCGAGATGCTGCCGCCATTGGCCTGGGCAGTGTTGTTGGTGATGGTGACATCGGTGAGTACCACCGACCCGTCGGCCGTCCCAGAGATGTCGATGCCTCCGCCGTTACCGCTGGCAGTGTTGCCGCTGATGGTAACGCCCTTGATGGTGGCCGTTCCCTCATTGCATATTCCGCCGCCGTCTGTGGCCGTGTTGCCGCTGATGTTGCCGCCGGTCATGGTGAGCTTGCCTGTCGTGTGGTTATAGATGGCGCCGCCGTTTTCAGCCTGGTTGCCGCTGATGGTGCCGCCGCTGATGGTGAGCGTTCCCCAGTTGTCGACACCGCCGCCATCGCCCCAGTCGCCATTGGCGTCCTTTTCGATGCGGTTGCCGCTGATGGTGCCACCCGTGATGGTCAGCACGCCACCTTCCCGGACGTAGATGCCGCCGCCGTTGGCCCAGCCGCCGGTGATGGTGCCGCCGCTGCCGCTGTCCATGATGGTCAGGTTGCCGCCTGTTTCGACGATAATGGCCTGCCCGCCCGAGTGGACCGCTGTCATGTCGCGCTTCAGCGTGTGGCCGTTCAGGTCGAGGGTCACGGTGATGCCGTCGTTAATGTCTAGTCGGCCGCCATTGGAAGGGGTGGTGATGTCGGCGCCGAGCTTTACGGTCTGGCTGGCCGTTACTGCGTTGCGCAGTTCATCCGCCGTCGTGACGGTGACGGTGGTCTGTGCCCATGCTGCCTGCGCCGTGATGAGCAGTGCGGCCAGGAGGCTGAATGCTTTCGTTGTCATGTGTTGTATTTCTTTGTGTTCAATTGTTAACGCCAGGTGTCGCCATTGGTGCTCAGCGTGAGGCCTGCGTTGCCGTTGATGACCTTGACGCTGCCGTTGACGCGGTGGTCGATGAGCGTGGTGACGTCGGCGATGCTCACCCGCGTGTCGCCGTTGACGTCGGCGTTGGCGGTCTGCTCTGCCTTGCCCAGTACCATGTCCACGAGCTGCATCAGGTCGAGAGTGCCATCCAAGCCCTTCAGCAGCAGGCTGCAGCGGAAGGCGCCGATGGTGGCGTCAGCCTCGGGCAGTGCCAGCTGGTCGGTGGCGTTAAGGCAGAACGTGGCCTTGTCGCCCGCCGCGATGCTCAGCTGCGAGTAGTGTCCCTGGAAGGTGGCGGCAGCGGTCTCTACCGGCTTCACCTCATCGGTGAGGGTGACACCCAGGAACACCGGGTCCTTCAGCTCCGCGGCCTCCGTGCTGTTCCACTTCACGATGTAGGGCTTGCCGGCCTCAAGCGTGGCAGGGTTGTTGTTGGTGAAGTTCAGCGTCAGCGTGCCTGTAGCCTCGTCGTAGGTGCTGTTCTGCAGGGTCTTGACGGTGGCATCGGCGAAGATGGAGCCGGAGCGCTTCACCGCAAATGGCAGGCAGATGGTGTTCCAGCGTCCGTCCTTGTAGAGTGTACGTCCGCTGATGACGACGTCAGCGTCGGCCTCGCTGCTGCTGATGAGGCTGCTGTTGTCGGCATTGTCCTGCAGGGCGAGCTTCTCGCTGCTGTAGTAGGCACCGTTGTAGTAGAGTCCGTTCTCGTAGACCGTGATGCCCTCGCCCTCGCCGTAGGTCTTCACCACTTCGCCTATGCCGTCGGGCTTGCTGGCGCGGCGGAAGGCCTGGGTGGCAGCACCTTCGTAGTCTTTCATTTCATCGCCGTTATTAAAGCCGCCCATGCCCACGCCTGTGGCTACGGCCGGCTGGCTGAGGTCGCCGCCAAAGCCCGTCATCATGCCACGGTAGAGGTTGCCCACAGCGTTGGCGTTGCCGGTATTGCCGGCGATGGCACCCACGTATTCTTTTCCCTGCACGGTAGCGCCGATGTAGAGACAGTTGCTGACCGTACCGTGGTTAGCGCCCACGATGCCTCCGAAATACGTGCCGCTGGTGCTGCGGTTGTTGCTGGCGGGTGCGGTGATGCTGGCGGCGCTGGTGCAGGCCACCACGCTGCCACCATTGTTTATGTAGCCGGTGATGCCGCCGTGGTATTCAGCGTTGGCCACCACAGCCGCCACGGTGACGTCGCTACCCACGTGGCAGTTCTCAATCTCGGCACCCCAGTTGTAGCCCACGATGGCACCCACATGTTTGAAGCCGGTGAACGAGCTGTTGGCGATGGTCAGGTTCTTGATGACGGCAGGCGTTGTGCCATCATCGCCTGTTATTGTTATATTGGTGTATCCGAAGAGTCCCACGTTGTTGTCGTTGTCAGTGTTGCCCGTATAGGTCATGTTGATGCCCGAGATGGTGTGACCGCCGCCGTCGAAGATGCCCTTGAACTGGTGGGTATCGTCTTGGCCGATGGGGATGAAGTTGTTGATCCTGTTGATGTCGTAGTCCAGGTCGGCCATCAGCTTGAAGTATTTGCCGGTATAACGCTCGCCGCCTTTCACGTCATTAGCTAATCTGTCCATCTGGCCGGTGTTGTAGATGAGGTAGGGCTTTTCTGCCGTTCCTTCGCCCTCTTCATCCCATGCGGCAATTTTGTATAGTATGTTGATGTCGGCGTCCTTATCGTTGATGAGGCTAAGGGTGTAGTGGAACCTGTCATCTGCTTTAGCTAATGTGCCATTGTTCGAGGTGATTTCTTGGATGGTCAGTCCTGAGGGTATGCTGAACACTAGAGGTATGACATCGTTCTTGCCGCCGTAGTAGCTGCCGTCGGACAGCTGGAAGCCATTATCGAAGGCGGTGAAGCCGGCCACGTCGTATTCCGTTTTGGTGTCGTAGACGAACTCAAAGCCCTGGCCTTCGAAGGGGGCTGAGGCGGCAGAGCTGATGGTGATGGGGCAGGCGCGGCGGGCACCGCTCACCGACTGGAAGCTGTAGCTGTTGGTGTAGGAGACGGCCGTGGCACTCGTTCCTTGGTAGCCGAAGCCTTTGTTCTCGAATTTGGTGTACGAGCCATTCTCTACGCAGTTCCGGACGGTGATGCGCGTAGCGTCGTCAGACCAGCCCACGATGGCACCGGCGTAGGTGCCGCTGCTACTCTGGTTGTGGGTGATGCTTCCGTCGAACAAGCATCCGGTGATGGTGGCCGTAGCGGAGTGTGCGTGGCCCACGATGCCGCCGCCATGGGCAGTGCTTTGGTTGTAGCCCGTGCAGGTGACAGCCGTGGAGACGTGGCAGTTCTCGATGACGTTGTTCAGCCTGATTTCTCTGTCGATGAGCGAGCCCACCAGTCCGGCGGAGTGTATGCCTCCGCTGACGGTGCCCTTGACGGTGAGGTTGCGCAGGGTGATGCCGTCAGCAAAGCGGAAGGGGGCGGTGAAGGATTCGCTGTCGCTGAGACTGACGGTCAGCGTGTGGTGCTCGCCGTTGTATGTGCCGTCGAACAGCCCGCCGAAGGCAGCATTCTCGTAGTTGCCGATGGACATGCTCACGCAGATGTCGGCGGCCAGGGCGAAGTACTTGCCCTGGTACGTCTCTCCCCTGTTGCTGCGTGCCACTATCTGGTTCCAGTCGGTGGCGGAAGCAATGAGGTAGGGGTCGTCCTGCGTGCCGCTGCCCTGCGGCTCGGTCACTTTGACGAGGTCAAGCAGTATCTGGTCGCTCTCGTGATACAGAGCCGTATAGGTGAACGGTGCGGCGGTGCCTCCCACGAGGCCGGAGGCGGCATAGACGCGGGTGAAGTCGTAGCCCTCGGGCCAGGAGATGCCGAAGCGGAGCGTCTGTCCGAGGACGGAGTAGATGTCACGGTCGGCGAGGATGGCAACGTCGGTGCTGTTGTCAGTTACAAACGTCAGCTTGCTCACGGAATAAGAGCGGTCAGACTCGCTTCCTACGAGACTGATGTCACACCCTTCAGTGCCGCACGTGAGGCTGCGCGTCTCGTTGGCGCCCTGCGTGTTGTTGCCCAGGGTGGCGGTGTAGTAGACACCGCTGATGCTGCTTGTGCCGTTGCGCACGAGGGTGGCATTATCGTTGTCTTTCACCGTCAGCGACAGGGGAGCGAACAGGCAGTCGGTGAGGTTGACCTTCGTATAGTCCTGGCGCCAGCCCACGAAACCGCCCCAGCAGGTGGTGGAAGCACCGTCGAAGGTGCCGGCGAAGCGGCAGCCCGTCAGCGTGAGGGTGGCTCTGTCCGTCACGTGGCCCACCATGCCGCCGTTGGTGCCGTCGCCGTTGACGGTGCTGTGGATGGTGGCCGTGACGAGACTGTTGCTGATGGCGCACGTGCCGGAGAGGACGTTGCCGACGATGCTGCCGGCATATTTTGCCGAGGACCAGATGTCGCCGCTGACCACGAGATTGTCTACCGTGAGGGAGCTGATACAGCTGAAGGGTGCGCAGTTCTCTGTGGCGACGGGGCTTGCCTGCGAGCCGAGCTGCAGGGTGAGCGTGTGGCCGTCGCCGTGGTAGGTGCCATCGAAGGGAGCGGAGCTGGTGCCGAGCGAGGTGCTGACAGCGAAGTCAGCGGTCTGCTGGAAGACGCTGCCCTGGCAGTAGCCCAGGCCGTGGGCGCGGATGATGTCGTTCCAGTCGGCGGTGCTGCCGATGAGGTAGGGCTCGTCTTGCGTGCCTTCGCCGCCGGAGAAGACGATGTGGCTCGATGCGTCAGGATGGTAGAGGCAGGCAGCGTATGTCATGCCGTTGGGGTAGACCTGTATGCCGCTGTAGTTATATTCGGTGGTCATGCTTCCGCCGTAGTCGATGATGTCTCTTTCGGTCGAAGCCGTATAGGCTGGCTGTGCACCCCAGTCATCAACGGCAGGCTCCACACCATACTCTGTGTTGTAACCCTTCTCAATGCTGCGGTCGCTGTAGAGGTTGGTGGTGAACGTGCCGCCCTGCGTCAGGCCGGCAATGGCGCCGACGTCGTAGGCCGAGCTTCCTGCGCTGATGTGGCCCAGGAAGAGGTTGTGCTGCAGGGTGCCGCCGTTGTTGTAGCCCACGATGCCACCCATCGCGTTGCACGACTGGTAGCCGCCGTCGGAGACGGTGCCCAGGGCGACGCAGCCCGTGACCGTGCCCCTGTTCTCGCCCACGATGAGGCCGAGGTTATAGGAATTGTCCTTGTTTGCCGTCACTGTGACGGTCGCTGCAGCGCCACAGTTGATTACGCTTCCGGCGTTGATGCCCACGAGGGCGCCGCAATTGTTGCTGCGGAAGATGTCTGCATTGGCAATCTTCACATTCTTGATGGTGGCCGTGGTGCCGACATATCCAAACAGGGGCTCGCTGTTGGTGCGAAGGCCGCTGATGGTATGGCCATCACCGTCGAAGGTGCCCATGAACTGATACCAGTTTCCGCCACCTTCGCCGTCTTTGCCGATGGACATATACCAGAGATGTTCACTGAGGTCGATGTCGCAGTTCAGGGTGATGGTCCATCCGGCGTATCCGCCCTCCACGCCCCAATTTAGCTTTTCAGCCAGCAGGGCCAGGTCGGTAGGCGTGGTGATGGTGATGGTCTTGGCCGACGGGTCGATTTGCGAGTAGTTTTGGGTATAATTTACTTGTTGGTCCCAATAACTCTCGGCCATTGCGGAGGCACAGGCCAGCAGTGCCACCGCGATTGTCAACATTCTGTGTTTCATTATCGTTTTGCTTTTTATGTATTGTTTTCGTTTGTTTTTGCTTGCTAAGTGTCTACAGATGAGCATAACACGGTGCAAAGATACATATTTTTTTGTAACGACGAGCATTTTTGGGAAAGAAAAATGAAACGAATTACCGTAATGCGCGTAATTTATCCATAATTGGCGTAATATATTACTCAACTTCGCTCCTATCACTCCTTCGCTTCCCAAAGTTGCAAAACTTGAATAATGAGTCGACTTGAAAAAGTACGGACATGGGCATATACCGTAAAGAACTATGCGCAGCCGCTCCCCTCCCCTACAAGGGATGGGAGCGGCTGCGCCATGTATTTCCATTGAGCAGGACTTTTTCAAGTGGATTCATTCATTATTAATTATACTTTAGGGCGTAGCCCGCCTCAAAACAGCCACGCATCTTTCAGCAGGGGCTGCTTCATGTCCTTCTCGCTGACGAGCAGTTTCAT
>JAEEGG010010185.1_pt1 | contig 20834 bp, 18 predicted proteins | sample 9134161 | NCBI WGS metagenome assembly JAEEGG01 (sample SAMN16246543, study PRJNA631951) | gut metagenome | biome: gut microbiome; feature: rumen; material: CR-attached | host: Bos | place: Iran: Karaj | collected 2018-10 | reverse complement strand
CACCTTCACGTTGTTCTGTATGCGCTGTCCCAGCTGTTGTATGCGCTTTTGCAGGTCTTTCCTGATGCTTAATGCTTCTGCGAGTTTCATAGTGGATGGATTTAACTCCGTTGATTCTTCGAATTTGGCGCAAAGATAAGAAAAAACTGGGAAAGGGGAATGTTCTAGCTTTGTGGTTTGTGGTCTCTTTTTGTGCCCCAAACCTTGCGTGTTGAGAAAAATGTTGTATTTTTGCAGCCAGAAATAAGTCAGGGATTAGGTATGACCTTCCGAAAGTCCGCACGGTGGCCTATCGTTTCAGTGCGACTTACCTCCTGCATTCTGCGGCAACCCTACGGGTGGAAATCGGGATGAGAGAACACCGATAACAGGACTCTTTAGATTTCCATCCGTTTTTTTATGCCTTAATGACCGTGATGCAATACTGCACTTTATCGTTTGTCCGCCTTACTATGCCGACCATCAGTTTGACTTCTCCTACACCGGGTAGATTGTATCTCATCCATAAGAGTTTGTTGAATTGCTTCTGATTCTTGTTTTTTGGTTTGGCTTTGACTTCGCGATACTTTCTTGCCATTGTCAAGATGGAATCCAATTGGAGTACCGCCAGAGTGGAAAGGTAACTTTTCGCAGCCTGATGGCTGGTCTCGTCAATAGAGACATACTTAATATTGATGTAGTCTTTTAATGCAAGGTTATACTTTTTTTGTGATGGGTTTTTCTTTTTCCAGTCTTGATAGAATTGCCAAATGATTTGTTTCCTGATTTTGAAATCTCCTTTGTTATTCCCTGTTGGAATCTCAACGATCTTGTTCTTTTTTGTTTCCATATTTGCGGGTTTTAATTGTTTTACCCTGCAAAGGTGCAAACTCTGTCAAGACCAAACCGTTGATTAAACATTTGTAGTCGACAGTAATCGTTTGTTGTCGTTTGCTGTCGGATAAATTGTTGTGTTTTAGATTTTTATAAATAATTATTTTACTTGATTATTTCCTTATAAAGCAATACCCCTTTCGCCGTCAGCAGGTATTTCTGCCTTGGATGGCGAGGCGTGTCTGGATAAAGCAAACGGACGAAACCTTCGGAAATGGCGGGATTCAAATGGTATTCAATGAAGTTGGGTCTGTGTTTTAATCCTGTCTTTTCCATCAATTGCGAAATAGACAATTCTTCATATCCCAGTACCTTTATCAATTCAATAACCAAGGGGTTGTTTGTGTGGAATAAGTCACGAGCTTGTTCGGGTGCTTGTTCGGGTACTTGTTCGGGTGCTTGTCCGGTATTTGTTGGGTCAGCCAGATTAGGTTGCACACTCCATTCTTCCGTGGGGTGGATATGCAGATAGCGGTTGCGGAGGTCCCATTGCTCACCGAGGAGCAGGTTGCGGAAGAAACGTTCCAAATAGATCGGGGAGTAGTCGATGCCTTTCACGGCATTCTTGTAGTTGGCGCGGACAAGGGCGTTGCGGAAATACCACGAGTGTTTGGCAAACAGGTCGTTCTCAACGTCAAAGCCTATCGAGCGCAGGTACTGTATGGTGAACACGGCCGTGGTGCGGGTGTTGCCTTCGCCGAAAGCGTGGATTTGCCAAAGTCCGGAGACGAAACTGGCGATATGAGTGATAAGGTTGTCCTGTGTGAGGCCTTTATAACTGAACTCCCGCTCCTGTTTGATGTCGTAGTCCAATGCCCGGCGCAGGTCTTCCCAGTTCAGGTAATTCACCGTGTCGCCTTCCAGCACCCATTCCTTCTTGGTGATGTCGTAGTCGCGCAGTTGGCCGGCGTGTTTGAAGACGCCTTCGAAGATGCGGCGGTGCAACGAAATAAAACCGTTGGCGGTGAAGTCGACCGTCTTCACGGAGAGTATCTTCTTAATGTTTCTCGATGCCTTGTCGGCTTCATTCTTGTCGTCATCATGGGCCTCGCGCGCGGTCTTGCTTTCGTAATAGCTGTCGAGCAATGTGTCGACTTGATCCATGGTAAGTTCGCCTTCGATGTTGCGGCGCGCCAAGTCATTGAGGTACTCGGATGTCGTGAGCCCATCGACGGCTTGCAGGCCGATGGCCGTACTCCAAGCATAGGCGGCCTCGCGCTGAGCGGGCTCTCCTTGCCGTATATATTCATCGAAGTCTATGTAATGCTGCTCTTTGGCCATGGCGTGTCATCGTGAATCAGGCTTCAAAGATACGAAATTTTGGTGGATTATGGGTTGTTTCTTTCTTCCTTTTTCTTGAAAAAAAGGAAGCGAAAATTCAAGGCCGCCTCCATCGGACCTCCCCGCCCAACCCTGTCGAGTACTGGCATTCCCAGTCCGGGAGAACCTCATGAGACACTTCTGCTTTTGTACTACGCCCAGACCCAAAAGCCTCATCGCGGAGGAACGTCCGCGATCTCCTACGCTTTTGGGACTCCACCTCTTGCCGTCGATTCAATAGGCTGCAAGCAGCCATGTCATGCCAACGTGGGTTTGTGCGATGGAGGGCATCTATGGCTGCGGTTTTGTCTCCATTGTCCGGCAATAAGGTAAGGAAAGAAGAGGATAGGCTTTCTGAGTTTGATTATTATGTATCTTTGCGCCGTTTTATCTGACATGACCATGGATGACGAGAAGAACAGAAAACTAAGCGCGAGAGAGCAGCGACGCTTGGACGTCTTTGAGAAGACCAGCGAAGCCCTCGTCGGGCAGGGCTACAAGAGGAACGACCTGAACATCAGCATTGTCAAGGCCAACCTCTTCGTCCTATTGCTCGCCATCCCGGTGACCGCCATCGGTGTGTTGCTTTTCGCATGGAAGAATCCCATGGCGCTGCTGAGGCCGACGCCCAAGGAGAGTCTGCTGTTCGTCGTCATATTCATAGTGCTCATCGTGGCCCACGAGCTTATCCACGGCCTGACTTGGAGCGTGTTTGCAGAGCATCATTTCAAAGACATCGATTTCGGGTTCATGAAGGAGTACTTGACACCTTACTGCACCTGTGCCACGCCTCTGACGAAGCGCCATTACATCTGGGGCGCTTTGATGCCATGCATCGTACTTGGGATCATCCCTGCCCTCTTGGGGATCCTGTTGGGTTCGGGGCTGTTGTTCTGGATCGGCATCGTCATGACGCTCTCGGCGGGCGGGGATCTCATGATTGTGTGGAAGGTGATGAGGTATAAGAAGCAGGAAGGGTCAGAGGAGATCCTCATTTATGATCATCCGACACAGGCCGGGTCGGTGATTTTTGAGAAGTAATACGTAGCCTTGCCATCTTTTTTTCTTGTCCTTTCTTCTAGAAGTGCCGCCTGTAATCGTAATTTTTTGTAATGCGTCAGACTTATATTACTGTCTTACATTAGTTTTCATTTCTATTTATTTCTGTTCTAAATAATTGAAATGCCATGTATATATTGTGAAAATCAGTAATTTAACCTGTTGATAATTTTGTTGATAAAAAATATGTAACAAAAACACTTATATTCTAGTGTTCCTTGAAAATTCTGTGTATTTTTGCAAAACAAGTTTAAAAAGGAATTTACATGGAACAAACAACCAAACAACCAGTAATTTATGACTACGAGGGTCTGCCACCAGATCCCTTAAATGTTCCTTGTGGCGACGCGAAACCGTCATCGCAAGGAACGAAAACGATCACCATAGGCACGTTTACGCTCAGCCAGATTGAAGAGGCTATTACCAATGTTTTTGAACGCTCCCTCCATATTGAAGGGATTGCGACCACCCGCACTCGTAGTGTTTTCTACGATATCGATTGTGGCGACTATTTCCATCAATACAACTATCTGCCCGACATCAAGGTGGCGCACGACGACACATGGGATTTCGGACGTGCCTATTTTGAGAGTCGCGACTACCAATTCACGGAGTTCCACTGCACGCTTTGTTCCGTCGACGAGATACGGCAGAAGGTTGAGGCATGGATGCGGCAGTATGAGCGGAACCGCATCGTGAGCGACCTCTACCTCATTGCGGAACCGTGTGGTCCCAGCATTTGGGAACGCTGCCTGATGCAACGCCATTGGAATGAAGACCTCTATGCTTGGATTGAGGATATCCAAGCCGATTACCAAATTGACAGAAAATTCTGGATGGCAGACGACCATCATTCCTGCCATCCTTATAAAGGATTGTTGACCTACCAACATCAGCTTGCCAAGCTAAGCCTGAGCGGAGCCCATCCGCAAGCGAGGACGGCGGCACGGCCCTGTTGCCGCTCCTTCCTGATGGCCTCGCGCCGTCAGCCTTCAGGCGATGACCTACTGGGTCATTAAGTACCATCGTTTCAAACATCGTTTCCAGCTTTTGGTCATGTGCTATGACCTTCAACCTACTCTGGGTAGGTCTGAGGTGTTGTATCGTGACCTAAAAGGTAGGAAAAACGGACTTTTTGTCGTGTTCTATGGCTTTTCACCTGCCTTGGGCGGGCTATGGGTCGTGGAATATGAGCCGAAAGGCCCAAAAATCGGAAAATTAGTCATCTGTCGTGACCACGAACCTACTCGGAGTAGGGCAGGAGTGATGAACCATCACTTTGAACCTGCTTTGGGTAGACTGGAGATGACGGTTGGCCATTTTCGAGGCGATGCGACGAACGAAGACATAAAAGCTTGGCATCCCAGATGCGTCCCCTCCGTCAGGCAGGGCTTGTGCCTCACGGAAACCACTTATGCGGAGACGGCCTGTGCCGTTTCAAAACAAATAAACGTTAAACCTTTAAATTACTAAAAAAAATGAGAAACAGTAATTTATCATTGTCTTTGGGACTAGACGTTAAACAGTTCCACGAAGGTCTCGATGAGATCTGTCGCCACTTTGCTGACAGCCGTTCCGATGATTACTTGAACGGTCTGGTGCAGCAGGTGGTGGAAGCCAAGGAGTCGCTCTTTGGAGGCATGTTCATGGCTTCGGCGAAGCGTGGCGTGCTGGAGGAATCGCGAAAGCTCAATGCTCGTCTTTCCGCCCTTGCGCGCTATCTCGACTTGAATGCCTACGACCATGATGCTGAGGTGGTGGAAAGCGCTAAGCTGTTGCGCCGCCAGCTCGGGTCGTATGGCAGGTCGCTTTCCCTGATGCGCGTCGACAGCCGCCTGACTGCGGTGGATGCCATGCTGCGCGACATGGGTAGCGAAGCGCTGCAACCCCATGTGATGCGTTTGCCCGAGCTTTCCTCCCGCCTCGAAGAGGTGAGGAATGCCAAGGACGACCTTCGCATGAAGCAGCTTGTGGTGGACCAGGCCAACAGTAGTTTGGTGAAGCCTGAGCCACTGCTCATGCTGAAGCGAGAGGCGGCGGCCAAGTTGGTGCCTTTGGTGGCCTACCTTGAGGTGATGGCTACGAAGGATGCTGCCGGCTATGGTAGGGATTATGCCGTGGTGACCGAGGTCATCACCAGGCTTAACGCCACCCGACGCAAGGGCAAGAGCATGCAAGTGGAGGTGGAGCTCGACGACGAAGAGGCTGAAGAAACGGCCGAAAAGTCCTCAGTCTCCATCAGTGCTTGATTCAGCAAGCGCAATTATTTTTTCATGGCGGTTTAGTTTGAATGTTTTATAAACCGCCGCCTCCCCATGAGCAGGATGGCTTGTGGGGAGGATTTTTTATGCTTTCACAAAACGAGTTGGTTAGTTCCACTAACCAACTACTCAGCCACTCTTTCCATCAGCAGGCTGAGCACTTCGCGCACGCTCTTTTTCTTGTCGCAATGCGTCTTCAGGTAAGGCCCCTCCAGATACACCCTTTTGTTCACCTCCAGCATCATCGATTGGTAGGCGAACGCGCACTCAGGGGCCTCCGAGTTGCTGTAGGGGTAGTTGATGCCGACGGAATAGCCGTTGTCCTCGAAGAGGTTGACGGCATAGTCGAGCAGCGACTTGTCGGGTCGCGACCAGTCGTCGTTGAAGCCGACGCACACGTCCACGTCGCCCATGTCGTCGGGGAAGGAGTTGCAGTCGAGCAGCAGTGCACCTTCGCACAGGTTCCTTCTCAGCTTTCGCTGATGCGACTCCCAAAGCCGCAGCAACCTGGCTTCATTCACATGCTGCACTTGCCTCCGATAGCCGTCAAAATGCCTGTAGATGATTCCTTGGCCGATGCGCTCCATGGGGTCATCCCAAAGACGTTCTGCATCCACAATAAATCTCGAAAACGGGAAGCGAACCGTCCTAATTTTGGGGTGTCTGAATCCGTGGAAGAGAAAATCCGTGTGCCAATCAGTCAGCCTGAATACTACATCATTGATAAATCGTTCGTCAATGCTCCAGCCGCTCAGACTGTCATCATACAAGCCCTCGATGGAGGCATGTGGCTCATTCAATACAATTCTGTTGTAATGCATAAGTTATCATTTTAGTTAGTTCTTAACTCACATCATTTCGACCACCGTGGCATAACTCGGGAGCTCGGTTGGTGTGCGCGTCGCACTCTTGATGTATGGAAATCGTGGTGCAAAGATACGATATACTTTTTGTTTGTCTTGCCATTTGTCACGACTTTTCACTATATTTGCGCTTTCAAATTGATAATCCATTAAACTCATAATATGAGCAACATCCAAGACATTCACGCATTCGCCGAGCGTATCTACGACATCGTCCAGGACTATGTCGACGGCAACTACAACGCTGATGACGTATTGGCCATCGGCAAGCGTTGTGGTAAAATCACCATGAAAGCCGATGCCAAAGAAGCCATCAAGGTAGGCAAGTCCACAGAGCTTTATCCTCTGAAAGACTTGCTGCGCATAGGCGACGACGGCAAGCCGGAACCCGACAATGATAAGATTTCGGACATTGCGAATAGCTGGGTGTTTGTTGAATAGATAGTATATGGCGGTTTCTGACGATAGGAAGTATACGAAGGCCTTTGTTCACGAGCTTTTGGAAAGTATTAAAGGCAAGACCCTTGGCGAGGTAGACATATCTCACCAATTTGCTCGTACTGAGAAGAGTGAGAAAATTACGGGAATTGCAGGAGATGTAATAGAGCAATCTGTCTTTGGTTATGAACGAGATAGTAAACAAGAGTGTGACATTGAGATAGATGGGGTTTTAACCGAATTAAAAACCACAGGAGTTAGAATTCCAAAATCAGATTTGGAGAAAGTAAAGGGGAAGATTGGCTCTGATTATAATGTGTTTTTAGGAGCAAAAGAAGGAATAAGTATCACAGGCGTAACCTTTGAGCCCACTATCCAATTTGACTTTAGTACTTCACATTTTTGGGAAAAGTCTGAGCATCTTTTGATAGTCTTTTATGAATATAAATCATACGAAGCAGTTCCTGCTTCCGAGTATGCAAATTTTCCTATTGTAGATTATTGTTATAACGAGTTCTCGGCCGAAGAACGCGCAAAACTATGCAATGATTGGGAGATAGTGCGTGACTATCTTAAAAACATCTATGATCAGTACACAAATATAAATGAACGAAACGAGAAACTTGTTGGGTTCACTCATATTCTGCGCCCGAATCTTCTTTTGATAGAATTGGTGCCTGCTTTTAAAAAGAAATCTACAGGCTCGTTTCAAAAACCACGTTATCGTCTAAAACAAACATTTGTTGATTACATTGTTCGTGGCCACTTTGACAAAAGCAGAACTAATACAGAGATTTCATTAAAAGAATCTTTCTCCAGTTTTGCTCAATTAGATGCACGCTGTCATACACTTTCGTTAAAATACAAAGGAAAGACGCTCGTACAATTAAAGAAGATGCTTGGAATAGAGGCTGCGGTTTCAAATAAAGACTTTGTTGCTCAGTGTGTCTTGAAAATGTTTGATGCTGATGGTAAGCGCTTGAATCAGATTTCTGATTTTATAAAGTCTGGTATTATTGCAAAGACAATTACTATTACTCCTTCTGGAGGCAGAACTGAGGATATGAAATTGAGTCATATTGATTTTGAAGAATGGGCAGATAAAGATATTGATTTTCAAGACTCTGTGGTTTATTCCTATTTTTGTGAACATAGCTTCCTTTGTCCTATATTTTGTGAAAATGTTGCAGACAATCCTACCAAGACTACTTTTGAAGGTTTTAAGCGTTTTTCTTTTGATGATACATTTATTGAGAATGAAGTCAAGAGGACTTGGTTGGATTCACGTAATCTTATTCATAGCAAACAATTGAAATGGGTCTATCTTTATGATAAAAAGGGAGTGAAAAAAAAGAATAAGAGTGGGTCATATCAGGGAGCTCCAAACTTTCCAAAGAGCGCAGATTATCAAGTTTTCTTTAGAGGAGGTGCAGATGATTCTCGAGATGAGGCTAGGACAGAACTTGTGAATGGCATACATATGCTTCCGCAATTCTTTTGGTTAAAAGGCTCATATATTGCAGATAAATTAAAGACAATAGATTATTTATAATGGCTAAACAGCATATAAAAGTAGTAGAATTGTTTGCCGGTGTGGGAGGCTTCCGCATTGGCCTTGAAGGAGCATCTGATGCTTACGATACTATATGGAACAACCAATGGGAGCCTTCAACGGTTCGTCAAGACGCATCGCTTGTATATAAGGCTAGGTTTGGAGCAAAAGGGCATTCGAATAAAGATATCAATTTAGTTAAGACAAGTGAGATTCCCGACCACGATTTGATGGTTGGAGGTTTTCCGTGTCAAGACTATTCCGTGGCTGCTTCGTTAAGTCGTTCAGGTGGTATAGAAGGGAAGAAAGGTGTTTTGTGGTGGCAGATTTATCGCATTTTGAATGAGAAAGGCGAGAAGCGTCCTAATTACATCTTCTTCGAGAATGTAGACCGACTACTGAATTCTCCCGCTTCGCAAAGAGGCCGTGACTTTGCTATTATATTAGCTTCGTTGGCCGATTTGGGATATGTGGTAGAGTGGCGTATTATCAATGCGGCTGATTATGGGATGCCTCAGCGCAGAAGAAGAACTTATATTGTTGGTTACCAAAAGAACTCTGTAGTTGCAAGGAAAATAGACGCTATGGCGGATTGGGTAGAGTTTGATGGTGTGATGGCTAAGGCTTTTGAGTTTAAACCCAAGGCAGGGTCTCTCTCAGAGTTTGATATAGAAGGTTCCATCCAAGAGGTGTCAGCTGGGTTTAATAAAGATAAAAAGGATAGTCCTTTTGGTAATGCAGGGATGATGAAAGACCGCCATGTTTATTCTGTTGATGCTGAGCCTATTTATGACGGCCCAAGACAGACTTTGGGAGGTAATCTTGTGGACGAGAATCTTGTACCAGAAGACTTCTTTATTACAGATGATGAATTGCCCAAATGGCAATATGAGAAAGGTGCAAAAAAGATAAACCGAGTTTCAAAAGAGGGCTATGAATATGTGTTTTCAGAGGGTGGGATGGCTTTTCCTGATTACCTTGACCAACCTTCACGCACTATTATCACAGGTGAAGGAGGAACGGCACCATCTCGCTTCAAGCATGTGGTAAAAACGAAATCGGGCCGTTATCGTCGATTGTTGCCTATTGAATTGGAGCGAATGAACATGTTCCCCGACAATCACACATATCATCCAGAGGTTTCGGATGGTCGACGTGCTTTTCTGATGGGTAATGCATTAGTGTGTGGCATTATCGAGCAAATAGGTAAAAGCTTGTTTCAGTTTGTTTTCGATAAAGCTCCTGTTTCTACGCATCCCATTTTCACAAATCGTGATGCAAAACCAATGCTTGATCTTAGCCTATTTCCTGAAGACACTAAAGAATTAGTTGTCAATCGCCCTCAAAAACAATATGTGCTTGATAAGACCAAACACCTTTTGATAGGTTTGGTAAAGAAAGACAACGAGGAGTATTTCTTAAAAGAAGAACCCACTAAAATTTATTATACCGGTAAAGCTAAGACATTCCCGTCGACAGTTTCCATCAACAAACTCTATTATTTTATGCCTTATATAAAAGAGAAGGGCGTTCGTGATCTCTATTTAATTCGAATTGCTCGTATCGGTAATAAGGCTGAGATTTATCCTGAATCAAAAGATGAGGAGCCTCGTTTGGTATTTGAGTTAGAGTATTTGGAAAGTCTGCCAGATTTTGAAATGGTAAAACTGAATAGATACTGGTATAAGGATACGCTATTGGGAAGGATCTTTGGAAGATAATCATCAATCATTTAAAAGAGTAATAATCATAATAAAAACACGAGCTTATCATATAGCATATGAGTTCAGAAGGTTTGTGCAAATGGCACTTTGATATTCAAACAGGAGAAGAACAAGGTCCTGGCGATGCTCTAGGACAAAATTTTAAAGGAGAGCCTTATGCTGCTCTTGTTCGTGAGTCTATTCAAAATTCATTGGATGTTTCTCTTAAGAACAGTCTGCCGGTTAAAATGGTCTATTCTTTTGGGAATATAGATTCAAATAGTTTTCCTCATTTCTTTGAGTTGAAGAAACACATCAAAGGTTGCATGGAATTTTGGCAAGCAAAGAATGACATTGTCGCAAGGTATAAGGCAAAGTTGGATTGCTTTGAGAATAGTTTTTTTGAGAGTTTGCCATACTTAAAAGTATCCGATTTTAACACCAAAGGGATGTGGTATAAGTATGATAACAATAACTGTCCTTTTTATGCTTTTGTTAGAGCTTCGAAAATTAGTGTAAAAGAAGGTGAATTTCATGGTGGAACACATGGATTTGGGAAAGCCGCTTACTTTCAGCTTTCTCCTATCAATACTTTGTTTGTTTCAACGATGACACCTGAAGGAGAAGTGTTTTTTGAAGGGAAATCAGCATTATGTACCCATACGTACGAAGGAGAAAAGAAAACTTCCGTTGGTTTTTATGACAACAAAGATGGTGTTCGTCCTATCGATGTGTTAGATGAAATACCAAAGGAGTTTCAAAGAAATGAACCGGGTACTGACTTTTATATCCTAGGTTTCAATCCGTCAAATATGGATGAAGCCATTAAGAAAATGACGCTAGAAATCTTGCGCAGTTTTCATCCTGCCGTTCAAGCAGGAATGCTGGAAGTTACCATTCAGCCACCTATAGGAGATGCTATTTGTATAACCCAAAACAATATTGAGGAATGCATGGTTGATGTTTTCCCTGATGAACAAGACACATCTGGGCAATTTCGAACATTAAATCCTAGACCATATTATGATGCTCTTATACACCAAGGGATTGGTAATGGGTTTGAGATTATAGAAGGTGAAAAAGAGCATCTTGGAAAGATAAAGATGTATATAAAAAAGTCTCCTGGTGCAATAGATAAAATTATATATATGCGTAGGCCTAGGATGGTTGTTTATAGTCAGAAAACGCAATCCAGCTTGGGTTTTTATGGAGTGTTTGTCTGTGAAGATGAAAAAGGGGATTTGTTGCTGAGTAAGTTAGAAAACTCATCACATAGTAAATGGTCCACGGATTTTTATAGAGATGATATTACTAGTGATCCAATAAAAGAAGGTGTTTATGCTATGAATGAGTTAAAGGAATTCCGCGATGAGTGCATAGCTAGAATTGCGAGTGAAAATCCTAACAACGAACTCTCAATAGCAGGTCTGGATGATTTGTTGTATGTACCTGATTCATTGATTGAAGAAGATGCCAATCAGAGTCCCAAAACCCTTGGACAACCAGTAGGACCAAGTGAAAATGACAACGGTTCCTTAACGACATCTACAGAAGAGATAAAGGTGGATTATTCCCCGAAGTCTTCTGAACCTATAGGAACTATTTTGGTCGATGAACCGGGGAAGGCCACTAACGTTGGGTTGGGTTCTAAACTAGTTGGTACAGGCCATGCTAGAGGACATCGTCGTGGTGGAAAAAATCCAGCACCAGGTTCGGGAATAGAAACAGCTGATATTGATGAAATAGGTAAGCACTTTGTTCCGATGAACGTTCCCATACGAGTTTTTGCTCAAGAGGAAAAAGGGATGGTGTATCATATTGTTGTTATTCATTCTGATCGAGTGGTGGAGAATGGTAAAATGGAAGTGGTGGTATGCGGGGAGCAATATGATATGCAAATAAAAATAGTTGAGACTGACAACGGTGTAACTCACAATAATACAATTACAAACATGGCATTCGGTGATGAGGTAGTGAGAATAAAGATTCGTTTTGCTGACAATATGAGGCACACCGTTCAAACAAAGCTGTATTATGAAGAATAAAGACGTTTGCTTTCCTTATCCAGTTTTGGGTGTTGGTGATGATGTTGGTCCTAAACCATCAGTAAAACCTCGGATTAACGAAGAAAAAGATGACTTCGTTATACATGTTGACATTGATATGCTTAATGAAGATATTCTGAAGTTGATTCATGACAAATATGCAATCTTCACATGTGAGATAGATTGTCCATCTACATTTTATAGGCGGATTTTTTATTCAACAGAACCTGCATTTGACATAAGGATTAACCGAAAAGATGTTGCCAAGCGTGTATATTTTGATTGTACTGTAACGGTTACCAAAAGCATTAAAGGCTATTCAAACAGTCTGTTTCATGAAGATTATAAAGGGGTTACTTTTGACCTTGAACCAGGTGATTTATTGGCTTTTGTCGGTAAATTACATTACGATGCGGACATTAGATATGACAAATTGCAATCTGCGGGCTCCTTCATGACTATAATTAAAGGACATGATGAGGATAACACTACCTATTATTTAGGTAAATCGAAAATCGAAATTCATCTTCCTCCTGATTTGTATGAAGATTATAGGCTGAATTTTAATGGTCCAGGAAAACATGTCACCATCTTTCACTCTTCGTTGGTATTAAACGCCCTCGTGTATGCATTGATTAACTACGATGAAGAAGAGTATGGTAATACCTTATGGGCAAGAACTTTGAAATATAGAATTGAACTTGAACCAAGCTTGCAAAGATTCTCTGAAACATTACATAACAAGGATTCACTTCAGATTTTAGAATTAGCTCAAGCTCTTTTAGCCAATCCATATAAAAGGCTCCTTGAAACCATGCATGATATTATAGGTCAAAATACTGAACAACAAGGATATTAAGATGGCACTTCAAAAGACATTTAAAGAAAAGTACGCAAACCAGTTGCAATACGAAGCTAAACAAGGAATAGGTATAAATCGCTATACAAAGCTGGAATTTGAGTATGATAAGAGTCAAATCCTTATGATTCCCACTATTGAGCAACCTGAGGGATTATTGGACAAGATGGATTCTTCGGATGATTTGGTCTCTGCAAAGAATTTGTATGAAGCTTATGAAAATATTACCCCACTTCAAGCTTCTGATGAAAGTTTTTGGACATATCTAACGCATGTTGATTTATTCCCATATGTTCAAGAAAGGAATAACGCGGTGTTAGAAGAAGGGTTTGATGATGCCAAATATATAGACAACTACTTTTTCCATGGTAATGGTGGCTTAATTTATCATCCACTTGCAGGCTTGTGGTGGGATGTCCATTGTACTCTTGACAAGGAATCATCGGAACCATATAAATACACTGACTATTTGTTCAAGGATTATGGCTTGAGAGTAACATATATGGGACGTTATGCATTGTTCAGACACAAAGAAGAAGTCTTTGGCATTTTGCAGTTTTTGATGGATAACGAAGATGTCTCAAGTGAACACTTTCGCCAGCGCTCCAGATGGATTTCTCAGTATTTCAATAAGATGGGGGCTGTAAAACAATTACGAAGTTTGGACCGTGATTATTTCTATTCTGAATTGGAAAGACTTAAAGATGTCATTTTAAGTATTGAAACAGATGAGGATGTTAAGTTTGTTTGATGAAAGAAAATGAATAGAATCATTCTCATAGGAAACGGCTTTGATTTGGCGCATGGCTTGAAGACGAGCTATGCTGATTTTTTAAACTGGTATTGGGGAAAAAGAGTTTTAGAATTGCGAACTGAATTATCCAATGTCTCCAGTGACAAGCTTTGTACTTTGGAGATCAACACGGATTATTTTAAAACTTGGCACTTGTATTTCTGTCTACATGGACATGAATTGAAGGCTATGACAGGAAAAGAGATTGTGAGAAGATTCAGTAGTGACAAGACGCTTTTTCGAGTTTCAAAATCTGGCTTTTTCTCAAGGATTTCCAGCTCAGATCCCCAATGGTCAAATATAGAATACGCTTATTATCGTCTTTTGTTTCCACCTGCTGGTAATGGGCCTTTTCCGTACGATCATAACCCAAGCGAACTCAACAAACAATTGGGTTTTGTTAGGAATCTTTTGATTGAGTATTTGAGTACAATACAGAATGGGATTTCAGAGAAACTGGTAATAAATAGGTTAAAGCAAGCAATGATAGAACCTTTTGACAAGAATGCTATTTCAGTGCCAGATATGGGTCAAAATGGGGAATTAAAGATGCGGTTTGTTAAAGCTGAAGTTAATAACCTCAGTGTAAATCCTAATAGAATCATGTTGCTTAACTTCAATTACACAAATTTGGCTGACTTATATCTCCCAAAAGCTAATTCATATATTGTAAATCATATTCATGGGACAATAACAAAACCGAATAGTGTTGTTTTTGGTTATGGAGATGAGATGGATTCAAATTTCAAAACAATGTTAGATAAAAATGACAATGAATATTTACGATTTATCAAACAGTATAGATATTTAGAAACTCCCAAATACCGCCAAATTCTTGAGTTCATAGAAGCTTATCCATATCAGGTTTGCATTATTGGCCATTCTTGTGGAATTACCGACAGGACTTTGTTGAATACCATGTTCGAACATAGGAACTGCGTTTCTATCAAGCCATTCTTTTTTGTCAAGGAAGATGGAACAGATAATTATATGGAACTTGTCCAGAATATCTCCCGCAACTTCACTGACATGAAGCTGATGCGTGCTAGGGTGGTGGACAAAACATTGTGCGAGCCATATGTCGATTTAAGCATTACCACGTCTTTATGAACCACACCCTACAATACTACAACTACTCCCGCTGTTTCGCTCACTATACGGAAAGGATCATGAGCATCCGCCAGGCAAAAATCCATGGCGAGGTCATCATGGCCAAGCCGGTTTTGATGCTTGCACTTATTGATGGCGTTGAATCGGGTGTGTTCGCCAACAACCGCTTCGTGCTGAATGAATGGTTGGAAGAGCACTATGTGAAACTGATGCTCCAATACACCCGCCAATCGCAATTCGATAAGCCGACAGAAATCAACAACCCGTTTTGGCATTTGTCCACTGATGGTTTTTGGCATTTTCAGCTAAAAACTAAGGAGGAAATGAGCGTGACGCCTTCAAAGGCTTGGCTCAAAGAAAACGTCAATTGCGCTAGTTTCGACGATGACTTATGGGTGCTGCTGCAAAACAAGGAGTGGCGCATACGACTGAGGGATTTCATTGTGGAGCATAAGCTTGTTGAAGGGTGCTAGTTGCATCGTTTATAATATGTTGGCGTCTCCTTGCCGCTTAGGAGATTGCGGATCAAGTCCCCAAATCCCCGATTCGACGATGCGAAGCGAGTCAATGACGGCAAGGGGCGGCGGTGTGTCGTCTAGGGTGAAGGTGAGAACAACGGACACCGTGTGCGGGCTCGCCAAAGACTGACCGGGTTGGGCGCGCGGGCCCGGCCGACATGGGGGAGGGGTGGTCGCCATGTGCGGTAGGCCCTTGATGTCGGCCTTGATTCTTCGGTCCTTTCCCATCAAGGGGAAAGGAACGGAAAAAACAAGCCGCAGCCATAGATCCCAAGCCACCGCACAGGCCAGCGCAGGGATGACATGGCTGCTGGTGCCTTGGTAAAAAGAGAAAAATCCCCCATCCCCTTGCGGGTTTGCGGAAAAGTTGTAATTTTGCACTGTCGTTGGCTAGTAAACAGGGCTGGCCGTAAAATCGATCCTACGAGTATCCTTGCGGAGATAACGACAAAGAATAAAAGCTCCTATCTTTTAGGGGCTTTTTTCATTTCTTTTGCCCGCTGCGGATTTTTTCTTGATATGGGGCGTAGGTCGAATGCTGTAAGTAGCAGTTGTTTCGACTTCCCATACCATTCTGTGGTGACAATCAGCCTAAACTCTTTGCCTTCAAGATAAATCCTGTTTTTCTTTCCTTCAGTGTTAAGCTTGCCAAAATTCATAATCATCAGGATGAAATCGATTGGGTCGATATTGAAATCCTTGATTTCGTTGCCGTGGTCTATAAGGATGTGCGATAGTCCGAAGCCACCTTTGCCAGAGGTTTTGTCGTTGGGCTTTCCCCAAACGAAATCAACAAATCCGACATCTTCACGATAGAAGGCTTTGGGACATTCTCCGTCTTTTACATTGCATAGGTGGGTCATGGCTTCTTTCGGTTTGCTCTCGAATTGGGTGTAGATGGGTCCAAACGCTCCTTGTTGTAATTCTTCCATTTTCTATGATTTTGCAATTGTGTCGCAAAGATGCAATGTCTGTCAAGACTAAGCCGTTGAACAAACGTTTGTAGTCGACAGTAGTCGTTTGTAGTCGTTTGCTGTCGGATAAGTAGTTGGTAATGTGTGGAAACGTGAAAACAATGGACACCGAGTACGGGAACGCCAAAGTCCAATCGGGTTGGGCGGGGAGGCTTGGCCGCCGGGCGGGGAAGCGCCCGCAAGGGATGGCTAAGCGCTTGACTTTCAGGGAGGGGCGCTTGCGTTTGCCGATAGGCACTACCCGACTTGAAAGTCAGGCGTTTAGACAGCCGAGGGGAGGTCCGATGGAGGCGGCCTTGAACTTTTGTTCCTTTTCTTTCAAGAGAAAAGGAAGGAAAAGCAAGCCGCAGGCATAGATCCCAAGCCACCGCACAGGCCAGCGCAGGGATGACATGCCTGCTAGGCCCACCTGGTGTCGCACAAAAAAAGACCCGGGTCTTTTTGTCGGCAGACCCGGGTCTTCCCGCGAGCAAACCCGGGTTTGCCCACGGGCAGATATGGGTCTTCTCACAGGCAAAAACCGCAGACATAGATCCCAAGCCACCGCACAGGCCAGCGCAGGGATGACATGCCTGCTAGCATCTCGGTAACAAGAGAAAAACCGTCCATCCCCTTGCGGGTTTGTGGAAAAGTTGTATTTTTGCAGGCAGTTGGTCGCGGACACGGAATGAAAAACCAGTGGATTATCAAGACGTAAGGGGCGGCCGAAAGGATGTTCCCTCCAGCGATAACAGATTAACCCCTCTCTTTTGAGGGGTTTTCTTTTTCCCGTTTTATGAGACTTTTGAATGCCAAGCTTTTGTTTCGCTTACGTATTTCCTCAACATAGTAATAGGTGTCTCCTATCTGCTTGGTGTATTTCAACACGGTATTATGATGCGAAATGTCAGTTTGTGCTGACACTTCCACTTTATCCCTGTTCTTGATGATGAAAGGGATAAGCAGATAGTCTTCGAGAGACAGGGGTGCCCTATCATTGCTTTTCAAGCCATGACGTTTTTCGGCATGTTGTATCCCTGAAGTTTCGATGACATGCTTGAAACCTTTAAGGTTGATACCATGACTGGCAGCGAGCGACATCAACTCCTCATCGATGTTTTCATCAATAATGCAGAACTTGTAGTCACAACTTGTCCCAATGAGTTCCATTAATTCGGAAAATGGAATCTTAGTGGGTTGCTCTTTGTCGAATGGATTCTTTTTGACCATAACAAATGTGTTTGAATTATGTCGCAAAGATGCAACCCTTGTCAAGACCTATCCGTTGATTAAACGTTTGTAGTCGACTGTAGTCGTTTGTTGTCGTTTGCTGTCGGGTAAGTAGCTGTGAATGAGTGGGAACGCCTATACCCGACTGGGTTGGGCGGGGAGGAAGGGCCGCCGGGCGGGGAAGCGCCCGCAAGGGATGGCTAAACGCTTGACCCTCACGGAGCGGCGCTTGTCGTTTACCTTCGCAGAAGGTACTCCGCGACCTGAGGGTCAGGCGTTTAGACAGCCGCGGGGAGGTCCGATGGAGGCGGCCTTGATTCTTCGCTTACTTCTCATCAAGGAGAAGGAAGGTAAAAGCAAGCCGCAGCCATAGATCCCATGCTTCCGCACAGGCCAGCGCAGGGATGACATGGCCTAAGAAATTTGATGGCCTCGCGATGACGGGCTGGGGCGGGAGAGTGGTACAAATGCAGAAGTGTCTCAATTAAAAAAAACACCCATATCTAAACCTCGGGAAACCCTACCCTTCAACTGGTTCAAACCCATATCTCAACCAGTTCAGACCCTACCCTTCAGGAAGAAATAAGGTACCCCGTTTTGCATGATTTCGTATTTGTGGCTTTTTTTTGACGAAAATAACTGAAAAATCGCCAGTCCACATCGGTATGAATTGTTATTGGTTTTAAATCTTTTCTCTCAGCATCTGCATTGCCTTCGGCAATCCATCGGCATTGCGTCCGCCGGCCACGCAGAGGGTCTTCTGTCCGCCGCCACCACCTTGGATCTCCTTGGCCACCTCACGGATGAGCTTGGTGGCATCCAGACTCTTGGCGTCGGCAAAGGCCTCGGGTAGCAACAGGCAGAGCGAAGGCTTGCCTTCGGCCACGGAGCCGAGGATGGCGATGGTGCTCTCGTTCATCTGTTTCAGCATCAAGGCGATGTTGCGCAGCTGGTCGCCACCGCAAGGCAGGGTCTCCATGATGAGCTTGTAGCCTTCGTGGTCGATGGCCTTCTCATGCAACCTCTCGGCCATGGCTTGGGCCTTCTCCTGCATCAGGTGTTCCACCTCTTTCTTCAAGGCGGAGTTCTGCTCGTTGAGCGAAGTGACGGCCTTCACCAGGTCGGGCGACTTGACGCACTCGCGCAGACGACCGATGAGGTCGAGCTGCTCATCGAGGTATTGCTCCACGGCCTCGCCGGTGATGGCCTCGATGCGGCGGATGCCCGCGGCGATGGCGCCTTCACTGACGATCTTGAACATGCCGATGTTGCCCGTAGCACTGGTGTGACAGCCACCGCAAAGTTCCATGGAGTAGTCCTTGTCGAAGACCACCACGCGCACCTTGTCGCCATATTTCTCGCCAAACAAAGCCGTGGCACCCATGGCTTTAGCCTCGTCAATCGGGATTTCGACGTAGGTCACGTTCGGGATGTTCTCGCGGATTTTCTGGTTGACAATCTTCTCCACCTTTTGGATCTCTTCAGGCGTCATCTTGGCAAAGTGGCTGAAGTCGAAGCGCAGACGCTGGTCGTCGACCAACGAGCCCTTTTGTTCCACATGCGTTCCAAGGACTTGTCTCAAAGCGGCATGCATAAGGTGTGTCGCGCTGTGGTTGTTGGCGATACGCTGACGGCGTTCCACATCGATGGCGGCGTTGAAAGCCGTCTCGGGATTTTGCGGCAGCTGCTCGGTAATGTGGATGACAAGGTTGTTCTCCTTCACCGTGTTCAGTATCTTGATGGTCTCGTTTTCTGAGGTCAAGGTGCCGGTGTCGCCCACCTCACCGCCCATCTCGGCGTAGAACGGGGTTTTGTCGAGGACAATCTCGAAGTGGGTCTTCTTCTTGGCCACCACCTCACGGAAACGGAGGATATGGCTCTCGCAGCTCATGTCGGTGTAGCCAACGAATTCGGTGGGCTGCTCGCTCTCGTTCACCACCACCCAGTCGCCGTTAGCTTTTTCGGCAGCCTTGCGTGAACGGTTTTTCTGCTCTTCGAGGTTGGCCTTGAAGCCTTCCATGTCGACATTGATGCCCTTTTCGGAGGCCATCAGTTGGGTGAGGTCGATGGGGAAACCGAAAGTGTCGAACAACTCGAAGGCGAAGTTGCCGTCGATATCCTGCTGTGGATGCTGCTCCACATAACCCTCGAAACGCTTGATGCCTTGTGCCAAGGTGCGCAAGAACGAGGCTTCTTCCTCGCGGATGACCTTACTGACCAACTCTTGCTGTGACTTGATTTCAGGATAGTTGTGTTCCATCTGCTGCACCAGGATGGGCAGGAGTTGGCACACGAACGGCTCTTCGAAGCCGAGGAAGGTGAAACCATAGCGCACGGCGCGACGCAACACGCGGCGGATGACATAGCCAGCACCGTTGTTGGAGGGCAGCTGTCCGTCGGCGATGGCGAAGCTCACGGCACGCAGGTGGTCGGCGATGACACGCATGGCCACATCGGTCTTCTCGGCCTTGCCATATTCGATGCCCGACATCTTGGCGATGGCTTGGATGATGGGTTGGAAGACGTCGGTGTCGTAGTTGGAGGTCTTTCCTTGCAATACGCGGACGAGACGTTCAAAGCCCATGCCCGTGTCGACGTGCTTGGCAGGGAGTTCAACCAGATGGCCGTCGGCCATGCGGTTGTATTGCATGAACACGAGGTTCCAGATCTCAATCACCTGGGGGTCGTCCATGTTGACGAGGTCGCGGCCGGCTACTTGTTTGCGGGCTGCATCATCGCGAAGGTCGATATGGATCTCGGAGCAAGGACCGCAGGGACCCGTTTCGCCCATCTCCCAGAAGTTGTCTTTTTTGTTGCCGTAGATGATACGGTCTTCGGCAACATGCTCCTTCCAATAATTGTAAGCTTCCATGTCGGCAGGTTGTCCGTCTTTTTCATCTCCGCCAAAGACGGTGACATAGAGACGGTCTTTGTCGATCTTCACCACTTCGGTGAGGTACTCCCAGGCGTATGCAATGGCTTCTTTCTTGAAGTAGTCGCCGAACGACCAGTTGCCGAGCATTTCAAACATGGTGTGGTGGTAGGTGTCATGGCCCACTTCCTCAAGGTCGTTGTGCTTGCCAGAGACGCGGAGGCACTTCTGCGTGTCAGCGGCGCGGTTCCATTTGGCAGGCTGGTTGCCGAGAAAGATGTCCTTGAACTGGTTCATGCCAGCATTGGTAAACATCAAGGTGGGGTCGTTCTTCACCACAATAGGGGCTGAGGGGACTATTTCATGGTTTTTGGAGCGGAAGAAG
>JAEEGG010010181.1_pt1 | contig 20839 bp, 11 predicted proteins | sample 9134161 | NCBI WGS metagenome assembly JAEEGG01 (sample SAMN16246543, study PRJNA631951) | gut metagenome | biome: gut microbiome; feature: rumen; material: CR-attached | host: Bos | place: Iran: Karaj | collected 2018-10 | reverse complement strand
CAGTTATGATTATGTTAACACGATGGTAAACGAACAGCAGGTTCGTCACAACGCCGAATATATGGCAAAAAATCTTAAGCAGCATGGCTGGGAATATGTTGTAATTGATATTCAGTGGTCTGACCCTTACGCCGGCGAAGATAACGCTAACCGCACACAGTATATTCCTTTCAGTCATTTTTGCATTGATGAATATTCACGCCAGATTCCGGCTCCAAACCGCTTTCCTTCCAGCAAGGATGGAGCAGGCTTCAAGCCTTTAGCAGACTATATCCACTCACTGGGCCTTAAGTTTGGAATCCACATCATGCGGGGTATTCCTCGTTTTGCTGCCCACAACCACACTCCAATTAAAACTCACGATGGCACCCTGGTTACTGCAAATATGGTTGCCTCTGCCTATTCAACCTGCGCCTGGAATCCTGATATGTATGGTGTAGATGCCGACAAGCCTTATGCCCAGGATTACTACGATTCTATTTTTGAACTGTATGCCCAGTGGGGTGTGGACTTTGTAAAGGTAGACGACATCTGCCGCCATGTAAAAGAGCCTTTCTACGAAAAAGAAATGATTATGATGGCACATGCAATTGAACGCTGTGGCCGTCCTATAGTTCTTAGCCTTAGCCCGGGACCTGCAAATATTGAAAAAGCACATCAATATGAACGTTTTGCAAATATGTGGCGCATTACTGATGATTTTTGGGATGACTGGAAGCTACTTAAAGCAATGTTTGAACGTTGTGAAGTATGGCAGCGTCATACAGGCGAAGGTAACTGGCCTGACTGCGATATGCTTCCTATGAATGTGCTTGGCTGGGGCTGGGGTACTGATAAAGATAAAAATCGCGGCTGGAAAAGCAAGTTTACAAAAGAAGAAACCCGCACAATGATTACGCTCTGGAGTATTTTCCGTTCGCCCCTTATGCTTGGAACAGACCTTCCGCAGCTTGATGATTTTAACCTTAGCCTGATTACTAATGACGAAATTATTGCCATGAATAAAAATCCGTACCAGGCATTTTTGAGCAGCGACAGTTCAAACGACAATGTAGTTATCTGGACAAACGATTGCCCTGATGACCATTCATATTACGAATGCTACTTCAACGTAAGCGAAGAATTTCAGACTGTAAAATTGAACATAACAATAGGTAAGGATGATAATATCCGCGATTTGTGGGAACACAAGGATTTAGGTGCTTCAACAAGCTTTAAGCTTGAACCTCACAGCTGCAGGGCTTTCAAAATAACAGTTACTTCGTAAGCGCTTTCTGCTCCAGAAATCCTGCTACGTCTTCGGCCCAGCTGAACTGACTCATAAATTCACCGGCGAAACTTTTGATTGCCTTAGAATCGCCGTTCAAAAAATCATAGTAGTCGCATTTAATAACTTCAGGGTTAATTCGGAAGCTGTTGTATTCGGCAACAAAGAAGTTTTGAATTTCAAGTTCGTTCATTGTATGTTTAATATCAACAATCAGGTTTCTAAGGCTGCTTCCGTAACGTGCAGAATCGGCATGGTCGCCCCATAGAACAGAAATAAGTTCCTTTGTTACAGTAGAGCTTCCTCTTTTATAAATTAAGTAACCCAAAAGCTCCAGTGATTTTGTTCTTGAAAATCTTAACACCTGATCTTCATAAATCAAAGTAAAATTACCAAAGGTCTTGGCTTCAAGATTCTTCTTCTGTTTTTTAAGCATGATTATGTGCCGTTTTTCGGTTCGGCGTTTAAAAATTGAAAAACAGAAAATCAGAATACCGCTTAGAATAGAATCCATAAGGCCTGTTACGCCAAAATTAGCAAGGATTCCTGGACTTAAAACTACAGTTGTAATTGCAAGCCCAATAAAAAATATAAAGGGCGAAATTGAAAAAGTCATCAAGGTAAGAAATCCGGTGATGAAAACTATAAGGACTCCATTAAAAGGCTGTTTAAGAATATAAAAATTATATACGGCAGCACCAAAGGCAATAAAAATAATTGCATAGGCAGGAATTGTCTTTAGAAGGTAAGCTTTTTCGCGCGAAACGTTTTTGACACAGATTGCATGAACGTATATATAAATAGAAGCAAGTGTATAAATGCTGAAGTATATAATAGAAATAAGTTGATCTCTAAGGTCATGAAAATGAAAAATAAAGATGACCAGAAGATCAATCACCCCAAATAAAAAGATAAGTGGGGCTACAAATAAAAGATGAAGTCTGTTAGTTTCGCCTGTATCGGCAAGGTCTATATATGAAATTGTATATCGTTGTTTTAGGGAGTTAAACAGTTCTTTGAATAATTTAAACATGAAAAATATTATAGCACAGAATTTAATAATTTCCACAATTTTTGTGCTGATTCTGTGCTGATTTTGTGCGGGATTTTTCCTGTTTTTTTACTGTTTAACTCATTTTATTCTATTTTTTCAACGCATCCTTAGGGAACTGAACACTAACATCAGATTCAGGAACTGTAACAGGCTTGAATTCTGTCCAGGCCTCGTGAATTGGAATGAGGTTGTGGTCGTCTGAATACTTGTTCCATTCGCGCATTCCAAGTTTAAGTGCAAGCTCAAAAGAATCCTGAGGAACGGTAATTTCAAGAGGAATCCAAACCTTGCCGTCTTGAACTATGTACTTTCCTTTTCCGTATACGCGGTCAGCCTGATTTTCTGTAAGGCCGGAATCGTATGCCATGTAAATATGGCCCGGAATTGTGATGAAAGCGGTCTGAACACCAAGTGCTTCAAAAAGCGAACAATTCAAAATAGAAAGGTCGTCACAGTCGCCACCATGGTAGAGCAGTGTCTGATACGGGAACTGAAGGAAGTCTACTGCAACAGTATCAGAAGTAGAGAATACACTTGTTGGGTCAACTACATAGTTAATTCCGTATGCCTTAAGAACGTCAAAAATGGCACTTGCGTAAGAATAGCTTCCTTTGTCGGAAGGCCTGTCTTTAAGTGCAAGTGTAATCTGTCTTGCAAAACGTTGAACTGCACCATCCTTTGCAGAAACAAAAGCAGCAGCACGGCGGTCATCTTCCCAAGACATTGAGTTTCGTGTAAGAGTCTGCAGGAAGAAACGTTCTTCGTACTGGTTGCTCTGTCCAAGACTCTTGTAAGTAATGGTAACCTGTGCATCAGTCATCTGCTTTTGCATCTGGTTCATTATGCTTTCATTCAAGAATGCTGTAAGGTCTGCAGAAAAATCCTCTCCCGGCTGGATTTTTTCATATGTTGCAACAACCTTAGGAACAGACATGAACTGCTCTATGAAAACAGAAACTTCAACATCTGTAATTGCATTCTTTTCTATATTAGTAAAGCTGATTGTACCAAAACTGTTTGTGTCGTAATGGGCATAGAAAATAGGGAAGAGGGGCTGGGTTTCAAAATCAAGGTTTTTGATTCCTGTAGTTTTGAAAAGACCCTTTGTAATATTAATAGAAAAACTTATTCCTGCCTGAACTGAATGAAGGAAAGGCTTTGGCTTATAGAAATAATTCTGATATCCGCCAAAGATTCCAGCTTTGAATACAGGAGAAATATAGTAGTCTGCAGTGAGCCTTCCTCCAAAGTAGGGACCGCTTGCTCCGTTCAAGTTTGTCTGTTCGTCCTGTGGAAGAAGCCAAAGTCCACCGTCGCCTTCAAGAGAAATGCCAAATCTGTCTGCAATACGAAGGCTGTAGCTTAATGCACCACCCACATTGTAGAAGTTTACAGGATCAATTCCCTGTGCAAGCATGAATACTGTGCCACCCTGAAGGGAAAGCTTTATTTCATCACGCGAGCGTACAGTAAAAGCACTTAAATCAAGCGATGCGTTTCCCGAAAAAACGTTATTAAAGGAAGAGCCTAATCCAAAGTCATAGCATGGTAAAAGCCTTACCGAAAAATCTGCTGCAAACAAAGAGGATGCACCGAGCAGAAATGCGGAAAGGAATATTGCTTTTAGGGAAGCAGACTTAATGTGTTTCATAAGTTTTCCCCCTAGTCATCAAGAACAGAACGAACTTTTTCAAGACCGCTCAAAGCTGCTTTGTTCTGTGGCTCTATTGCAAGAATGCTGCGGTACTGTTTTTCGGCAGCGGTGTAGTCTTTTTCGAGCATGTAAACGTTTCCAAGGTTGTTCATTGCAGAAACAGAACCTTTAGCGGCACCCTTAGAAAATTCTGCTTTTGCTTCGGCATACTTTCCGGCTCTTACATAAGCAAGTCCAAGCTTGTTAGTATCGCCAGAGGCTTTTGCACGCTTGATTACTTCAGAAAGATCAGAGGTAATGTAGTCATTTACAACAGCCTGGAACATTGCTTCAACTGATGACTGTGAAGGACGTGCAAGTACATCGCCGTAGCCTGTGTAAATAGCAGGAGGATAGTTTATCCATGCATAGTGAGTTTCTATAAATTCATATTCTGCATCTTCATCCTGTGCAATTGCTTTTACAAGTTCAGCACCCTTCTGACGGCTCTTAGAAAATCCTTTAGCAAAGTCTGCCATAGAAAGTGCAAAGTAAACAGTTTCGTCTGTCATTACAAGACCATCAGTGTCTGCAAAGTGATTAGTTGCAGAGTTTGGCTTAAGACTTGTGTCTACAAGAACAAGGAAATCATCTTCCATTGGAATGAATGCAGTACCAATACCTACAGATTCAAGACATGAAGCATAAAGGATTCCAAGCTCGTCAAGGTCACCCGAAGAAAAGTCCATAGTCTGAAGAGGATACTGAATGTAGTCGCTTTCGTTTCCAAGATGATATGTTGCATAAGGAGTTGTCTGATCTCCTGAATAAACAATGCCTGAGGCAATAAGAGCGTCGAACATAGTTCCTGCAAACTGAACGTTTCTATTCATACCAGAGTAAAGATGATTTCGTGCAATTCCTGCAACATATTTTGCATATTCAAGAACTTCAGGAGTATCTGGCGAAATGTATGCGGCAAGCGATTCTGTGTCTCCCCACATATAAGAGTTTCTGTTTGAAACAGCAATTGCAACTCCCTGAATAGAAGTCTTTTTCTGACCAAGAAGCTCGTATTCAATTACAAGGTTTCCAGAAATCATTCCGTTTTCGGCAAAGCTCAAAAGGTCAGAAGAAAAATCAACAGGAAGATCTACAGAAACACTCTTCATTTTTTTTAGAAGAGGAATAGGTTCTGTCTTAAGCGCACTTGATGTATATTTACCAGCAGTAAAGCTTACAGTTACGTTTTTGATTTCTGCAGATTCACCGTTTGTAAGAATTACAGTTGCAACAGGATCGTTTTTGTAAAGCTGCATAAAAAGCGGGTAAACTTCCGATTCCTGTCTGATTGTTGCATAGCACGCATTTTTTGCAGAACGTTTTGAAGAAAGAAGGAATCTTAAAGAAACTCCCGCAACAGGTCCTGCCATAAGAGTGCCTGCTCCTCCGCTAAACAGAGAAGAAAATCCTTGTGTAGTAAGGAAAGAATTGTATCCACCGTTCAACGAAAGTGTAAGAGAAGGATTAAAGCGGAAACCAAATTCTCCGTAGGCTCTCCAGTAAAGGTCATTTGCAGTTGTCTTTTCGTTTCCATTCTGGAATGAAAGATTGTAAACACCAGCTGCTGCACCAAGCCCCGCATAAAGACGAGAGAAGATGTTGTGAGAAACACCAAGACCAAGTCCTCCATAAAGGAATGATACAGGAGAAGCACCGCCGTCTGGTGTTTCATAAAGCATGTTTCCTTCTGCTCCAATACTTAGTGTATCGAATAAAAGCAAATCTGCCTGAGCGCCCGCATTGAATGCAGGTTTGTAATGATCCTTCAAAGGAATTGCAACCCCCGGATAAATCCTGATTGTAAAATCCACCGCAGAAGCAAGTCCCGCCACCGTAAGGATTAGAAATAATGAAAGAAGTGTTTTTTTCATAGTGGTTAGCGCTCCTCTTTATTCCTTGTATTGGATGTCGTTCATTATAACATCACCATCTGCAAAGTGAATGATTGTTGTATAATAACAGCCCGATGGAATATCTTTACAATTTTCTTTGAACGAATATGTTGCGGAACTTGGAATAGTTCCTTCCGAACTGCCTAAATAGGAACCAGAGTTATCAAACTGATATTCCTTCTGTGTTGTAGGTTTCGCAGTAAATACTCCAGTTTCTGCACCTCTTCTTTCCCAGTCGCGATAATTTGTCTTGTCAATGTCATCAGGGATAAAATCTTTAAAGTACATTGTATGGACAAGTATTGGTGCATCAAAGTAAATTTGAATACCATTTAAGCCTGGTAATGCGTTTTTGCTGTTGCATTGTACCCAAGGATTCTCAGTAAGATAATAGTATTTTGTATTATAAAATCCCATCTCGAATGCAGAATCTGATTCTTTGTGTCCGCATATTTTAAACCATTGGTCGGTTATTGGTCTTCCTTGTCCGTCTTGAAAGCTTAGTGGTGTATCATCCCATGCCACATAGATGTTTCGGTTATCAGGATACATCGTTGAACTCCATATTTCGCGCCAACATTCACGTTGTGACATGCCTATCTCATAAATAGAAACATAATCACAATCGTCCAATGTAAATTCAAGTTGTTGACATGCTCTGTCGGTTGATACCACGTTATAACCTTCAGGCACAGCTTCTGGATTTTCGAGACTATGATAATTACCAAATTCATCATTATATCCATATTGTGAAACTACTGTTGCATCTTTAGTAATAGTTAAATCTCCTATAATGCGGTTTACACAAGGAAATGTTACAACGTTTGCATTGCGGTAAATATCTTCATAAACAATAGCAAGATTATAGACACCACCTTTTTCATTTCCCAATGGAAGAGACATGTTTACTACATCAGGGCTAGGGATATCATCCTCCTCTTCTTCTTCTGTATCTGAATACTCTATTATTCGTTTATATCTTGAATAATTTTTTTCAAGTTCTTCCAGAGTATAATTTCTTCCTGTCTGAATACTACTTCCTGTTGCAGGAATCAGATAATAAGTGAGTTCGTAATTTCCTTTTTCGTTCTTGTATAAACCACTCTCATCCTCTGGTCTCGGTACTTCAACGCTTCCTGGTTCTTTACTGTAATAGAAAGGATCTGTTATTCCGCCAGTTCCAACATTAGGTCCTGAAATATCTCCCGAAAATTCAAGAAGATTTTTTGTTGTTGTCGCTTCATCCAGATAGAAGCTAATACCTTGTTCTTGTTCTATATCTGGATTTTCATTATCTGATTTTATAGATATATAAGTACCTTGTTTTCCTGTAGCTATAATATGGAACGAGTAAGAATCGATGGCAGGAAGATAGAATTCTGGTATATCATTTGAATAAGTTTGCATTATACTCCAACAAGAAAAAATTTCGATATCATCTTCAGTTTCTGGAGTTTCTAAACCTTCCACGTGATAAACTGGCTGTTTACCATATGCTATGAATTGATATATAACATTACCTTCTGCAATGGCAGCATCTGTTTTGTAATCATCAATTATAACTTTATACACTCCAGAATTCTTTATTGCTGTTGTTTTAATTTTTACAGTTTCTTTTATATAAGGACCATATTCATAAATCATATCTTTTGAATAAGCATCTGCAGAATCTCTGGTAACATAAAGTTTAGGAGCTTTGCCTTCTGCATAAACAGGCCAATAGTAATCATCTAAAGAAGAAATCATATATTCTACATAATCAGTAGTCATTGGGGAAAGGAAATCGCCACAGAAGCTTGATGCGTAAATGCGGATAAGTTTATTGAATGGTATTTCATTATTGTCAGTAAATCTTGCAATATTTCTCCAGTCATATAAACCATTACCATCATCGGATGGGCCATCACTAGCATTAACTGTGTGCTGGGCAGGTGGAAAATACATTTTCTTTGTTGGTTCACCAACAGGCTTTCCATCTGTATCAACGCTATCATAGATATATGCTATATATTGAGTATATGTTTTATAGTCATCACCGCCGCCTTTGCTACCAGCACCTGCTATTTTTCTGTTTGCAAGGAGCTTTATTGAATTCAAACCTTTAAGACTTAATTCCACATTGCCCTGAGGATTTTGTAAAGTCAGAGCATTAACACTATTGAATTCTGGGCGTGGATCCATATACTTTATAGTTTCAGAAGTATTTCCAATTTCGTCGGAAATAATAAGCTTGATATAAACGAATTTTGAAACATCTCTTGTAAAGGTGTATTCGCCTTTTTCCTTGTCAACTGTAACGGGATTTGTAATAGCATCTTTACTGTAGCCCCAGAAGGCTTCTACCGAGTATTCAGAAGTACAGTTTGGATAGAAGGTTTCTGTATAATCTGTTGATGTAGTAAGCTTTACAGTCTGTGTATCTCCTTCTACAACAGGGATTACAGACAACCAACTTTCCTCTGAAATGGTAATCTGTGAAAGCTCCTGATTAAAATGAAGAAGGCTTGTTTCTACTAATGTATCTTTAAGAACGTAAATTTTTTTTGCTTCTGATGTTTTGTTCAAATTTCCTGCAAAATCTTCCAGATTGAATGTTAATTCAACAATTCCATCCATTGGACTTTTTATTTCATAAACAAGACAATATTTGCCGTCATCTGTTTGTTCAATAAATTCAACTGCAGCTTCCATCGTCTGAGTTACGGCATCTGTACCATCAGAATATTTTATTAATTTTTCGGTAACATGAGCACGTGCTACTCCGGAACCTATATCGGAACCTTCAATTTCAACATAAACAGAATCTTTTACATGGTTTGCCATATAATTAGTTTTATCTGCACTACTGGCTGGCCAATCTGCAAAAGGCGTTGCCAAAAGTTGTTTAGATTTATCCTTGTTGGTATAAATATTAGCAGCAGTAAGGGTAGGTTTTATGCTATCTAAAGTTCCGTTTATACGGTATTTGTTTTGATAGAAGCCGTTTCCAATATTTCCATTTTCATCCTTTATACCAGAAAGATCAAATTTTACTACGATATCTTTCTTTTCATCTACATCAGTCAAAATTCTCTGTGTTTTTATAGTAGGAATATAAAGAATTGTTGAATCGGCAGAAAAATATGGTGTACCAAAATATTGTGAAAGACTTTCTCCATCTGAATCTGTTATTGAAATTGCTGTTTTAATATATTCCATTTCTCCAACAGAAGAAACAGGTTTGTTAAACTTAAGTGTGATTGTTGTATCCTGTTGTTTTCCTTCATAATCGTATTCTGGAGTCATTTCAATGATATTTGGAACCGGTTCACACTCCGGCACAATCAAAATATCATTGCTTTCTTTTACAAGTTTAATTGAAACCTTGTAGATTCCTCGGGCGTCATCGCTGTCGATGGATTCGAACTCTACGTAATCATTAAGGGGTTTGGTGTTGTCGTTTTTATCTACAGCTTTAAGACCTTTGAAAATGTACTGGTCTTTTTTGACGGTGTACTGAACGTCGATGCTGTAGCCAAGCTTACAGGATTTATCACCTGTAGAAAGGAAAGAACCCATTGTTGTGTCATTTGAAACAATAAGGGTGCAGCTTGTTGCGTTGGCAACATCAATCATTTGGGTGAGTTGTTCCTGAACATTGCTGCCGTTCATAAAATTGTCGCAGGATGCAAGAACAATTAAATATAAGGGAATTAAAAGAAACAGTGCTTTTTTCATTTTAAAATCTCCAGTTTATTTTGTGTTTACTGCAATAATATATTACCCATAGCACAAAATCAGCACAAAAAAATAGAAAAAATGTAAAAAAACTAGCACAAAATCAGCACAAAATACTTCGACAGGCTCAGTAACCACATTCGCTGTTTGATTAGGTTATTGTGCTGATTCGTTGCTAAATATGATTAAAAAGTGCTGATTTTGTGCTCATTTCCTTTGATTTAGTGTGCTGATTTTGTGCTTTTAGGGTTGTAAAATAAACTCAAGCTTATGGATTTGAAGAAAATTGTGTTAATTGTGGCGCTGGTGCTGCTGCTAATTTTACAGACAATTTCTCTAATACAAAAATAGAAGAAAGTTTATTTAATATAGAGAAATCAGGAATCGGAGAGCCTGTCATTTATAAAAGTTATTAAGCGTAAAAAGTTTCATCTTTTTGTCGTTTAAAAAAAATCATCCGTCCTCCCGGAGTCCACTTCAACCTGGATTCCGGGATTTTTTTTGTCTGCGGTTTTGAAATATTCTACTATAAATATGCTTTACTTTATGCTATACTACCCGAATGAAAAATCCTCTTTTCAGAATAATAATTGTTGGGATGGTAATAATTATGGCATGTTCTTGCAGTAGCAAAGAAAAAAAGGCTGAGCAGCTTGCTCAAAATAATCAGGATGTTAGAGAAGAGTCACTCAATCACTTTACTTCACTTCAAAAACTGATTGCAGAGAAAGCAATAAAAATGCCGGCAGAAAATAATCCTGTTGTACTTCATAAGTTTAATGCGGACCCTGCTGTTCTGGTTTATAACGATACTGTTTATATTTATTGTACAAATGATAGTCAGCAGGCAGAGTTCAGTCTTGGAAAAGCAGACAATGCTTACGATAAAATCAATACCCTTAATGTGTTCAGTTCTAAGGATTTAGTAAACTGGACTGACTGTGGAATTGTAAAGGTTGGGGGAGCAAACGGTGCCGCTAAATGGGCTCGCAATTCCTGGGCACCTGCAATCTGTACAAAAAAGATTGACGGCAAAGATAAGTTCTTCCTTTATTTTGCAGACAGCGCTAACGGAATTGGAGTTTTGTCGGCAGATAGTCCTGTAGGTCCGTATGTTGACCCTATTGGCAAGGCCCTGGTTTCTCGTGGCATGCCTGGCATTGATGGAGTTCACTGGCTTTTTGACCCTGCTGTTATTGTTGATGATGACGGTACAGGATATCTTTATTTTGGTGGCGGACATCAGGAAGAATTTATTCATCCAAAATCAGCACGCTGTGTAAAGCTTGGGGATGATATGATCAGCCTTGCAACTGTGCCTGCAGAAATTGACGCACCTTTCCTTTTTGAAGATTCGGGAATCAACAAAATTGGTGACACATATTACTATTCATATTGTTCAAACTGGCAGAGCCGTGATGGAGTTAAGGCTAATCCTATGATTCCAATTGCAGTTATTGCCTATATGACTTCTAAAAATCCTCTTGGGCCTTTTGAATATCAGGGTTATACACTTGAAAATCCTGGAACAATGTTTGGAGCATGGGGAAACAATCATCACTGGATTTTTAATTTCAAGGGCAAGTATTACATTGCTTATCATGCACAGATAATAGAAAAAACTATTGGATTTACAAAGGGCGGTTACCGTAACCTTATGATTACTGACTTCAAAGTAAATGATGACGGAAGCTGGCCTATTCAAAAAGGAACAAAAGCGGGGGTTACACAGGTTGGAACCTTTAATCCTTATGAAGAAGTTCCAGCTGCAACAATGTGCTATTCCCGCAATATGATTGTTTCTGCACGTCAGACTCTTTATGCACTTAAGGATGGTGCTTATGTTTGCATTAAGGGTGTTGATTTTACAAAGGGCGGAACAAAGATTGTTGTTAAGGTTGCGTCTGGTCACAAAGGTGGAACTGTTGAATTCCGTGCAAATCATTTTGCAAACGGAGAAGTTCTTGCTACTGCAGATTTTAATGAAGAAACTGAACTTGTTGTTCCTTTTAATGCTGTTTCAGAAAAGCTTGTTTATGATGTTTACCTTGTTCTTAATGGGGACGTTGAACTGGTAAGCTGGCACGTGGAATAAAATGGTTGCGGTAAAATAAAAGTTATACTATACTAAAAGTAGGGTGGGGAAAATGGCCGAAACTAAAAAATCATCATTAGCTGCAAGGGCAGAGGCTCTTGTGGCAAAATCTGCACAAAAATCGACAAAATCAACTACTGCAAAAGCTGCGGCAAGTAAAAGTGCGCCTGCAAAGACTGCTGTAAAAGCGTCTGCTAAACCTGTTGCAAAAACAGCTGCTAAAGCGCCCGCTAAAACTGCAGCAAAGGCTCCGGTAAAAGCAGCTGCAAAAGCAGTTCCTGCTAAAAAGACTGTGGCTCCTGTAAAAGCTGCGACCGCTTCAAAGACTGCGGCTCCCGCAAAGGCATCGGCCGCTCCCGCTAAAAAGCCTGCTGCTCCAAAAGCACCTGCTGTATATGATGAAAATTCCATTCAGCACCTTGAAGGCCTTGAGCATATCCGTTTGCGCCCTGGTATGTATATTGGTTCCCTTGGCGACGGATCAAACGAAAACGACGGTATTTATATTCTTCTCAAGGAAGGAATTGATAACGCTGTAGATGAATTCTCTCAGGGCTTTGGTAAGCGCATTGACATTGCAATAGATGGCGGCCGTGTAAAAATCCGCGACTACGGACGAGGAATCCCGCTTGGCAAGCTCGAAGATTGTGTTTCTAACGTAAACACTGGTGCTAAATATAATAATTCTGTTTTCAAACAGGCAATCGGTATGAACGGTGTTGGTATTAAAGCTACCAACGCACTTTCTTCTTATTTCCGCGCTGCCTCAATCCGCGATGGAAAGATGGCTGTTGTTGAATTCAAAAAAGGCGACAAAATCAGCGGAAAAACAGGCAAAGCAAAAGAAGGAACTCCAAACGGAACTTACCTTGAGTTTGAACCTGATCTTGAGATTTTTGGAAAGTACGCCTTTAACATGGAGTATGTAGAAAAGCGCCTCTGGAATTATGCATATTTGAATCCGGGCCTGCTCCTTAAATGTAACGGTAAAGATTATCTAAGTAAAAACGGTATTGAAGATCTTCTTGTAAACGAAATGGGCAAGAGCACAAAACCTCTTTATCCTATGTTCAACTATCAGGGTGAAAATCTTCAGTTTGTTTTGACACATACACCTTCGCTCGATAAGTTTGTTTATTCATTTGTAAATGGTCAGAGCACAGAAGATGGCGGTACACACGTAACATCATTCTTAGACGGATTTACAAAGGGCGTAAACAGCTTCTTCAAAAAAGAATATGATGAAAAGGATGTAACAGCCGGACTTTTGTGTGCCCTTAAGATTGGACTTGATAACCCGATGTTTACATCTCAGACAAAAAATAAACTTGGTAACGTAGAAATCCGTGCGCCAATTATTAAGGAAGTTCAGACTGCAGTAGATGACTGGCTGCGTCATAATCCTGATATTGCCGGTGCTCTTGAAGATAAGATTATTAAAAACCAGAAGGCCCGTGCCGAAATTAACAGCGTTACAGACAAGCAGGTTCGAGAAGCCGCTAAATCTGTAATGCTCAAGATTCCAAAGCTCAAGGATTGTAAGTATCATCTTCAGGATGGACCAAAGGGTGCAAACAGCATGATCTTTATTACCGAGGGTGATTCTGCGACAGGTTCTATGGTAGGCAGCCGTAACGTTGAATATCAGGCAATTTTCAGTTTGCGCGGTAAGCCGGAAAACATGTACGGTATGAAAAAATCTGCGCTCTTTGAAAATGAAGAACTTAAAAACCTTACCTTTAGCCTTGGTGTTCAAAAGGATATTGAAGATCTGCGCTTTGATAAAATCATCATTGCAACCGATGCCGATAACGACGGTTTCCATATCCGAAATCTTTTGATGACATACTTCCTGCTTTTCTTTGAAGAGCTTGTTTTGACAGGTCACGTATTCATTCTGGAAACTCCACTTTTCCGTGTACGTACAAAGAACAAAACAGTTTATTGCTACAGCGAAGAAAGCCGCGACAAGGAACTTGCAAAGCTTGGTTCAAGTGCCGAAGTAACACGATTCAAGGGACTTGGAGAAATCAACCCTAGTGAATTTGGTCAATTTATTTTCCCAAGAAAAGAAGGCGAAAGTGAAGACAAGGGTATGCATTTGACTCCTGTAACAATTCAGGCACTCAAGAATGTACCGGAAGTTCTCAAGTTCTATATGGGTAAAAATACTCCGGAACGCCACGACTTTATTGTACATCATCTGGCTAAGGAAATTGATGCCTAAAATAGCAGACATTCGCGAGATTTATCGAGCGGCTTAAATAGTGGCCTACTTCTATATTAATACATTTTCTGATATACTATTTCTTTCCAATTAAAACTGTGGAGACTTTTTTATGGACTTGAAGGGAAGAAACTTTTTAACTCTCAAAGATTTTACGCCGGAAGAAATTCTGGGCTTACTCGATCTTGCTGCCGACCTTAAGGCAAAGAAGAAGCGCGGTATTCCTGTAGATATTCACCGCGGAAAAAATATCGCACTTATTTTTGAAAAGACAAGTACCCGTACACGCTGTGCTTTTGAAGTTGCCGCTCATGACCTTGGAATCTGCACTACATATCTTGCAGAAGGAAGTCAGATTGGTAAAAAAGAAAGCATTGCCGATACAGCTCGTGTTCTTGGACGCATGTTCGAAGGAATTGAATATCGTGGTTATGAACAGACAATCGTAGAAGACCTTGCAAAATATTCAGGCGTTGTTGTATGGAATGGTCTTACTAATGAATATCATCCAACTCAAATGCTTGCAGATATGCTTACAATCCGCGAGCACTATGGAAAACTCAAAGGCCTCAAGCTTGTTTATTTTGGTGATGCACGCTACAACATTGGAAACTCATTGTGTATTGTATGCTCTAAGCTTGGACTTGATCTTGTGCTTTGTGCTCCAGAAAAATATTTCCCAAATAAAGCATTGGTAGAGGAGTGCAATGCATGGTGCAAAGAAAGTGGTGGTTCAATCACACTCGAAAGCGATGTAGATAAAGCCGCTGCCAACGCTGATATTGTTTATACTGATGTTTGGGTTAGCATGGGCGAACCTGATGAAGTCTGGGCTGAACGTATTGCAGACCTCAAAGCATATCAGGTAACAAAAGAAGTTATGGCAAAGGCAAAGCCAACTGCAATTTTTATGCATGACCTTCCATCTTTCCATGACTGCAAAACAAAGATTGGCGAAGAGATTCATAAAAAATTCGGACTTACCGCAATGGAAGTTACAGATGAAGTTTTTGAAAGCGCCCAGTCTGTTGTATTCGATGAAGCAGAAAACAGAATGCATACAATTAAGGCTGTTATTGCAGCGACATTAGGAAACAACTTTTAGGAGAAAAATATGAACGCAATAATCACTGTTGTAGGATCAGATAAAGTAGGAATTATCGCAAAGGTTTCGGCATTTTTGTCGGAGCATTCAATTAACATTGCAGATATCACTCAGACAATTTTGAGCGGAAACTTTGTAATGATGATGATGGTAGACATGGCCAAAGCAGATATAGACATTGATAGTCTTCGCCAGTCCCTCACAAAAATCTCGGAAGAAATGGGCGTAGAAATCAACATCATGGCCGAGAAAGTTTTCAGCGCTATGCATAGAGTTTAAAAAGAAATAATTTCCCCGTAAACCTCTATTGCAAACTGGTCGGTCATACCGGAAATATATTCAATCACACACTTAGTGTATGACTCGTTATCATAAACATCAAAAACCTGCGGCGTGTTATATCTGAGCGCCGCTTTTTTATCTACAAAGCAATGACGTTCTGTAATAAAGGGGCGATAATTTGCATGTTTAATCAGCCAGTCTTCAAAGGTTGCACAAAGCTTAGGACAGTAGCGCAGGGCCTGGGCTGCACGACCATTTTCTACGTAAACTTTGATTCTCTGCAGGGTTGTAAAAATTGTTTTAATAATATTTTCTGAATAAGTTGCAAATTCCCCAAGACGCCAGTGATTATAAATATTTGCAAAATTAAATTTCTTAAGCTCAAGAATAAAGCGGAAATATTCATCAGAAAAACAAAGTCCTTTTTCGGGGCTGCTTTGTTCGCACAAATCTACTATTAAATCGTTTATTAAAACTGTTGTGTTTACCGCTTTTCCACTGCGGAAGGCACGGGCACCTTTCCCTTCAAAGCCAAGAGTTGAACCTACAATTTCTCGCAGCTGACGGTAAGATGCCATGTCTATAATGTGGTAGGCACGGGCATCTTCAATGTCTCGGCCAAGGTAGGCAATTTTATCGGCAATCTTTACAACACAGCCTTCCCAGGTAAAGGGTTGAATAAAACCGGGACGCTTCATTGTGTATAAATCAATTGCTTCTTTGCGAGGTTTGATTCCCTGCTGGTCAATTTCTCCGCAGTGACAGATGAGACCGTCGCGAACTGCATAAGTAAGATTAAGAGGCTGCTCAACTTCATTAGGATCCTGCAACGTTTCTATATAATCAGCAAAGAAAAGACTGTTACGTTCATGCCAGAATTTTTTAGGAGCATTGTGACCTTCTTTCTGGTCCAGCAATCCGTTGAGACAATCCTCTCCGTGGTGACCAAAAGGTGCATGCCCAATATCGTGACCCATTGCAATTGCAGAAGCAAGCTGTTCGTTGAGCCCCAGATATTTTGCAATTGTAGAAGCAACTGAGGCAACATGCATAACATGTTCCATTCGCGTACAAATATGATCATTATGAGGCGCATAAAAAACCTGAGTCTTGTGCTTTAAACGTCGGAAGGCTTCGCTGTGAAGAATACGCGTGTAGTCGCGCTCAAAGTCTGTACGTATATCATTGTTGCGGCCATAAAGTGGAATCTCTCGTTTTATAGCCTGTTCCCATTTTTCATTTTTTTCGTCACATCTGTATTCTAAAAAAGCGTTCTGCATAAATATAGCATAAACCGTTTTTTAGGAAAAATAAAGGGTTTCAGGTGATGTGGGTTTTGAGAATTTGTTTTGTATCCTGATCAGACTAATTTACTGCAAATAAGATTCTGTTTGAGGTGCTAACAGCCTGAAGCCGATGTTTTTGCCCATGAAGTTTGCGCGTATTCTGCCTTCGGTAGTTACCTCCCAGATTTTGAGGTGGCTGGTTTCCCAGGTATCATTTTCGGAATAGCTGCCTCCTCTGAGGTGGCCTTCGGAAAAGTCTGACCAAACCCATTCACAGACATTGCCGGTCATATCATAAAGACCGTAGGCGTTCGTTTTTTTTAGTGCAACAGGATGGGTTTTGCGATTAGAGTTTTCATAACACCAGGCAACTTCATTCATGTCATCACTTCCAGAATAAATAAAGTTTTCTCCGCCTTTTGCAGCATATTCCCATTCTGCTTCATCAGGTAAGCGGTAACCGTTAGCAAGTGTATTTTGAGTTATGTTTCCACGTAATTCTTTTTCGTGATGAGGTTCATAATTCCATTCCGCAATATCAGTAATGCCATCAACAGCATACACAGGTTCTTTTCCTTTCATTACACTTAGCTTGTTGCAAAAATAAATAGCATCATACCAGCTCACATTTTCTATTGGTAAACAGTCAAGCGCAAAAAAACTAGGATTTGCGCCCATCACTGCCTCGTACAGCTCCTGAGTTACTTCTGTTTTTCCCATTTTATAAACTTTGCCCGGAATCTCAACAAAATAATTATCCAGATCATTCAAAAGCTCATTTTTCTTTGCTTCTATTTCTTTTTGGGCTGCTTCAAGTTCTTCACCGCTAAGCGATGCACAAAGACGGATTCCAATATTTTCAGCCCGGTCATAAGCAGGAACAGCAACGCTGTATGTTGCGTTAAATGTAAACTCTTCAAAGGTGGTATAGTCCCCTCCTGTTATATAGCGATTGTCTTCGAAAGTTTTAGTTCTATTATTGCACCATTCCATAACATTTCCGTTCATATCATAAAGTCCATATCCGTTAGGCTTTTTTTGTGCAACAGGATGAGAAGGCCAGCCCCCGTTAAGATAATGCCAGGCAACTTCATCTAAATCATCACTTCCTGCAAAAGTAAAGAATTCTCCTCCTCTAGATGCATATGCCCATTCGTCATGTGAAGGTAAGCGGTAGCCGTCTGCCTTGTCATTCTGAATTATTTTTCCTTTATACTTAGTTCCTTTATGCGGTACATAACCAATATGTTCTACATCTTTCCAATCGCCATCTAGATATACAGGTTCTCTTCCATGCATTATGCTCAACTTGTTGCAAAAACTGGCAGCATCAAACCAGCTCACATTTTCTACTGGCATGTTGGGATCTTTATGAATACTTGGATTTTCGCCCATTACCGATTCGTAGAATTTTTGCGTTACTTCTGTTTTTCCAATTTTATAAGTTTTGCCCGGGATGATTACAAAATCATACCCGCTCTGTGCAAAAAGTGTGGTGGCTATAAATAGCACTGCTATAAAAGATATCAATTTCTTCATAGGATTATTGTAGCATGGATTTTAAAATTTTGAAAAAGAATTATAAGGGGGCCGTCTCCCCCTCGCTTCCAAGTCCTCGCTCACTTCGTTCGTTCCGGTCTTGTCCGCTACCCCCTGATCTAAGGGGGATACCCCCTTAAAAACCCCTGTTTTTTATATATAAAAATTGAATTTCATGATATAATAGAAAAAACTAAGTATATAAAAAAGGAAAAGAATTAATGTCTTCATCATTTGACTATTTTGAAAAGGAGTTCCCGGTTTTAGCCAAGCTTGGTAAATTGGCAGAGTCTTATTGTGAATCGGATCCCAACGGTGCTCTTTACAAAATACGAAAAATTGGTGAAACAATAACAACTCTAATTTTCCAATATGATATTATTCCGGTTCCTATTGGTAGAACAGTTAATGATGTTCCTCAGAAAACACGAATCGATTTGCTCCAGGATTATGGTATTATAAATCCCTTACTTGCAAAATCTTTTACACGCCTTAGAAAAATAGGAAATGAAGCTGTCCATGAAGATTTGGATTCGTCAGTTTTAGTTAGAGAACTTCTTCCAATCGCCTACAGTCTTTGTTTGTGGTTTGCAGGAACTTATGGCACAAATAAAAGTCCAGAATATAAAGAATATGTAACTCCCGAAAAACTTAATGCAGTTGCAAAAAAGAAATTTATTGTAAAAATAAAGAAACCTGCAGAGTTTAGTTCTCAAGAAAAACAAGATGATGAAGCAGAAAATCAGCTTATAGAGCAAGCCTCAGTTGCAGCTTCTCAAGTTCCGAAAATCTTACTTTCTGAACGTAAGAATCGTTCATATAAAGCAAATCGTGCACGTCCTCTTACAGAAGCAGAAACTCGCGAACTTATTGATGAACAGCTTCGTAAAGTTGGCTGGGAATGCGATACAAATATACTTAATCAAAAACTACATGGAACAAAACCTCAGAAAGGTCATAACATGGCCATTGCAGAATGGCAGACTGATTCAAAAATCTACAATCATGGTTATGCAGATTATGCACTCTTTATTGGCGAAAAACTTGTAGGTGTAATCGAAGCAAAAGCCGAACACAAAGATATTCCTTGTGTAATTGATGGCCAGTGTAAAGAATATGCAAGTCTTATAAAGAATTCAGATAAAGAGTATGTCCAAGGACAGTGGGGTGTAAATGGGGAATACAAAGTTCCTTTTGCCTTTGCAACAAATGGCCGCCCTTATCTTAAACAGCTGGAAACAAAATCTGGAATCTGGTTTATTAATTTTACAAAACCAACAGAAGCTCCAAAAGCATTACAGGGTTGGATGAGTCCTATTGGTATTGAGGAACTTTTAGAGCGTAATGCCGAAGCATTCAAAAAAGAATATGAAGAACTTGATGACGATGATTTCTTGCGAAACAAAGATGGCTTGAGTCTTCGTGATTATCAAATAGAAGCAGTTCATGCAGTTGATAAAGCTCTGGAAGAGGGTAGAAAGAATATTCTTATTGCCATGGCAACAGGAACTGGAAAAACAAGAACATTCCTTGCTTTGATTTATCGATTTCTGAAGACTGGCCGTTTTAAGAGAATCTTGCTTTTGGTAGACCGTAACTCTCTTGGTAAGCAGGCATTTGATGTATTTAGCGAAGTAAAACTGGATCAACTTCAGCCACTTACAGACATTTACAATATCAAAAATCTTGATGAAAAGGTAATTGATAAAGAAACAAAACTTCAGATTTCTACAGTTCAGGGAATGGTTCAACGCATCCTCTATAACGATGGCGACCGTATGCCTGCTGTAACAGATTTTGATTTAGTAATTATTGATGAAGCTCATCGTGGTTATATTCTTGATAAAGAGATGGCAGACGAAGAAATATTCTTCCGTGACCAACTGGATTATCAGAGTAAGTATAGAAACATCATAGAATACTTTGATGCTGTAAGAATCGGATTTACAGCAACTCCAGCTTTACAAACAACTCAGATTTTTGGAGAGCCGGTTTATACATATTCATATCGCCGTGCAGTTTACGAAGGTTATCTTTGTGACCATGATGTACCATATATTATTTCTACAGATAAAACTCGTAACGGAATTCATTTTGAAGTTGGAACTCTTGTAGATAAATACAACCCAAATAATAAAACTGTTGTAAAAGCAGAAGTTGAGCCAGATGAAGTTGATTACGATGTAGAAAAATTCAACAGAGATATTATCACCCGTCCGTTTAATGAAGCAGTTTTTTCTGAACTTTTTGAAAACGGTTATCTAACACTTGATGCTCCAGACACACACGGAAAAACTTTAATATTTGCAGTGAACGATGATCACGCAGATATGATTGTTGATATCATAAAAAAGATTTGCGAGAAGAATGAACTTCCTGAACAGGCAGTAATGAAAATTACAGGAAATGCCGGTGGTGGAAATCAAAAGAAAATAGAAGACCTCATAAAGCAGTTTAAGAATGAAACATTTCCAAGTGTTGTTGTAACAGTAGATTTGCTTACTACAGGAATTGATGTTCCTTCAATTTCGAACCTTGTATTTATGAGATGCATTAAGTCTCGCATTTTGTTTGAGCAAATGTTAGGTCGTGCTACACGCCGATGCCCAGAAATCAATAAAACTCATTTTAATATTTATGACCCAGCCGGAGTATATGACCATATCAAAGATAAAATTG
>JAEEGG010010179.1_pt1 | contig 20842 bp, 16 predicted proteins | sample 9134161 | NCBI WGS metagenome assembly JAEEGG01 (sample SAMN16246543, study PRJNA631951) | gut metagenome | biome: gut microbiome; feature: rumen; material: CR-attached | host: Bos | place: Iran: Karaj | collected 2018-10 | reverse complement strand
TCTGCTCAAGACTGTCGCCGAGCGCCTGAAGAAGGTGTTTGCAAAACGCAGTGCCAGTCTCTACCGTATCGGCGGTGATGAGTTTATTGCCATTCTGGAGCAGGACGAACTGGATAACGGAACTGCAATTCTCGAAGAACTGATTGCCGCCCAGGACGATCCCGTTGCCATGATGAATAAACGTTCGTCAGGTATTGTTGCCACTTTTGCCGTCGGTTTCGCCGACAGCCGCAAAGTTCCGTTTGAAATGCTCTATAAGCATGCCGACGCCGAAATGTATGCCCGCAAGGAGGCCTACTACAAGATGCGTCAGGAAAAGTTCGGGGAAATCAGGAAACCGCGTCACTAATTTTTCTTTTTTTGAGAGTAATCTGACGAAGGGGCGTTGTGCCCTCCCGTTCTGCTTCTGCTTTGCACCGGCTGCTGCTCCGGCGTTTGTTTTGCAACTGTCTGAACATTAATTCGGCAGTGAACAGCAAATAGGATTGACTCATAGCTAAAAATCTCTAAAATTAGTGTCCGGTATCTTATACGATATCGGAAAAAATTGCTGAGCATTGCGGATAGAAATAACATAATGTATTGTGCAGCAGTTTGATTTTTTGTTGGTTATTCCTCTGTTAGAGGAAATAAGGATATAAATATAATGAAAAAGTTAATGATTGCTGCAGCTGCTTTATGTATGTCTGCATCAGCAATGGCTGAATGGGTTGTAGTTGAACAGAACGAAAAGGGTGCTGTAATGCAGGAAAATGCTCTTGGTGTTAGTTTTGCTGTACAGCAGGTTGCTGCTTCAGGAACTGCTCCAATTGCAGATATTGCTACTGAATATGCTAAGAAAAACAACTGCGCTGCTCCAACTGCTGGTACAATGAGCGGTTTCCCTGTACAGCACGTTGTATGCCCAGATGCAACCCAGGTTATCATCATGGATGACGGCGAAGCTATCGGTGTTCTTGCTGGTAAATGCGAAAGTGAAGAACAGTGCGCTGCAATCGATTCACTGGTTGCTACTTTAACTGCTAAAGCTGGTCAGTAATAACTTTCCGGTTGTAATTAGAATTTTGGATAGAGTGCTTCGGCACTCTATTTTTTGTGTGCTCGGCATGTGCACAATCTATAGGGTGAAAATCCCGAACTCAGCATCTAGCGGCAAGAGTTAGCGAATCGCAAGGTGGTCGCAGTAATGTGATAGCTGAAAGAAGCGATAGTAAAACTTCGTACTGACGAACAGAAATCATCTCAGGCGGGTATGGTGGATAAGTGTGCAAAACAACATGAAGTCCAATAGCTAGACGGAACCATAAACGTAAAGATGGCAGAGATGAAGTGAAAGATTGTGTACTTACCCGAGGAGATCCTACTAGCCGAAAGGTAGTAACAACGAATAGTAGGAAGTCAGCAGAGGTCGTAGTAGCAAGGAGTATTTGTGAAGGACCGAACAAGATGAGTGTGAAAGTAGGATGAACGCAACCTAAGCACTGAAAATAAGACATAAGATAGAAGCGAAGGTCGACCGAAAGGGATAGTAATGGAGTACATGAGGGTACCTAGAGGGGAGTGCGTTGAGGGCGTAGCGATATAAACATATGAGTAACATAAACGAATTCGAACCGATAACTCTAGAGAGAATACTCAGTCATGGGACGATGGTTGAAGCTATAAAGCGAGTAATTGCAAATAAAGGCGGAGCCGGAGTAGATGGGATGAAAACCGGAGAAATTCTGGAATACATCAGAAGTCACCCGTACGAAATCTCAGAGTCGGTAAGAAAAGGTACATATAGACCAAAACCAATCAAGCGTGTATATATTCCCAAAGACAATGGAGATAAGCGTCCGTTGGGTATCCCGACGGTAATCGACAGATTTATCCAACAATCCATAGCACTAGTACTGTCAGAAGAATACGAAAAGATATTCTCAGACAACAGCTTTGGTTTCAGACCAGGAAGAGGATGTCGAAATGCTATCGACAGAGCCACAGAGTATGTAAATAGCGGTTTGGAATGGGTTATTGACTTGGATTTGAGCAAGTTCTTTGATACTGTAAATCATAGTAAACTACTTCAGCTTCTGTCAGACAGAATAGCAGACGGTAGGGTTATCTCACTGATTCATAGATTTTTGAGAGCTCCAATATCGGAAGATGGAAAAGTTGGTAAGAAGAACACAATCGGCACCCCGCAGGGAGGAGTCATAAGTCCAGTTCTTGCAAACGTCCTATTGAACGAATTGGACCAACTGCTTGATTCAAGAGGAATTAAGTTTGTCAGATATGCGGATGACATGGTTATCTTCTGTGGCAGTAAGAAAGCTGCTGAGCGGATACTCGCAAATGTCACAAGTTTTATCGAGAAAAAGCTGTTCCTTAAAGTCAACACTGACAAAACCAAAATTCTACATGCCTGCGAAGAAACGCAGTTCCTTGGATTCGCCTTCACCACTAGAGTGTCGGCGAAGCGAAGAAAGGAACATCCCACGTGGAAATTTTTCCCGATCGTCCATAAAAAGAAGCGACTTAAACTTGTTGAATCCCTGAAGACTACCCTTGATAGGAGAGCTAAAGGCGGTATAGACGTGGTCAAGAGGCGCTTGCTGTTAAAACTGAGAGGGTGGTGCAACTACTTTGAAGGTGCTATCCCAAGAAGTTGGATGGAGGATACAGATGCGTGGATCCGTAGAAGGGTAAGACAACTGTTGTGGAAGCAATGGAAGAAACCTTCAAAGCGTAAGGAGGAGTATACCAAAAGGGTGAAGTACGTCTCTATCACGGATGCTGATAGCTTTTCCACTAATAGATATTGGAATATGGCTAGATCGCAACTGCTACATAGGATGCTTCCCAATATGGTACTAGCGCGGGAGGGATGGGTGTGTATCGGCACGTTTGCGCGGTGTGCTAGCGACTAACACTGAGTTTATTGTCTTGAACCGCCGTATGCGGATCCGCACGTACGGTGGTGTGAGAGGCGTGGGAGTGCTCCCCGCCTACTCGATTGTGCGCCCGGCACATGTGCAAACTCCGCAGGGTGAGGATCTCGCTCAGGAGATGCTTTAATGCAGGTTTTGTCTGGAAGGAGTGTTTAATCGGGTTTTCTGTCAGGCACCTGTTAATCCTGCTTTTCGGTTCATAGTTAAATCTGAAATAAGCAGCACGTGGAATATATACCGTCACGCTGTCTGCTGAAAATAACCGGCTGCGCCGGCTTTCTGAATTTTTTTCCATCCGACTCTCTTCTTTTTGTTTCCTTTCTGAATAATGATCCTGATCATGGTTTTTAATTAATATTTATTTGTCAGTTGATATTAGACAGTATTAGTGTTATATATTTAAACATGAAACAAGAGAAAACCTATACACTTGATGAACTGAGTTCACTTACTGCAGTACCGAAACGTACCATCCGTTTCTATGTGCAGTCCGGACTCGTTCCGAAACCGGAGGGCGCCAACCGGGGTGCCTACTACCTTAAATCCCATCTTGAACGGCTGCTGGAGATCCAGAAGTGGCGCAATGCGGGAATCAGTCTCAAACGCATCGGAGAACTGCTTTCAACTCCGGATGTTTCCGCCATTCCTGATAAGCTTCCGAAACCGGGAGATCTATCGGTGAGAAGTCATATATTTCTGCACCGCGGAGTTGAACTTGTGATTGATCCGGCTGCTTCAGAACTCAGTTCCGCTGATGTTGCGCAGCTGGTTCGCCATATGCTGAATTTTTTCAGCAGTCAAAAAGATATTGAAGTCCAGACAGAAGGAGAAACAGAAGATGAACAGTAAGAGCTCAGACAAATGTGCAGTTCTCAAAGATCAGTCAGGTAACCCTGTACCGCTTACCGGTATAGATGTCAGAGCAACCATCGATGATGTTCTCACCCGTGCCTGCATTACGCAGACCTACGAAAACCGGGAGGAGCAGAATATTGAGGCGGTCTATACTTTTCCTCTGCTGCTTGATGCGGTACTGCTGGATTTTACTGTTAGAATTGATGGAAAAGTACGCCGCGGAACTGTGATGAAAAAAAGTACCGCCAGGGCTGATTACGAGAATGCGGTGGAGCAGGGGGATTCTGCCGCCATGCTTGAGAATACCGGTGACGGCCTGTACAGCATGAGTGTCGGTAATCTTCTTGCCGGCCAGAAGATCGAAATTTCCTTCAGCTATGCATATCCTAACGTGTGGAACGGCAGACTGCTTCGTTTTATGCTCCCTACAGTGATAGCGGAAAAATACGGAGATCCCGCTTCAGCCGGGATTGATGACTGTCTGGCACCGGTTACATCGGTATATGCGCAGAATCCGTACCAGTGTACAGTTACTGTTACGGGAAGTCTGGTCAGTGCTGATATCAGCAGTCCGACCCACCGGCTTGAACGTTCCGGAACAGAGGGGGAAATTCAGCTGAGTGTAAGCGACTTTGCCGATCGCGATCTTGTGATTGAACTGCGGAGCGGTTCAGATCCTGCGCCTTATGCCTGTTGCGGCCGGGACGGTGAAAACTACGTGGCCGCAGTTGCCATGACTCCGGATTTCGGCAGTGAAGTTAAACGCCGGCCCCGTGAAGTGGATATCATTATTGACTGTTCAGGATCTATGACGGGTGACTCCATCATTCAGGCCAGAACCGCACTGCTCGAAATTCTCAATCAGCTGCAGGAGACGGATTCATTTAATATCATTCGCTTCGGCAGTACGGTAGAACCACTTTTCAGTAAGCATGAACCATACAGTGAAAACTCAATCAATAAAGCACGTGAGCTGCTTGAGGATCTCGATGCCAATCTTGGAGGTACTGAACTTGAAGACGCTCTGTCAGCAGCTTTCAGAACCGGAACAAAGGGCAGACTTCATGATCTCCTGCTGATTACCGACGGACAGGTCTACGAGGGAGATGATTTCTATTCCCGTGTTCAAAAGGCTGAATGCAGGATCTTTACCGTAGGGGTGGGAGATGCGGTTTCGGAAGGACTTCTCAAAAAACTATCGCAGATAACCGGTGGTATGGCTGAATTTGTGACCCCGAATGAAAACATGTCCGAAAGAATCGTACGCCATTTCCAGCGCATGAATGCACCGTGCAGCGGGGCGCAGATCTCCTGGCCTGAAGCGCCTGACTGGATCTGGCCGCTGGGTGAACCTAAACTGTTCCACGGGGATACAGCTGTATTTTTTGCCGGTTTTTCGCACCGTCCTGCCGGTATGGTAAAACTGACAGCTGTATCTGAAAATCACAGCTTTTCCTGGGAGTGTATACTGCCTGAGCATGCCGATGAAACTGAATATTCTGATCTGGCGCGCATCTGTATGCAGAGAAGACTTTCCGGAAAGAACGGCGACAATGCTGCTGAACTGGCTGAAAAGTACCGGTTGGTTACCCCGCTTACCAGTTATCTGCTGATTGAGGAGAATGCCGGCCGTGAGGAACTTCCGCTGCCTCAGATCAGGGTTGTTCCGCAGATGGCTGTATTAGGTATGGGTGGAGCCATATCGCAGTCGCGGGCCTGCGGAGCTTCAGCCGCCGGTATGTTCTCTTTTATGTCTGCTTTTGCAGGTACAGGCGCAAAACTCAGTTCGTCATATGATTCATGCTGTGCCGGAGATATTTGTCCAGATGATGCACCGGTCGAAAAAGATCTGCCTCAACTGATATTTAATCTTGCAGCTCTTAATCTGGCAGCTTCGAAGAGTCTGTTTGCCGCTGCAGGCGTTGATGAACTGTGCACCCTCGAACTGCCTGACGGTGCGGCGCATAAACTGCGTGACATCATTTCCAACGGGATCTGTGAACGTACTGTATTTGTTCTGTTCATGCATATGCTGCTGATAGAATTCAGTGATGAGCTGAATTCTGCTGTGATTGGATCTTTCATAAAACGCAGTTACTCACGACTGACAGCAGCAGAAAAAAATCTGTCTCCCGAAATTGAAAAACTGTTTGAAGCAGCGATCAGCGATATACAGGACTGAACTGAATACCGGCTTCCATGCCTGCTCAGTAAAGACATATTACCTCCCGGATCCTGCCGGGAAACAGTGACACGGCCGAGTTGGAAAATGTATAATACGACAGATTGTTAAATGATAATGTAGCAGTCCGGACTGTTGTGCGATGAATGGACCGGACTGTTGCTGTATATTGCAAATGGAGATTATACAATGAAACTGGGATTTGCCGGCGGTGCTCAGGAAGTGGGCGGAAGCTGTATCTGTATCCGGATCGGTGACAGGGGGATCCTGTTGGATTCCGGGATCCGTCAGGGCGGAAGTAAAGATCCGCTGCCTAATTTCAGACTGATCCAGGAGATGGGTGGAATTGATGCAATCATCATCAGTCATGCCCACATGGATCACATCGGATCTCTTCCTCTTATATCAAGGTCCTATCCGGATGTTCCTATATACATGACCCCTATGACCATGGAACTTACCAGGGTTCTGCTGCAGGATTCTCTTAAAATCATGTCAATGCGTGAAGAGGAGATACCTCTGTACGGTGAGGCGGACGTTGCTGCTATGATGGAACGTATAGCCCCGCTGCATGAGCAGATTGAGAAGGAACTGTTTCCAGGTGTTTCTTTTACTTTCTATCCTGCCGGTCATATAGCAGGTGCTGCCTGTATATATCTTAAAACTCCAGAGGGATCGGTTTTTTATTCCGGGGATTTTGCTTCGTTTTCACAGCAGACAATTGACGGGATCCGTATTCCAAAACTCCGCCCGGATCTGTGCATCGTGGAGACCACCTATGGCAACCGTCTGCACTCCAACCGTCAGGTGGAGGAGAACAGACTGATCAGGCTGGTGGGCGAGGCCGTGACTGCAGGTAAAAAAGTTTTGATCCCGAGTTTTGCCCTCGGACGCGCCCAGGAGGTTATTCTGCTGCTGCGTGTCGGTATGAACCGCGGGCTCATTCCTCAGGTTCCTGTTTATGTGGACGGAATGGTGAGGGAAATATGCCGGGTCTACAAACAGTTTCCGGCGAATCTCAGAAGCAAACTGGCAAGAAACATAATCAAGGGGTATGATCCGTTTTATTCCGGCGAGGTGGTACCCGTATCTCCTACCGCTGATCGCAGTGAACTTGTGGGCAGGGACGGTCCTGCTGTATTTGTCGCCAGCTCGGGCATGTTAAGCGGCGGTCCGAGTGTTCTGTATGCTGAAAAAATCATTTCCCGTGAAGACGGTCTGATTATTCTGACCGGTTATCAGGATGAGGAGGCTCCGGGCCGGGCTCTTATGCAGCTTGCTGAATCGGTGGAGAATTCGCAGCTGGCAGATCCGGATGCGGAACCTGTAACATTCAATATTGCAGGCCGCAGTATTCCGGTTCGAGCCGGAGTCTGCAAGGTTGGACTTTCGGCTCACGGAGATCAGGAGGAGATTCTAGGTCTTCTTACCAGATTAAGTCCCCGTGATGTTTTTCTGGTTCACGGTGATCAGGAGGCCATGCCTTCGGTTGCAAGGCTTATTACCGGCGAGCATCTTCGCGGGATCCATATGCCGCAGTGCGGAGAGATAAAGGATATTTCATACCGGACCACCAGGAAACAGACCTGTTTCAGCTGGCCGCATACTCTAAGTGAGAGTTCCATGCCTGACGATTCAGGACTGGAAAAACTCCGGCAGTTTGTTCTGGAGCATTATCCCGACCGGCAGTGGACCGCTCTTCAGCTGATGGAAATATGGTACGGCAGACCGGCTGCTGAATCGGCTGATATTACAGCATGGCAGAAAATGCTGCTGGATACCGGCTGTTTTTCCTCCGATGAAATGCATTTATTTCTGTTCCATCCTGCAACGGAGCAGGAAATGGCGGCTGCGCGGATGCCTAAGGAATTGAATCTTCAGGATATTACCGATCTTGCATCACAGTTCTTTTCTTTCCTTGGCTATAAAAAGGCCGGTATTTATCCCGAAGAAAGAAAGGTTGTGCTGCGTTTTCTGTTTCCTGACGCCGTTAATCTGGAGCTGTTCAGGGAGGCGGAGGAAAGATTTGCCGGTCAGACCGGATGGTCGGTGCAGATCCATCCCGGTACCAACCACAGTTCCATGCAGCAGCTTCTTCATTCTCTGTTTGAAAACCGGATTGTTAAAATCAGTTATTTCGAGATGGAGAAAACCTATCAGCTTACTCTGACTCATGCAGATCATTCAGATCAGGAACTTAAAGAGAAGTTCAGAAACGAAACCGGGTGGAGTCTGCAACTGTCTGTCGACCGTACCAAAAAAGGTGCAGCCTGCAGGTGTACGCCTGCAGCAGTGAAGTCTGCCGTATCCGGAAAAGCGCTGGAGCAGAATGAAGCACTTTCCTATATCCGCAGTTTCTGTGCGACGGAGAATATTCCGTTGCAGAAACTTGGCATAAAAACCGATGGTTCCGGCAGATATATTGAACTGTCCTTTATTACCGGTGAGGTGGGAAGACGTTATTCCGACAGATTTAAAGTTATGTCGGAACATACCGGATGGCGAATTGTCTCCAGTGAGGCGGTGATGCAGAATCTGGTGCTTGCCGTTGCCGCAGCTGCAGCCTCCCGTGCCGGTCTGGATTTGAAGAAAAGTCCGTCCTATATGCCGATGACCAGAGAGGTTCAGCTCAAAATATCAGGAGCGGCGCCGCAGAACTGTGATGCGCTTGTTGATGAGATCAGGGATAAGACCGGTCTTGTCTGCCGTATAATTAAAGGCTGATCCTTTAATGATGTATGATAAAGTTTTCCCCTGGTGCAGTTGATTAAACTGTTTCCTGACGTGTTTCATCAGTGCAGCAGTTACCGCTGAAGCCCGGAGAACTATTTTTTTGATTGAAGAAACTGCTGAAGACTGCAGTAATGGTGTTTTATATGACAGCAAAGTACAATCCTGCCACACTTGAAGAACTGAAGACGCTTGTATCCGATCCGGATGTTAATCTGGGAGATATTGATACCACTCAGATCACCTCCATGGAAAAACTGTTTCGTGATTCCAACCGCCGTGATTTTTCCGGGATTGAAACCTGGAATACTTCGCATGTAAAATGCATGAAATGCATGTTTCAGAATGCTGAATATTTCAATCACCCGATCGGCAACTGGGATACATCATCCGTAACCGATATGCAGTCCATGTTCCGAGGTGCCGTTTCCTTCAATCAGCCGCTGGCAAACTGGGATACTTCACGTGTTAAGAACATGAAAGAACTGTTTCTGTTTGCAAAAAGTTTCAATCAGCCGCTTGGCAGCTGGAATACCTCAGCGGTTACCAGCATGAAAGCTATGTTCTGCGGAGCGGAAAGCTTCAACCAGCCGCTTGACGGATGGGATACCGGCAGAGTTAAACACATGGAGCATATGTTCAACGGAGCTAGAGTTTTTAATCAGCCAATCGGAAACTGGAAAACTGGAGCTGTAAAAAGTTTTTCCGGAATGTTTTCTGATTCCAGTGTTTTCAACCAGCCGATTGGAAACTGGGATACCGGCAGTGCAACAGATCTGTCGTTGATGTTTAGTAGTGCTGTCAGTTTCAATCAGCCGATCGGCGGCTGGGATACCTCCCGCGTAACCGATATGATGGGCATGTTTGATCACGCTGTTAATTTCAACCAGCCGATCGATAGCTGGGATACATCTTCGGTAACGACCATGCAACTGATGTTTTTCTGCGCTCGAAGCTTTAACCAGCCTGTCGGCCACTGGAACACATCTGCTGTAAAAAACATGAACTCTATGTTTGCTCAAGCAGTTAATTTCAATCAGCCGCTGGCTGACTGGGATATCTCGGCTGTTACTAATCTGAGCTATATGTTTGATGGCGCTAAGTCTTTCAATCAGCCCATCGGCTGCTGGGAGACATCTTCTGTCGTAAATATGGAAAATATGTTTTCCGGGGCGGAAAGTTTTAATCAGCCGGTGGGAGACTGGGATACGTCAGCGGTAACATCAATGCAGCTGATGTTTCAGAATGCAGTTAATTTCAATCAGCCTCTTGAAAACTGGGATACCTCCAGAGTTGAATTTATGAATTTAATGTTTAGCAAGGCAGTAAAGTTCAATCAGCCGCTGGGCGGATGGAACACCTCGTCGGTAAAATATATGAGCAGGATGTTTGAGGGTGCTGAATCTTTCAACCAGCCGATCGGCAGCTGGCAGGTGGAGAGAGTTGAACTGATTGAGCGTATGTTTGCCGGTGCGGTTTCCTTTAATCATGATCTTGGTCAGTGGCATCTTGACTCGCTGAAAAAAGCAAAGGAAATGGAACAGTTTCTTTCCGGTGCGGATTCATTTGATTATACTGTCAACAGACTTCCTGTTCTCAAATGCAGAAAGGCATCTGAATCATAACAGCTGAGCGGATTGTTTAAGAGTAAGAAGTTGACGAATAGTATGTTCACCATTGTCCAGAACAATTGTTATGACGGTACTGAATATCTGGAACACATACCTCATGGTTATTTTATCAGTCAGTTTCCCAGTCTGATTCGGAAGCTGAACATTTGATTCCTTCATAGCATTACGCAGTTTCCATTCCAATCCGCTGAACACGGCAAGTCCAAGAGTCTATATTGACTATTGCTCCTTATCAAAGGCGATAATTAAGCATGTTCAAGTGCGAAATGTAAGCTATATTCATAACCTGTTTTTTGCTGATGGGATCTGTAGTAAATTGCTTTTGTAACAGCAGATTGCCGGTATACGTGATGTTGGTGAGTACGGTCCTAATACTGTGTTCACTCCAGTGGTATCCTTTTCGCGTGGTTATCCCCTCTGCGGCAAATTCCCTCACTGTCTCAAGACGTGATTTGCCGTCAAGAAAGTTCTGATAGATACGTTTGACAATTTCAGCTTCTTCCGGGATGATAACCAAATGTTCACCTTCCCATCGATAGCCGAAAATTTTAAAATGACAACTGGGAATTCCTCTTTCAAAGCGTTTTCGGGTTCCCCATTTGATATTTTCTGAAATACTACGGCTTTCCTCCTGAGCGAAAGAGGCTAGGAGCGTTAGCATAAGTTCTCCATCGCCGGAAAGTGAACGAATACCTTCTTTCTCAAACTGTACCTCAATGCCGAGCTCCTTGAGGTGGCGCACCGTATTTAGCAGATCTACTGTATTGCGGGCAAAACGGCTGATGGACTTGGTGAGAATAATGTCAATCTTCCCGTCATCGCAGTCTCGTATCATTCGTTGAAACTCAGCTCTGCGTTCAACATTTGTTCCAGAAATGAAACTGTCAGTATATATTCCTGCTAAGTCCCATTCAGGATTCTTTTGAATAAGATCGTTGTAGTAGCTGATTTGAGCCGATAGTGAATGATCCAATCTGTCAGATTCCATCGATACTCTGGCATACGCCGCCACTCGTTTTCGAGTGGGTGGGACAATTCTTTTTACATCTATTTTCTTTATCGTTTTCATAGCTATACCCTCGTTTTGATACCACTATTACTCACTCTTATCGCCTGACTTATCAAGTGATAGTGTTAAGAGTTTTCCAATAAGCGGGGTGAATGTCCTGATAAGAAAATCGTCGATTTTCTTGAACTCGGTTTTGGTAAAGACCCCATGTTTCATAAAGCATTCTGCAAGATGGCGAGTGATTAAATAGTTAAGTTCAGACTCAAACTGTTTCGGCGACATACGTTACTCCTTCATACCGGTGTTTGATGTAGCACGGATGGCTACAGAACTTCTGCGGATTTGGACCGTAGTAGGTGAACTCTTTTCCGCAACAGAGGTAATTGACTGTGTGCGGATTACGGCGCTTAACCTGTTCGAGGTGCGAGTTCCACCAGGTTACACGGCATTCATCAGTACAGAAGATGCGGCGTTTAACTTTTTCCTTTTGGGTGATCTGCTTGCCGCAGCATTTGCAGAAAGAAGGCAATACCGGTGGCTTAAGAGGATTGTTCCTGAATGCTTCTTTGCGATTTCCTGCAAGTCCGTTCCTTTGACAGTAGCTCTTGACGGTTGATATGGTCAGCCCAAGGGTATTGGCAATGGCGTTATAACTGAAGTTCTGTTGGCGCAGAGTTTTGATTACGGATTTTTGTTGTTCTGTCATAAATCTTTAACCTCCTACTTATCTAATGGATGTGAAAAACTAGTTTTGACGAACTTCATAGAAAAATATTTTTTGAATGATTAAAAGTTGCACAGCGAGGTATCGAGATGAACTTCAAGGTAAAAGTAAAAGGGGAATATGAACTAAGCAAGCTGCTGCGCCTTTGAGTACCGGATGTCGTTCATCATTTCATCAGCAGTGGCAGGGGAAAAATCGGTGTTCTGTGTATTCATAAATTGTTACCTTCTACTATCTACTGGATGTGAGGGGCGATTTATTTTAGGGAATGCGGTTGAGTGGCTATTTGGTGAGCAGATTGTGAGATACCGATATATGACATTAGATGTGATGAAAGTCTAAAAAACATGATTATTTTTTAGACTGATCACAAATAAAGTATGTATTTTTAATTAAAACTGTTCAAAAAAAAAACAAAGGTAAACTTGTCAATATGGGATGTATTTACATTTAAGGAGTAATATCATGGGTTTCTTTGGGAGTGTTTTTAATTTTGTTGGTAAAAGCGTTACTGGTGCCGTCAATAATATGATATGGACAAAAGCGCAAGATTTAAGACGCAATTCATTAATTAAAAGACTAGATCAAGTATCTATTTATGGTGATGGGGGGTTAGGAGAGTTTGAAGCTTCAAAATATTTAAATAGTAATGCTGAACGCCTCTCTTTATTTTATGCTTATGCCTTAGAACGTGGTGCAACAGCATATAACCTGGCTACAGTTTTTAGAATGCTGTTTGGCAATTCACTTTCATCTACTATCAATTTAATCAGAAGCCACTGTACTTCTTCAATTAGTCAATTTGCGGATCTAGCTATGGCTATTTTGGAAACGTTAGGAAAGCAAGATCCAGAGTTGGATAGATTCATTAGTAGGAAATGATAGCATTATTTTTTCTAGAAGTTTAGGAAGGCCGACAACCACAAACAGTCGGCTCTTTTAGTCATAAACAAAATTATTTAATGTTGTTTGGAATGTATAGTGAGGAATAAAAATAAATAAGAAGATGAAGAAATTGTGCTAAATACAATTCAAATAGCACAAATTGCGAGTTTAAAGTAGGCAACAATGTGCTAACGACATTTATTATTGAGCACATTAAGAAGGATATTGCAATCTTGCAGTAGGTGATAACTGTCATCCTTATAATGATTAAGAATTTTAAATATAAATTTCATTTTAAGAAAAATAGTTAGATAACGAACGGAGAATTTAGTATGTGTAGCGCTTTTGTTTTTGCTTTTCTTTTTCCACCTTTGGTTCCTTTTATTATTGGAAAAGGTTCTCTAGCTAATGTTTTACTTATAATAATTGCTACTAGTATGGGGTGGGGGCCGGGATGCTTACTTGCACTATGTCTTATTTTTAAAACAATAGCAGAAAAACAGCAAGAGAATGAAAAGCAAAAGCTAACTACACCTGAAGATAATAATATTTCTGCTGATACCTCCGCTGATATAAACAGGAATCCGATTCTAAATTCACCTGACGATATAACCGATAATTTGATTGAAAGAATTCTTAACAATGACTTGGATTCACTAACCATAAATTATGATTTCACGAAGTGCATAAAAACTATAAATGATATAAGAAGTAATAGTGACTGGACAAAGGAACAGTTTCGAATTAATCCTTTTTGGAAAGCTAATAACATTAAACCTATAAAATATATCAAATTTGAAATAAAACTCGGTAAAAATGTGAATTCATTGGCCTACGCCTTTATGGATTTTGAAAAGCTTGAATACGTGAATATACAAGACACTTCTAATGTTACGAACATGTCTGCTATGTTCTGCTGTGCTAAATCTTTCAATCAGCCTATCGGCAACTGGGATACTTCCAAGGTTACAAACATGAGTTCCATGTTCAGCAGTGCTGAATCTTTCAATCAACCAATTGGCAACTGGGATACTTCTAATGTTACAGACATGAGTTCTATGTTCAATGGAGCTAAATCCTTCAATCAACCAATTGGAGACTGGGATACTTCTAATGTTACAGATATGAGTTCTATGTTTGGTGCGGCCACATCTTTCAATCAGCCAATCGGCAATTGGAATATCTCCAATGTTACACGCATGTGTGCGATGTTCAATGGAGCAAAATCCTTTAATCAACCAATAGGAGATTGGGATACTTCTAATGTTACTACAATGTCTTGCATGTTCGGTGTTGCCACATCTTTCAATCAACCAATAGGAGATTGGGATACCTCTAATGTTACATACATGTCATCTATGTTCTATGGCGCCACATCTTTCAATCAACCAATCGGCAATTGGAATACTTCCAATGTTACCGATATGAGCGAAATGTTCCGTAAAGCAACATCATTCAATCAGCCAATCGGCAATTGGGATATTTCCAAAGTTACTAATATGGCTGAGATGTTCTCCGGTGCAACAGCATTCAATCAACCTATAAATTGGGGTAGTTCCAAGATTACATCTGTTGATACCTCCACTGATATAAAAAGGAATCCGATTCTTAATTCACCTGACGATATAACCGATAATTTGATTGAAAGAATTCTTAACAATGACTTGGATTCACTAACCATAAATTATGATTTCACGAAGTGCATAAAAAATATAAATGATATAAGAAGTAATAGTGACTGGACAAAAGAACAGTTTCGAATTAATCCTTTTTGGAAAGCTAATAATATTACACCTATAAAACAGATCAAATTTGAAATAAAACTCGGTAAAGATGTGAATTCTTTGGCCTGCGCCTTTTTGAATTTTGAAAAGCTTGAATACGTGAATATACGAGATACTTCTAATGTTACCGATATGTGTAATATGTTCTGTGGCGCCACATCATTCAATCAACCAATTGGAGATTGGGATACTTCCAATGTTACCAACATGAGTGGTATGTTCTCCGGTGCAACATCATTCAATCAACCAATTGGAGATTGGGATACTTCCAATGTTACACACATGAATTCTATGTTCTACGGTGCAACATCATTCAATCAACCAATTGGAGATTGGGGCACTTCCAAAGTTACATATATGACTGCTATGTTCTATGGTGCAACATCATTCAATCAACCAATTGGAGACTGGGATACTTCTAATGTTACAGACATAAGTGGGATGTTCTATGGTGCAACATCATTCAATCAACCAATCGGTGACTGGAATACTTCAAAGGTTACAGACATAAGTGGGATGTTCTATGGTGCAACATCATTCAATCAACCAATTGGTGACTGGAATACTTCAAAGGTTACAGACATAAGTGGGATGTTCTATGGTGCAACATCATTCAATCAACCAATCGGTGACTGGAATACTTCAAAGGTTACACTCATGAATGCTATGTTCTATGGTGCAACATCATTCAATCAACCAATTGGAGATTGGGACACTTCCAATGTTACCAACATGACTGCTATGTTCTTTGAAGCTGAATCATTTAATCAACCAATCGGCAATTGGGATACTTCTAATGTTGAACTTATGCGAGATATGTTCAGAATAGCACAAGCTTTCAATCAACCAATCAGCAATTGGGATACTTCAAAAGTTACTACTATGAAAGATATGTTCTCCGGTGCAACATCCTTCAATCAGCCAATCGGCAATTGGGATACATCCAAGGTTACTGATATGCAAGGTATGTTCGCAGGCGCTACATCCTTCAATCAGCCAATCGGAAACTGGGATACTTCAAAAGTTACTAACATGGGCTGGATGTTCTTTGAAGCTGAATCTTTTAATCAACCTATCGGTGACTGGAATACATCCAGTGTTGAAGATATGTCAGCAATGTTTATAGGTGCAACATCATTCAATCAACCCGTTGGAGACTGGGATACTTCCAATGTTAATAACATTAGTGAGAGGTTTCATTATGCTAATATATCTTCTGACACCTCTTCTGATATCTCTGCTAATACTTATACTGATACTTCCGCGGATATAAAAAGGAATCCAATTCTTAATTCTCCTAACGATATAACCGATAATTTGATTGAAAGAATTCTTAACAATGACTTGGATTCACTAACTATAAATTATGATTTCACAAGGTGTATGAGAAATGATGAAGAAAAAGGTGAATGGTTTAAAGAACAACTTACAACCAACCCGTTTCTGAGAGCAAATACTCGTTCACCTATAAAAAGAATAAATTTTGAAATCAAACTTGGTCAAAATGTTCATTCTCTTGCTGGGGCGTTCCTGTCTTTGGAAAAACTTGAATATGTGAACATAAAGGTCACTTCTAATATTACAGACATGGCACTTATGTTCTCTGGTGCAACAGCATTCAATCAACCAATTGGAGACTGGGATACTTCTAGCGTTGAAAATATGGCGGCAATGTTCCAAGGTGCAACAGCATTCAATCAACCAATTGGAGATTGGGATACTTCTAGCGTTGAAAATATGGCAGCAATGTTCCAGGGTGCAACATCTTTCAATCAGCCAATTGGAGATTGGAATACCTCCAAGGTTACAAACATGTATACCATGTTCTATGGTGCAACATCATTCAACCAGTTAATCAGCAATTGGGATACTTCCAGTGTTACTGATATGAGTGGTATGTTCTGCGATGCTGGATCTTTCAATCAACCAATTGGAGACTGGGATACTTCTAGTGTTGAAAATATGGCAGTAATGTTCCAAGGTGCAACATCTTTCAATCAGCCGATCGGAGACTGGGATACTTCAAATGTTACCAGTATGAATAATATGTTCTTTAAAGCAAGTTCTTTCAATCAACCAATTGGAGACTGGGATACTTCAAGTGTTGAAAATATGGCAGCAATGTTTGGATGTGCGATATCCTTCAACCAACCAATCGGGAATTGGGATACCTCCAAGGTTACAAATATGTGGGGAATGTTCAGTGGAGCCAAATCATTCAATCAGCCAATCGGCGATTGGGATACTTCCAGTGTTGAAGATATGTCAGCAATGTTTATAGGTGCAACATCATTCAATCAGCCAATTGGAAGGTGGGATACCTCTAATGTTACTAAAATGGGTTCAATGTTCGAAGTCGCTACATCATTTAACCAGCCAATTGGCAATTGGGATATTTCCAGTGTTATTGATATGAACAGAATGTTCCTTAAAGCAAATTCTTTTAATCAGCCAATCGGCAAATGGAATACTTCCAATGTTACCAATATGGACGGTATGTTTACTGATGCAAAATCCTTCAATCAGCCAATTGGCAACTGGAATACCTCCAAGGTTATTTATATGTCATCAATGTTCCAAGGTGCAACATCATTCAATCAACCAATTGGAGACTGGGATACCTCAAGTGTTAAAAGTATGGCAGCAATGTTCTACGGTGCAACATCATTCAATCAGCCAATAGGCAATTGGGATATTTCCAGAGTTTTTAATATGGGTTGGATGTTCAAAGATGCAACTTCATACAGCTACACTAAGCCTCGCGGCGCTGAATAGCATATTCACTTATGACTAGATAAGTAGATTTTCTGATTAACCTTGTCCGCCAAACTGCCTAATCGTTCCATTAGCCAGTTTCCCGGACAGGATTTCTTTGCAAACCACCGGTGAACGGTCAGGAGCATTTCGTCGGGTTTAACCTTATAGATTAAAGCCTTCTCCCGATCTGAGATCCACACCAACCGCCTCTTGACATTTCGTCTGCAGATGTCAGCACAGAGATCTATTAGTGCCAAATACACCTCCGGCTTCATGGCATAAGGCTCAGCTAGATCTGATGCACATTCAATGGTGACAGCACGCTGGTCATTGTCTCTTGATGATGAACACCAGGATCGGTTCTGCTCATCAACGCAAAGTCCAATTCTGCCGTCAGAACCTATGCAATAGTTGCAGCTTGCCTGTCTGTCCGTGTTCCTGAAGCAGTTGCAGATGCTTTCCACACTAAGCTGCCCAACCACGGCATGAGGTGTAATTCTTGAAATTTGGCAGACACGTTTGCCTGAATGGTTAGGACTCAATTTTGTAAAACTCACTAATGGACTATTTGCCATTTTCCTTCTCCTTATTTTCTGATTTATCGTGTAACTGGTTTAATGCCTTTTTGACCACAGTCGGTATCGGCAGACCGAGATGTGCAGCGTTCTCAAGAAGGCTGATGCCTTCATTAGAGAGGTAAAAGAAAATCACTGCGGTTCTGAGAACACTTCCGGTCTGAAAGATTCTCGTGTCCAGAATGGTGGCAACGCCGACCAGCATGAACACTATTACCTTTCTGCAGATGCCTTTAAAGCCGATTGAGCTTGATAGGTTGTTATCGACTATCCCGCACATAACACCACTGATGTAGTCGATAACCGTAAAGACAATCAGGGCATACAGCAGTCCGTCACAGCCTCCGAGAAAGTAACCCAGCCATCCGCCGATCCCGGTAAACACCGCCTGGAGCATATTCCAAAGCTCTCTCATTTTGTTTCTCCCAATAAAAAAGGCGACCTTTAAGCCGCCCGTCATTTCACTCTGTTTACGTTACTTCGCACCCGTCCGATGAAGTCTCTGTCGAGATCTCCTTCCACCCGTTCGCAGGCGGAGAGGTATTTCTTCCACCAGGCATAGGCGCGGAAATCAAGATAGATGAACTTATTCCATGGTTTCTCAAAGGAAAGATAATGCACCATCAGCGGAGCCATTTCCTTGTATCCCGGATTGAACCAGATGGCATTGAACTCATTGGCAAGGGGGTATTTCTTCTTGAAATGCAGATTCACAAAATCCTGCTCCGGGCAGTACATGAAGTTTCCATGCTTTTTGTAGACTGCCATTTTATATGATCTCATTTCACCCTGGTTTTATTCATTTTGATTGATCCGGCCGGATCTCCGAAAGTGACGAAATTTTCTCAATCGCTGTGCAACGATTTTGATCTGTTTAATTTTTAAACCGACAAATTCCTAAAACTAAATTGTTCAAATTTTAAGCTAAAATAATAGTATAATTGGCATCACGTGATTGCATGTCCGAAGACGCACTGATTTTTAGAACGGTATTGTCTAAGGTCAAGGGATTGAATTCCCTTCAAGCACGGGGATTTATGTGAAATTGAAAAAGGCAGTGATTCGCAGTCACTGCCTTAAAACTATTGTTCGCGGTTTAGCGAACTCCAAAACAGTACCATGATAACACTGATACACGATCAAATAGAAGAGTTAACTCAAGAAAAATACGATCAGCTTATCTCAAAGCTGTTTAACGGTCAGAAACTTATAAAATCACCATGCTGTGAAGGCGGAGTACTGGAAAAACACGGATATTATGAACGAGGCTATAAAGCATTGAACGGAAGGGAGGAGATAAGACTTAAAATTCTCCGGGTCAGATGCAGTGCCTGCGGAAAGACACATGCCATACTGCTGATGGAGATGATCCCGTATGCCAGGGCCGGAAAGGACATTGTTCTTACTGTTCTCAGCAACTTCGAGTCAAACTGTCCAGTCAGCAGCATTCTGGAGAAGGTGGGAGGTTTAGTTGACGAGAACGATTTGTATCGAATTATCAGAAATTACAAGTCAAACTGGAAAGCACGTATGCAGTCACTGCGTCTTTCTCTTTCGTCATTTTTTACGGATTTTGCCTCATCTGCAGTTCTCTGTCTTGATTCATTTTTTCGCCATTTCATGCAGATGAGAGATCGCACCTGTTTTAAAATTCTAAAAACCACATAGCAAAAAGGGCTTCTTTATAGGCAAAGTTCTATACTGCCGCGCAACTGCAGAACAATACCGTTTGAAAGAGCAAAAACGACTGCAGGAAGGATAAATAGAGTAAATTTTAAACAGGAAGCCCTATGAATAAGACAGAGGCAGAAAATATTATGATGATGAGATATGCCTGCATTATCGATGCAGTCAATCAGTCTGAGGATGATTTGCGCAGCAAGAGAGAAATAATTGAAAGCGCGTCAGAAAAAGGTGTTGAAGACCGTAACAGCGGAACCAGGAGATATTTCGCAGTACCAACTATAACCAGATGGTACCGAATCTATCAGAAGCTCGGGCTGGACGGTCTGAAACCGCAAAGGCGGTCTGATTGCAAGAGTTTCAGAAAGATTGACGATGAAATATACAAACAGATAATGGAAATCAAGAAGCAGTACCCGCGAATATCTGCAACAGCAATCAGGAAAAGGCTGATAAACAAGGGGTTCATCAATCAGGAGCAAATCTCACTGTCAACCATCAACCGATGTGTCAACACTATCAAAGATAAACTTGACGTTCCGACTGAAATCCAGGAAATGAAAAGATACGAGATGGAACATATCAATGAGGTATGGTGTGGAGATTCCAGTGTCGGTCCGTACATAACTATAGACGGGGTTAAGCGTAAAATATGGATTCAGGCACTCATAGACGATGCAAGCCGGTACATTGTCGGCATCAATGCCTTTCTTAACGACAACTACGAAAATTTTCTCGGAGTCGTAAAATCAGCCGTTGCCAAGCACGGTGTTCCCAGAGTTTTTAATTTCGATAACGGCTCAACCTACAAGAACAGACAGGTTGAACTGCTGGCGGCAAGAATAGGCTCCAGAATTCATTGGAACAAACCGTATACGCCAACCAGCAAAGCGAAAATTGAAAGGTTCTTCAAAACCATGAAAATTCAATGGCTTGCAGAGTTTAATCCTTCCAATTTTCACAGTCTGGAGGATGTAAGAAACGATTTGTTCAAGTATGTTAACAAGTACAACAATACCCCGCATTCATCCCTTGAGTACCGAACCCCGCAGGACCGTTTCTTCAAAGAATCTTCACTCATCAGAAAACTCTCT
>JAEEGG010010178.1_pt1 | contig 20845 bp, 14 predicted proteins | sample 9134161 | NCBI WGS metagenome assembly JAEEGG01 (sample SAMN16246543, study PRJNA631951) | gut metagenome | biome: gut microbiome; feature: rumen; material: CR-attached | host: Bos | place: Iran: Karaj | collected 2018-10 | reverse complement strand
TCAAGTCGCCTCAGGTTACGGTTATTACACGAACACTCTTCCCAATGTATTGGAGCCGTATGTCCCGGATGAGACTGAGTATTTATATTCAGAGGGTTTCGAAGAAGGTGCCGAAGGCTGGTCGTTCTTTGATGCCGATGGTGATGGAAATAATTGGGAAATGTCGAATGACAATGGCGTCAAAGTCCATACGGGCACGGCTGTCCTGGCGAGCGCGTCTTATATCAATAATCAGGGCGCCCTTAATCCCGACAACTGGGCATTTACGCCTGCCGTCCAACTGACGCAGGACAATTACCTGAGTTTCTGGGTCACAGCGCAGGATCAAAGCTGGGCGGCTGAGCACTACGCTGTCTATATTACCGATGTCGCTCCCACTGCCGATAATCTTGGAGATTGCACGGTCCTTATTGCGGAAACGGAGTTCCCGAACGGAAATCCCGCCGAAACGGGCGCAAACAACTATCAGCGCTTTGTCGTCAAGATTCCTTCCTCATTCGAGGGCAAGACCGTCTACGTCGGCTTCCGCCATTTCAACTGCACCGATATGTTCCGGCTCAATTTGGACGATGTGGGCATCTCGAGCGGAGAGCCTGTCATCTCCACCAAGGCTGCGGCCGCTCCGGCACGGAAAGCCTCGGCCGTGAAGGTAATGAGAGGGAAGAAAGCCCCGATGGCTCCGAACCCGGCTTACAAGAGCAGCGGAGCTTACCGCAAATAAGCGGCTCTCCATTCACAACAACAAGAAGGCGACTCATAATGAGCCGCCTTCGTTATTATGTACTCCCGAACTTAATCGGGCCTGAATTCGAGTATGTCGCCGGGCTGACAGTCCAGGACAGTGCACAGCGCATCAAGCGTGGAGAAACGTATCGCCTTGGCTTTTCCGGTTTTAAGAATAGATATGTTGGCCGGCGAGATGCCCACTTTCTCCGAAAGCTCCCCGGAGGACATCTTCCTCCGGGCAAGCATCACGTCCAGGTTAACTATAATCATCTTATTCCTCCTCGGCTTTTGCTTCCTCCGGCTTGGACTCGCCCTTCAGGTAGTTGGGCAGTTCCATACCGGCCATCTTGAACAGGTCCTGCAGAGGAGGTACCGACTGCATCAGACCGGAGACGAAGTTGGCGGTAGCGGTCTTGCCGTTCTCGCCTTTTCCGCCGTCCCATACGGTCACCTTGTCGATGTTGATGCCCTTGACAGCCTCTACCTGGGTCTTCACCAGCTCGGGCAGTTTGTCGGCAATCATCATCAGCACAGCCTTCTGCGCATCGCCCTCGGCGGCACCGACCAACTGCTGGAAACCGGTCGCCTGCTTGGTGAGGATCTCCAGTACACCGCGTGCCTGGGCGTCCATCTTGGCATAGATTGCGTCGGCCTCACCCTTTGCCTTGCGGCGGATCTGCTCGGCCTCTGCTTCGGCGTCGATGATGGCCTTCTCCTTCTCGATCTGGGCAGGCACCACCACGTTAGCCTTACGGGTTGCCTCTTCCCTCTCGGCACGTGCAAGCTCAGCGTCGCGCTCACTCTTGTAAGCCTCCTCCAGAGCCTTAGCGGCCTGCACCTTCTCGGCTGCCACGGCTATACGGGCGGCCTCGGCCTCCTTCTCGCGGCGGGCGGCATCGGAATTGGCAATGGCTATCTTGGCGCTGTTCTCACCTTGCACGGCGAGGGCATTGGCGTCTGCGGTCTTGATACGGGTATCCCGGGTGGTCTCGGCGATACGGATATCCTTGTCCCTGTCGGCCTCGGCCTTACCGATTTCACCGTAACGGTTCTGCTCGGCAACGCTCTTCTTGGCATCGTTGATGGCCTTTGCGGCAGCTTCCTTACCCAGAGCCTCGATGTAGCCCGACTCGTCGCGGATATCGGTGACGTTCACGTTGATAAGCTTAAGGCCAATCTTGCGGAGCTCGGCCTCCACGTTGGTGGAAACGTTTGCAAGGAACTTGTCGCGGTCGGCGTTGATTTCCTCAATGTCCATGGTGGCGATGACCAGACGCAGCTGACCGAAGAGGATATCGGTTGCGATGTTGCGGATGTCCTCGGTGCTCAGGCCGAGCAGACGCTCGGCGGCGTTGGTCATGCTGTCCGGCTCGGTGCTGATACCGACGGTAAAGCGGCAGGGGACGTCAACGCGGATGTTCTGCTTACTCAGGGCGTTGGTAAGGTTGCACTCGATGCTGATAGGAGTCAGGTCCAGGAAAGAATAGCTCTGGAACACGGGCCAGATGAAAGATGCGCCTCCGTGGATACATTTGGCCGATGCATGGCGGCCGGTCTTACCGTAGATTACCAGAATCTTGTCGGAGGGGCAGCGTTTGTAGCGTGCAAGAATGGCGGCAAAGGTCACAAAAAGGACCACCACCAGAATAAGAATCAGATAAAGAGACATAGTATTATATAATTAGTGATTCAAGGGGTTCTACAAGAAGAGTATCCGCGCTGAGCACCTCCACCACCCTGATGGATGATCCGGTAGGTAGGGCGTCGCCGTCGGTGAGAGCCTCGTACTCGCGTACGGAATTGTTGATGGTAATCTGCACCTTGCCCGAGCCCTCGCGAGCGGCGGGGATGCGCAGATAAACCTTGCCTTCGCAGCCCGGAGCGGCCTTGAAGACGTCGATGTTGCCGGCCTGCTGCATGCTGCTAAGCCAGCGGAATAGCATCATCACCGCAAACACCAGGGCTACGCCCACGATGATGGAAACAATCATCAGGAGGCTCGTGGACTGGATGCTGTTCTTAAGCAGGATAGCCGACCAGCCGAAGCCCAGGAAGAAGTTGACGAAGTTGCGGAAAGTCAGCAGGCCCATACCGGTGCCGTGCACGGCGTTGCCGTCGATGGGGGCGGAGCCGTCATCGGGCAGGTCGCCCAGACCGCCGTCCGGGATGTCAGTGTCGGAGTTGATGTCGAAGTCCGAGCCGCCGTCGGCGCCAAGGAAAGTCATCACACTCTGGATAACGAAGATCAGCGAGGCCGAAAGGGTGATTGCCCAGAGGACCCGCATCATTACGCTAAGAGAATTCCACCATTCAATCATATCGTTTTTCGTATTAGTTTTTGCAAAAATAGTAAATATTTATTGAAAAACAATAATTTTTGAAAAATTTTTACTTGACCTCCAACACGTCTCCGGCGTCACGCGCGACGGCGGCTTTCCAGCGATCGGTGTAGCCGGGCTGTTTAAGGCCAGCGGGAACACCCTTATTGTACTCCGAGTGCAGGAATTCTCCCTTGTCGTCCTGTGCCTTGACGTTACCGTCGATAAATTTCACCGTGAGCATCTGCTCCATGGCAACCCAGCGGGAGAATTGCTCCTGGGCTGTAGCAATCGAGAACTTGGTAATTTCGCGCTTGATTTTACGTATTGCACCCTTGCTGCCGTTGCGTTTGTTGTAAATCTCCTGCAGACGGGCGTCCAGAGAGGGCACCGCATTGCCGATCATCTCGTTCTCGAAGAGGTCGATGGACTCGCGCACCACCGGTTCCATGGCGTCGTACATCCTGTAGCAAGAATTTGTGACCCGGTTGCAGATCCAGAACTGCGATGTGGGGCTGTAATGCAGCAGGTCGCCGTTGCCCTCGCGCACGCACTCGGGAACCTCTTTGATATTGGCGTAAATTGGTGTAAGGTACGAGGTTGCAGCATCGTCGCAGCCGAACCATACCAGGGCGCCAAGAACGTCGGGAAGCCAGCTGCGGGCCTGCGCCACGAACCAGAAACCGGTCTGCTGGGTGGCGATTGCCCTCTCGTTGACATAGGTCTTGCCTTCCCAGCTGAAATTCATAGGCCTCCAGCGGTAAGGGCAAGCGTTGCCGCCGGCGCCTATATCCATGCGCATATCCATGGGCGTACCCTCGTAGTGGTCGCGCATCACGTCGGCCACATCTTTAACACCGATCTTGCGGGCGGGCTTGACAAAGAGGGGCATCTCGCCGTCCAGTTTGTAGCCCATGGCGTAATCGAGCCAGTCGGAAGCGGGACGGGTCACCTCGTCGCCGTTCTCGTCGATATAGCAGAACTGCCCGTCGCAGAGAATGTTGAATGCCGACCAGGCACGGGCCTCGCATCCGCGGGCGCCGCCGAAGTCGAGCGGATTGTAAGCGTCACGGAAGCTGAAGTCCTCGTCGGAACCGCTGTACCAGCCCTTGCTGCGGGCGAATTCGGCCACGTCGGGCGCGTACAGGCAGTTGTCGGGATCGTCCCAGGGAAAACGGGTGATGCGGCACTGGTTGGCGTGCGAGCAGATGTATCCGTCCGGAATGCGGCGTGCCACCCACACTATGCCCTTGTTGTCTGAGCCCTTGCCCACCAGGTCCATGACCCAGGCCTCCTTGGGATCGGCTATGCTGAAACTCTCGCCCTCGGACGGGTAGCCGTACTCGTTGGCCAGGTCCACGATGGTCTGGATGGCCTCGCGCGCCGTGCGGGCCCGCTGGAGCGTAATGTATATGAGTGAGCCGTAGTCCATTATGCCGTTGGTATCTACCTGTTCTTCGCGTCCGCCCCAAGTGGTCTCGCCTATAATGAGCTGATGCTCGTTCATATTGCCTACCGTCTGGAAGGTATAAGGCACCTGGGCGATGCTGCCGAGAGGCTTGTAGGTGTCCCACTCAATTATGGAGAGCCTGGAGCCGGGTGCCCATTTTTGAGCCTTGCGGAAGTACAGCTCGCCGAAGAGCCAGTGGGAGTCCGCGGCATAGGATACCATTGAAGAGCCGTCGGCGCTGGCGCCGGGGGTAACGATTACATTTGTGCAGGCCTGAGCCCGGGGGTTTAATGCGGCCGCCGCTGCGGCGAGCGCAATAACAAGGAGAAAGCGTTTCATATTTACAAATCTAATGAATTTTTTTCAAACGAGCGCCGCAAGTGCCGCAGACAGGCCAAAGCGCACAAGATCCGGGGTTCCGTGCGGTTTTTGTTGGTTCAGACAGGCCAAAGCGCACAAGATCCGGGGTTCCGTGCGGTTTTTGTTGGTTCAGACAGGCCAAAGCGCACAAGATCCGGGAAAATGTGTCAAAAACGGCAACGAATCCATAGTTTTGACACGAAAAGCCGCATTTTGTGCGCGGAACACCGCAACGGGAGGGATGAGCCAAGCGACGACGCGGCGGGCAACCTGGCCTCCGACAGCCGCAAAGAACTACGCTACAGGGAGCCGCTCGTGTACGAGAAGCAGAGGCTTTAGAGCAGTTGTAAGGTTCGAGTTTTGCAAATCATTATAAATCAACACGTTACAAAATCACTTTCAGATACTTTTTCATTGCCCTTTGCCGGATAATGCTTATCTTTGCATGTAATGAGAAACAGCTTTTCATTCCTAGGGATCATTCTTCTTTATTTGATATGCTCCCTCTCTTGCAGCAAGCAGACAGAGACTGACGTCAAGCTCCGCGCAATAGAGGCATATATTCAGGAAGATCCATCCCGGGCTCTGGAGGAGTTAGATTCTTATGGACACCATAAAACACATAAAGAATATAATAATGCGTGGAACGATTTCTTTAAAAAAAACGATAATCCAACAATCGAACAAATTGAAAGTTTTGCTCAACAATTAATGGCAGAGATTTATGGATACAATTATACCCCAACTTTATGAATTTGATAGCAAGGTTTACTTAACAACCTTTGCAGTTACGCCAGATTTATTTAAAAAAGCATTAAAGGATAACGATTGGGATGACAATGGCCCAAGATATATTCATAATTTCCTTCTTCTCGGCGAGTATCCTTCTTGGCTGACGTTCCCTGTATTCTTTCACCATTTTGATGGGAAAAGGTTACGTGATTTATTGGATATGAGATATCCTCATATGTTTTTAATATCTCAACGATTAAAAGACCTTTTAGAGAATAACGGAATAACTGGTTGGAAAACTTATCCCATTCGTTTATTTGATAAAAAGAACAATGAAATTTTTGGATACTATGGTTTTACCGTAACCGGCAGAGGAGGCGCACTAGTGCGTAAGTTACCCGCTGAATCTTTCGGTCAACTATGGAAGGAGCCGATTGAAAACAGAATTTACGATGTTAGGCAATGGGACGGATCTGATATCTTTTTTGCATATCGTAGAATTATTGTCACACAAAGAGTGATGTTGCTTTTAAAGCGCTATAAAATAGATGCCGTTGAGTTCAGGCCAATAGAGGAGTACGTTACAGTCATCAATAGCGGTTAAGATTAGCTTCTTACATACTCTGCTGAGATTTATCGGTATGTCAGATTAGATTTCAGCAGAGTATGTATTAATGTACTTCCTAGCTGATAGTATCAAAAATAAGAAATAATGTTAACGGCTTTTCTTTTTACTTTATTATTGTCTTTCCCCTCGGGGATTTTTACTGGATACGTGAGACAGGACTTTGCTATTAGTATAGAGTTTCATTCTGATAGTACTTTTCGCCTCAAATCCAAAACAATATATTTCGATGGGGAGTATTCACCGATTAGTAATAATAATTACAAACTTGTTCTATTCCCCAAAGATAATCCACTAGATGAGATTGGATCCGGTTTCTTACATACCGACACGCTCTATATACATATTATATCTAATTCAGTCATTTCTATAAAAGGTGGTTCTATCATTAAAAGTACGAGAATGACGAATAATCCACGTAAGGCAAATTACTACAAGAAGATAGCCCCCAAATTAAGGCATATGCCTGGTGTAAAAGGATTTTTGATTGATCTAAGGCGATTCAATCCTTTTGTTTATAGGAGAATTATTGATAACTACTATTTAGAATTTAATAATAAAGACCGGTATCTTGTACACTCAAAGAAAAAGTTTCGTTATGAGCCGTTAATTCCAAATTCACAAACACTTACCGGTGCTAGCAGGGGGCATCTCTTTGACCAGATTGTCACTAATGTTGAATATGATAAAACATGGCTTTTTGTCAAGACGAACAATTGGTCTGATTCCGTAAAACGTTTTTATATAATAAACAGAGACTCTGCAACTATTCTTCATGAATACTATTCATTTGATTGTTTTATAAGCGCTTGTGATTCATTAATGGTTATCAACGCATCTATAAAAGATTGGAATAAAGAAGATTAATTAGTTTCAACAGTGAGTTTAAACGGAGACAACTTAAGAATTATCCTCACTTAAGCTTCTACATTCTAACACAACCTTCATATGGAAAAGAGTATAAGTTTAGTTTTTCGAATTATTCCAGTATTGGTAGGTATTCTATATAGTGCTGGATGCTCTTCCGTTCAACAGACAGACCACCAGATGACGAAAGAAGAGATAATTGATTATTATTGTTCTGTATTGTCTTCAAACCTTAGGCTTAGATGGGAATTCTCAGAATACTCTTATCGATATTGCGATACTGTGTATTGTTTCAAAAGAATCGCTGGTTCTGATAGCCTGTTCGTTTTGGATGAATACGACCAACTATCAGTAATACAATTCTTGGGGATTCAACATGACTGCCCATTTAGCGCTGATTGTCTACCGCCGACTATCATAGAAAAAAAAGGTATGATATTTATCTCTGGTGATTATGGTGAATGGGGGCCTGACCATAATGATGTTGAGACAGAATTTAGGAAAAGAGGTTTCTATGTTGCGTCGTCAAAGAGGGACCCTAAGGTAATGGAAATACCTATTTACGACTCACAAAAAGACGTATCATTTTATTTTATGAAAGATAATCCAAGGCATTACAAAATGACAAGATCAAACCTTTCTAGAAATTTTAGCAATCCGCCAAAATTCAAAGGAGTAATATGCAATTCTCAAGTAATAAAAGCCAAATCTTATTTTGACCTTCCTCACTATGGAAATTTGTATTAACATTTCATCAGGTTTTCTGGTATGAACGAACTCTAGTACATAACCGTGGTTTGGTGGTTCTTCTGTGTGCGGGCAAACAGCAAAAAGGGGGCAAAATGCTGTTTGGCCGCATGTTCAATGACAACCAAACAGCAGCTCTTGGTTAATCCTATTAAATAAGAGGGTGTATTTAAGAGGGCCCTGCAAGGAGATGCCCGGTCAAGCCGGGCATGCCGCAGCGGGAAGGGATGAGCCAAGCGGCGCAGCGTCTGGAGGCCGCTTATTTGTGCGGCCTGCTTTTTGCGTTCAAGTGTTTTTTATTAACTTTGCAGTTTATGAAAAAGATATTAGTCACATTGCTCTTGTGCGCGGCTAGTTACATAGCTCTGGCGCAGGAGAACAAGACCCCGGAGCAACAGGAGAAAGAGTTCTACGAGGCCATAGAAAATCAGGTAACCCGCCTGACCGAGATGCTGGAGCTGGATGACGCCCAGGTGTTCTATCTCGACAGCATCCTGACCCACGACTACAAGTGCATGCAGGACGAGTTCGGTGATATGTCCGCTGCAAAAGTATCCAATTCGGACCTCTTTTACGCCGTGCAGGACAAGTGGATGGAACAAATCTACCAGTCGGTCCACAAGATTCTCAGCGAGGAGCAGTGGAACAAATACCTTAAAGCAGGTGCCGCCCGTGACAAGAAAGCGCGCGAAAAGCGAGCAGCCAAAAAGAACAAGTAATTATGAAACAGCAAGATATCGACCGCATTGCAGCGTCGCTTGACGCTATGGAGTGCAAGACCCTCAAAGAAGTGGAAGAGGCACGTGTGCGCTTCCTCGGTAAAAAAGGTGAAATTACGGCGCTCTTCGAGGAGTTCCGCACCGTAGACAGGGACCAGAAAGCCATCTTCGGACGTATCCTCAACGAGCTCAAGCAGAAGGCCCAGGCCCGCATTGAGGAGCTCAAGGGCAAAGCTGCCGACGAGGGATCTTCCGACGGACCTAAAATCGACCTTTCGATGCCCGGAGATCCGTACGAGCTGGGCAGCCGTCACCCCGTAAGCATTGTGCGCCAGGAGATTGTCGATATTTTCCGCAAGTTCGGATACGACGTGGCCGAAGGGCCCGAGATTGAAGACGACTACCACGTGTTCGAGGCTCTCAACTTCCCGCCCAACCACCCCGCACGCGACATGCAGGACACATTCTTCGTGTCCACCGGGCACATCAACCCGCTGCTTCTCCGTACCCACACTTCAAGCGTACAGGTGCGCACAATGGAGAAAATGCCCGTGCCCATCCGCGTCATCTGCCCGGGCAGGGTATTCCGCAACGAGGCCATCAGCGCCCGCGCCCACTGCATTTTCCATCAGGTAGAAGGACTCTATATCGACGAGAACGTGAGCTTCGCTGACCTCAAGCAGGCCATACTGCTTTTCGCCCGCGAGATGTTCGGTCCCGACACCCAGATACGCATGCGTCCCAGCTACTTCCCCTTCACCGAGCCGTCGGCCGAGGTGGACGTAAGCTGCAACATCTGCCACGGAAAGGGATGCAACATCTGCAAGGGTACCGGCTGGCTGGAGATTCTGGGCTGCGGTATGGTTGACCCTAACGTGCTGGAAGCCAGCGGCATCGACTCCAAGCGCTACAGCGGCTTCGCCTTTGGTATGGGCCTCGAGCGCATAGCTATGCTTAAGTGGCGGGTCAACGACCTGCGCCATTACTTCGAGAACGACATGCGATTCCTGCGCGAGTTCGCAGCTGCTCCCGAAGTGTAATATGGCTCTTAAATATTGCCCGCCGGCCTTGGCCGAGGAGCAGATGCTCGAAGCTTACTCTCTGCTGGTTGCCAGCAATGAGGGCTACGAAATTGATCCTTTCGATCCTGATTTCACCACTCCGTAGCCGCCATGAAAAAGTGTTTGTTATTAGCAGTCCTGGCCGTTGCAGCAATGGCCTCCTGCACAAAAGAACTCGAGCAGGCGGCTCCTAAAGAGTACCAGACTTTAGTTATACAGGCCGGATTCGAGGCCGAAGACACCCGCACCTCGCTTGAAATGAACAGCGCCCAGACCCGGGCCGATGTGGTGTGGAATAGCGGCGACGAGATTCGGGTGCTGGTGGCAACAGGCGGAAATTCATATACTTACGCCGATTTTACCACTACCGCCGACGGGGTATCCGTGGGTGAATTCTCCTGCCACTCCTGGAATCCGGTGAGCAACTCCAAATATGCCGCCGTTTACCCGGCCGACAAGATGAAGGGCTACTCCTACAGCACCACCGGGGGCTACACCTTCGGGCTTGTGGTACCGCCGGTGCAGACCGCAGTCAAGGGCGGCGTGGAGCGTGGACTCATACGCTCCTTTGCCAGAGTCGGTGACAGCATGGCGCCGGATATCAAGTTCAAACACGCCCTCGCCCTGCTGCGGTTCCGCCTGGGCGGGAACTCCGCCAACCAGGTGAAAAAGGTTAAGCTCGTTGCAAATGCCACGATTGCAGGAGACTGCATGATACATCTGCTTGACAACGGTGAGGTCTCCTACGATACCGACCGCTGGTATCTTCCGTTGGAATACGGACAGCTTAACGGCATCACCCTCGAAGGAAACTTCGAGAGCGGAGAGGATTATTACTTCGCCGCTCTCCCCTGCATCTCCGAAGGCTTTTCGCTGCTGTTTTTTGACGCTTCGGACCGTATCATCGCCCGCTATTCCAACAAAGCGCTTCCTTTGCGCCGGGCTCGGATTACCGATATCGGAACCGTAAACCTGAGCGAAAGTTTCGGGACACCCGATCCAAACGTCATAAAGTACATGGAGAGCAACGCCGGCTCCCGGCCGGTGACCATTGCAGTGGTGGCGGAAGGCTTTAGGGCCTCAGAGCAGGATAAGTTCGTATCCCTTGCCAAGGCGGCCGTGGACTTTGTGTTCAGCACGGAGCCCTTCAAGACGTACAAAGATTACTTCAACGTGTACATTATGAAGGCCGTCTCCAATGAGTCCGGGGCATCCATCACCAACGGCAACGGGACCATTACTACCAAGAAGGACACTTATTTCGGAGCCCGCTGGGGCGCAAGTTCATTTGGGGATATGACTTCCGACTTCGATAAAGTATGGGGATTCGTGAGCGCCCGGTGCCCGGAGATCCAGCGCGGCCTGCTCACTATCGACGAAGTGCCTGTGGGAATGATTATCAACGATAACCGCTTCGGCGGAAGATGCAATTTCACTTCAAGCGGACGATGCGTTGCGCACGCTCCTTACACATACGACGGCCGCGCCATTTCGTGGTCGTTCCCGGAGATTGTGGCGGATAACGACATTGATCAGTCGGGCGCACATTACACTACCGAAGCAGAATACGCCGAGGTCGGTCATTACATAGGAGACTGGCGCAATACCTTCCTGCACGAATTCTGCGGCCACGGCTTCGGCCGCCTTGCCGACGAATACTGGAGTGGTACTTCTTATTCAACCGGCACCTACATCAATGGGCAAGACTGGGAGTTGCCAGTTCACCTCAACATTTCCGGCACCTACAACAATGTGCCCTGGCAGGCCGACTTGCTGAACAACCGGGACGCCCTGATTGCACGCGACGCCCGCTATTCGCGCATCGGCCGTTTCCAGGGAGGCGGCGAGATGATTCTGAACCGCTGGCGCAGCGAGAAGATAAGCTGCATGATTGACAACCGCCAGTACTTCTCCACCTGGCAGAGAGAGCTGATTGTAAAGAGGATTATGAGCTTGGCGGGCAAGAGCTTCAGCCTGTCCGACTTCTTCAACCTCGACGTTACCCTGGACCCTGTGCGCGACTCCGGCGGGGCCGGCGCTCCGGAGCCCGACGGCTGGAAGAGCGAAGCTTGCGCCGAGTGCGGTCCGCTCGCTCCGCCTGAGCAAATAGATAAAAACGCCTACGGCATTCCCCAGCCGGATTGCCGCCCCATGTAATAGATATGTTTAAACTTTTCCGGAAAATACTCCTCCTGGCGGTATTGCTGCTGCCTGCAGGGTGCAATCTTTCCAAGCAAGGGCTGCTGTTCGATCAAGTAACGCCCTCCGGCTTGGTGAGTTTCGACTACCAGTCTTCTACAGTAATGACCATTGTCCTGCCCGGGCGGGGAGGAAGCGCCGACGTGTCGTTCAGCGCGTCCGGAGAGTGGGTCGCCCGCCTTGCCGACAAGAACTCCGATTGGTGCACGCTTTCGCCCGAGAGCGGGTCGGCAGCAGACAAACTCATCACCATCAACGCCCAGCCCAACGACAAGTATGAAGAGCGGAAATGTGTGGTTTCGCTGTTCTGCGACGGCAAAGGCGCCACGATTATCGTCAAGCAGTCCGAAAAAGAAGAGTTTTCTCTCGACCAGTCTTCGGTTGAAATTCCGGCCGAAGGCGGCACTCTCATGGTTACAGTCTCACACACTTGCGGCTACAGTGTGAGCGTATCTAAAGATGCCGCCGGGTGGATTATTCCACTGACCACAAAGGGCCCCGAAAAAGATGAAGTCGGCTTCGAGGTGCTCCTGAACCCTGAATCAACGCCCAGGGAAGGAAGCGTTACGTTCTCCAGCGAGTTGGGAGAAAAAACCGTGAAAGTAATCCAGAAAGGGATTTCTGAATGCATAATCGTCCCCAAAAAAGATATCGTTCTCGATCAGGGCGGCGGAAGCTTTACAGTAAGCGTCAGAAGCAATGTCGAATATGATGTCGCTATTACCGAAGGGGCTTCGTGGATAAGTGTCGCCGGCACCAAAGCCACCGTCTCCGACTCCGACCATACTTTTATCGCGGCGCTTAACCCCAAAGACGAGCCCCGCGAGGGAAAGATTGTATTTTCGAACAAAGCCCTGGGCCTCAGCGAGACTGTAACCGTCAAGCAAAAGCCCGTCCTGGTGTTCTCTCTCTCGCCCGACAAGGTGGAACTGGATTATACCGGCGGCGGTTTTGAAGTTCAAGTAACTTCATCATTCGATTATGAAATAAAGTCTCTCCCGAACTGGATCTCGCCAAGTTCGGCACCTACCAAGGCGCCGACAAAAACACATAGTTTCAGCGCCCGTCCAAACAATACTGAAGAGGCAAGGACGGGGAATATTGTATTCAGCAACAGTGAGGGCGGGAGCCTTATGGTAACGGTTACCCAGAAAGCTCGCGAAATTGCTGTCGATTGGGGCAAGGCGTTCTATCATCAGTCGCTGATTATGCGATTTACCGCCACATGGTGCGGCTTTTGTCCCATGATGCAGCGTGCTGTACTTATTGCCCAGGAACAATATCCCGACAAGCTTATTCACGTTGCCCTTCACGGAGGTGGAAGCGACCTGGAGTTCGGCGACGGATCTTTACTACAAAGCCTGTACAGAGTGAACGGTTTTCCCACCGGAATAGTTGACGGACGCATTAAAGTCTATAATAATGAAGAGAGTGTGACGGCGGGAAATATTATTGCCGCAGCCAAGCAAACCGAGACACTGTATGGCACCATGACCGGAGTATCGCTCTATTCCACCCTCTCCGGGAGAGATTTAACTATCGATCTTACAGTTTATGCTAAAAAGGCCGGGGCTTATATGATTAGCGTGTTTTTGCTGGAGGATGGTATTTTTAATGCCCAGTCTGGCTCCGCGAGCGGATTTGCCGTCCACAACGACGTTGCGAGGATTGCTGTAACCAAAAGTACCGGTGAAGCTTTCAACATCACAAAAGACTTCAGTTTCAAGGACTTCTCATATACCGTAAAGAATATCTCATCTAGCTATAAGCTTGAAAAGATGAAGATCCTGGTGTATGTGCAGAGCACGTTTAATCCCGGCAATGTTAATCAAAGCGAGAATTACGGTAATTACTACGTCGACAACTGCGTTACCGTACCGTTAGGGCAGACACTTAACCTTATGATGGCGGACATGGTTCAGGGAGAAGGGACAGAAGGTGTTAAAACGGGGAATGATATCTATATGTAAACCCCGCCGCCATGAGAACTCTTGCCAAATTTTGCTTCCTCTGCCTGCTGCCGGCAATCTCTGCCTGTGTAGCACTTCCTTCCGAGGGTGACGCTCCCGGAGGCGAGTGCGTCCTGACCGCAATCCTTGAGGGCGGGGAGCTAACCAAGACTCATTTTGCAGGTCCCGAAGAGGGTGTTTACTATCCATACTGGTCGGGGAACGAACTCATTGCCGTTTATTCCGATAATTCAAGCGATCCATCACGTTTTGCGCTCAAGTCCGGCCAAAACAGCCGTAAGGCCACCTTTGCCGGTCCCGTTTCCGGCCGAAGGTATATTGCCCTGTATCCTTTTGAGAACGGAGGGAAGCATAATGAAGGCTCTGTTTCTCTAACGCTTCCTGCCGTGCAGAATTACAAGAAGGGGTCATTTGGCGAGGGAGCATTCCCTATGCTCGCAGTCAGTTCAAGCAATTCTTTGTCTTTTAAGAATTTATGTGCGGTGCTTAAAGTGTCGGTGACGGGCAGATACACGGTACAGAGCATTACCTTCATTGCAAACGACGAGGGTATGGCGGTCAGCGGACAAGCCTCTGTGAGCACCTCGAATCCGGAAGCTCCCGCGCTTGTAATGGAGGGCGGCGGCTCGCCGAAAGTGCAGCTCGTAGTGCCCGAAGTTAAGCTCTCCGAACAAACAGCCACCGACTTTTACATAGTTGTCCCTCCCGGTACCTACAAAAGAGGCATAACCCTCAAGATCAAGACTTCGGAAGGTACCGTCATACGCTCTACCGATACAGACCTGGTGTTCAAGCGTTCCGAGCTGCGCGCCATTCCGGCTTTCGAGTGCAGCGGCGCCCAAGTCGATCCGACAGATCTGCCGGACAATACAATTTGGTATAAAACAGAAAACGGTCAGCCGATCAACATACGCACATACGCTTTTGCTTCCCCCATAGTATCCCATACATTCAAAGACGGTCGCGGCGAACTGGTTCTCCACGAAGGGATAAAAACTATTTCGGCCGGAGCCTTCTATAATCAACCTGTTACAGAGGTTATTGTTCCGTCATCCATCGAAATAATCGAAAGAAACGCCTTCGCACACAGCTCGTTGCGGTCATTCAAGGTGCCGGATAATCTTAGACAGGTCGACAGGGGTGCGTTTGCCTATTGCCCAAATCTTTCAGAATTTACCGGGCTCCATACTTTCGACCACGGCAATGCTATAGTACTGAACAATGAGATTGTTGCCTATATCGGTAACATCGGCTCCAAAATTGAAATCCCGGAGGGTGTTTACTCTATTGCTGCAACCAGCTTCAGGCTGGACGACAGCGTTGCTCCGCGACTTAAGGAGCTTGTTTTGCACGAAGGGCTTATCAGTGTTGCCAGCGACAATTTCTCCGGTTTGCCGAATCTGGAATACATTTATCTTCCTTCTACATTCAGCATCACCTGGCAGGGAACGTTTTCGCATTGCCCCAACCTTAAACAGTTCCGCGGGCCGTGTCCGCATATCTACGACAACGGCAAGCTGCTTATGTCCAGCGATGGACATGTAACCGATTTTGCCGGAGCCGGTATTACCGACTACGTTATGCCGGAAGGCGTTACCGCCATCGAGAGCTATGTATTCAGCAGAAAGCCTGCCCTGAAGAGTATTACGTTCCCGTCTTCCTTGAACAGAGTTTTCGAGTCGGCATTTGTGGAAGTTGAAAACCTGTGCTATTTTTATGGCAAAGGCGCTTCGGCTGACGCTCATTCGCTGGTCATAGGCGGATCTGTGGTGGCCATTCCCCCCGGAATCGAAGAATACACGTCTCCCCCCGATGCCACGGATTTCAATATGCAGGTTGATTTCCCGGTTAAGAAGATTACTTTTGACGACAACCTGAAAAGCATATGCGCCTTAGCATTTTGTTATGCTAGTGCCCTGGAGTCTCTTACTCTTCCGGCTTCCCTGCTTTCATTAGGTTACGATTGCTTCGGGAGAATGGATAATCTAAAAGAAATCTTCTTCCGGGGTGTGGATCCTCCTACCTGCGGAAACTCTTCCCGCGCCAGCTTCCCTTCCGGATTAACAGTTTATGTGCCGGAAGAGTCGCTGGAAAAGTACAAGCGGGAAGCATCACTCTCCTTCCTTGCGCCGTACATGAAAGCTTATACCCCTCAAAATATTTCTTCTGACCCGCGCGACGGAAAAGTAACGGTACTGCAAAAAGCCTCCGAGGGCAACGGAATCGATATAGTTGTAATGGGTGATGCCTTCAGCAAGAATCAGTTTGACAACGGTTCGTACGACCGGCTTATGCAGAAGATAACCGACGCGTTCTTTGAAGTTGAGCCATATAAGAGCTACCGTCATTTATTCAATGTTTACCAGGTAAATGTCGTGTCTCCTTACGACGGTTACTCCTCTTCATCCGGCTCTGCCCTCAAGACCTGGTTTGGAGAAGGGACCCAAGTGGGAGGAGATGATGATTTATGTGAAGCCTATGCCAAGAAGGCCTTACCGGAAGACCGTATTAATAACGCCTTGGTAATCATTGCTATGAACTCCCCACAATACGCAGGCACTTGTTATATGTATGTTACTTCTTCTATGCCTGGCGACTGGGGTAATGGCCCGGCGCATGCATACTTCTCACTTGGCGCTTCGGATGAAGTCCTCGCGCAATCCGTTCACCATGAGGCAGGCGGCCACGGGTTTGCCAAGCTCGCCGACGAATATACCTATGATTACAATGATACTGTGCCCCAGTCGGAAATCGATGATGTCAGGTCGCTGGAAAAGTGGGGATGGTACAAGAATATCGATTTTACTTCCGATCAGTCTGCTGTCAAGTGGAGCCATTTCCTCTCGGACGAAAGGTACAAATACGACGGTCTTGGAGTGTTCGAAGGTGCCATGTATTACCCTATAGGAGTCTACCGCCCCACCGAAAACAGCATCATGCGCTATAATACGGGCGGATTCAACGCCCCTTCCAGGGAGGCCATTTGGTACCGAATTCACAAACTTGCGTATGGCAAAGACTGGACTTACCGGTATGAAGATTTCGTCTCTTACGATGCCCGAAACCGTAAGACCTCGGCCTCTTCCAACGCTTTTGCCCCCGGGCCCCTCCCGATACCCCTTGCTCCACCGGTAATCAAAATGGCTCCGGCCGGGGACGATACTCGGCGTTAAGTCTTATATCTGACTTGACCGGCCTATCCTTTTACGGTTATTTCAAATGAACTGCTCAATTCATCCCAAGGGCAGTTCATTTTCAGTTTAACCCCTATTTTGGCCGTGCCGCTGAAGCCGCTCCCGGTATTATCGATTGAGATATTGGGTATCGAATCTACCATCTTAACAGAAGTTTTCCCTTTCAGGGCGTCAGGGACTGTTAAATCAACGGTGAACGCTGTTTTGGGATCGATGCCATAGGCTTCATATGCGCTTATTCCCTTGATGTAGCCGTTTCCGGACCCCGGGGTTGAAGAAGATTCGGAGCCACTCGCATTGCCGACCTCCCACTTGCCGTTCTTGATGACATAGAACGAAACGCCGTTCGGACGATTGTCCTTGAGTTCCTTGATAAGTGGCATATTGTTTTCTTTGCCCTTTGCCAGGCTCATCTCGATATCGGCATTCTCCATGGCCTTGAAGGGAGCCCACCCCACTATGGCAAAATCGGCGTAATACAATTCGACATCGGGATACTTTACCGATGCCTTGGGCCGGTCAAAACGAGTCGGTATCTCAAACTCAGCGTCTCCGGATTTGATGCTCATGATGCCCTTAACAGGGATGAATTCCTTACTGTTGGTCCGGTAGTAGAATACCGTATTGTCAATCCATAGATCATCGTAGGTTTTATACTTTGCGGTGACGTCTGCCGCCGGGAGGGCTTTGCCGCCCTGTTCCTTATCGGCATAAACAAATTTGACGGTAAGATTTGCTTTCGAGATGGCGGTTTCTTCCATTATATTATCCTCTCCGTCTACCACATTGAATGCCAGCTCTGTCAGGTTCAGGTAGCTGACGCCATAATCTGCCAATGCATAACGATTAGATATACGGTAGATATCATCGCCCTTGGTTATGTAATAGCTCGGATATACTTGCGACCACCACTCGACTGAACCGTCATTAGCTTCGAAACGTAGTTTGGTGATAAGATTTGAATGCTCAGTTTTGGTGTTGAACGTATAATATCGGAGATGCATAAAGTCGTATCCCGGGCCTTCTACCGACAGGGTTTGGGTGAATTTCACCGCTTGTCCGCAGTAAGTCGTCGCGCGGCAGATTATAGAACCACCGCTCTCCAGAGCGGCTTTAAGTTTTGAAGATGGCGAAAACGTTGTGGTGACGTATTTATTATCGAAGGAGAACGGCTTGGCGTCCCCTTCCACACTTATCTTTCCTTCTTTTGCAAAGAAGGCGTCCGCATTGGCAAAATCCGGCTTAGCAGGATTGGCATTTATTATTTTGCCCGCTTCAAAGGCCTTGAAAACCGCCTCGGAAAAATCTTGCTTGGATCCGGTGTAAGTATCGGTGCTTTTATTATATCCGGGCCCGTTAAGCTTTACAACGTATTCAGGTAGTTCAATCTCTATTTCGTCCCGGTTGCGGTCAACTGTGGCTATGATGCCTTTTACACTTTTGCTGCCGAATTTGATGGAGATGTTGTAATTCACTCCCCATTTGAATCCGGAGAACAGGGCGATAACTTTATTGTCGGTTGATGTGCTGATGCCAACCGTAACGCCGGCTGTACTTTCTTTCGATTTGCTGATGCGGTTGTAAGCCGATGTGACATCGACCGAAAACGATGCGGCAGCCTTCAACTCATCAATCTTTTTCTTGCTGTTTTCGTTGATAGAAAGAGACATGTCGTCGCGAGAGTATTCTGCAGATGTTTTGGAAACAAGCAGCGCATGGTCGATGTCAGCATCTTTAGAATACGTCCAATCTATAACTGCCGCCAAATCATTATTCTTAAGCAACTCGTACAGGTCGATGGAATCCACAACCTCATCTTGGTTCTCGGGACTGTCTTTTTTGCAAGCCGTCAAACCCAATACTACAAGCATGGCAAGTACCGCAAAACCGCTCTTTATCATATTTATCATAATGATAGTTGTTTAAGAGATTAATACATACAAAGATAAAAGATTTTCGCTTCCTTCGCGCTCCAGCGGGCTCCGGCCGGGGATGCTACACGGCGTTAATTCAGCGCGAACAGATAAGAGGTGAGTGCTTCTGTCTCAGGAGTATTTTGTTTGTAATTCAGCAGTTTGCCGCAGACTACCACCGTATCGCCCTCCTGGATATCAGGCCCGCCGGTATATTTTTGATTCTTAAAATAGAGAATTCTGTAACAGAATAATACATAAGCCGGCGTTTCGTCAGATGCAATATAGAATGAGGCATTGCCGAATGAACCGCTTGCCTTATAATTTCCAGAGTCAGCGACTTTGGTAATCTTGCCCCTGACATATACAACATCAGTGGTTTCGTATTCGGTATTGTTGGTCCAGGTGAGGTTGCTTACTGCCTTTACAGCTTCTTCGGTAGTATATGGCCTGGCAATAGAACCAGGTTTTACTTCACTGTCGTCTTTATTGCAAGACAGGGCACAAAACGCCAGAAGCGCAGCTATCGAGAGGTAAATCAATCTTTTCATATGCCGGGGACCATTGAGTTAACTCTGCAAGTTAGTCATTATTCCCGAATTCCGCAACCTTGACGGCTCCAGGGGTGCCGGAGGCTGACGCCGCTCGGGAAACCGTGGCCGCCCGTGGCCACGTGAACGGGAGGGGCCCACAAGCGGAGCGCAGTGGGAGGGATGAGCGAAGCGAAGTTTCCGAGCGTCGTCAGCCTCCGGAAACGGTCGTTGAGGCCGCGGGGCATCGTGCCGGCTGACTGCCAAACAAGAAAGCCACCAGAGGATCTCTGATGGCTAACCGCTTGATTTTCAAGCGTTTGGAGCGGAAAACGGGGCTCGGACCCGCGACGCAGCAAGCTGCGTCTTGCTACTACGTTACCCCCCGGTGGCTGATGCCACCTGCCCCCTCGGGGGGCTGTTGAGGTCGCGGGAATCAAACCTGCTACCTGTCAAACGAAAACGCCAACCACAAGGGCTGGCGTTTTGTTTGAGCGGAAAACGGGGCTCGGACCCGCGACCTCAACCTTGGCAAGGTTGCGCTCTACCAACTGAGCTATTTCCGCATTGGGACTGCAAATATAAGACGATTTTTGTGAACTGCAAAATTTTTTTCGTAATTTTGTGTGCTATGACTAATTCCCAAATTATCGACCTCATTAAAAAAGAAGTCGTGCCTGCAGTGGGCTGCACCGAGCCCGTAGCCGTCGCCCTTTGCACATCTTACGCCACAGAGGCCCTCGGCGTCCGCCCCGAAAGAATCAACGTCAAACTCAGCGCCAATATGCTCAAGAACGCCATGGGCGTCGGAATTCCCGGCACCGGCATGTCCGGTCTCCCCATTGCCGTAGCCCTGGGCGCCCTCATTGGCAAAAGTTCCTACAAGCTTGAAGTCCTTAAAGACTGCACCCCCGAGGCGGTACAGGAGGGAAAGCGCTTCATAGCCGAAGGTCGCATCAAAATCGACCTGGCACCCGATAACGGCGAGCTGCTCTACATCGATGTTGAATGCTCCTCCCAAGAGGCCAAGTCACGCGCCGTCATAGCCCGCGAGCATACCGGCCTGGTGTTCCTCGACGGCCCGGCCGCCCCCCACAAGACAGACCTGCTGTCAACAATCGGGGCCGGAGCGTCCCACAAAGAAGCCCAGGAAGAGCTCACCCTAAAGCGCGTATTCGAATTCGCCACCACCGCCCCGCTCCAAGATTTAGAATTCATCAACGAGGCGCGCCGCCTCAACGAAGCCGCTGCCGAAAAAGCCCTGGAGGGCAATTACGGGCATGAGCTCGGAAAGACCCTCGCGCGCCCCATGGGCAAGGGTATCTTCGGCGACACTATCTTCAGTCACATCCTGTGCGCCACCTCCAACGCCTGCGACGCCCGTATGGCCGGAGCGATGATACCTGTCATGAGCAATTCGGGCAGCGGCAACCA
>JAEEGG010010177.1_pt1 | contig 20845 bp, 12 predicted proteins | sample 9134161 | NCBI WGS metagenome assembly JAEEGG01 (sample SAMN16246543, study PRJNA631951) | gut metagenome | biome: gut microbiome; feature: rumen; material: CR-attached | host: Bos | place: Iran: Karaj | collected 2018-10 | reverse complement strand
TTTACGGTACTGATGCTGCCGTCGGCCATGCGCTTGCGCACGATGTTGATACCTGGCTGCATTTCGTTCAGCTGTGCTCCGGCAGCCGTATAGTAGCTCTTGCCAGTAATCATATTGGCTTCCTTCACGTCGGTAATGCCTGAAGCGTCGCCCAGTTTGATGGTGAAGTTGCGCGTCAGGGTGGCCTTGTTCTGATTGTTGGTCACAGTGATGGTGATGTTTATCTCGCTGCCGTAGTCCTCTTCGCTGAGCACTTCGGTAGTTACCAACTGACCGTTTACAACCTCAAACGGAGCAGGCATTTCGCGGTGGAACACCACGTTGTATTCGCCCATCACCTTGTATGTGTAGGTGGGATTGGTGGCTTCGCTCTCCACCGTCACGTCGCCCACCACGGTTCCAGCGGGCTGGCTGTAGCCCACCACCTTATTAGACAGATAGATGTTGCTGGGCTTCTCCGATGGCGGACGTACATTCACCACGGCACTCTGTCCGTTGGTGTAGTTGGTGTCCATCGTGTTGTCTTTCAGCGCGTCGAGCGAGAAATATCCGTTTCCGCTGCCGCCCCATCCCCAGTTCACTGAGAAATGTTCGCCGTCGTAGCCGTCAAGGTTGAAGCAATGGCCATAGCTCTTCACTGGGTCAGAACCGCAATAGATGACGGCACGACCGCTGGTCAGTTCGTCTATGATGAGCTGTTTCCAGTTGCCTTCGTATGAGTCGCGATAAAATACTTTTACTACATCGGGGTATTTGAAGTAACTCTTCAGCGCATTTGGGATGGCACTCTCGTGGGCACCTGAGCCGCCAGGGGCGTAATTCATGTTAACCGATACACCACAATGCCACAGCAGGCGGGCAACGTGTAATTTGCCTGCAGCACCCGTCATGATGCCATTCCAATCGTAAGGAATTGCATTGTCATAATCTACATAAAGAGAACCATAATTTTGCGAGACGTATGCATGATAGCCCACTGGACGGTCGGGGTACTGGTGTACGCTCATGGCCTGTGCCATGCCTACGGCCACACAGCCCACCGGAACTCCGGGTTCGGTCCACTCCGACACCATAGAGGCATATCCACCTGTCTGATTCCAGTTTACCTTGATGAGGGGTTTTACTACCGTAGCTGCTCGCCGTGGAGTACGGCGGGCGTTGCTCCCTGTAGGACGTGAGGCCTGTTCCCATCCGGCATGTCGGCTGCCTTTCATACGGGCGTTGTCGCGAATCTGACGGTTGTAGATGTCGAGCATGTACTTCATGTTCTCAGGCTGACCTTCGGTAACCCAGGTTCCTTCAGGGTTGTAGCCTAAGAGCGGGGCCGACGTGTCGTCGGCAGAAATCAGCGCCCAGCCGCCTTTCGTGAAGCTGACCACATAGTAGGATTTCTGGCCTTCGTAGCCCACGGCTTTCACTTCTTTCACCTCATCGGCAAAGCCTTCCACTTTCTCTGCCATGATCTGCTTGGCCACTGAAGCTGCTTTAGTAGGAGTTACCTCAGCTGCCTGGCCCTGCAGTGTTAGTGTCAGTGCCACCATTATCAGTGCTATCTTTCTTGTCATCATTCTCTTCTTACCTTAATTTATAAACGCTAAAAATCCCCTTTCTCCCCACGCTGGGCGGGGAAGAAGGGGGATTCGTTTTTTATATGGTTTATTTTCTTACAGACTTCTTCAAGTTACGGCCAGCCTTGTGAATCTTCATCTTTTTAGCCTTGGCCTTAGCTTTGGCTTTACTTGCTGCATCCTTTATAGGAGAAAGCAGAGAAACAGCAGCAACATCAACCCATCCCTTATCTTCAGGATCAGCGACGTTGATAACATAAATACCCCACAGTCCATCACCCGTCATCGTTCCATTTGGATTGATGGTGAATGTAGCTGCATCAGTACCGTCTGCTGTGTAGAAGAATACCGCATAGGTTCCTTCTTCGTCAGTCATCGTACCTAATTGCTGATTATCAGGTATAATAAGTTTTCCGGCGCTGAGGTCATAGGTTCCTTCAATCACAGAGTCATCGAGGAAGAGTCCCTTAATTAGCAGACCTTTTTCCTTATCACCATTTTTCTCGATGGTTATATTACCCATGCTTGAAGCTGAGCCATCCTCCGACCAGTAAGAAATGTAAGCAACACCGAACTTACCAAGAATCATGTCGAGTTTGGGAGCAAAGAACAACCAGCTAACCTCGTCGGCAATAAACTCTTCATTAGGATTACCGTATACGTCGAATATGGCTTCTTCTGCCAGTGCAACCTTGATGATGTCACCAGCATCAGGCTTGACAGGAAGAGTGAATGTCAGCGTCTTTCCGCTCACGCTCCATTGTTCGGGTTTCAGGTTGTGGAAAGTGGTCTTCTTTTCGTTGATGTAGATTACCTTCACATCGCCGTCTTCTACAGCGTCATCGTTGCGATAGATGTCGAAATCCATCTTAATCTTACCTTCGAATTCCTCAAAGTTGGAGACCAGTGATTCATTTTCAGGGCTGACGATATTAGTGTCGTTGATTTCGAACGGAGTCTTCGTGTTGCGCACATAGAGGCCAATCCACTTACCTGTGTTCAGGTTCAGGTAGCTCCTAAATGCAGCGCACTTATTGCCGAATCCGTCAACAAATGCTCCTTCTTCCCACGACAGGGTAAGGAATGCACCGTCGGGAGTGTCGGGAGCTACAACGGTTACCACATCACCATCGACGGAGATTTCTACTTCCTCATCGGTAAGTTCTACGGGGTTGGTAATATCCCATTCCTTATAGCAGGTAACGATGATTTTACCATCACCCTGAGCAATGGCCTCGCTGAACTGAACAGTGAACGTCTTTGCATCGGCATCAACATCTGCATCTACCGGATAAGGTGCACCGGCATCAGAAGTCTTGATGCTCTTGTTGGCCACGGGACCCACAACACCCTTATCGTTGCAAGCTACGGCATATACCTGATAAGTGGTATTAGGAGAAGCTGTGGTGATAGGGAGGGTGAGTGTTTGTTTCTCCGAAACATTTATTACGTTGTTTCCATATCCGCCCTTTATCAGTGTCGAAGCGTCGAGTGTTTCAGCCTCGTCGTTAGCGTCAATAATATAGGCGTAGTAGGTTGCTCCCGCAGCCGGAGTCAGCGTTACGTTGAACGCTGAGTCCGTGGGGGCTACTGCTTGAAGATCGATTGAGATGGAAGGTCCATCGCCATAGTTCTCGGTTACGGGGTCGTCCCAGGTTGTACAACTGGTCAGAACGAGAACTGTCATCATTAAGCAATATAATATCTTCTTCATGTCTGTAATTGATTAATCGTTATTACTTTTTAGTAAATGTAGCTGGGCCGAGCACGATGTTATACCATCCACTGCTCAAGTCGTCCGACATACATACGCCGTAGGCGTTTTCAATAATCAGTTTCTTGCCGTCTTCCTCAATCTTGATGATAATGTTGCCCGTCTGCATAGGTTCACTATCAGCTTCAGGATCTTCGAATCCGTACAGAGAAACAATGTCATATCCAGTTTCCTGTCCGCATGGTACTCGTATTTCCGTCTTTTCGTCGTTGACGAATCCGTAGAAATTGTTGTACTTTGGTGCTACATAGCCGTATTGAGCGAAGTAAGGATCAAGGTTACCAATCCAAACCTTGCTGATATCATCGGCATCGCGCTCAATTGTGATTTCGTGAGCATCCCATTGTCCACGGCTGCTGAATGCAGAAACCAGCGGACCAGAAGAAACGTATGTGCCAAGGATGAAGAGCAGTGGGTGCTCGTTGTCCTGAATGGTCACGGTGCAAGTCTTGCTTGCGCCCAACTGTACGCCGTTAGCATCGGTCAAGTTGATGTTGAACTTCACGTTGCCGTCGAAGGTCTCGTTGTCGATGATGTTCAGCTTGATTTTCTGTGTAGGGGCAGCCTTCGTGAAGGTCAGACTCTTGCTGCCTTCTATGGTGAAATGCTTTCCCTCCTCGGCTCCTGCTGTTTCGGCAGGAACCACCTCGAAGTTTACGGTCGTCTCTATGCCACCGATAGAGGTCAAAAGCACTTCCACCTCTGTGCTGCCTTCTTCCTCGCCTACATTTACTGCAGAGCTGGTGAAGGCAACGAAAGCATTGGAGTCGTCGTACTCAGGCAATTCGTTGATATTGCAGGAAGCCAGCAACAGTCCGGCTGCCATGCCTAATGCTATTTTGAATATTTTCATAATCGTAATCTCGTTTTAATTAAAAACCTTCGTTCTGAACCATGTTCGGGTTAGCATCCATCTCGCGTTTCGGGATAGGCATAGCCCAGCGCTTGTCGGGGAACGGAATGTTGCGGTTAGCCTCGGTGGCATCGTAGTCGGAACGGGTAACGCCTGTACCGGTACGAGCGAGGTCGTAGATGTAGTGGCCTTCGAAGGCAAGTTCCTTGCGGCGCTCCTGAAGGATGGTCACCTTAGAGGGTGAGGGAGCCGTTGCACCACGGGCCTCGGCGATAGCCTTCAGGTCGCTTTCAGCAGTAACACCACTGATGGTGGCACCGTTGATGATGGCTTCAGCGCGATTCAGGTACATCTCAGAGAGACGGATGATGGGCACGTTGGTCTCGTAGGGAACGGCACCGGCCTTGCCCGAATACTTCGAGGTGAAGTTATCGTTCTCGTTCTTGTAGAAGAGGTCGGCACGGATGTCGCCATCTTCGTAGAGGTCAACCAGGTCGGATGTGGCGCAAACGTCGCCAGAACCTTCGGCAGAGGTGATGTAGGGCAGATGCTGCCATCCGCTGTTGTCCCAGTATTCGTTCTTCTTTGAACCGTATACTTCCAGGATGATTTCACCGAAGCTGTTGCCTACGGCAGCCTTGTACATAGCAGCATAGTCCTCGCCTTTGGCCAATGAGTATTTCTTGTTGTTAATTACCTTGGTTGCATAGTCGGCTGCTTTCTGCCACTGTCCCATATAGAGATATACGCGTGAGAGCAGGGCCTGAATGGCTGCCTTGCTGGCTACGGCCTTCTGGTCGGTAGCATCGGGGCGGCTGAAATCTTCGCTCATCAGGCTTTCAGCCTCGGTGAGGTCGGCCACCACCTGGTCGTAAACCTCGGCCACGGTGTTGCGGGCGGGGCTGCCGTTTTCGGTAACGAGCACCACGGGAACACCCAGGCTGTTAGGCTGTGAGGTGTATGGCTGAGCATAGGTGATGACGAGTTCGAAGTGGCAGAGTGCACGGATGAAGAGTGCCTCGGCCTTCAGGTTGTCCACGTCCTTCTGGCTCACGTCGCCAGTAGCCTTGCCTTCCAGGTTGTTAATCACGTTGCAGGCGCGTGCGATGGTATAATAGGCATACGTCCAAAGCGGAGAGGTTAAACTTGCAGTGTAGTTCCATGCTGCATCCTGGCGATAGCGTCCAGAACCGGGTATTGAAAGCGGGTTCTTGGCGTTGCCGCTACGCATTTCGCCTTGCAGGATGAACTCGCCGTCGTACCAAGAGTCGCTCTGGAACATACCGTAGAGTGCAGCGCCGGCATTGTTAAGGCTTTCGAATTTCGAGAATGTCAGTTCGTTGCTCTGTTTCAGTTCGGGCTCTTCGTTCAGGTAGTCTTTGCAAGAGCTGAAGACACCGATGGCTGCCAGAAGCGTTATTCCCAATAATATCTTTTTCATAATCTTATCCTTGTTTTTGATGTTTCTGATTTAGAAAGACAAATCCAGACCGAGTACGAAGCTCTTGGTTACAGGGTAGATACCGTAGCCCATACCGTCGACGCCACGTTCGGGATCCCAGAAGTTAACGTCGTGGAAGGTGAAGACGTTGAGTCCGCTGGCATATACGCGTGCAGCGCTGAAGCCAATCTTCTTGAGCAGGCTTGAGGGCACGTTGTAAGACAGTGTAACGTCCTTGATACGGAAGTAGTCGCCCTTCTCGATGAAACGGTTCGACGAGAAGCTGTTAGAGTTGGTAGCATTACCGGCGATGGGTTTCGGATGAACGCCCGTGTCGCCCGGTTTCTTCCAGTAGTTCAGCATACCTTTCTGCTGGTTCATCGACATCTGTGCACCGTCGCTGGTCAGGTAGCGGTTCTCGATGATGAGCACCTTGTTGCCGCCCTTGAATTCGCCGACAACGCTCAGCGAGAGGTCTTTCCATGTCAGAGTGGTGTGAACACCACCGGTGTAGGTGGGTTCGGGGCTGCCGCTCTTCACTTCGGCGGCTGCATTGTAGTCGTTGGTCAGTTCGCCGTCGGCGGTGCGCCATACGGCCTCACCGTTCACGGGGTTCACGCCAACATAGTCTTTCAGCCAGAAGGTGAACATTCTCTCACCCACGATGTGCTTCAGACGGCTGTCCTCAGAGTAGTTCATCATCTCGTCGCCAGCCAGTTCCAGAATCTCCGACTTGTTGTGAGAGATGTTGAATCCGGCATTCCATTTCCAGTCGCCCTGGTCGATGATGTCGGCGTCGAACTGGAACTCGATACCGCTGTTGCGCATCGAACCGATATTGGTCATGGCCGAGTTGAAACCGGTGGTAGATGACTGCGACTTGCTGAGCAGCATGTCGGTGGTCTTACGGCTGTAGACATCGATGCTACCCGAGAAACGCTTCAGGAAACGGAAGTCGAGACCAACGTTCCAAGTGTAGTTGCGCTCCCACGACAGGTCGTCGTTGGCAGGAGTAGAGGGACGCAGACCGGTCACGCCGTTGTAGGCTGACGAGGTGTACGTACCGAACTGCAGGTAGTGGCCGATGTTGTTGTTACCGTTCACACCGTAGCTGGCGCGCAGCTTCAAGGTGTTCAGCCAGGTGAGGTTCTGCATGAAGGCCTCGTTGTGGACGTTCCAAGAACCACCCACCGACCAGAAGGTACCCCACTGGTTGTTCTTACCGAAGAGTGAGCTGCCGTCGGCACGGATACTGGCCTGCAGGAAGTAGCGTGAAGCATAGTTGTAGTCGAGAATGCCGAACCACGACATCATGGTGTCGGTAAAGGTGTCGTACTCAATCTGGAAGCTGTCGGGGCTACCTGAGTTGACGTAGGGGATATCAGGATTCAGGGCTTCTGCCATCTGATACTGCAACCAATAGTACTTGTGGTAGGCTTCCTGACCGGCCAGCACGCGGAGGCTGTGCTCACCATACTGGTCCTGGAAGGTTGCCGTGTTCGAGGTGGTCAGCACGCGGTACTGATACTCTTCGGTCTGCAGCACAGGATAACCGCTCTCGTAGTCGTGGGCTTCGAGCGACCAGTAGCGACGGTCCTCGTTGAAGCTCATTTCGGCTGCGTTGGTGGTCTTCAGCGTCAGCTGCTTGATAGGTTTCCACTCCAGGTAGATGCTACCGTTGAACTTGTACTTCTTCGACCACTGGTCGTCGTACTGGGCTGTAGCACGCGGGTTGGTGTTGGAGTTTTCGGAAATCCTTACGAAGTGGGTTCCGTCTTCGTTGTAGGCGGGCGACCAAGGCAGGATGGTCATGCCGGCGAAGGCAGGGTTAGAATAGTAGAGGCTCTGCATGGGCACGTCCTCACCATAGAGGTAGCCCACGTTCATACGTACGCCAGTGTTCAGATACTTGTTGATCTGGTGGTCGGCGTTGATACGGGCCTGGATACGCTTGAAGTCAACTCCGTAGAACACACCCTCGTTGTCGTGGTATGACAGAGAGTTGTAGTATTTCGTGCGGGCAGAACCACCGCTCATGGTGATTTCATAATCCTGCAGGTGACCGGTGCGGGTCATGTGCTCCATCCAGTTGGTCTGCGGGCGCGTGAGCAGCTCGTAGGGACGGTAGTAGTTGGCACCGGCTGTGGGATCGTCGGGATTCTTACCGGCGTTTCTTACAGCGTCGCGCTGGTATTCCAGCAGCTGCTGGCCGGTCATAACACCGAAGTCGTTATCGTTTGACAGGATGGAAGCACCATACTTGGCACGTACGGTGAACCTGCTCTTGCCTTCCTTACCGCTCTTGGTGGTGATCAGAATCACACCGTTGGCGGCACGGCTACCATACACTGAAGCTGCAGCAGCATCCTTCAGCACGGTGATGTTGTCGATGTCGTCGGGGTTGATAGAGGCAATCGGGTTACTGGTATTGGTCATCTGTGAGTCGTCGCCGCTCATGATGGGGATACCATCGACCACATACAGCGGACCGTTGCCGGCATTGATTGAACTGATACCACGGATGCGAATCTGCGAACTTGAACCCGGCTGACCAGAACTTTGGTTCACCTGCACACCAGCCATCTTACCGCTCAGCATCTTGTCGAGCGAAGTGGCAGGGATGTCGGCAATGTCTTTTGCCTTCACTGTGGTGATAGAACCCGTCTTGGCCTCGCGGCGCTGCGTACCATAACCCACCACGATCACCTCGTCGAGGGCTTCGGCATCGCTAGTGAGTTCGATGCGCATTTTTGTACCTCTAGCGGTCACTTCTACGGGCTCCATGCCCACGTAGGTCACTCGAATGGTGCTCTTGCCTTCGGGAATCGTCAGCTCGAACTTACCATTCACGTCGGTAACGGTTCCCTGGTTGGTGCCTGGCACTTGCACTGTGGCACCTATCACGGGTTGGCCGTCTTCATGAGATACTACGGTACCGCTAACTTTCGTTTGAGCCATGGCCATCCCTATAAACAGGAATAGCGAGGCTAAAATCAGAGTTACTCTTTTTTCCATAAATACTCTCTCTCGTTAAATGATATTAAATAGTTAATAGGTATTTTCTTCGATATGTAGATTGCAAAAGTAGGTTATTTTTTTAAAATCCCCAAATTTTTTTGCAAAAAACTCGTATTTTACCCTGTTTTTCTATCAAAAGTCTAAATAATCTGCCCTTTTGTTAACGTTTTGGGGTAAAAATCTATTAAAATAGCGCAACAGATTTTTGGCATTTTTATTAGGGAAAATTTCATTTCATTCCCTACACCTTATTATATATATAGCGTGGAGCTCGGCCAGGGAGGGGTGTTGGGTACAAGTTCGTTTAATTCGTTGTAATATTCTCCGTCGCTTGGAAATGTCGTGCGGGCGGACAGTTGGAGAGGCGCGGACGGAAGAAGGTGGGGGTAGGCTCGGGCGACTCGCCGGCACGCGTGGTGGCTTCTTCCTTCTTCAGGCCGGGCATCAGCGGACAATAGTTCAGCACGTGGCGCGTTCTGGCGCGCTGCTCTTTGCTGATGTTGCTGCAGAGCGTGTAGATGTAGTCCATGATGTTGTCGGCATAGTAGTCTTCGCCTGTCTGACATTCTGTGCGCGGCGGGAGGTCGTAGAAACTGGTGAGGAAGAGTTTTTCCTGGTCGGAGAGGCCTTTCAGGAAATCTTCGATGGTCTTCATGTAGGCCTTGTAGTTGCACGACTTGGTGTCGCTGCAATAGTCGGTTCCTTCGCAGTCTTCCTCGGAAAACGTGTGGAAAAGCCCGATGTAATGGCCCAATTCGTGGGCCAGGGTGGACCATGCGCAGTTGGGATTGACGTAGCCCCACTTCTGACTTTGGTCGATGAAAATGTTGTTGATGCAGATGCCCCAGGGGTTGGTGAAGCGCCTCACACCGTTGAAGAAGGTGCTGGTGGTGTCGTTGAGTCCCTCCAGCTGATGCTCTTTCGTCATGACGGGCATCACGGAGATGCCTCTCACGATGGCGTCTTTGCTTTCCTTGAACTTGAAGAGGTAGATGTTGATGAATTTGCGCAGGTTCTGGGTATATTCCGCATATTTTGAATTCTTCTGCAGGAAGTCGTTGCTGTCGTAGTCGTCGAAGTCCACCGGATGCCTTATCACGCCGGGTTCCTCCAGTTTTCTGCCGTTTTCATCGTTGGTGGCCATCTTGAAGGTGATGTTCATTCCGTTGCGCTTGTAGAGGGCGTTCACGCTGTCGATAATCAGGCTCAGGCGCGTCTGCTTCGGGTTTTGCAGCGCATCGCTGGCATCTTTATAGAGCACGTGGAAGACGACGGGCAGTTCGTATTCGTAGTCGTCGCTGATGGTGGCGGCTTTCTCGTTGTCGGTGTTCTTCTTGGTGGTGTCCTCGTCGTTGTTGCCGCAGGCGGTTAGGGTGAGGAGGAGAAGGAAAGCCCACCCCCACCGCTGAAGGGAAGCCCACCCCCGCTCCTCCCAAAGGGAGGGGAGACTTACATTGCGGAAAATCGGATTCTTTTTGTTCATGTATTTGGTTTTTCGGAGTTTTGGAGGGGAGTCCTTAAGCCCATGTTTCTCATTTTCTCTTTGAGAATAACGAAATGTGGCGACAACTGCCTGCGCAGCCGTCGCCACAGTTTATATTTAAACCCTTAGTTACACTTAGAGTTTCTTCTGCAGCTTATTGGCTTTTTCGGCCTTCTTCAGGGCTTTCTCGTGAGCTTTGGCTGCCTTGGTGCGTGCCTTGGCAACCTTCACGGCGTCGGCACCCTCGGCTTCCAGCTCGTTCAGCTTCTTCTGAGCCTTCTCGTAGTCCTTCTGGGCGTCTTCGGCATCTTCCTTGGCCTTGTTGGCTTTTTCTATGGCCTTCTGCTTCTTTTCAGCCTTCTTTCTTTCCTTTTCGGCCTTCTTTTCTTTTTTCTTGGCTTCTTTCTGCTGCTTCTCCAACTGCTTGGCAGCCTTCTGCTGCTGTTTCAGCTCTTTGGCCTGCTGTTCGGCAGTGAGTACCTGTTGTGCGTTAGCTTCTACCACCCCGAAGAGGCAGAGCATAGTGGTCATGATGACTAATTTCTGGATGAATTTCTTCATAATCTTTCTATTTTAAGGTGTTACAGCAACCGACTATTCAGTTGCGGATGCAAATTTAAATAAAATAATTGATTTGTGAAGAACATTTTGGGCAAAAAAATGCAAAAAGCGGTAATTTGGGCGTTAGGCCGCCCGGTTGTTCAGTTGTTCAGGGTTTTGGGCGGCGGATGGCGGCTCGTTCAAAAAAGTTTCAAAAAGGTTTCAAAATTATTCATTTTTTCCGCTTTGCCGACAAAAATCGCATAGAAACATTCGGAAACGCTAAAGAAACGATTGTTAATCTTACAACACATTATTTTATATACTTTTGCAGCGTGCTTAGAAACAAATCTGTATCTGAGACTGCTAACAAGCCTAGCTTTACATTATTAATATAATAACTTAAAACCTTTGCGTATGGAATAGTAATCAGCCATTACTCTACATTTGCCTCTGTGTCGCAGAGGTACATGCGTCTCGTTAATAACTTTATTACAACTATAATTTATTATTTTATGGAATCAAACCTATTTAGAAAAACAGTCTTGCTGTTAGGATTATGTTCATCCATCGCCATGGTGAATCCTTCACAGGCTCTGGCAACCCCGGAAGGAAACTCCACAGAGGGCGTTCAGCAAGCAAAGACAATCAACGGTAACGTGAAAGACTCTCAGGGACCGCTTATCGGTGCAACAATCATGGAGAAAGGAACCTCTAATGGTACGGTGACCGATATCGACGGTAACTACTCTTTGAGCGTTAAGCCAGGTGCTACAATTGTTGTTTCCTACGTCGGCTACATCGACCAGGAAATAAAGGTGGGCAGTGCTTCGAGCTACAACATCGACATGAAAGAAGAAGGCCACAGCCTGAACGAGGTGGTGGTCATCGGTTATGGTACGCAGCGCCGTGAGGCCGTCACGGGTTCTGTGGCCAACATCGGCGGTGAGAAACTGAACCAGATTGCAGCCACCAACGCAGCCCAGGCCCTGCAGGGTCGTGTGGCCGGTGTGCTGATGACGCAGACCAGTTCAAAGCCAGGTGCCGAGATGCAGATCCGTATCCGTGGTCAGCGCTCGCTGAGTGCAAGCAACGACCCGCTGATCGTGCTCGACGGTATCCCCTTCATGGGACAGCTTTCGGATATCAACCCCGCCGACATCAAGTCGATGGATATTCTGAAGGATGCCTCTGCAACGGCCATCTACGGTTCTCGTGGTGCCAACGGTGTGATTATCATCACCACCGTGAAGGGTTATCAGGGCGCACCCGCCAAGGTGTCATATAATGGCTACGTGAGCTTCAAGAAGGTATTCAAGAAGTACCCGATGATGGACGGTCCTACGTACAGCAAGTTCCGTAAGTATGCCGGTCTGTATCAGAACTCTCTTGACGAGAGCGACGACACCAGCACCGACTGGCAGGACCTGTACTATCAGACAGGTGTAAGCCACAACCACGACGTCAGCATTTCTGGTGGTACCAATGGCGGCAGCTACAGCTTCGGCGCAGGTTACTATCACGACGAGGCAGTTGTTCCCACCGAGGGTTACGACCGCGTTTCTGTTCGCGGTAACTTCGACCAGATGGTGGGCAAGTGGTTCCGCTTCGGTTTGAGCACCAACAACAGCTATCGCATCACACAGGGTGTCAACAGCATGTATGGCGTGCTGAGCATGAGCCCGCTGGTAAGCCCATACGATAAGGATGGCAACATCCGCCGCTATGTTTCCCTGCCCGCCGACGACCAGGTGGTGGTTACCAAGGAGACCGTGGAGCGTGACAAGGACGTATGGCTGAGCGAGAACAAGGGTATCGGTTCTTACAACACCCTGTTCGGCGAGGTGAAGTGCCCATGGGTTGAAGGTCTGAGCTATCGCATCAATGTCGGTCTGAACTTCCGTTCTTCAAAGGGTGGCGGTTTCACCGGAACAGGTATCAACAACAAGGATGCCAACGCTACCAACAGCGGATGGATTTCTGAGAACCAGACCCGTAACTGGGCTGTCGAGAACCTGATTACCTTCGACCGCACCTTCGCTGAGAAGCATAACATCAATGTGGTGGGCATGTACTCTGCCGAGGAAACCACCTACGAGTCGACCGGTGCCAATGCACAGGCAATTCCTGCCGACTACTTCCAGTACTATGCACTGGATAAGGCTACAGGTCAGGTTAACCTCACCGGCTACAACTACTGGCAGAGCGGACTTATCTCTTGGATGGGTCGTGTGATGTACTCTTACGACAACAAGTACATGTTCTCTGCTGCTCTTCGTTCTGATGCTTCTTCTCGTCTGGCCGAGGGCCACAAGTGGCACACCTATCCCGCAGTAAGTGCAGGTTGGAACATTGCCCGCGAGGAATTCATGGAGAGCACCAAGTCATGGCTCGACAACTTGAAGTTCCGTGTGGGTTACGGTGAGACCTCTAACCAGAGTATCAATCCTTACTCTACGCTTGGTGGTCTGGCTATCCGCAACTACAACTTCGGTAATGGCACCAACTACAATGCCGGTTACTATGTGAACGCACTGCCCAACCCAGAACTCGGATGGGAGTACAGCAAGACCTGGAACTTCGGTCTCGACTTCTCACTCTTCAAGGGCCGCCTCTCTGGATCGTTCGAATATTATACCCAGAAGACCAAGGACATCCTGCTCGACGTGTCACTGCCTTCTACCTCAGGTGTGAGCAGCTTTACCGGTAACATCGGTGAAACGCAGAACAAGGGTTGGGAGTTGACTTTGAACGGCATCATCCTCGACAATAAGAACGGCTGGAACTGGGAGGCTGGTATCAACCTCTATGCTAACCGCAACGAACTGACCAAGCTGACGGGTGCCATCACAGAAGACGGCAAGCCTGAAAGAGACGAAGCCAACCGCTGGTTCGTTGGTCATCCTATCGATGTTATCTACGACTATGAGTACGACGGACTGTGGCAGGCCGATGAAGAGGCTGCCATGAAGATACTGGAGCCCGGTGGAAATGTCGGTATGATTAAGGTGAAGTATAATGATGATGCCATTGGTCCCGACGGAGTTCCCGTGCGCGCCATTGGTGCTGAGGACCGTCGCATCCAGAGCATGGAGCCCGACCTGATTGGTGGTTTCAATACTACCGTTGGCTATAAGGGATTCGACCTGACTGTTATCGGTGCCTTCCAGATTGGTGGTAAGCTCATCAGCGCCATCCACTCTTCAAACGGTTATCTGAACATGTTGTCAGGCCGTCGCGGACAGCTCGACGTTGACTACTGGACAGAAGAGAATACCGGTGCCAAGTATCCGAAGCCCGGTGGTATCATGAGCAGTGACAACCCCAAGTACGGTTCTACCCTCGGTTACTTCAATGCCGGTTACCTGAAGTTCCGTGCCATCACGCTCGGTTACAACTTCGACAACCTGCAGTTCATCAAGGATCTCGGCATCAGCCGTCTGCGCCTCTATGCTACCGTCCAGAACCCGTTCGTACTCTTCTCGCCGTTCAACAACGAGAGCGGACTTGATCCTGAGACCAACTCTTGGGCAAACGAGAACACTGCAGTGGCTTATGGTGAGTACTCTGGCAAGCACAGAATGCCAATCGTGGGTTACAACACACCTGCCACACGCAACTTCCTGTTCGGTATTAACGTCACGTTCTAATTGATAAACGACTTATAACAAAAATAAGAATATGAAAACGAAAAGTATCAAATATATCCTTGCTGCGGGTTTGTTGTGCTGTGGTCTTGCTACAACCATGACCTCTTGCTCCGACGTGCTCGACGAGCAGCCGCGCAGCCAGTTCGACCCGACATTCTTCAACACGAAGGCTGGTATTGAGGGCGGTCTGACATCGCTCTATGCCCATCTGCGCTATTTCTATGGAAATGGTTACTTCCTGAACAGTGTTGAGACGGGTACCGACGAGTACACTTATGCTCAGTCAGCCGACGGTAACTTCAAGGATGCCGACCTCTCTGGCGTAGGTCAGATGGTGGCTACCAACTCTATCGCCGGTTCTATCTGGGGCACATTGTTCCCCAACATCAACACAGCCAGTGGTATTATAGAAAATGGTGCCGAGGCTGGTATCGATGCCTCCCTGCTGGCAGAGGCCTATTTCTTCCGCGGCTTCGACTATTTCCTGCTCGTGCAGACCTATGGTGGTGTGCCCCTAGATTTGGGTGCCGGCGAACTGAAGTTCAACACTTCTACGGTTCGTACGTCCGTTCGTAACACAGTGCCTGAGGTATATGCAGCCATTTTCGCTGATCTTGAGAAGGCCGTTGCCGACCTGCCCGAGAACCCGCGTCTCACCGGTACGGTTACCAAGAACGTAGCCCGTCTGTATCTCTCAAAGGCATATCTCACCTATGCCTGGTGGTTGCAGAACCCCAACAACATCCCCACTTATCCTGAGTGCAGCCGTGATGCCGGTCAGGCCAACAGCTATTTCCAGAAGGCTTACGACACAGCTATGCAGGCCATCAACAATCCTGGCCCGTACAAGCTGCAGCCCACTTTCTACGACGTGAACGTGGCTACCAACGACCGTAACTCTGAGATTATGCTCTATGCCGACCACGACGAAGACGAAAAGTATGGTAACGGCGGCAGCGGCTATGGCTGGGGTAGCGGTGGTTCTCCCGAGAACTTCGCTTACTGGATGGAAACCTGGAACTACACCGAGATGATTGCAAAGAATGACAAGGGTGAGAATATCAATCCTATTCAGCGTGAGGCTGTTCAGGCTCTTGGTCGTCCTTGGACTCGTATGGCTCCTATCGCCGACAACTTCATGGAAGGCGGTGTCTGGGAAGATGCTGTGAAGGCTATCGACTCTCGCTACGACGCTACTTTCACCCTGCGCTACCATACCAACTGGCAGAAGGCTGGCAACACTTCTCCTTACGTGATTGGTGCCAATGGCATGCACGTAGGCCCCAACGAGGTTTACTTCAGCTGGGTTCCCGAGAGCGAGGACAGCAAGATCAATTACACCGGTGCTGACGGTAAGCTTGGTTTCGGTGAGATGCCAGGACGTGCTGACTTCGTAGTGGCCGTCAACCATATCAGCCGCAAGAAGTATCCTATCAACTGGAAACTCGGTATCTATCGTACTGACAACGCAGGTGGCCTGGGCTCTAAGGTGAACGGCGGTAGCCCACGTCCTTGGAATATTGCCAAGTTCTCTGAGTTCTATCTCATCGGTGCTGAGGCTGCTGTTAAGCTGAACAAGAATGCTGAAGCCCGCGAACTGGTGAATGTGCTCCGCGCCCGTGCCGGTAAGCAGACATTCTCTCAGAACGACAACGTGAAGGTCAGTGTTGACCACAGCGCCGAGATGCTGCGTGCTACTCCGCAGACCATCACTATCGACTACATCCTCGACGAGCGTTCGCGTGAGTTCTGGGGTGAGGGCTATCGCTGGTACGACCTTGTACGTACCCAGAAGTGGGCAGAGCGTGCAAGCACCTACCGCATTGCCGGCAGTGGCTACACCGACAAGGATCTGCAGACCTTCAACCGTGACATCCCCGCTGGATATTATCTCCGTCCTATCCCACAGGGCCAGCTCGACGGTATGCAGATGGAATCGGAAGCCAAGAAGAACTATCAGAACCCTGCTTATAGGTAAGTTTTTTATAACGGTTATTTGTATGAGGACGCGCTTTGGCGCGTCCTTTTTTTGTCTGTTATGGTCCGTGAGCGCAAAATTTCCTGTGACCAAGTCGCTCGGTTTGAAAAATAAGTTGTATATTTGTCCCCTGATATTCACACATCCTATATGTTTGACCTAAACAATCAACCAGATAATATGAGAAGATACCTGTTAACAATGACCGTGGTGCTCGCTGCCATTGCTGCGACTGCCCAGAGTTACACCAAGCCGGCCATACCCCGCGATGCCGCGCTTGAGGCAAAGATTGAGAAGACATTAAAGCGCATGACGCTCGACGAGAAAATCGGCCAGATGCTGGAACTGAACCTCGACGTGATGGGCAAGATGACGATGGAGAACGTCAAGGTTGACCGCGACAAGGTGCGCCAGGTGCTCCAGCAGTTTGGTGCCCCGCCAAAGGAAATCGATGACCTGCTCAAGAAAAACGACCAGCAGATTATTGACAAGCTGGGCAACTATCCCATCGACATCTATCAGGGCGACACCAAGCGCGTGTGGAAACTGAACGAGCAGATGCTCGACACGCTCATCTCGAAATGGAAAGTGGGTTCCATCCTCAATGCGCCAGGCACCCGCGCCCCCACCGTCGAACAGTGGCAGAAGTGGATTCGGCTGATACAGCAGAAGTCGATGAAGCATATCGGCATCCCCGACATCTACGGACTTGACCACAACCACGGCGTCACCTACACGCAGGGAGGCACGCTGTTCCCGCAACCCATCAACTTAGCCGCTACGTTCAATACAGAACTGGCCCGCACCGGTGCTGAGATTACCGCCTACGAGAGCCGTGCCGGAAACTGCCCTTGGGTATATAATCCCGTGGTCGACCTCGGCCGTGATCCGCGCTGGGCTCGCATTTGGGAGAGTTTCGGCGAGGACGCCATAGTTAATGCGCGCATGGTGGAAGCCGAAATCAAAGGCTATCAGGGCGACGACCCCAACCACCTGGGTCCCTACCACGTGGCTACCAGCACCAAGCACTATTTCGCCTATGGTGCACCATGGACCGGCAAAGACCGCACGCCGGCCTACATTTCGCCGCAGATGCTGCGCGAGAAATACTTCGAGCCCTTCAAGGCAGCTGCCCTGGCCGGTACGCTGACCATGATGGTCAACTCGGCTTCCATCAACGGTGTGCCCGTGCATGCCAGCTACGAATATCTCACCAAGTGGCTGAAGGAAGACTTGCAATGGGACGGCATGCTGGTGACCGACTGGGCCGACATCAACAACCTCTTCTCGCGCGAACATGTGGCAAAAGACAAGAAAGACGCCATCCGCATTGCCATCAATGCCGGTATCGACATGTCGATGGATCCCTATAGCGTGGAGTTCTGCATCCTGCTGAAGGAACTTGTTGAAGAGGGCAAGGTGAGCATGGAGCGCATCGACGATGCCGTGCGCCGCATCCTGCGCGTGAAATACCGCCTGAACCTGTTTGACCAGCCCAACACCGGCGGAAAGGGTTACGAGAAGTTCGGCTGCGATGAGTTTGCCCAAAAGTCGCTGCAGGCAGCAGAAGAGTCGGAGGTTCTGCTGAAGAACGAGGGTGGCATCCTGCCGCTGGCCAAAGGTAAGAAGATTTTGCTCACTGGTCCCAATGCCAACCAGATGCGCTGCCTGCATGGCGGATGGAGCTACACATGGCAAGGCAACAATGCCGAAGACCTGGCCGAGAAGTACAACACCATCTACGAGGCTCTCTGCAACAAATACGGACGTGAGAACATCATCCTCGAACAGGGTGTCACCTACAAGGAAGACGGAGCCTATCACCAGGAGAATGAACCGCAGATAGAAAAGGCCGTCAATGCTGCCGCCCAGGCCGACATCATCATCGCCTGCATCGGCGAGAACTCCTACACCGAGACGCCCGGCAACCTGACCGACCTGTGGCTCTCTGAAAACCAGCGCAACCTGGTGAAGCAGCTTGCAAAGACAGGCAAGCCTTTAATCCTTGTGCTCAACGAGGGTCGTCCTCGACTCATCACCGACATCGAGCCGCTGGCCAAGGCCGTGGTCGATATTCTGGTTCCCGGAAACTATGGTGCCGACGCTTTGGCAAACCTGCTGGCAGGCGATGCCAACTTCTCTGCAAAGATGCCCTACACCTATCCGCGCGAAATCAATTCATTGAACACATACGACTACAAGGTGAGCGAAGAGGTGGGCACCATGGCCGGCGCCTACAACTACGACGCCAAGGTCAGCCTGCTGTGGCCCTTTGGCTACGGACTAAGCTATACCACGTTCGAATACAGCAACCTGAAGGTGGATAAGACCGCGTTCACAGCCGATGATGAAATTACCGTCACTGTGGATGTTAAGAATACCGGCAGCCGTGTAGGCAAAGAGGCCGTGCTGCTCTACACCAGCGACCTCGTTGCATCGATTGTTCCTGACAACAAGCGCCTGCGCGATTTCACCAAGGTGGAGTTGCAGCCAGGCCAGACCAAGACCGTCACCTTCCGTCTGCCTGCCAAGAGCATGGCTTTCGTGGGAGCCGATGGTCGGTGGACACTGGAAGAGGGCGAGTTCGCCCTGCGCGTGGGTTCCCTGTCGCAAAGCGTCAACTGCACGCAGACGAAAATTTGGGACACGCCCAATATCTGATGCTATGCAACTGACAGAAGGTCAGGTTTCATAATTGGCTCAGAATTGCACCCCCGGCAGTCACTTTTTTGACTTTGCCGGGGGTGTATTCGTTAAAAATGAATTAACTTTGCCCTCCAGATTCTGTATTATCTCAAAAAATGTAGAATTTCAACTTAACTTTTCGGGTTGACATTCGCTTATATCTCAGATGACGCAAGAAGAGTTCGAACATATAGCCCCGGCGCTCCGAGAGTTGATGCTCTCGGTAGGCCGCAGCTTCTTCGGCAACGACGACGATGCCGAGGATGTAGCGCAAGAGGGACTGGTGGCTCTTCTCAAGTTCATCGACCGTATGGAGTCGGGCATCCGGCATGATGCCCTTGCCGTCAGGGTGGCCAAGCATTGCTGCATGGACAAAGTGAGGAAAAGGAAGGCCAGTCCCTTCGTGACGGCCCCAATGAATGAGGGGATTTCTCCACCGGGCAGGGAGGTGGGCGCTTCGCCTCACGAAGTCTTGGAAGCCAAAGAACTGCATGAAGCCGTCGACAGGGCGGTGCAGCATCTGAAACCAAGTGAGCGGCGCCTTTTCGAAATGAGGCAGATAGAAGGACTGGAGCTTGACGAAATAGCGAGGCTGACCCAGATTGCGAAACCCTCGATAAAGAGCATCGTCTCTGCTGCGCGAAAGAAAGTGTTTGAAGAGATTAAAAGGTTAAGGACATGACAAACAAAGACACCGAAATATTGATTCAGAAATACCTCAACGGCGAGACGACTGCTGAGGAGGAAAGGATGCTGGCCCTGGAGGTTACGCGTGAGAATGTTCCTGACGACTGGAAGGTAATAGCCGAAATGCTTGGCGAACTGACTGTCGACGAGGCGCTCTTCAATCAGATGATGGCAGAGCGCAGCCATAAGTCTCGCATCGTGAAGCTTTGGCCTTGGGTGGCAGCGGCCTGTGTGGCGGCCTTGCTAATTGTCTTCCTCAGTCCACCGAGAAAGGATGCTCCCTCAAAGCCTCAGATTGCGAAAGTAGCGATTGAACATAAGCAAGTCCTGCCAAAGGTCAAGGCGGCGGAGGAAAAGCCAGTGGAACCAAAGGCGGAAAAGCCACTGACCATTGCAAAGCCTCGAAAACCCCATAAGGAAAGACAAAGTGTGAATGTTTCAAAGGGAATGATTGAGGAAGAAAAAGAACCTGTCAAAGAAAACGCCACACTCCGGCCTGTTGAAGAAGGTGATATTGTTCCCTACGAAGACCCGATGATGCAATTTGCAGAACAGGCAAGAACGCTTCGCGAAAGAGGCAACCGCGTGATTCAGCGCGTATCCATGAACTCAATTCCACCAGATAATTATCCATTAAACGATTTATAAATTATGAAAAGAATAGTAACAATAATATTATCAGTCATCCTGTCAGTAACGCTCTCTGCACAAGACAGGACACCCATGGACAAGATATGGGAAGAAATAGAAAAGATAACAACTGCGCGCCAAGACGCCAAGATGAAGGTCAACCACGGAGGCGGCCAACTGCTATACGTCCACAACGGCATAGTCGGAAAGGAATTCCTTTGTTCAACCGACTGCGAAGGCGTTACAACTTCTTTTAATAATTTCACACCAGAAGAGATAGAAGCAGTCAACGAAAGAAACCGCAAAGAGGTCTTTGATAAAATATTTGGCTCCATCCGGCACAACCTCGACTCATTGATGGAAATATCGGAAGAGAGTTATCACTTTGAGTCTCATAGTCATGGTACAGACACCATCACCTATTCGCTTTGCCTGAGGAACGGAGAATATTCTGTTGCGAGAATCAAGGCAAACGACGGCACCATGTTTTATCCCGGAGCACTCGAAACCGTGTTTTTCAACTATACGGCAAGTCCGA
>JAEEGG010010170.1_pt1 | contig 20852 bp, 21 predicted proteins | sample 9134161 | NCBI WGS metagenome assembly JAEEGG01 (sample SAMN16246543, study PRJNA631951) | gut metagenome | biome: gut microbiome; feature: rumen; material: CR-attached | host: Bos | place: Iran: Karaj | collected 2018-10 | reverse complement strand
TCACTGTCGGCGTTGCCTTCACAATCTTGAAGGTCGTAGAGGCCGTACCTGTGAAGTTTCCTTTACCTGTGATTGTCACAGTAGGCACATCATTTGCTGTAACAGGAACATTGGTGTTGCTGGAATAGCTGAAGTCGAAGTCAGTACCTTTCACGAGTGTCGCAGATCCCAAAGTCACGGTAGGCTCCGGTTTAATCTCGTTACCCGTATAGGTCTGATCAGGAATGGTACTGAATTGTGCACCAGACAGGCTCTTTGCAGTAATCGTGAACTGAGCCGATGCAGTACCGGTATAATTGCCTGTACCCGTTACAGTAACAGTCGCTGTTCCCACATTAGTAGCATTAGCATAGCTCACAGTATAGTTGCTGGCATCAATAGACGGCTCAAAGCCTCCTTTAGGACTTGGGAACGCCACCGATACTGTGGGATGCAATTCGGTGCCATTATATTCCATCGAGCTAGAACCAAGCGTCACCTTAGCTTGATCAGTTTCAAACGAACGACGCTCCATCGTAAAAGTCTTTGTGACTGCCAAACCCGTAAGCCTACCACTTGAGGTTGGGGTAATTGTGATGGTATAAGTACCTGCATCCTTTATCTCATTAGGATAAGAAACGGTATAATCCCCATTTGCACCTTCATTAAATGAGTATGTTCCAACTTTCACATTTACAGTAGGTTTCATTGCAGAGCCAAAATAAGTATAAGTTTCCGGACTAAGCGATACGGTGCAATCACTTATATTTCTTTTGGTTACCTCAAGAGTAAATGTGCCAAGTTCATAACCAAAATTGCTATTGATATTCAGAATATTAGGGCCAAAACCAGCTCCCTGAGTAGCAGGCATTTTGAAATAAGCAGCATACGTATCTTTTTGAGGACTAGTAATACTATTAATAGTGACAACACCCGTGTTCTTGTCAATACTATTCTTAGGAGCCGCTACTGCAGTACCAGAAGCATAGGTCACCGTTGCATCAGTCGGCAAGGCAGGGATAATGTTCGGAGCATTTACAGTCCCATTATACTGAAAGGGAGCAGTCAAAGCGGTTGACGCTAAGCCATAGTATGTTGCCACATCTCTGGTGACCACAATGTCTTGCCCTTCACTGTCATGCCAATGCACTTCAACCGTAAGGGTTGCAGGTCTTTTATCCATCAAGAAACTACCTTTATAATTATCCGTTATAGTCTCCGTTACAACTCCATTTTCATCTAAGTATTCAAGATAGTATTTCAAATAATCTTGATCACCATTATAACCAACTTCTACTCTAATTTTGTCACTAGCATCATAGACATAATAATAAACATCTCCTCCTTGGGCCATCAGCAACATTGGCATTACTGACACGAAGAGAAACAACAATCTCAGATTTTGGGTAATGAATCGTCTTATCATGATGGTTATCGTTTAAGTTATAGTGATTATTATTATTTGGTTGCAAAGATACAAAGAATTTATGAAACGACCAAATTTAAATTTAAAAATAACACGCGCGAATTATTAAAAGCATGCATCGTCAAAAATGGTCATTATGTCAATTGTCATTTGTCATTAAGGAATTTTAGTTTGTGAAAATTCCGCAACTATATATAAATATAAATATTTATTATATAGTTGAATTATTTGAAACAATCTCAAAACCTTAATGACAATTGACAAATGACCAAATGACAACCAAAATTCATCGCCATTTTACATTGAATTGCCTTTCTCTGTATAGTGTTGACTCCGTCAGAGCGGTTGTTTAATGACTTTTGTTAATTACTGTTTGTTGTACTGACATTGTTGACTTCTTCGCCTGAGTCTGTTGTCCGGTTTCCTGATTACGTTGTCTCATTTCCCGGGATAGTGGACTTCATACGGATTCCGTTGACTTGTTTTGCTAATGGGATTGACTTCGTACTGAAATCGTTGCCCCTTATAGCTCGGCCCAGGCCATGAAAAACACTCAGGGGGTGCCCTGCGGCAGGGGGCAGACAGCCCCCGAGAGTTCCTTCTTCCACATATTCTTCTGAGGACCCTCTTCCTGATGGACGTCTGACGGTACTTTCAGCCCGATGCTGTAGTGCGGTCTCTGCTCATTGTAGAAACGGATAAAGTCTGCTATACGCACCTGTGCATCCTGACGGCTCTTGAATCGCATCTCACGATAGACCACCTCCGTCTTGAGCGTACCGTTCACACGCTCCGCAATGGCGTTGTCCGTGGGCTTATAGTCCTCTGTCATGCTTATCTTTATACCGTATTTCTTCAGTTCGTCCGTATAGGCATTACAGCAGTACTGTACGCCTCTGTCAGAGTGGTGGATGAGTCCTTTCAGTTCGTCGGCCGTAGCCTGCCCTATAGCCATCCTTAGCGCTTCGAGCGTGTATCCCGCCTCCAGTGTGTCAGACAGGCACCAGCCTACAATCTTGCGGGAATATGCATCCGTAACCAGATGCAGATAGCAGCAGCCGTCTACAAGGTCGATGTATGTAATGTCGCTCACCCACAGCTGATTAGCGCGTGTCGGAACAAAACCACGGATGAGGTTCTTATGCCTGCGATAGCGGTGGTTCGAGTTCGTCGTATGACGGGGTTTCGGACGCTTCTGCATCAGCTGGAAGTCGCGCAGCAGGTGCATGAAGGCGTCACGTCCGGGAACCCAGTCACACAGGAACATCCGCTTCATCATCAGCCACAGCTTATAATACCCGATGCCGGGGTCCATCTGACGGATCTGCTTCACGGCATCCACGATGCGCATCACGCGGAAAAGATACTCCTGATCGCGCTTGCACTTCTGATAGTACGCCTGTTTCGTTCGGTCAAGCAGGCTGCAGGAATACTTGACGGTGAATTCCGTCTTCCCACAAAGGCGCTCTACCGCTTGACCCCAGATTTTTTTCTTATCCGGATACCCTGCTCCTCGCAGATGTCTATCAGCGTGTTCAACGCCAGGTTGCGGTCCTTCTCAAACTGAAGCTGCTTTTCCAGCTTCTCGAGCTGCTTCTGGAGCTGCCCAATCACTGCGCTCTGATCCTCTTCGGGAACAGACGATGGAGTACTTCCTTTCTCTGTCATCTCAAACTCACTAATGTTAATCCGCGGCAAATTTACACATTTTGTCTGAATTTCAAGCGGAGTAAGGCAACAACTTACCCAATTACTTACTGTTTGTACACTTGGAAGACCATATTTCATGGCAATTTCCGTTCTGGGGACTCCTGTCTGCAGATACTCCACTGCAACAGCACGCTTGAACATGCGTGAATAACGCTTACCTCTTTTCATGCTTTTTAACTTTTTGAGGCTCCATAGGAGTCAACACCAGTCAGGCTAAGACAAACCGTCCCCGAATGTTTGTCCCCGAATGTTTGATGGTGCTAGCCGATTGTGATGGTGTATCGGCTCATGAACGAGGCGCCGGGCAGCAGATGGTTCATCAGGGGCTTATCCTTGAACTCGCCCTTGAAGTCGCGGGGATCGCCGAGACCATACCAAGGCTCGATGCAGACAAAGGGTGCCTGCTTGCCGTAAGGGCTCCAGAAGGCGCAGACGGGCGTCTTGTAGTCCACCGTCACAGCCGGTTGGCCGTTGGTATCCATCAGCATGGCACGGTGCGTCTGACACTTGTGGATCTTCACCGAGTCGTTGCGGAAGAAGTTATCGCAGAGCTCTATCACACCCAGATCGGCCTCCAAGGGCTCCTCCACCATGTCGTGGCTGCCGTCGATATAGCTCTTCAGCACATCCATCGGCTCGGTATTGTCGAGCTTGATCTGTCCCTCGAGTTTACCACCAGGCACATTGAAGGCAGGATGGCCGCCTATCTGGAAATGAATCTCACGCCGGTCAGTATTCTCGACATGCCAGATGACGTGAATACGGTTGCCCTCGAGGCGATAGGTAACGGCGAGGTTGAAACAGTAAGGATACACTTTCAACGACTCCTCTGACTCATGGAGCACCAAGGTGACCTTGTCGGCCGTATGACTTGTAACGGTAAACATGGTATCGCGCGCGAAGCCATGACGGGGCAGATGGTATTCGCGGCCATCGACCGTATAGGTATCATTGTTGACACTACAGACAATGGGGAACAGGATGGGTGAATGGCGGGGCCATTTCTCGCCGGCCTGCCACATATATTCCCTACCCTGACTGTCTTTCACACTCTGGAGCTCGGCTCCCATCTCGGCGACACAAATCGCCAAATGTTCGTTTTTAAGTTCTATCATAGTTATGCAGTTTTGATTTATTTGATTTCGAGCGCAACGGGGCAATGGTCGGAGCCGAAGATATCGGTATGGATAGCGGCATCGACCAGGCGTTCGCGCAGACGATCGGAAATGACGAAATAGTCGATGCGCCAGCCGGCATTCTTCTGGCGGGCCTGAAAACGATACGACCACCAGGAATACTTCACCTCGTCGGGATATTTAAAGCGGAAGGAGTCGGTGAAGCCATTGGCCAGCAACTGGCTGAACTTGGCGCGCTCCTCGTCGGTAAAGCCCGCATTATGGCGGTTGGTTTTAGGATTCTTGATATCGATCTCCTCGTGGGCCACGTTCAGGTCGCCACAGAGGATAACGGGCTTCTGGGCATCGAGGCGCTTGAGATAGGCCTGGAAATCATCCTCCCACGTCATGCGGTAGTCGAGACGCTTGAGACCGTCCTGCGAGTTGGGCGTATAGCAGCACACCAGGAAGAAGTCGTCCATCTCGAGGGTGATGACGCGCCCCTCATGGTCGTGCACGTCGATGCCGATGCCATAGGCGACGCTGAGCGGTTTCCGACGGGTGAAGATGGCGGTGCCGGAGTAGCCTTTCTTGTCGGCATAGTTCCAATAGCTCTCGTAGCCCTCGAAGGCTATGTCGAGCTGTCCGGCCTGCATCTTCGTCTCTTGAAGACAGAAGAAGTCGGCATCCAACTGCTTGAATATCTCGCTGAAGCCCTTGCCCTCGCAGGCACGCAGGCCATTGACGTTCCAACTGATGAATTTCATTGATTTCGCTGTTTTTGAGGTCGTAATTATATCTTGGCTGCAAAGATACAAAATATATTTGAGGAAAAGCGCAACAGTTCTGATTTTTTTTTCGTAACTTTGCCAACAAACAAAAGAAAATGGAAAGTATGAAAATGAATATCTGGGGACTGCTGAAGAATATCCTGCCGTTTGTGACCCCCTACAGATGGCTGATCGTGATTACGCTGGTGCTGACACTCGTGGGCTCGCTGATGGCACAGGTGAACGCAGTGGTGTTAGACCGTGCTGTGGATGCCATCAATGCGCTGTTGCAGCAGCCAGAGGGCTTTCAGTGGAGTCAGGCTGTCAGGATTCTGACCATCATCACGGTAATATTGTTAGGCAAAGAGGTGATTGGGGCGCTGGTGACCTTCTTCCAACGCTATTATGGTGAGCGGATGCGTATCCTCGTGAGCCGCGACATGTCGCTGAAGGTGGTCGACAGGATACTCTCCTTCCGCATGGCCTTCTTCACCAGCGAGGGCAACGAGACGGGTAAGCTCCAGTCGCGCATCGACAGAGGCATCATGAGCATGAGCAACACGGTGAACAATTTCTTCATCGAAATCCTGCCCTTGTTTACGAGTGCCATCCTCGCGCTAGGACTGATGTTCGCGGCCAACTTCTACGTGGGACTCGTGGCCCTGTGCATCGTGCCGCTCTATTTCTGGGTGACCTATATCCAGGCCTCGAAGATGAAAGGTGGACGCAGGGGCATCTTCGGCGGCCATCAGGCCGTGAGTCAGGGTATCCTGAACATCATCGAGAGCATCACCGTGATCAAGTCGTTTAACCGCGAACAGATAGAGGCCGACCGTCAGGCCACCATCCAGCGCAACATGACCGACCTGCAGCTGAGTACCCGCAAGAAGGCTTATCTGTTTAATGGTCTGAAGAGTTTCCTCGAACAGATCGGCACCGTGCTGATCATCATCCTCACGGCCTATCTGGTGCTGATAGACTATCCCGGTATGTCAATCGGAAAGATCATGTACCACGTGATGCTCTTCGCCAACGTGAGTGCCCCCATCCGACAGCTGCACCGTATCTACGACGACATGAACGATGCGCTGATCTACGCTGAGGGCTTCTTTGGTATCCTGAAGGCCGACGACGAGGTGGAACAGACGGGCAAGCATCACCCGCAGGCGGTGAAGGGCGACTTCGAGCTGAAGAACGTCGACTTCACCTATTCGAACGGCACGCAGGCCCTCTGGGATGTGTCGATGCGTATAGAGCCAGGCAAGATTACGGCCCTCGTAGGCCTGAGCGGTGCAGGCAAGAGCACGATCGTAAATCTGCTCGATAAGTTCTACCAGCCTCAGCAAGGCACCATCTGTCTGGACGGCGTGCCGCTAAACGAATGGGACACGGAGTGGCTGCGCGAGAATGTGGGACTGGTGTTACAGAAGAACCATATCTTCGACGGCTCAATCGAGGAGAACATCAAATACGGCTGCCCGAAGGCCACCCACGACGATGTGGTACGCGCTGCCAAGCAGGCTTATATCTACGACCAGATCATGCAGTTGCCTCACGGTTTTGAGACAGAAGCCTTGCAGCTGAGTGGTGGGCAACAGCAACGCGTCGCAATCGCACGTATGTTTATCAAGAATCCGCCAATCATCTTCCTCGACGAGCCTACAGCCAGTCTCGACGCCATTGCCACCGAGCAGATCAAGGCCTCGATCGATGCCATCAAGAAAGGGCGCACGGTGATCATCATCTCGCACAACATCGGGCAGATTATCGATGCCGACCAGATCTACGTGCTGCAACAAGGACGGGTGGTACAGTCGGGTGAGCCATCTGAGGTATACCAGCAGGGCGGACTCTACAAGGACATTTTTGATGCCAGCGCCCGCAGCATGAATGCCGACAAGATTGCCGCCACCACTAATTTCTAAAGGCTCTTCCGACGGATGCACCACAGACACAAAAAAAAGACCCCGCCAGAAAAGGCGAGGCCCACAAAACGGTTGACTAATCTTCTTCTTAGAACTTTGCCATTTTGATAGCGACAACGGCGCACTCATCGCCCTTGTTGCCATGCTTGCCGCCTGAACGATCCTTGGCCTGTTGCAGGTCGTTGGTGGTCAGGAGACCATAGACAACGGGGATATTGCTAGTGGCATTCAGACGGGCGATACCCTCTGTGACACCCTGACAGATATAGTCGAAATGAGGTGTCTCACCACGAATGACGGCGCCCAGGACAATGACGGCATCGTAACCGTCGTTGAGCGTCATCTGATGTGCGCCATAAATGAGTTCGAACGAGCCGGGGACGGTCTTCACATGGATGTTCTCAGGCAGTGCGCCATGCTTCTCCAGCGTCGATACGCAGCCCTCGAGCAGGGCACCTGTGATATCCGGATTCCACTCTGCAACCACGATGCCGAAAATCATGTTCGACGCATCGGGGACAGCGTTGAAATCGTACTCGCTCAGATTATGTAGTGCGGTAGCCATTACTCCTTGCAACGCTCAATATAAGCATCGATGGTCTGATACTGCATAGAGTTGAAGTACTTATCCTTCACCTCCTGATACAGCTTCAGTGCATCGGCCTTCTTACCCTGGCTCTCGAGAATCTCGCCAGCCTGGATGAGGAAGGTGGGTGACAAGCTGTTGTTGTCAGCCTTCTCAGCAGCCTTCTTCAGATTAGTTACGGCCTTGTCGAGCTGGTTGAGATGTGCATAGACATTTCCCAGTGCACCAATGGCAGCGGGGGAAATCATGGAATCATCAGCACCGTCGAACTTCTCGAGGAAGTTGGCAGCCTCCTGCCACTTGTCGAGCTGGGCATAGCAGAGACCGGCATAGAGATTTGCCAGATTGCCAGCCTTGGTGCTGCTGTACTCAGAAGCCACATTGAGGAAGCCCTTGAACGAAGCGCTGTCGCCATTGAGAGCCTTCTGATAGTCGCCAGCGAGGAAATACTCCTGACCTTTGGCCAAAATGGTGCTGGCCTTGTCCTCACGAGGACCAGAATAGTAAGTCTTGTAAAGAACGATACCTGCGATGATCACCACGATAGCAATCACAGCGGCGATAATTGCCTTCTTGTATTTCAGGAAGAAGGCCTCACTCTGACTGATGGTCTGCTCAGCTACTGGAGCAGCCTGTTGGGGTTTGTTGTTTGTTGCCATTATCTTATTTATTTTTTATATTTCACACGAAACGGGTGCAAAATTACTCATTTTATTGCACATATTGAAATTTATTGCCGACTTTTTTTGTTTTTAAGCAAGAAAAGTTATAAATTTGCATCATGATTCTCGAAAAACTATCGCTCATCAATTATAAAAACATCCAGTCGGCTGCGCTGGACCTCTCGCCGAAGATCAACTGTTTCATCGGCCAGAACGGTGTAGGCAAGACGAATGTGCTCGATGCGATCTACTACCTATCCTTCTGCCACTCGGCTAATAATCCCAACGACTCGCAGGTCATACGGCATGGGGAGGCGTTTCTGATGATTGAGGGGAAGTATGGAGACAGGAGTCAGGAAGAACTATTGATTACCTGCGGTATAAAAAGGGGACAGAAAAAGCATTTCAAGAAAAACAAGAAGGAATACAAACGGTTGTCGGAGCATATCGGTCTGATACCCGTGGTAATGGTATCGCCCTCAGACACACTGCTCATCGATGGTGGCAGCGAGGAGCGACGACGACTGATGGACATGGTGATTTCGCAATACGACCGCAGCTACATCGAGCATCTGAACCGCTATAACAAGGCTTTACTACAGCGGAACACGATGCTGCGGGCTGAGGAAGAGCCCAACTACGACGTGATGAGCCTTTGGGAGGAGCAGATGGCGATGAGCGGTGAGCAGATCTATCAGAAGCGCGACGCCTTCGTCAAGGAGATGGTGCCCATCTTCCAACGGTTCTATGAGACCATTTCGGGCAATCGTGAACAAGTGGCGCTGAACTATGTGTCGCACTGCCAACGTGGGCCGTTGCTGGAGGTAATCCAGCGCGACCGCTTCAAGGATCGTGCCGTGGGCTACTCGTTGCACGGCATCCATCGTGACGACCTGGAAATCTCACTCGCCGGCCATCAGATGAAACGCGAGGGGAGTCAGGGTCAGCACAAGACGTTTGTGATTGCACTGAAACTGGCGCAGTTTGATTTCCTCAAACGGACGAACACGCAGACTACCCCACTCCTTCTGCTCGATGACATCTTCGACAAACTGGATGCGCAGCGGGTGGAGCAGATTGTGAGTCTCGTGGCTGGGAATGAGTTCGGACAGATATTCATCACTGATACGAATCGTGACCACCTGGACCAGATCTTATCAGCCTCGTCGCATGATTATAAGATCTTCTATGTGGAGAACGGGAATGTAGAAGAGAAGGGTAAATAAAGGAATCTATGTTCAGGAAGGATGTAAAGAGTATTAAGGAATTGATTCTCAGGAACCTGAGAGTACAAGGACTAGAGACGCCATTGCTGCAAAAACGGCTGATGGATGCGTGGCCTGTCGTGGCTGGCGAAGCAATCAGCCGTTATACGGGCAGCGTCGCCATCAGGAACCAGACATTGTATGTACATCTGACCAGTCCAGCCCTGAGGGCAGACCTCTCCATGCAACGCAGCGAATACGTGAAACGGCTGAACGACTATGTGGGTAGTCAGGTGATTACCGATATCAGATTTAACTAAACGACTTCGTCGATGGTGATGTCGAAGGCATCGACAGGCACTTCATCAACTTTCTGGAAATCGAAGCAGACACCAATGGTGCGAGCCTTGCATGTGCGAAGGAATCTGTCATAGTAACCTCTCCCCCGCCCTAAGCGATGCCCTTCAGCATCAAAAGCAACGCCAGGAACGAGAACGACATCCACTGAGGCTTCGTCACTCATCAGTTCGCCTATAGGTTCCAGGATATGAAAGGCCCCTTCCTGCAGGCTGTCGCGACCTGTGTAGCGACGCAGTTCCATCGTATCCTCGCCAGTCACCTTAGGCAGGAAAACGGTCTTACCCTCGGCTATCCACGCATCGAGAAGCTGACGGACATCCACCTCATCGGGCAAAGGATAATAGGCCACAATCGTCTGATTTTCAGTCAACTGCTGACGCAGCCGGGCAACAATAGGAAGCGACAATTCTTCCAACTGTTGTGGTGTGAATTGTCGCTTAATCTGTCGTATCTGTCGTCGCAAATCGTCCTTATGCATAAGCAATCAAGTTGCCCTTAACACGGGTGCTGCGATAATCGAATGATTTCGCCACTTTCTGATTCTTTGCATTGGTTTCCGGCTTGGGGAAAGACTCGTTGTTGAGGAAGAGCCTCAATGTCTCCTGAATGGCTGGATCATCCTGATTCAGATACTCCGTCCAGGCTTCCTCATCGAGCATATTATAGATAATGCGGCTATTGATATAGCGCTCCAGAAGCTTATTCGACTTCTGAATCATCAGGTTGCGACGCTTCAGCCCGTTCTTGTCTGCCCAAGTCACAAACTTCTCAACCGTATTCTGGCGTTTCAGATAATGCTCCAAGCCAGAGGCACTCTTAAAGTCCTTCATCTTACTGCGGTTCTCGTCGGTATAGTTGAAAGCGAACTGGAGAATCAGACCTGACATGGAAGCCTCCTTATAATAAGAGGTCATACCCAGCGTATCCTCAGGCACGAAGATATCGGGCGTGATACCACCGCCACCATACACCACGCGGCCATTATTGGTATGATACTGCGGACCGGTATGTTTGATGCTGTCCTGCGAGAAGAACTCGCCATGCTGATATCGCGACAGCAAATCCTCTTCATAGTTCCTGTCTGAGCCAGAGGTATAAGGTTTCTGGATGCATCGGCCAGACGGTGTGTAATAACGGGCTACGGTGAGACGGATCATGGAGTGGTCGCTGAACTCTATCGGCTGCTGCACCAGACCCTTACCAAACGAGCGACGGCCAATAATCGTACCACGATCGTTGTCCTGAATAGAACCTGCGAGAATCTCTGAGGCTGAGGCAGAGGCCTCGTCGATGAGCACTACCAACGGCAGACTCTGATAAGAGCCACGTCCATCGCAACGATAATCCTGACGAGGCGACTTGCGACCTTCTGTATAGACGATCAACTGGCCTTTGGAGAGAAATTCGTTGGCAATCTGTACAGCCGAAGCCAGATAACCACCAGTGTTGCTGCGAAGGTCGATGACAAGATTGGAGAAGCCCTCCTGTGACAGTTTTGCCAGCGCAATCAGCAGTTCTGGATAGGTATTCTCACCAAAGTTCTTGATTTTGATATAGCCAGTCTTTTCATCAAGCATATAACTGGCAGTCACACTCTTTGTGGGAATCTCACCACGCGTCACGGTGATATGACGTATCTGCTTTTCGCCATAACGCATGATGCCCAACTTGACTTTCGTATCCTTAGGACCTTTCAAACGATGCATGGCCTCTTCGTTTGTCACTTCCGAGCCGACAAACGGCTCATCATCCACCTCGACAATCTTATCGCCAGCAATCAGTCCTGCACGCTCTGCAGGGCCGTTGCCAATCACATTCTGCACACGGATGGTATCGTTGCGGATGGTGAACTCGATGCCCACGCCAGAGAAAGAGCCCTTCAGGTCATCGTTGGCAATCTGCACATCCTTGGCGGCAATATAGACCGAATGAGGGTCGAGCTCAGAGAGAATCTGCGGCATAGCCTTCTCGACCACATCGTTGATATTGATGGTATCCACATATTGATCGTCGACAATATGCAACAAATTGTTGAGTTTATTGCCACTAGAATTGATGATATTCAGCCGATGGCCAGAAAAATGGTTGGCATAGAAGGTTCCTACCAGTATGCCAAGGACGACACTCAGAGCCATCCATATCGGGGTGAAACGATTTGACTTATTATTCATATTCAACTAATCACACTATTCACTCTTCATTATTCACTTCCATATAAATCACCTCAATGCCAGCCCGCTCCAAAAGGTCGATGCCGTCAGTAAGACGATATTTCTCACCATAGACAACACGCTTGATGCCTGACTGGATAATCAGCTTGGCACACTCGATACAGGGCGAAGCGGTGATATAAATGGTGGCACCATCGCTATTATTATTGCTACGGGCCAGTTTGGTGATGGCATTAGCCTCTGCATGAAGCACATAAGGTTTGGTGACATTGTTGTCGTCCTCACACACGTTCTCGAAGCCACTAGGTGTGCCATTATATCCATCGCTGATGATCATCTTATCTTTGACGACCAGTGCGCCCACCTGTCGACGCTGGCAATAGGAATTCTCTGCCCAGATACGTGCCATGCGCAGATAGCGCTCATCCAATTTCCTTTGCTTCTCCGTCATTTCTTCTTACTCCTTCTCTTCTTTACTCCTTTTATCCCATTCCGCTTCAGCAAGGCATCGATGGTTGGCTCGCCGCCCTTGAAGCGCTTGTACAGCACCATCGGGTTTTCCGTACCGCCCTTTGAAAGGATGCAATCGCGGAAGCGCTGAGCCGTTGCAGGATTGAAAAGACCTTCTTTCTTGAACACCGCAAAAGCATCGGCATCGAGCACCTCAGCCCACTTGTAACTATAATAGCCAGCAGCATAGCCGCCTGCCATGATATGCGAGAACTGAACGGTCATACAGGTATCAGACAATTGTTCTGTCACCATCGCCTTCTCCCAAGCCTTCTTCTCAAAGGGGATAATATCGTCGGTAAAGGGTTCCTTCTTGGTATAATAGGCCATATCGAGCAAGCCGAACGACACCTGACGCATACAGGCATAGGCAACATTGTAGTTGCGACTTCTGATGATGCGTTCAACCAGCTCGTCAGGAATCGGTTCGCCAGTCTGATAATGGAACGCAAAGGTGCGCAGGAATTCCTTTTCGATGGCGAAGTTCTCCATGAACTGTGATGGAAGCTCGACGAAATCCCACCATACATTGGTACCGCTCAGGCTCTCGAAACGGGTATTGGCGAACATGCCATGCAGTGAATGGCCAAACTCGTGGAGGAAAGTCTCAACCTCACCCAATGTCAGCAAAGCCGGTTTCTCTTGCGTCGGTTTGGTAAGATTCATCACCACACTGACATGCGGACGCACATTCTCGCCCTTACGATCGATCCATTGACCTTGGTACTCGGTCATCCAAGCGCCTCCCTGCTTGCCCTTTCTGGGATGGAAGTCGGCATAGAAGACAGCCAGGAAAGAGCCATCCTTATCGAACACTTCGTAGGCTTTCACATCAGGATGATAGACCGGGATGTCCTTATTCTCCTTGAAGGTAATGCCATACAGGCGATTGGCCAGACCAAAGACGCCATCAATAACTTTCGACAGCTCGAAATAGGGGCGCAGCATCTCCGCGTCGAGATTATATTTTGCCAACTGGAGCTTATGTGAATAGAAATTAAAATCCCAAAGCTCGAGTTTGAAATCCTTGCCCGCGCTCTTCTTCGCCATCTTCTCAATGGCGGCCACCTCTTTCAAAGCCGTCGGCTTATAGGCGACAATCAGATCATTGAGCAGTTTATAGACATTGCGCACATTGCCTGCCATACGATGCTTCAGCACGTAGTCGGCATAGGTCTTATGTCCCAACAACTGGGCCAACTCGCGTCTGAGGTTTATCAGGCGTTTGCAGATATCGAGGTTGTTCTCGCTATTGTCGTGGATACACTCCGTATTCTTGGCCATATACATCTGACGGCGCAAGTCGCGCTGTGTGGAATAGGTCATGAAGGGAGAGTATGAGGGGAAATCGAGCGTAAACACCCAACCCTCTTTCTCCATCTCCTTCGCTGCCAAGGCTGCTGCCTCACGGGCCGTCTCAGGCAGGCCGTCGAGTTGCGATTCGTCCGTGATGTGAAGGGTGAAGGCCTTGTTTTCCTTCAGAAGATTCTGCGAGAATTGCAATCCCAGCATCGAAGCCTCCTCTGTCAATTGGCGAAGGCGCTCCTTGCCTGCTGCATCCAAAAGTGCACCGCTACGTACAAAACCATCGTAGCACTTGTCGAGCAACATCTTCTCCTCTGGCGTCAGTTTACGATGATGCTGGTGAACATATTTGATGCGTTCGAAGAGTTTCTCATTCAGGCGGATATCATTGGCATGTTTCGTCAGTACAGGACTCAACTTCTGTGCCAAGGCATCCATCTCGTCATTCGTTTCGGCAGAGAGGAGGTTAAAGAACACGGATGACACACGATCTAACAGGTCATAATATCCCTCACCATCCTTTTCGTCATCGATGCTGATAATCGTATTGTCGAAAGTCGGCTTACGAGGATCGTTCACAATTTTGTCAATCTGTTCATCCTCACGACGGATGCCCTCCATGAAGGCTTCCTCATAATCCTCGAGTCTGATACGGTCGAACGGCGCCACATCATGCGGTGTATGGTAGGGAAAGAAAAACGGATTCTTTCGATCTTTCTGTTCACTCATCATTCTACTAACGTTTACAAACTGCAAAATTACAAAAAAAGCGAAAACATAGCAAATTGCAGCCAATTATTTTATATTATTTCACATCAGCAGCCGTTCCATCTGGGGTATTTCCACTCTTCCACGCCGCAAAACGATCTTTCCCTCGTGCTGCAAAGCGTTGAGTGCACGGCTGATATCCAGACGACTATCATTGAGCTCATTGGCCAAACGGTTCATCAGGATATGAAACACTTTAGGACCAGCAGGATAGAGGCAATGTTGGGCAAAAAAGCGGACAATACGATTTTCCAAGGAATCGGGCACATGCTGCCAAAGCATACGGACAGTTTTCTGCGTCTGAGTAGCAAACAGATTTAGAAGGTTCAGGCGGAACACGAGGAAATCCTCTGATAAGCGCAACACCTCATCCTTGCCAATGGCAATGAAATTGGCATCCGTCTGAGTAATATAAGTATGCGTATAACGCTGCGTATAGCCAAAGATAACCTCTGGTTGCAGAATCACGGGAGCCTCCAATTGTTCTACGACAGTATAGCCACGATCATCCGACATCGTCTCTACACGGAGGGTTCCATTGATCATAAAAAACAACTGTTGGCAGTCGTCTCCATCAGCGACGATAGTAGTACCTGCGTTAATCTTGGAAAAGCCCATACGTGTATGTCCAGCCACCTGTTCCAAATCATCACGGCTCATGCCTTGAAACAAGGGAAACAGAAGTAGTTTTTCATAAATCTGCAAGGAGGCCATAAGCAATTACTCTACGATTTTATCCTTAAGCGAAGGAGAGCACCATACGGCGTTCTGTCCGTTCGCATCAGAGTAGATAAAATAGGCCATCAACTCTGGATGACGCGCCAATACTTTCTTAGCCCCATCAATGCCAAGTACCATAAACGATGTGGCATAGGCATCGGCTGTGGCACAGTCTTTTGCCAATACGGTCGCCGACAACAAAGAATGTTGGACGGGATAGCCCGTCTTGGGGTCGATCGTATGAGCATATTTCTTACCGCCCTTGTAATAGAAGTTGCGATAATTGCCACTCGTAGCCATCGCCAAGTCAGTAACATTAAGTACACTCTGTATTTCACCTCTTACTGACAACGTGTCGTCAGTCGGCTTTGTCACGCCTATTTTCCACGGCAGACGCTGGGGATTAACGCCACTAGTGACTATCTCTCCTCCAATCTCCACCATAAAATTCTTCACGCCTCGCTGTTGCAGGAAATGCGCCACCACATCAGAACCAAAACCTTTAGCAATGGCCGAACAGTCGAGCATGATGTCAGGAGCCTGCTTCATAACACGTCCGTCTTTCAATGTCACTCTCTCATAACCAATCAATCGACGAAGACTGTCTACCTGCTGACGATTAGGATGGATGCCATTCTTAAAACCAAATCCCCAGGCATTGACCAATGGGGCTACAGTAATGTCGAACGCCCCAGCCGTCTCGCGGGAAATCTCCATAGCTTTGTTGAAAACAGTCAAAAACATCTCGTCGGGCACTACGTCCTTGTTTTGATTGATTGCCGTTATGATACTATTGTCATTGAAGGGAGACAGGGAATTATCCACTTTCTGCAGTTCAGCCGTAATGGCCTTATGAAGATCGGAGTCACACTCATAGGTGATATTATAAACTGTGCCAAAAACCATACCAGAATTCGACTGATAGGGTATTGCCCGCTGTTGGCGGATGATCAGCACAGTTCCCACAATCAACAGAACAAGGAAAGGCAACTGCCAGATAAGTTTCTTCTTGTTCATATATCAATAATCACATTGAACGTACCACCCAGTCGCGTATCACCATCAACACCATATCCAGGCACATACCACGTATGTCCTATGGTTCCGTCGTTATGAGCAATGCGCCGTTTATAACGCACACTCCATCCTAGGTGCAATGGTCCCCAAATGGTGGCATCAGCACCAATTGCAACTTCCAGCCAGTGATAACTGCATTGGTCATCTTTCACGCCAAAACCAGTGGGCCAAAGCCATACCGGATCAACGAGATCCTCACGGGAGACATCAACCTTGTAGGAAGTAAAAGCATAACGCAGACCTGCATATAAGCGATAAGGCCCGTGTTTTTCCCTCAGCAGATTCTTGTCGATACCAATACGGATATATGGCGCAGCCGTCTCATAACGGATTTGTGTAACGGGATCGTCTACATGACGGGCCTTGCCATAGCCCAATTCGGCAATTGGGAACCATTCATCGTGGAGGTTGATGCGCAGGGAACCCTCGTACTGGCCATAATCAGACAACTCCATCATAGCCAAGCCTACCAAATCGAAAGACACAGCAAATCCACGGAAAAGCGGAATGGAGTCCTTCTGAATCGAAAAGAACTTCAACTGCGCCGATGCCGATGCTGAAACCAAAAGCAGCAGACTAATTGCCAGTTTTCGGATAGAGATAGAAATGAACGGTTTGAACATCATAAGTTACTGATGTATTGACAATTACAAGCGAATCAATAGCGTGATGGGTATGCCTCACATTCGTCAGTTCATGAAAGAAGGCAGCAGAACAGTCAACGGATTCAAAACGAGGGATATCATCTTTTTTGACCCACACTGTATCAACGAGTGTCTTCACGCTATCCGCAAAGATGAAGTAAAGGATATCTTCCGGATGATTATAGCTGATGGGCAGACTGAAAGCCGACTCGCCTGTCAATCTGTTGAGGACAACATCCCTGTCGGTAAGATGCGTAGTGATTTCAAGGAGAATATTGTTACCATCATTGCGTGTTGTTGCAACAGATAAGGTATCTGTAATAGGCAAAGCATTTCCCGCCTTATCACGAATTTCATATTGCACAGAGACAATGTTCTGAACAGGACAATCAATGGTTGAACAGGAGGAAATAACGGATAATGTCAGACTGGTGAGTAGTACCACTACCACCCCCAACCATCTGCTCTTCTCCAACATGCCCTGTCTAATTTGCTTATCCATCACTTACCACTTAATATTTCTTCTACCTGATAATCATTACGTCCCTGAGAAGAACGACTCACCAAGTCGGCCACAAATCCCGCCAGAAACAGCTGAGTGCCAATGACCATCATCGTCAGAGCGATGTAGAAAAAGGGAGAGTCTGTCACCAGGCGCTGGGGAATATGATTGGCCAGACACCAGAGTTTGTCGGCACCAATATAAAATGCTGCCACGAAACCAATGAAGAACATCAGGGTGCCCAAAAAGCCAAACACATGCATCGGTTTCTTGCCAAAGGTGCTCAGGAACCAAAGCGTCAGCAAATCAAGATAGCCATTGACAAAACGGTTCAGGCCCATGAATTTTGAAGAGCCATATTTGCGAGCCTGATGCTGTACCACTTTCTCACCAATCTTATTGAAGCCGGCATTCTTTGCCAGATAAGGTATATAACGATGCATCTCGCCATAGACCTCGATATTCTTCACGACATCCTTACGATAGGCCTTCAAACCACAATTAAAGTCATGAAGATTCTTGATGCCGCTGACCTTACGGGCCGTCGCATTAAACAACTTTGTGGGAAGGGTTTTCGAAATGGGGTCGTAACGCTTTTGTTTATAACCACTAACGAGATCAAAACCATCTTCCTTAATCATACGATACAACTCTGGAATCTCGTCAGGAGAATCCTGGAGATCGGCATCCATCGTGATGACCACATCGCCCTGAGCCTGCGCAAAGCCACAATAGAGCGCAGGACTCTTTCCGTAATTCCGACGGAACTTGATGCCCTTTACCAGATCTGGCTGTTTATCATGCAAATCAGAGATTATTTCCCAAGAACGGTCTGTAGAACCATCATTGATGAAAATCACCTCATAGCTAAAGCCATTCTCCTTCATCACCCGCTCTATCCATGCGTAGAGTTCAGGGATTGATTCGTCCTCATTATAGAGAGGGATTACGACTGATATATCCATTTTTCCGATTTACTTTTCACTACTCACTCGTTTGACACTCCGCTGCATAATCAGGCCTAAAGGCAGACCCAAGATAAAACCCAGAGATATATTGACAGTCAACATATTCAATGCATAGTCTATCGGACGGGTGTTCGCCATTTCCTGCATGGTTTCATCCACCATCTGCGTCATGCCGTATTGCTTCAGCACCTGCTGCATCTCCTCGGAAGAGACCATCTTTGAGAACTGACTCAGCAGAAAACCGTGATCCATAAAGGCAAAATAGAGATATTGGGCAACGGCAAAGAGCACACCACCATAGAAAAACACAAAAACGGTATAGGCATAGCCGCGACGGAATGAGATAATTCCATCTCGCCCGTAGTCACGGAATTTACCAAGACGCTCACCCACGAAAAATGGTGTATAGCACATTAAGAAGAATGCTGCAAGACCAAGCAATTGATTCGACACGCCTATTATATATAATAGGAACGTCGCAATCCAAAGCAAGGCAAGCAATGCACCATCCTGACGGGCAAATGCTTTCAACTGTACATATTCTATTGGAGTCATCGGCTGCAAAATTACGCATTTTTCTGCACATATCGAGTGCTTTGTCTCAAAAAATAGTTAAAAATGTCGTGCAGCAGCATTTTTTTCTTCATTCACTATTCACTATTCACTTTTTTATTGTACCTTTGCACCCGCAAAACGGGCAAGTCCTGTACGGCCAGCTCCCTTTGAATCCCCCAGGGTGGGAACACAGCAAGGGTATTAGGTTGTAGCGGCGCGATGCAGATCGCTTGTCCACCCGCCTCTTTAGCTCAGTTGGCCAGAGCACGTGATTTGTAATCTCGGGGTCGTTGGTTCGAATCCGACAAGAGGCTCTAAAAAAAGGGATTGATTTCAATCCTTTTTTTGTTTCTATTCCAAGTCTACTTAGGTTCGACATGCACAGCCACATGTGTATCCTCCCCATAGTGATCACGAAGCAAATCCTCCACCTCTGACGCTTTATCATGCGCATCACGCAAAGAGATATCTCCATCCATGAGGATATGCAACTCTATCGCATAATGGTTTCCCAAACGCCGTGTCCGCAGATCATGTGGTTTCACATCCCCAGGCAGTGATGCAACCAATGCAAGAATTTCCTCTTCTACTGAGTCAGGCAACGAATGTTCCATCAGATCACCAATACCCTTACGGAGCATATCGACAGAAACCTTTACAATAAAGATACCCACAATGACAGAAGCAATGGGATCAAATACCGCCCATCGCTGACCTAAAAAAATAGCGCCACCAATACCTACAGCTGTACCTACTGACGACAAAGCATCGCTACGATGATGCCATGCATTCGCCTCAACCGCCTGGGAATTAAGTTCACGTGCCTTTACCATAGAATAACGATAGACTCCTTCCTTTAAGACAATGGATAATAAAGCGGCCCATAGAGCTAACATACCTGGTGCCTTCAATGTATCTCCATTGACACAAGAAACAATCTTTGTCAAACCATTATATATGATACCTATTGCAACAACTAATAATGCCATACCAATTAGAGTCATTGCAAGCGTCTCATACTTACCATGACCATACTCGTGTGTTTTATCTTTAGGTTTGCTACTGATACGCACAAAGATCAACACCACAATATCTGTCAGGAAATCCGACAAAGAGTGAACGGCATCTGCCACCATAGCCGCACTATGCCCCATAATTCCTGCAATGAACTTAAAGAGCAAAAGTAAGACGTTCACAACGCCTCCGACCAATGTCACTTTGTATATCTCCCGATTTCTTTCCATTACTGTTCAAACAGTCCTTTGAAAAAACCACCTATGGCTTTACCTGCTCGACCTGCGGTCTTGGAGATGCTATCACCTGCAGCTTCGAGACTATCAGTAAAACGGTCACCACGGTATTCGAGTAGTTTCTTTGTATAACGACCTTTCAAATTGTTATACTCCTCAACCTGTAAATCATTAAGCAATGGCTTTATTGTACGGTACTGATGCATAAGTGTGTCTTGACGAGCAATCAACGAATCCGCCAAAGGTCTTGTCAATGAAGGTTGAGAAACGACGAAAGAAACAAACTTACGATAGTCGTTCATAAACTTTAATGTATCCGACACTTGCTGCTGCGCATAAGCATCACTAACTAACGCAATCAGACTTATCATCATCAAAAATTTTTTAATCATTTTCTTGTTTTATTTATTTACACGGCGCAAAGGTACGGTTTTTATTTGAATCCTATGACAGCATCACCAATAAAAAAGCAGAAAAAAGTTAATAAGCAGTTAAAAAACGAAGAAGCCCTGGGTCGTTTCTGACTCAGGGCTTCACTAAAGATGGCGGCCTCCTACTCTCCCGCATTGCATTGCAGTACCATCGGCGCAGGCGGGCTTAACTTCTCTGTTCGGAATGGGAAGAGGTGGGACCCCGCTGCAATA
>JAEEGG010010168.1_pt1 | contig 20855 bp, 18 predicted proteins | sample 9134161 | NCBI WGS metagenome assembly JAEEGG01 (sample SAMN16246543, study PRJNA631951) | gut metagenome | biome: gut microbiome; feature: rumen; material: CR-attached | host: Bos | place: Iran: Karaj | collected 2018-10 | reverse complement strand
GGGAATCCATACCCCTAAATGACTCACTGTTAGTGAGTTATTCTTGTAAGACACTGATTTACAGGTACTAAAAAAGAGAACCGTGAGGTTCTCTTTTGGTGTTAATTGCGGAGAGTGAGGCTCCTTTTGCGGAAGGTGAGGGATTCAAACCCCCGATACCCGAAAGGGGTATACCGGATTTCGAGTCCAGCGCGATCGATCACTCTGCCAACCTTCCAATGCTGCGATGATCAGCCTACCGGCTTTAGCGGATGCAAAGGTAATGCATTTTTCTGAATCCGCAAAATAAAATAAAGGAAAGTTGAAAAAAAGACTGCTTTTTCTTTGTTTTCTGCTTTCTTCATCGTATCTTTGTGGCCATAAAACAATCTGTTATGAAAGATCTGGAACTAAAAACCGTTATCAAAGAATGCCAGATGGAGGAACTGAGCCAGGAGGAACAGCAGTTGATAGCCCTCGCCATCGACGCTACCCAGCGCTCGTATGCCCCCTACTCGAAGTTCAATGTCGGAGCTGCCGTATTGCTGAACAACGGCGCAGTCATCATGGGCAGTAACCAGGAGAACGCTGCCTACCCTGCCGGAATCTGTGCGGAGCGTACCGCCTTGTTTGCTGCTGCCACACAATACCCCGACGTGGCTGTGAGGACACTCGCCATTGCAGCCCGTAACTCCAAGGGCGAGCTGCAGGACGAGCCGGTGTCGCCCTGCGGAATGTGCCGACAGGTGATTGTGGAGACAGAGACGCGTTTCGGACAGCCCGTTCGCCTATTGCTCTACGGACGGAAGTGTATCTACGCGATAGACGGCATAGGAGCCCTCATGCCCCTCTCGTTTACGGAGTTTTGAATTCGTAGCATCCCTTCCCCTTGGCTGTCGACAGCGAGTCAAGGTGGAAGTCGTAGACCAGGTTCTTTTCGTCGATCTTGACGAAATGCTGCTTGCCTTGGACGGAGTCCGTGGGTGTTTCCCATTGTATATTCCTGAAGCTGACACTATCGTTGGTAACGGCTGGTGTGCGCAACAGACAGTCGCTGAAGCGGTAGCGATAGACATGGGTGGTGTCTACGCGTCCCGCCATGACCACATCGTCTTCATAGCCTGTGACGATGGAGTTCCGGCAGGTGAGCCGCATGTCGTCGGTACCGATAAAACGCAGGGCAGCTCCACGGTCAGCCTTAAAAGGATAGAACTGTGCCAGCGTACAATGGTCGATGTCGGCACAGCCGCCATAGAGTGCCAGACAGTCGCCCCAGGTGTTGGTCAGCTGGCAATAGTACAGTCCGATGTTGCTGCTGTAGGCGATGACGCCATGACCCTTGGCATTGTGAACGATGCAGCGTGTCATGGTGAGCCGCTGTACCAGGGTATCGACGGCAGCAGAGTCTACCACAACGGCATTCATGGCATTGCGTATCTCGGTGTCAATCAGTTCGTTACCTAATGAAGAGCCAGCAAAGGAGATACCCTCCCACTGGCCGCTGACGCCATCGTAGGGCAGGTAGTCGAACATGTGGTCGAGACGGTCGCCACGCATCAACACCTGCTCGGTCTTCAAGGTGCCACGAACGGTAATGCCGGCCTTGTCGTGGAAATAGAGCGTGGTGCCGCGCAGGGTAAGCACAGCACCGGAATCGACCTCGATACCCTTGCCGTAGAGGACTATCGGCTTGGTACTTTCCACTATCGTATCGCTGGAGACCACCAGGTCGGAAAGCATGAGCGCATCCCATGCGTAACCGTGGAGATGGACCTGCTGTACCATTCCGCTCTCCAACGAGAACAGCAGGTCGTCCTCGACCACCTGTGGCTGTTGCTGCTGGTTTTCGGGGGCTGTCAGCTCGACAAAGACACGGATGCTGTCGCCCTGACGTACCTCCAGATCGGTAACCACGGAGCCTAAGGTATTGTCGAGGTAGGAGCCGTCGACATTGACGCGGAACCCCGTCTGGTTGCCGTTCTTCAAGCGTACAGTGTTGAGACGGATACCATCGCCAGAGTTATTGTATACCCAGAAGGTATAGGTGCTGGAGCCTACGGTAGAGAAAACGGTATCTAGCTTGACAGTGTCTTTAGAGAAAGTCAACAGACAGGAACGGCTCGTAGAAAACGAGTCGTTGTCGGTACAGGCTGTCATGACAGCCATCAACACGAGGAGATACAAAAAAATCCGTCTCATCTGAAAGATAAAACGGATTTCTTAACAGTTTATTGCGTTATTACTTAAGTTTCTCAACCACGAATTAAACGAATTAATATAAACAACGGATTAAACGGATTAGACGGATTATATATAGAACCACGCGCTCGAGATACTGTGTTAATATCCAAATTTCTAAGAAGAAAAATGGAACATTTTGACATTATTTAATTTTTCGTGTATAAAATGCTATGATTTGAGTAAAAATTGCTATCTTTGCAGGCATAAAAGGGAAGACCTCTACATCATTCAAGATGCAGTAGCGTACTATCTCGTGAGGTTGTCTGCATAAGCATTCAACCTCTTTTTTATGATATACTAGGTCTATTTCATTTTTTCTGGATCATAAGTCTCCCCATTCTTCCAAAGAGTATAAATGAGCAGTAATAGTCTTCTCATCGCAGCTGTAACTCCAATCATTTTGACATTCGGATTCCTTTCACATATTCTGCCGTAAGAAAGTTGTATCTGTTTGTTGTAATGACATGCAGTTATTGCTGGCCAATAAAGTGCAGCCCTTATCCTGGCATTACCTGCTTTTGAGATACGATGCTTTGGATCCTGTGGGCCTGATTGCTTAGCCACGACATCCAACCCTGCATAGCTGGTAAGCTGCTTCCTGTTGGTTATCATAGAGAATCCATCTGTTTCTGCCAGTATACTGACAATAGTAAGAAACCTAACTCCCTTTATGGTTTCCAGCCTTGAGACAGTTTCAGACAATTCTTTGTCTGTGTCTACTTTGGCAATGATGTTTTTCTCGTTTTCTTTGAGCCGCCTGTCAATATCAGCAATAAAACGCTCATAGAAGCCTACGACGCTCTTTTGAGGAGTTTGTCCATGATTAAGTGCTTCAACATGATTAACGATCTGGGTACGTATCTTCATGATATCAACGGCAAAACGTGTCATTTGCCTGAGTTCCTTAAATATGGGTTTGGGTGGGAACCAAGGACGTAGCTTGCGACAGTAACAGCCAAGCAATGCAAGACTGCGAGCGTCCATTTCATCAGTCTTCGTCCTTATTCCTTCATATCGAGCGAAGTCTCTGGCCTTGTTTGGGACGACCACAAAGATTGTCATTCCGAGTTTGTGCAGATGATAAGCCAATGGCTCATGATAAATACCTGTAAACTCCATCAAGAAAGTCAAAGGATAGTCCTTCAGACATTCCTTGCGACTCCATTTGACAAGTTGATTGAAGCCCGTCTTGGTGTTCTTGAACTCAATACAGGCAGTATTACAACCTACATCACTCGCAATGTCGTACATCTCAAGGCATGCTACAAACTTCTCCTTCGAGACATCAATACCAACGCATTGACGGAAGTACTTCCCTAGTACAATTTGAGAATCTGGTTTCATAAGCGTACAGTTTAATGATGAATAATAAGATTTTGTGATTATAGACCAAAATCTCCTTCATCTTCGCTCTAAAGATACTCAGTATCATCTTTAAGGATGTACTTGGATACTTAGTCCAGACTCTAAAGACTTTAAATGGGAACGGGCGTTAAGCTCGAGCACGATATAACCGCTCATAGGTTTACCTCCTTTGCTCCCGCCTCGTCCCCACCGGTCCAAATCCTTAGCAAAACTACAAAATATGAACCGGTTATTGAACACAATGTCTGAATTTAACATCTGACATTTGGAACAATTCTACATCACGGGTACAAAGGTAAGAGCTTGCTCGCTCTTGCTACCGAAGGGACGCAAGAATTAAAACGAATTATTCGAATTAATATCAACAACGGATTACATGGATTACACGGATTACACGGATTTTCTAATTTGCTGATGATCAATCGAGCTTAAATCCGTATAATCCGTGTAATCCGTTGTGGTTAAAACAAATTTCGTTTAATTCTTCGCAAGTAGAACTTGCGGAAGTGGAGCTTACTTTCCGAAGTAGCGCTTTAGGAGTCCTGCGAAGCCGGCACCATGACGAGCCTCGTCCTTGGCCATTTCATGAACGGTGTCGTGGATAGCGTCGAAGCCGGCAGCCTTGGCGTTCTTGGCAATGCGGAACTTGTCCTCGCAAGCACCTGCCTCAGCAGCAGCACGCTTCTCGAGGTTGGTCTTCGTATCCCATACGACCTCGCCCAGCAGCTCAGCGAAACGAGAGGCGTGGTCGGCTTCCTCGAAAGCATAGCGCTTGAAAGCCTCGGCAATCTCGGGATAGCCCTCGCGATCAGCCTGACGAGCCATGGCCAGATACTGGCCTACCTCGCTGCACTCGCCGTTGAAGTGTGCACGCAGGTCGTTAATCATTTCCTCGCTGACACCTTCGGGCTTGCCGTCACCAATGCGGTGAACGGTAGCATAGGTAGTCTCACCCTCGTCCTTCATTTCAGAGAACTTCGAGGCGGGAGCCTTACAGATGGGGCACTTCTCGGGAGCAGCATCGCCTTCGTAGATATATCCACAAACGGCGCAGATAAACTTTTTCTTCATAATTGTTCTTAGATTTGTTTAGTTAGTAAATAATGTTTTGGCAAAGATACGGAGAAAAAACTAATCCCGCAAACTTTTGCGGGATTAATTCTGATATTTATACAACGTCTAAACGACCGCCAAGGATGGTCAGCCTTTCAGCGCACGCATGGCATTGAGGACTGCCAGTACGGTAACCCCTACGTCGGCAAAAACAGCGAGCCACAGCGTTGCCAGTCCGAAAGAGGCTAACAGGAGCACCGCCACCTTGATGCCGATGGCCACCCACACGTTCTGACGCGCAATGCCAATGGTGCGTCGGGCAATGCTGATGCTATCGGCAATCTTCGAGGGACGGTCGTCCATGAGCACCACGTCGGCAGCTTCGATGGCAGCATCGCTACCCAGTCCGCCCATGGCGATGCCTACATCAGCACGTGCCAGGACAGGAGCGTCGTTGATGCCGTCGCCGACAAAGGCTAATTTAGAGGACAGAGGAGAGTGGATAGAGGATAGACGTTCCATAGCAGCCACCTTATCGGCAGGCAACAGCTCTGCGTGATACTCACTGAGTCCCAGCTGACGCGCCACATGCTCAGCCACCTCACGACGGTCGCCAGTAAGCATGACCGTATGCTCAACACCCAGCTGCCGCAGTCTGGCCATGGCCTCGGCGCTATCGTCCTTGATGCGGTCGTTGATCACGATATGTCCCGCATACTCACCATCGATGGCCACGTGGACGATGGTGCCCACAACAGCAGCATGATCGTGACCACATTGCGGACAGTCATGGCAATGGGCACCTATAGCCTCCATCATCTTGGTATTGCCGACACAGACCACCTGCTTACCGACACGAGCACGGACACCCTGTCCTGCCACTTCTTCCACGTCGGTCACCTCACAGCCATCGGTAGCCTCGTCAGGATAGGCATCGCGCAGGGCAGCACCAATGGGGTGCGTCGTAAAGTGCTCGACGTGGGCGGCAAGATGCAGCAGCTGCTGTTCGTTGCAGCGATCGGGGTGGACAGCCTCAACAGCAAACTGTCCGTAGGTCAGCGTACCAGTCTTGTCGAACACTACCGTGTCGATCTTTGCCAGTACGTCCATGTAGTTGGCTCCCTTGATGAGAATTCCCCGTCGCGAAGCACCGCCAATGCCCCCGAAGAAGGTCAGCGGGACGCTGATGACCAAGGCGCAAGGGCACGAGACGACCAGGAACATCAAGGCACGATAGAGCCAAGTGGCAAACGTTTCGCTAAACGACACCTGATACATGACAAACGACCACAACGGCGGGATGACAGCCAGGGCAATGGCCGCAAAGACCACCACAGGGGTGTAGATGCGGGCAAAGCGGGTGATGAACGTCTCGCTCTGCGACTTATGCTCAGCGGCATGCTCCACCAAGCTGATGATCTTGGTTACCGTGCTCTCGCCAAACGTCTTGGTAGTGCGGATGCGAAGCACGCCCGAGAGATTGACACAGCCAGAGACCACCTCATCGCCCTCAGCCACCTCGCGGGGAACTGTCTCGCCTGTCAGTGCCACTGTATTCAGGGCGGAACGTCCGGTAATGACAACACCGTCCAGAGGCACCTTCTCGCCTGGTCGTACGATGATGGTCTCTCCCACCCTAACCTCTGCAGGACTCTTGGCTACAGGTTCCTGACCATGAGCCTCCTCTACGTTGGCCACATCAGGGCGTATATCCATCAGGTGCGAAATACTGCGCCGGCTCTGTCCCTCGGCATAGCCCTCGAAGAGCTCGCCCACCTGGAAGAACAGCATGACGAAGACTGCCTCGGGGAACTCTGTCTCTGCCCCTGGAAGGAAACCGATGCAGAGGGCTCCTATGGTTGCTATCGACATGAGGAAGTGCTCGTTAAAGGGTTGTCCTTTGGCAATGCCCTCAGCTGCCTCCTTCAGGGTTTCATGACCTATTAACAAATAAGGTACGAGATAGACCAACAGCAATTGCCACGTGGGCAACTGGAACTGATGCTCGACAATAACGGCTGCAATGAGCAACAATACCGTAACGCCAATCAACGTTAACTGTCGACGAAAGCCCCCATGCTCATGATGGTGCTCATGATGATGCTCGTGATGATGCTCGTGATGATACTCGTGATGATACTCATGATTGGAGCAGCACTCATGGCTGTGATGATGATGTAAAGAATCGTGTGCCATAACTTTGCCTGATTTTGATTTCTGGGTGCAAAGTTACAGCACACGCTGCGCAACTCGGTTGCAAAGTTGCTTATTCTGTCAGAAAGTGTAGCCGATAGTGGCCATTACCTGATGGTGCTTATTGCTGACGCTGACGCTATTGGCAATGTTATTGTCTGCCGCAGATTGATTATCCTTATAGGCCATGAAGGGCGAGAACTCACCATTGGTGGTGCTATACTGGTAAGCTGCCGACAGATTCAGCTGTCCGAAGGAATAGCCTATGCCACAGGTGATGCGATGGGTAGCCTTCCAGTTGGTGTAGTCGGTAGCCGAACTGATATAGGAGCCCGTAGAAGCAATGGTACCATCCTTATAGCCCTCTTCCTCGTACATGGGCGACAGGTAGTTGTAGCCAAAGCGAACAGCCAAGGCGGGGTCTGGCTTCACCTCTATGCCAGCCTTTAAGGTGGATACACCCTTGAGCGTGCGCTCAGTATGGCGGTTCATCTCGGCATCGCTGCTGCTGGTCTGAGTATAAGTATCGTAATACCAGTCGTATTTGCTTCCCGTATTCTTACGGCTATCCATGCTACTATAGTCGGTATACTCGAAGCTCAAGCCCATGGCCAGCATCGTACCGATGGTATGACCAGCGCTGACACCGAACTTCCAAGGTGTGTAGAGCTTAAAATCATAGCTGTCGTTGTTGTTTACCGAACGCGCCAAGCCATTGTTATCGCCCGTCATCCAGGTGTCGTTCGAGCTTGTCAGGCTGTACCACGTAGGCGAGGCAACAGAGAGTCCGAAGCGCAGGGCCGACTCCTCCAGGGGACGGAAGATGATACCAGCCTTGACATCGTAACCCACACCCTTGATAGTACGGTCGTCGGCGACCCTGATCTTGCGGTTGCCTGCCACAAACTCATCGTATTCGCCATAGTGACTATAGTGAACGTCGTGAATGCCGATGGTCATTCCCAGATACACCCGGTTGTTGACATTGCCACTCAGGTTGATGTCATACTCACCGATATACCCCTTCTGAGCACGGTTCATCGTGTAGTTGTCGGCAGCATAGGCATACCATATATTATCAATCTTATCGTAATTCAGGTTGCTCGCATAGAGATCGTCGAGCTGACTGCACTGAGTCTTCGGACTGTTGAAATCAGGAGTCAAGGTCTTGCTGTCAACATCATAGAGCATTCCGTTCTTGGCCTTCACATAAGTTTCCTTGTTCTGCGAGGCGTTAGACAGGTAATCGGCAGCCGAGAGAATATAGTTGAAATTACGGCTCTTGTGATAGTTGAACGCAAAGTTCACGTAAGAGTTCACTCCCGTACGCGAGGTATGGACGAAACCCGCCTGATCGAAACTGAAGGTGGTCTTCTTGCCATTAGCGAAGTTGGAAGCATCCTGCTGGGCAACGACACTGAAAGAGCCGCCTACCCACCCCTTGCGGAACAGGCCGATACCTGCGGGGTTGGTGGATATCGTCGAGATGTCAGCACCCAACGCCTCCATAGCGCCACCCATGCCTACATAGCGAGCAGTACCGTTGAGGTCGGTCTCCATCAGCTTGGCATTCTCATAGGTCTCCTGCGCTATCGACGGCACAGTCATGGCCATCGACAAAACTGCGAAACAAAATATTTTCTTCATCATTGTCAATCATCAAACTAAGTAAAACAAACATTATTTCCTTGGATGAGCAGTCGTCGACGCTCATTTACCGGCGAGAAGAACGGCTGCCGCCTACTGAACGGCTACCACCAAAGCTGCCACCACCGCCTCCTCCACTGCTGAAGCTACCGCCAGAAGAGCCTCTGGACACTGTGCCTCCAAAGGAGCCTGAAGAACTGCTGGAGCTGTTGTTCCAATTGCGGGTACCACCGAAATTACCATAATTATTGGTGGTAACATTTGGAGTACGCTGGACAACATTGGAATTACGCGTATTGGAAACGCTGTTCCTGACAGCAGATCCGCCAAAAGTTCCAGCAGAGTGAACCGTCTGACGGCCATTGCTGATGCCTCGGGGAGAGGAAGACACTATACGGTCGTAGTATCGGGCCTTGCTGTTGCTGACAGTATAGCTGCCACCATAATAGTAGGGACGATAATAACCGTAATGATAACCACCATACCAGCCATAGGGGCGATACCAATAGTAGTCGTAATACCAGGGATCGTACCAGGAGGAATACCAGCCATAGTGGTGATAGTACCAGGGATCGTTCCAGTACCAGTAGGAGTCGTACCAGGGATAGTAGGACGAGTAGTACCAGGGCGAATGCCACCTGTAGGCGTCACGTCCGTCACGATAGCCCTCCCAGTAGGCATTCTCGGGCTCATAGCCGTCATAGCGGGTCATCTTCTTCGTCAGAGCGAAGTCCTCTGCTGCAGCCGTTGAGTCGGGATAGACACCACGCTCGGCACTGAAGCTAATCCTGTCATCTCCTGTTGTATCAGTGGGCAGCACCTGATAATAGCTGCCACCACGACGATTGTATTCGTCCACACTGCTGTTGATGCCCGAATAATAAGTGGAACGTGGCATTCCATAATTGACTGCCTCCTTTTCCACATTCTTCTTGGTAGGAACGAAGTACATGTCATCGTCCTGCGCCATCATCATCAGAGGCAGAGCCCCCAGAATGAGCGAAAAAAGAAACCTCTTGTTCATTGTCATTTCTCCTTTATTTTTATTGTTTAACCATCACCTCCAGCCTACTGCTGTTGGATCACGCTACAAAATTACATCAAATTCCACTGCAAAAATAAGGAAAAACCCTAAACAATGGTAGGTTTTTCCCTATTTTTTGTAATTTTGCGGCAAAATTAACAAACCAATGAAGTATTACGAAGTAGAATTCACCCTTTCGCCTTACAGTACGGATGGCTGCGACCTTTTGGCCGCACTCGCAGGAGAGGCAGGATTTGAGACTTTCGAGACCACTGCCAACGGTATGAAAGGCTATGTTCAGCAGCAGCTCTTCGACCGTGAGCAGCTCGACACCATTATTCAGGATTTCCCCATGCCTGGCATTACGGTCAGCTATACGGTAGAAGAGGCAGAAGACCGCGACTGGAATGAGCAGTGGGAGCAGGAAGGGTTTGAGCCCATCGTCGTCAGAGGCGACAGCAAGCTGGGGGATACCACCAGCAGCCTGGTTATTCATGACGGACGACACATGCCTACAGAGGAGTTTGACATACAGATAGAGATAGATGCCCACCTGGCCTTTGGCACCGGTACCCACGAGACCACCCGTATGGTGTGCGCCACCCTGTTGAGCCTTTCCGACAGCCAACCCTCGGGACTGCAGGGTTGGCGGGTGCTCGACTGTGGCTGTGGAACAGGAATCTTAGGCATTGCCGCCATGAAGTTGGGAGCCAAGGAGTGTGTGAGCTACGACATTGATGAATGGAGTGTTGACAACACCCGCCATAATGCCGTCATCAACCAGGTAGAGCTGACACCGCTGCATGGCGACGCCTCTATATTAAATAAGGTGGAAGGGACATTCCACCTCGTCATGGCCAATATCAACCGTAACATCCTGCTTCACGACCTGCCGCAGTTCGGCAGCAAGATGGAGGCAGGAGCACGGCTTATCCTCAGCGGATTCTATACCGACGACATTCCCCTGCTGACAGAGAAGGCAGCAGAGTCAAGTCTCTCCCTGAGCACTCAGAAAGAGGACAATGGCTGGGCCTGTATCGTATTGGAGAAATAATCAGATGTGAATCTCGCTCATGTCCTCACGTCCATCCCATTTTTCCAGCAACGACTGGAAAACCTGCTTGGACGTTCCCGTAGAACTGCCCACGGAAAAGCCCCTGGGGAGGATGAGCGATTCAGTACCTTTCTGCTTGCACACCACCAGGGCGAAAGGCTGGAAATAGCTGTCTGTCGGTGCCTGTATCTCCACCCCATTCAACAGGGTCTTGTACCTGCAATACACTTTGTGGCCTTCGGGCACTGCATATTTGATATAGCGGACAATGCACTTGTCAACGTCAACCATTCCCATTGTCAGCAGCTGTGCCTCGCGCCTGATTTCTGCAGGCAGCACATCCGAGGTGTCGCTGGCCTTCAGCACGACCTTCTGCTCCGTTCCCTGTTCATCGTTATAGTTCATTTCGAACGTTGCATAAGGAGCCACAGCCTTGGGCAGCAATCCTATGATACACACCTCATAGGCGTTGCCTTCTGCTGGAGCATCATCGTCATCACCGCATGCAGACACTAAGAAACAGCCCATTATCATAAGAGCCGTCAGCATCCATACTAAGCCCTTTTTCATCTCAATGGTTCCGGTAATATTTATAATCGGCTGCAAATTTAAGGAAAAACAACAAAACCACCAAGAAAAAACGGACTTTTTTTATTCTTTATAGGCTTTTTCGCCAATGGTCTCCATAGAACCGATGGTCATCTGGCGCAGGTCGTAGTAGGATCCGTTGTAGATATTGAAGTCGACATGCCCCTTGATGCCCGGCAGTTTGCCTACGTCAGTATGCTGCCAGAACTTCCAGCGGCCCTTGTATTCCACACTGTCGACGTAATAATGGGCTATCCAGTAGGGATACTGGTCGAAGATGGAATCGTTGAGGTATTTCAGCTTAAATTTATAATAGGTATAGATAATGGGCTTTACCTTATAATGCTGCTCTACGATTCTCAACCAAGTCAGGACAGAGGCCTTGAACTCCTCGTCTGACTGGTTCTTGGGTTTGTGTTCCACATCCAGCACAGGGGGCAGATCGCCATTCTCCAGCTTCACCTGGTTCAGGAAATGGGATGCCTGCCACTCAGCAGGGGAATGGACACTGTAGAAATGATAGGCGCCACGGGTAAAGCCATACTCCCGCGCCTGATGGAAATTCTCCTTGAAATTCTCATCAGTCTGAGTAGCACCTTCCGTAGCCTTTATCATGATGAAACGGACAGGGAACTTGTCAATCATTCCCTCATCCTTGAGCTTGTCCCAGTCGATATGTCCCTGATGATGGGAAATATCGATACCGTGGATTTCATACCCTTCAGGATAGCTGACATCGCCATACAGCGCACGCCACCGGAATCCAAAGGGACCAACGAAGAAATAATAGAAGAACCAGATGTAGGCCGCCACCACAGCCAGTCCACCCATCCACCAGCCCCATGAAGGAACCTTCTGGAGAATACGAACCACGACTCCGGGACGCTTCTTGCGCCCGGGGCCGTGGTATGTATGAGTGGAGCCGATGCCTTTTCGGCGTACTACACGTTTCTTCGACATTTACTTTGCCTTCTCCAGAGCCAGCGTAATGGTAGGCTGGTCGCAGACCTCGGTGGGTCCCCAGTACTGGATAGGACCAGGATAGACATAAGCCGTCTTGCGTGCCCACTCGTCGCGGTGAGCGGCAAACTCCTTGAAGGGAGCACCGTCGAGCTCTACGAGGGCCTTGCGGATAACGGGCTTCATCTCGCCAGCGCGCTTCTCCATGTTCATCATCATCGTGATGGGCACACCACCAGCAATCCACTGCTCGGCAGGAGCTGTTGTGTTCTTCACGATAGCCATGTAACCGGTCTTGCCGTTGGCAATGAGCTGGGCAGCTGAAGTACCGAGGGCATAGCAGTAGTCGGCATCGAAGTTAGAAGGAGCAGCACAGCGTCCCTCGTAACCGAAGAAGTGGTGCTGAGTACCGAACTTGCCGGTATACTTGCCTTCCTTCTTCATCTTCTCGAGCTTCTGGGCAACCATTGTAGAGAGCAGCTTCTCAGTCTCGATGAGCGATACCTGTACGTTACCGTGAGGATCGCGGTCGAGAGCCAGCTGACGGGCAACACCTACGGGCAGACTGTTGAAGACAGCGAGGTTCTCAGCGGTGAGGTGGCTCTTGGCGAAGTCAACCTGCTCGTCGCGGCTAATCTCCTTAGCCTCAGGCAGAGCGAGCACGTCGTTGAGCTGAGCGATGAGTTTCTTGATAGCGGGAATGAACTCGATGACACCCTCAGGAATGATAACAGTACCGTAGTTGTTACCATCGGCAGCACGTGTGGCTACAGTGTTGGCAATGTAAGTAACGATATCGTCGAGACTCTGAGCCTTTGCCTCCACCTCCTCAGAGATGAGACAGATGTTGGGCTGGGTCTGCAGGGCGCACTCCAGGGCGATATGGGAAGCAGAGCGACCCATTACCTTGATGAAGTGCCAGTACTTACGGGCAGAGTTACAGTCGCGCTCAATGTTACCGATGAGCTCTGAATAGGTCTTACAAGCGGTATCGAAGCCGAACGAGGTCTCAATCTGAGAGTTCTTCAGGTCACCGTCGATCGTCTTCGGACAACCGATGACCTGTACGCCATAGTTCTTGGCAGCATAGTACTCAGCCAGCACACAGGCGTTGGTATTGGAGTCATCACCACCGATGATTACGATAGCCTTGATGTTGAGCTCACGGATAATCTCCAGACCCTTCTCAAACTGGTCAACCTTCTCCAGCTTGGTACGTCCAGAACCAATCATGTCGAAGCCACCGGTGTTGCGATACTCGTCGACAATCTCCTTGGTAAGCTCCATATAATTATGGTCTACCAAACCGCCAGGGCCAAGAATGAAGCCATAGAGGCGGTTCTCAGGATTCAGTTTCTTAATCTGGTCGAAAAGACCTGTGATGACGTTGTGACCGCCAGGAGCCTGACCACCGCTGAGAATGATACCAACGTTCATCTTGGTGTGGTTGGCCTCAGTAGCGGGCTCAAACTCTACGATAGGCATACCGTAGGTGTTGGGGAACAACTTCTTGATTTCTTCCTGGTCGCCTACACTCTGGGTAGGTTCACCTTCCTTGATTTTTACTGCACCCTGAAGAGCCTTCGGCAACTTTGGCTGATAGGCAGCTCTTGCAATCTGCAATGCACTTTTTTCCATAATTTCTTTGTCTTTGTTATATGAATAATGAAATTTCGACGTGCAAAAATACGCATTTTCATTGAGAAAGAGAAAGAAAAACCACTTTTTATATTTTTTTTTGATGAAAGTCCTTGCCATTTGAAGATTATTTGTTATCTTTGCTAACTGGAAATTACAAACGGTATACAATTATGGCGAATAAACGATCACTAAAACACGCAATCAACATCATCTGTGAAGAACTGTTTGCAGAAGCCGTAGCCGCATCACTCTATGGTAACGAACAACATTTCGACAACGCTGACGCTGTATTGTTCAGTATCATCAAGCTACATGGCAAATACATTGCTCGCGTTTCGCATCCTGAGCCCGGTATGAGTACGAAGGCTTACTACAAGGATTTGCGCGAGAAGTTCAGCGCAGAGGCTGATGAAATCATTGACCAGATCAACAATCTGTAATTAAAGAACTACACGACGATGTGGAAGAAGTTTTGCAACTGGCTGTTGTATAAGCGTTGGGGATGGACAGCAGAAGTTACCGAAGACCATCCCGACAAATTTATTATCTGTTTGGCTCCCCATACCAGCAACTGGGACTTTCTGATGGGGCAGCTATACATTGGTGCCCGTGGCATGAAGAGCAATTTCCTGATGAAGAAGGAATGGTTCTTCTGGCCGTTAGGCCCTATTTTCCGCCGTATGGGTGGCATTCCCGTCTATCGGCAGAAGCACACCAGCATGACCGACTCCATGGCAGAGTCGGCAAAGGCTGCCAGCGAGTTCCATCTCTGCATCACCCCCGAAGGTACGCGCTCTCCCAACCCCGACTGGAAGAAGGGCTTTTATTTCATAGCCCAGAAAGCCGGCATACCTATCCTATTATATGGTCTCGACTACGAGCGCCGTCATATCCAGTGTACCAAGACCATTATTCCCAATGGAAACCTGGAGGAACAGATGCGCGAAATCAAGCTCTACTTCAAGGATTTCAAGGGGAAGATTCCGAATAACTTTACGATAGGAGATGTTTCATGAAGAAGTTGTTGACCATCATCACATTTCTGTCTCTGGCATTTACCCTATCCGCACAGTCCTGGAACCATATCAACTACGAGGGTGCTCCCTGGGTGGAGAATATATCCAAGCCCTATAAGGTTTCAAAAGGACTGAACAACCGGCACCTTACCGTCTGGGCCAGTCACGGCCGATATTATGACAACACGAAAGACCAATGGATCTGGCAGCGCCCCAATCTATTCTGCACTACCGAAGACCTTTTTACGCAGACCATCGTAGTGCCCTACCTCATTCCCATGTTAGAACGGGCAGGAGCTGTAGTCTTCACGCCACGAGAGCGCGACTGGCAGCGCTATGAGGTCATTGTCGACAACGACGACCACCATAACCTGTTCGGCTATCGTGAAGCGGGTTTCCGCCATCCCTGGCAGGATACCGGCATGAAAGGCTTTGCCATCCACGCAGGCCATTACATTGACGGTGAGAATCCGTTTGAGGCTGGTACTGCACGCATGGCAGAGACCACGACCAGCAAGTCGAAGCGCAGCAGCATTATCTACCAGCCTTCCATCCCTGAAGCCGGACGCTACGCTGTCTACGTGAGTTACCAGACTGTTGAGGGCAGTATCGACGATGCCCATTATACGGTATGGCATCAAGGGGAGCAGACCGAGTTCCTCGTCAACCAGCAGATGGGCGGCGGCACCTGGGTATATCTCGGCACCTTCGACTTTGACCAGGGCTGCAACGAGTGGAACTGCGTGACGCTCACCAACCAAAGTCGCCATCGTAGTGGTATCGTCACTGCCGATGCTGTACGCTTCGGAGGCGGCATGGGAAATATTGAACGCGGAGGGAAGGTAAGCGGACTGCCACGATGCCTTGAAGCCGCACGCTACTACTGCCAGTGGGCGGGTATGCCTTTCAGCGTCTACAGCACGAAGAACGGACAGAACGACTATGGCGACGACATCAACGTGCGATCCCTCACAGAGAACCTGCTGGCGGGAGGTTCCTGCTATGTGCCTAACCGCGAAGGACTCCACGTTCCCATAGAGCTGTCGCTGGCTGTCCACAGCGATGCGGGCTACAACAAAGACGGGTGTTCCCTCTATGGGGCATTGGCCATCCACACTACAGAAAAGGATGGCAGCAACCTCTTCAACTGCGGACTGCCACGCTCCATGTCCAGGACACTTGCCAGCAACCTGCTTTCCAATGCAGAGAAGGATCTCCGTGCCCGGTTTGGCATCAGTTGGCCCATACGCGAACTACGCGACCGCAACTACTCTGAAACCCGATTGCCAGAGGTTCCCAGTGCCATCTTCGAGACCATGTCACACCAGAGCTTCCCCGACATGCGCTACGGACAGGATCCCAATTTCAAGTTCACCCTGGCACGTTCCATCTACAAGACCATCTTGCGCTACGTGAACGATGCCCACAACGAGAAATGCGTGGTGGCACCCCTGGCACCTACCCACCTGAAGGTGGAATTCAGCAATCTCAGGAAAGGAGAGGTGCGCCTGTCGTGGCAGCCTACCGACGACCCGCAGGAAGAATCAGCCAAGGCCACGGAATTCATTGTCTATACAGCTACTGGCAGCGGTGGTTTCAACAATGGAGAACAGGTCAGCGGCACCTCCTATACCACACGTCTGAAGCCCGGCGTAGCCTATTCTTTCCAGGTGTCAGCCATCAATCGTGGGGGCGAGAGTTTCACCTCCGAGGTGGTGTCTGCCCTGTTCAACAGCCGTAAGAGTACAACGGTGCTCGTTGTCAACGGTTTCCACAGGTTGTCGTCGCCAGCAGTCATTGACAACGACTCCCTGCAGGGATTCCTGCTTAACAACGATATTGGCGTAACCTTGGGACGGACGGCTGGATGGCTGGGACAGCAGACTGTATTCAGGAAAGACAAGATGGGAGTGCTGGATGCTATCGGATTAGGCTATGGCAACGAGGAACTGGCTGGAAACTTTATCGCTGGCAACGACCTCAACTACATACGCACCCATGCTGAAGCTATCCGTCAGGCAGGCTACTACAACATTGTAAGCTGTTCGGCAGAAGCCCTGCCAACGGTAAATTCCGACGACTACAGTGCCGTTGACCTGATACTCGGCCTGGAGTGTAACGACGGACATAGTCTGCTGCCTTACAAGGCGTTCACCCCTGCCATGCAGACCTGGCTGGCCAGCTATACCCGAGGGGGAGGCAATCTGCTGGTAAGCGGTGCCTACGTGGGCAGCGACATGACCAGCCAGAACGACCAGGTTTTCCTGGAGCGCATCCTCAAGTGCCGCTATGCTGGCAAGGACGAGTCGCAGGAAGAAGAGGTCAACGGCCTGGGCACCACCCTGTCGTTCTACCGTCACCTGAACGAGCAGCACTATGCAGCACAGCATCCCGATATCCTGCAGGCCTGCGACGATGCCATCATCCCCATGGCCTATGCCGATGGCTACGGGGCTGCTGTGGCCTACAACGGCAAAGACTACCGCACGTTTACCATGGGGTTCCCCTTCGAGTGCATCAAGTCGACAGCAATACAGGCCTCCATCATGAAAGGAATATTAACCTATTTAATAAAATAACACTAAAACCCTTTGAACTATGGCAAAAATTCAAGCAAACTCATCTGGTACCCGAAGCATCGAGGTAAACGAACAGCACCTGCAGACCATTGAAGACTACCAGTTCTTCAGAGACCTCATCGACTCCAACGGCTATGTCGACGAGGATGTGCTCAACAAGCTGAAACTGAACATCCGCTCTATGCTGGAGTCAGAGACAGGGAAAGACAAGCGCCTGCTCGACTTGTGCCTTGACGTCATCTATCACCCTAATATGAAAGCCTATGGCCTGCAGCAGCTCGTCACGCTCTATATCAACTGGAAAAACAGGGGTAACGACGATTTGGGCATGACCACACGTGCCTTCCAGGGGACACCATTCAACTAAAGCCCCACCCAATCCCTCCCAAGGGAGGGATGTAAAATAGTTAAATTATGGCAGAGAATCGGAGAAACAACATATCGCATCAAGTAACCAAACAACCCTCCCTTCGGGAAAGGCTACGGGTAGGCGAGCAAAGCTCGGGAATGGGCTTGGGTGGGCCTCGCTTGACCGACTTTCTGCCAACGACGAAGAAGGAGTTGGAACTACGGGGATGGGATGAAGTGGATGTCATCCTCTTCTCTGCTGATGCCTATGTCGACCATCCGGCCTTTGGGGCAGCAGTGATAGGTCGCACCCTCGAGGCGGCAGGCTTCCGGGTGGCCCTTGTCCCACAACCCGACTGGCACGGCGACTACCGCGACTTCAAGAAACTGGGACGTCCGCGGCTGTTCTTCGGTATCTCCCCTGGCTGCATGGATTCAATGGTGAACAAATACACAGCCGCTCGCAGACTGCGCTCTGAGGATGCCTACAGCCCCGATGGGCGCCATGACATGCGCCCCGAGTACCCCACCATCGTCTATACCAAGATCCTGAAGCAGCTTTACCCTGACGTCCCCGTCGTTTTAGGCGGCATAGAGGCCTCCCTTCGTCGCGTCACCCACTACGACTATTGGCAGGATCGTCTGCGTCCTTGCATTCTCTGCGACTCGGGAGCCGATATCATCGTCTACGGCATGGGCGAGAAGCCGATTATTGAGATAGCCCGCCGACTGTCCGATTCCGCCTCCGTACCTACCCCTGAATCCCAGCCCGTCTCCGTACCTACCCCCGAATCTCAGCCCGTGGCTGACGGTTTTCCCGTCAGCATCCCCCACGACATTCCCCAGACCGTCTATATCTCCTCCGACATCACCCCGGAGCCAGACGACATCGTGCTCCATAGCCACGAAGAATGCCTGCGTAACAAACGCGCACAAGCCGAGAACATCCGCCAAGTGGAGGAACAGTCGAACATGATGCATGCCCAGCGCATCCTCCAGCCTCTCCAGAGCCCCCGTTCCCCAGGGTTCTCCCTGGGGTCGACCGTAGTAGTCAATCCCCCCTACCCTCCGATGACCACCGAGGAGCTCGATACCTCGTTCGACCTTCCCTATACCCGTCAGCCCCATCCCAAGTACAAGGGCAAGTGCATACCTGCCTACGAGATGATCAAGTTCTCGGTAAACATCCACCGCGGATGTTTCGGAGGCTGTGCCTTCTGCACCATCTCCGCCCATCAGGGTAAGTTCATTGCCTGCCGCTCGAAGGAAAGTATATTAAAAGAGGTGAAGCAGATTATCCAGATGCCCGACTTCAAAGGCTATCTCAGCGATCTCGGAGGTCCTTCTGCCAACATGTACGGTATGCACGGTCGCAACCTCAATGCCTGCGAGAAGTGCAAGCGCCCCAGCTGTATCCATCCGCAGATATGCCCCAACCTCAATACCGACCACTCCAAGCTGCTCGATGTCTACCATGCCGTCGATGCCCTTCCCGGCATTAAGAAGAGCTTCATCGGCAGTGGTGTGCGCTACGACCTGTTGCTGCACAAGAGCAAGGACGAGGCTGCCAACCGAGCAGCCAGGGAATACACCCGAGAGCTCATCACCCGCCATGTCAGCGGACGTCTGAAGGTGGCTCCCGAACATACCAGCGACAGGGTGCTCCATTACATGCGCAAACCACCATTCAGCCAGTTCGAGGAGTTCAAGCGCATCTTCGACCGCATCTGCCGTGAGGAGCACCTCAACCAGCAAATCATCCCCTACTTCATCTCCAGCCACCCCGGCTGTCACGAGCAGGACATGCAACAGCTGGCAGCCATCACTCGCCGTCTGGGATTCCACCTGGAGCAGGTGCAGGACTTCACGCCCACCCCCCTGACCATTGCCACCGAGATGTGGTACACCGGCTACGACCCCTACACCCTGGAGCCCGTCTTCAGCGCCAAGACGCCCGAGGAGAAGAAAGCCCAGAACCAATACTTCTTCTGGTACAAGAATCAGTCCCAGTCCTCTCAGAGGCCCCAGTCCTCCCAGAAGTCCCAGTCTCCCCACCCTCATCGGAAATTTAAGCGCTAATTATTTGGTAGTCTCCTAAAAAATACCTACCTTTGCACCCGATTTCCAAAAATCCACGTTGGTTCCGTAGCTCAGCTGGATAGAGCAACAGCCTTCTAAGCTGTGGGTCTTGGGTTCGAGTCCCAACGGAATCACTGTAAAAACTTCGGAAACCCCAATAAACAAAGGGATTTCCGATTTTCTTTTATCCCGATTGCCTCACATATCCACGTGCACAAGCCTTTGGAACCATCTGCACGGTAGAGACTACAATATCTCCCTTGATTTGTCTTCCTTGTAATATTTATTCCACATTCTCTTTATCTTACCAGCAAACGCCAAATCGTGGCAGAGGTTTGTTGAATATATGTTCTTTTCTGTTGCAAAGTTACGAAAAGTCGAGCGCAAAACAAAGAAATTGTTTCTTTTTTGTCGAGACCAAGTAACTTCGGCAAAGCCAAAGTTACGAAAAAAATTTGTTAGGCACAAAAAGAGGGAGTGCCAAATAACAAGATTTATTAAAAAACAACGGATTTCACGGATTATACGGATTATCTAAGTTGCTGATGATCAGTCGAGCTTAAATCCGTAAAATCCGTGAAATCCGTTGTGGTTAATGATGACTCTCCTTTTTTTGTCGAGTTCAGAACGTTACAGGGCCGTAGCCCATACACGAGGTCGTGCCAATGGCGGCGAGGGCAGCCGTAATGGCAGCAACGATTGCCTGTAACAGGATTTCCTTCCAAGTCGGTTTTGTTTTGTTCATAGTAGTCTAGTTTAAGTTAGTGCAATCAATTTTTGAACATCGAAAAACACAAAAAGAACGAATATTAAATAATCAGTGAAATCCGTGCAATCCGTTGTTTTTTTTAATTTGTTTAATTCGTGTAATCCGTTTTAATTCGTTGTTTCTTTAAAATCCATGTAATCTGCGTGGTTCCTTTAAAATCAACAGGAACAGGGTTGTTAATCCCTGTCCCCATTGATCCGTTGTTTAAGGCTCCGGGTCGGGGTCTGCCTGGCTGATGCCGTACTGCGACAGCGGGATGCGCTCCTGGTAGGTGACGTCCTTGCCGTCCACCGTCTTGTGCTTCACCGTCACGGAGTCG
>JAEEGG010010163.1_pt1 | contig 20858 bp, 19 predicted proteins | sample 9134161 | NCBI WGS metagenome assembly JAEEGG01 (sample SAMN16246543, study PRJNA631951) | gut metagenome | biome: gut microbiome; feature: rumen; material: CR-attached | host: Bos | place: Iran: Karaj | collected 2018-10 | reverse complement strand
CTGAAGGAGCTCCTGATGAGCGCGGAGTACATCATGGCTGGGGGCAATGAGAAGATCATCCTCTGCGAGCGGGGCATCCGTACCTATGAGACCATGACCCGGAATACGCTGGATCTTTCCGCGGTGCCCGTGCTGCAGGAGCGGACCCATCTGCCGGTGATCGTGGATCCCAGCCATGCCACAGGCCTCAGCCGTCTGGTGCCCCCCATGGCCCTGGCCGCCGCGGCGGCGGGTGCGGACGGGATCATGGTGGAGGTGCATAACGACCCGGCCCACGCGCTGTGCGACGGAGCCCAGTCCCTGACGCCGGAGCAGTTTGCGAACCTGAGCGGACGGGTCAGAAAGCTGCTGGAGGCGATGCGCGCATGACGGTAGGCATCGTTGGCCTTGGACTCATCGGGGGCTCCATGGCGAAGGCTTTTTCCCGGGCGGAGGGAGTCCGGGTGCTGGGACTGGATACGGACAGGAGCATCCTGGGGTTTGCCATTCTGTCGGGGGCTGTGTCGGAGGAACTCACCCGGGAGAATCAGGCGGACTGCGATCTGCTGCTCCTGGCGACGTACCCGCAGGCTGCAGAGGATTACCTCCGGAGGGAGGCCCCCTTTCTTCCGAAGGATATGGTCGTGATGGACTGCCTGGGGACCAAGCGCCCGATCTGCGCCGCAGCGTTTCCCCTGGCGGAAAAATACGGGTTCACCTTCGTGGGAGGACATCCCATGGCAGGCACCCATCATTCCGGTTTCAAATATGCCCGGGATAACCTGTTCCACGGGGCGCCCATGGTCCTGGTCCCCCCCGCGCATTTCGATATGGAACTGCTGGAGCGGGTGAAAACGCTCCTGGCCCCTCTGGGCTTCGGCTCTTTCTCCGTCACCACGGCGGAGCAGCATGACGAGATGATCGCCTTTACCTCCCAGATGCCCCATCTGGTTTCCAACGCCTATATCAAGAGTCCCACGGCTGCGGGGCACAGGGGGTTCTCAGCGGGGAGCTACAAGGATATGACCCGGGTAGCCTGGCTGAAGCCGGAGATGTGGTCGGAGCTGTTCCTGGAGAATCGGGACAATCTCCTGCGGGAACTGGATTCCTTTATGGGGGATCTGGAAAAGTACAGGAAGGCGTTGGAATCCCGGGACGGCGAGACCCTGCAGCATCTCCTGGAGGAAGGCTGCAGACGGAAAATGGAGATCGACGGAAGATGAGCACGGTCGTCATTCCCGCTTCCCGCACCTATGAGGTGCAGATCGAGGACCGGCTTCCCGCAGATGCGGGGGAGCGGGTCCGGGCAGCCGTGCCCGGCGCTGCCCGGGCGGCGATCCTGGCGGATGATACGGTCTGGGGCCTGTACGGACAGGAACTGGAGGATCGCCTCACCGGAGAGGGGCTGACGGTGTCCCGCCATGTATTTCCCCATGGGGAAGCCTCCAAAAACGCATCCGTCTATATCGGGATCCTGGAATGGCTCAGCCGATGCCGGATAGACCGGCAGGACGTGCTGCTGGCCCTGGGCGGCGGGGTCACGGGGGATCTGGGGGGCTTTGCCGCCGCCACTTACCTCCGGGGCATCGCCTATGTCCAGGTACCCACCACCCTGCTGGCCATGGTGGATTCCTCCGTGGGCGGAAAGACCGCGATCGATCTGAGCGCAGGAAAGAATCTGGCAGGGGCCTTCTGGCAGCCCAGCCTGGTCCTGTGCGGCTGCTCGGCGCTGGATACGCTGCCCCGGGAGACTCTGGCGGACGGCTGCGCAGAGGTGGTGAAATACGGCGTTCTATGCGACCCGGAGCTGTTCCTCCATCTGGAGGAACGGGGACTGGATTTCCACCGCTCCTGGACAGTGGAGCACTGCGTGCGGGACAAACAGGGCTTTGTCAGCCGGGATGAATTCGACCGGGGGGCAAGAAAACTCCTGAACCTGGGCCATACTCTGGGTCATGCCCTGGAGCAGCGCAGCGGCTTTACCCTCAGCCACGGCCGGGGCGTGAGCATCGGCATGGCGGCAGTGACGAGAGCCGCCGCCGCCCGGGGCTGGTGTCCGGCGGATCTGCCCGGGAGGCTGGAGCGCCTGCTGGAGAAGCTGGAGCTGCCTGTCCGTTCCCCCTGGCCGGCGGAAGACCTGGAGGAATTCATGCTGGCGGATAAGAAATGGAGCGGATCCCGGGTGGACGTGATCGTGCCCGAGGAATTGGGCCGCTGCGGGATCCGGCCTATGGATCGGCAGGAACTCATGGATTTCATGGAAGCGGGGTGCCGGGGATGAGAGTGATCATTCAGCCCGGGCCTCTGGCGGGAGAATTAAGGGCTGTCCCATCCAAGTCGCAGGCTCATCGCCTCCTGATCTGCGCCGCCCTGGCGGACAGGCCCACGGTGCTGGAGTGCGGCGTGCTGAACAAAGATATCGAGGCCACCGCCTCCTGTCTTCAGGTTATGGGGGCGGAGGTGCAGTATCGCTGCGGAGCATTTCGCATCGTCCCGATCCGGACGGCCCCCCGCGGCGCGGTGCTGGACTGCGGGGAAAGCGGCAGCACCCTGCGTTTTCTTCTGCCCGTGGTCTGCGCCTTGGGCGGGGAGGGACGCTTCCTCCTGCGGGGCAGACTGCCGGAGCGGCCCCTCTCCCCCCTGTGGGAGGAACTGGAACGGCACGGAGCGGTGCTCGGCAGGCCCGCCCGGGATGCCGTCGCTTTCTCCGGGCGACTGGGATCGGGCGCTTATTCCATTCCCGGGGATATCTCCTCCCAGTATATCAGCGGCCTGCTCTTTGCCCTGCCCCTGCTGGAAGGGGAGAGCGTACTGCTCCCCACCGGCAGGCTGGAATCCGCCGGGTATCTGAAAATGACGAAACAGGCGCAGGCCCTGTTCGGCCTGCGTTGGTCCGGGGAACAGGCGGGGGAGAACTGGCGGCTCGTATCCGGCGGCGGTTACCGTTCCCCCGGCCGGGCAGAGGTGGAAGGAGACTGGTCCGGCGCCTCCTTCTGGCTGGCGGCGGATGCGCTGAGCAGCGGGAAGATCCGGATCACGGGCCTGGATCCGGATTCCGCCCAGGGGGACAGGATGGCTGCGGAGCTGATCCCCCGTATCCGATCGGGCGGCGCGGTGATCGACGCGGGGAATATCCCGGATCTGGTGCCTCCGCTGGCTGCGGTGGCTGCCGCCAGCCCGGGGGAAACACGGTTCGTCAACGCCGGGAGGCTCCGGCTGAAGGAAAGCGACCGGCTGCAGAGCGTCTGCTCCATGCTGAATGCCCTGGGTGCGGAGGCAGAGGAGAAGCCGGAGGAACTGATCGTCAGGGGAAAGGAGATCCTGCGGGGCGGCGTGGTGGACAGCTGCCGGGATCATCGGATCGCTATGAGCGCCGCAGTTGCGGCGCTGGCCTGCCGGGAATCGGTGACCATCCTGGGGGCGGAGTCGGTGGAGAAATCCTATCCCGCCTTCTGGAAGGATTACCGCCGTCTGGGCGGCAGCATTCAGGAGGTGAAAGCATGAGCAACAGCTTCGGCAATCTGTATCGATTTACGATCTTCGGCCAGTCCCACGCCCCGGCCATCGGGGTGACCATCGAGGGACTGCCTGCGGGGGCTCCTGTGGATCTGACGGTCCTGCAGGCCTTCCTTGACCGGCGGGCTCCGGGGAAAAGCCCCCTGTCCACCGCCCGGAAAGAGGCGGATATCCCGGAGCTTCTCTCCGGCCTGGGGCCGGAAGGAAGGACCTGCGGCGCGCCCCTGACCTTCCTCATCCGCAACGGGGATACCCGATCCGGCGACTATGAGCAGCTTCGGTTTGTCCCTCGGCCGGGACATGCGGATCTCCCCGCCATGCTCCGCTTCGGGGCGGATCGGGATTACCTGGGGGGCGGGCAGTTTTCCGGCCGCCTTACCGCGCCGCTGTGCATCGCCGGCGGGATCGCCCTCCAGCAGCTGGAGATCATGGGGATCCGGGCGGAGGCGAAGATCCTCAGCATCGGCGGGGAGAAGGATCCGGAGCGGTTCGAGGAGACCATCCTCGCCGCCGCCGGAGAGGGAGACAGCGTTGGCGGCGTGATCGAATGCACGATTCGGGGCTGCCCCCCGGGGATCGGCGAGCCCATGTTCGGCGGTCTCGAAAACCGCATCGCCCAGGCGGTGTTCGGGATCCCCGCAGTAAAGGGGATCGAGTTCGGCGCGGGTTTCCGGGCAGCGGAGATGACCGGAAGCGCCTGCAACGACCCCTTTGTCCCCGGACCGGAGGGAAGCATCCGGATGGAGGGCAACAACCACGGCGGCATCCTGGGAGGAATGAGCACAGGGATGCCCATCGTCTTCCGGGCGGCGGTGAAACCCACACCTTCCATCGCCCTGGAGCAGCGCAGCGTGGATATCCGCACCGGGGAACCGGTGCCTCTGCGTATCGGCGGAAGACACGATCCCTGCATCGTGCCCAGAGCCGTGCCCTGTATGGAGGCGGCTGCCGCGGCAGCCCTGTATGACGCCATATTGGAAAGGAGATGTTCACAGGATGGATCTATCTGAGGCCAGAATGAAGATCGACGAGATCGATAAGCAGCTGGTGGACCTGTTCTGCCGGAGAATGGCGGTGAGCAGGGACTTGGCGGCCTGGAAGAAGGAAAAGGGCCTGCCCTTGACGGACCCGGAGCGGGAACGGAAAAAACTGGTGGCAGTCACGCAGCAGGCGGGAGAGGAATTTCAGGGTTATACTGCCGCCCTGTATTCCCAGCTCTTTGACCTGAGCAAAGCCTACCAGGCCCAACTGAACCGGGGCAAAGCCCCTCTGTGCACCATGATCGAAGAGGCAATCGCCAAAACGCCGGAGGTCTTTCCGGAATTTGCCCCCGTTGCCTGTCAGGGCGTGGAGGGGGCCTATTCCCAGGAAGCCTGCGAGAGACTTTTCTCCGTACCCAATATCCTGTTCTTCAAAAATTTTGAGGGTGTTTTTACCGCCATTGAACAGGGCATGTGCCGGTATGGCGTCCTGCCCATCGAAAACAGCACCGCGGGCAGCGTGAACGCGGTGTACGACCTGATGATGCGCCACCGCTTCTACATCGTGCGCAGCGTGCGCTTGAAGGTGGAGCACTGTCTCCTGGCCCCCGCCGGGACGGAGCTGAAGGATCTGCGGGAGGTCGTTTCCCATGAGCAGGCGCTGAATCAGTGCGCGTCTTTCCTCAAAAGCCTGGGAGACGTGAAGCTCACGACGTTCGAAAACACCGCCGCGGCGGCCAAATACGTTGCCCAAAGCGGCAGAAAGGACGTAGCGGCCCTGTCCTCCCGGCACTGCGCGGCCCTGTACGGCCTCAACTGTCTGCGGGAATCCGTGCAGGATCAGGGCGGCAATTTTACCCGCTTCATCTGCATCGCCCGGGAACCGGAGATCTATCCCGGAGCGGATAAGACCAGCATCATGGCGGTCACGCCCCATAAGCCCGGATCCCTGTATAAGCTTCTGGCCCGCTTTTTCAGTCTGGGGATCAATCTGACCAAGCTGGAGAGTCGGCCGCTGCCGGAGCGGGAATTCGAGTTCATGTTCTACTTCGATCTGGTGAAGCCCATCCGGGCTCCTCAGATGATCAGTCTCCTGGGTGATCTGGAAGGGCTCTGCGAGCGCTTCGAGTACCTGGGCAGCTATTCCGAGATCGTATGACGAACCGCTTCGGCCTGCTGGGGGAGCATCTGGGCCACAGCTTTTCCCCCCAGATCCATGCCGTTCTGGGCTGCCCGGATTACGGCTTGTATGAGGTCGCGCCGGAGAAGCTGGCGGAGTTCCTGGAGACCACCCCTCTGCTGGGGATGAACGTCACCATTCCTTACAAGAAGGCGGTAGTTCCCCTGTGCGCGACGCTGTCCCCGGCGGCAGAGCGCATCGGCAGCGTGAACACGCTCCGCCGCACTTCGGAGGGATGGTACGGGGACAATACGGATTATGCGGGCTTCCGGTATATGCTCTCCTCCCTCGGCTTCGATCCGGCCGGGGAAAAAGCGGTGGTCTTCGGCACCGGAGGAGCCAGCGTCACCGCCTGTGCCGTGCTCCGGGACCTGGGAGCGGCGGAGGTGACGGCGATCTCCCGCACCGGGCCGGATCATTACGGAAATCTGGATCGACATCGGGATGCCCGTCTGGTGGTGAACGCCACCCCCGTGGGCATGTATCCGGAGAACGGGAAAGCGGCGGCGAGCCTCCGGAGCTTTCCGGAATGCCGGGCCGTACTGGATCTGATCTATAATCCCGCCCGCACCGCCCTTCTTCTGGAAGCGGAGAAGCTGGGCATCCCCTGCCGGAACGGCCTGGGGATGCTGGCGGCCCAGGCCCACGGCAGCGAGGAGGTTTTCCTGGGCCGTTCCCTGCCGGAGGACCTGATCGAAAAGGCTGCCGGGAGCGTGCGGAAGACCACGGAGAACCTGATCCTCATCGGCATGCCGGGCTGCGGGAAGACCCGGCTGGGGAAGCTGCTGGCCAGGGAGCTGGACCGCCCCTTCCTGGATGCGGATGAGGTGCTGACCCGGGAAGCCGGGCGAAGCCCGGCTGAGATCATCCGGCAGGAAGGGGAGGCGGCCTTCCGGGACCTGGAGACCCGGGTGCTGGCGGAGCTGGGTAAGGGTTCCGGCGCGGTCATCGCCACGGGAGGGGGCTGCGTGATGCGGCCGGAGAACCGGGACCTTCTGCGGCAGAACGGCAGGATCTTCTGGCTGCGGCGGGATCTGGGCAAGCTCCCGGTCTCCAACCGTCCCCTGAGCCAGAGCGTCGGGCCGGAAGAGCTGTATCGGAGGAGGAAGGATCTGTACGCCGCCTTCGCGGATCACCGGGTGGAGAATAACGGCAGCCCGAAGGCTGCCGCCAAGGAGATACTGGAGCTATGGGAAAAAAGCTGCTGATCATCAACGGACCCAATCTGAATATGCTGGGCATCCGGGAGCCGGAACTCTACGGAAAACAGGATTTCGCCGCCCTTTGTGCCTGCATCCGGGAGGCCTGCGATCAGGCCGGAGCGGAGGCGGACCTCTTTCAGTCCAACCATGAAGGGGAACTGGTGGAGGTCATACAGAAGGCCTACGGCGTATACGACGGCATCGTCATCAATCCTGCGGCGTACACCCATACCAGCGTGGCCATCCTGGATGCGCTGAAGGCCGTGGCCATCCCTGCGGTGGAGGTGCATCTGACGGACGTGCAGTCCCGGGAGGAGTTCCGGCGCATCTCCTACCCCGGTATGGCCTGCCTGAAAACCTTTGCGGGTTTCGGTTTTGACGGATACAGGCTTGCAGTTGACTATCTGATGAGTTATCTTAAAGAAGAGGAAAAGAAAAAGGAGGAATTCCTGTGATCCCATCTGATACCCTGGGCTGGGGCATCGCCCGAAACTGCATCCGTGAGGTATATGAATACGGTCTTCGCCTGAAGGCGGAGATCGGGGAGGACAAGGTCTATGATTTCAGCCTGGGCAATCCCAGCGTGCCGGCTCCGCCTCAGGTAAAGGAGGCGATCCTCAAGGCGCTGGAGGATCCCACCCTCCATGATTATACCGTAGCTCCCGGCCGTCCCAGCCTGCGAAAGGCCATTTCCGACCAGCTGAACGCCCGCTGCGGGGTGAATACGGAGTATACGGATATCTACGTCACCTGCGGCGCTTCCGCCGCCGTCACCTCCTCCATCCGTGCCCTGACCCGCATCGGGGAAGAGGTGGTGGCTCTTGCCCCCCATTACCCGGAATATCCGGTGTTCACCCGTACGGCGGGGGGGAAGTTCGTGGTCTGTTCCCTGCGGCGGGAGGACCTGCAGCTGGATGAGGCCGCTTTGGAGGCGGTCCTTACGGAAAAGACCGCCGTGGTGTTGGTGAACTCCCCCAACAACCCTGCCGGCAGCGTGCTGACGGAGGACAGCCTGAAGCGGCTGGCGAACGTTCTGCACAAGGCACAGGAGAAATACGGCCATCCGATTTATATCGTCAGCGACGAGCCTTATCGGGAACTGGAGTACGACGGCAAGCAGGTGCCCAGTCCTATCAGTTTCTACGAGAACACCGTGGTCTGCTACTCCTACAGCAAGTCCCTTTCCCTCCCCGGGGAGCGGATCGGCTACTGCGCCGTGAGCGACCGTGCGGCGGATCGGGAGAAGGTCTTCGCCTCTGTGGCAGGCGCGGCCCGGTCCTATGGGTATGTGAATCCCCCCAGCCTCATGCAGCGGGTCATCGAGGCCTGCGTGGATCTGAAACCGGACGTCAGCACCTATAAGGAGAACCGGGATATACTCTGCAGCATCCTGGACGAGGTGAAGATTCCCTATATCCATCCGGACGGAGCGTTCTATCTCTTTATCCGGTGCCCGATCCCGGACGCCAAGGAATTCTGCGAACATGCCCGGAAATACGGTCTGCTCCTGGTGCCCTCCAATGATTTCGGCATCACCGGCTATGCCCGGGCGGCCTACTGCGTGAAGGGCGAAATGATCCGCAGATCCCTTCCCGCTTTCCGGTCTCTGGCACAGGAATACGGCCTCTGCTGAAAACAAACGATCGGCGCCCGCATCGGTCTGATTCCGATGCGGGCGCCGTTTTTTGCACGCCTCAGTCGATGCGGTATACCCGTTTTTCCAGCGCCGGGACCCGAAGGGTGAACCGGCCCGGCTGAGCCTGAGGCAGGGATTCGGCGTAGATCTCCATCCGGCTGTCGATCCGGTCGATGGCGGAGAGCAGCTCCGCCTCCGCGCATTTAGGGGGGACCGCCGCGCCGAATTCCGGGTCGCCGTGGTGGGAGAGGATCATGTGGGCCAGGAGGGTCGTCTTTTCCTCCGGCAGGCCCAGTTCCTTCCCGGCGGTCTCCACCTCCCGGGCGCCCATATAGATGTGGCCCAGCAGGTCCCCGGGAACGCTGTATTCCGTCACCAGGCCCAGGGGAGAGAGGCGGAATTCCCAGAGCTTGCCCAGGTCGTGCAGCAGAGTGCCGGCCAGGAGCAGGTCCCGGTGGACCACCTCGGCGTACAGTCCCGCCATGAAGTCCGCCAGCCGAAGCATATTCAGGGTATGCATCAGCAGGCCGTACAGGAAGGCATGATGCATGCTCTTGGCGGCCGGGAGCCGGGTGAAGGCCGCCTCGTACCGCTCTGTGAGGGCGAGGCACAGCCGTCGGTAATCCTCATCCTCCAATGAGCGGATCAGCTGCCGGACCTCGTCCATGGCCGCTGTCGGGTCGATCGGCGCAGCGGGGACCAGGGCTGCAGGATCATAGTCGTCCTGGTCTCCGGCAAAGCGCATGCGCTGGATGATGAACTGCAGATTGCCGTTGTATTCCGTTACTTCCCCCCGGATGAGAGCGGCCTTGCCGCTGTCCTCCGCACCGGCCTGGCCGGTGAAATTCCAGAGCTTCGCGTCCACGGAGCCGGTGGCGTCGGAGACGGTGCAGCTGAGGTAGGGTTTTCCGGCGGCGCTCTTCTTGAGCTGGATGTTCCCCAGGGCGTAGTAGCCTTCCACCTGATCCCCGATATGCAGATCCGAAACCGCTTTGTTGTATTCCATGTTCCGCCTCCTATTTCATCAGTCGACGCAGGGCCTTTTCCCCGGCCTCGGGGAGACAGCTCCGCAGGTGCAGGATGATGGCCTCCCGGGAGTCCGCCGGGTCCTCGGCATACGCGGAGGTGACGGCGTCATATCCCCACCGGGTCTCCGGGGTGCAGAGCACCGCAATGTGCCAGCCGTAGGGCTGTCCCGCTTTGTTCAGACGGGAACGGAAATCCCGGATCACCAGATAGGTCAGCATCTGCAGGGCGGTGACCGTTCCCTCGAAACCGTGTTCCCCCTCGCTGCCGAAGCCGGCCAGACGGCGGACTTCGTTGGAGAACAGTTCCTCCCGATCCGGGAACAGGTCCATGATCCGCTTCATTTTGGCCTTGGCCTTGCCCTCTTCCCAGAGGGCGTCGAAGTCGTACCCGTCCCGCCGGGCGTTGGCGAAGCGGGGAAACCAGTCCAGGGAGACGAAGCCCGCCCGTCCGCCGAAGAATTTTCCGTAAGCGACCCTGCCCCGGCGGGCCAGCTGCTCCCGCCAGCTCCAGGGGTCCCGGGCTTCATTGTCGGTCCACCAATCCGCCGGATCCGTATGCTCTTCAACGGAGAAGCCCTTGACTTCGTTTTCAAACAGGGGGAGAAAGCCCAGCTCCTCCACCCGCGCCTCCAGTTCCTCCGGGGTCCTGAGCTGACCCGGCCCCGTGCGGCCGCGGAGGATCCATTCGCCGTTTTCCTTGCCCATGGTTCAGCCTACGGGGACGATGGGCGTCGCGCCCATGAAGCGGCGGAAATAGAAAGCAGAGTCCTCCTCCGAACAGCCGGGGAGCAGCAGCCCCAGGCTGCCGGTATCGCCGATCTGGTACAGAGAAAGGATCTGTTCTCCGGGCAGCTGGATCAGGGACAGAGCATAATCGCCGATCCGATCGGAATCCCGTTCCCCGGAGCCGCCGCTCCAGCTGCTCCAGCTCTCGGAGCCGGCGGTGAGACGGACCGCGTCTGGAGCCTGATCCTCCCGGGCATTCAGCCGGAAGAACTCGCCCTGCAGGCTGTACCAGGTTTCCGTGAGGACGATGTCCGCCCTTCCGTCTTCATAGATCTGCAGGCAGGCCAGAATGTCTTCGCCCCGGTCGTCCGTGAGGAGCCAGGGATTGCCGCTGAGGACGTTCATCAGTTCAGCTTCGTTCAAGGGGGAGCAGCCCCGGCCTTCCCCATCCAGGTCGTGACCTGTGACGTATCGCCGGGTATCCGGCTCCATGGCGGCGTTCCAGTTATCCTGACCGAACCAGTATTCTCCCCAGAAATAATCCTTGGTGAGCTCCAGCCGCAGCCGGGGATACCAGGCCAGATTGACCTCCAGAGCCACCGATTCATTTGTGTTCAGCGTGCCGGAAAACAGCACCTGATCCGGGAGCTTTGCTCCGATCAGCGCCTCCATGGCGTCAGCGTTCTCCCCGGACATGGAAGCCCGCTGGAAGCTGTACTGCAGGCCGTTCTGGCAGGAGGTGATCACTGCCCAGACCCAGTTGGGCTCGTCGGAATCCAGGTGCTCCGTGGGGATGCTGGCGGAGACCCCCGGGACCGCCTCCGCTTCCTCCCGGGTCTCATAGAAGCGGATCATGGCCAGCTTCACCGGGGCGATCCCGTCGGCCTTGGAAACGGAGTAAAACAGAAAACCGCCGTCCACCGGGTACAACCGTGCCCGGAAGACCTGGTCCTCGTTTTCCGGCAGAGTATAGTATATGGTCAGCCGTCCGCCGTGGAGGTACATGCTCCGGAATCGAACAGGCTCCGCGGCAGCTGGGTCCCGGTATCCCATGAAATGCTCTTCATCCGGCTCGAACCACCAGAGAAGGGGGTTCTGGGCCTCCCGATAGTCCGTATACGTCTTCTTGTCCGCCAGCTCCGGAAGATCGGCCTTCAGGATGACCATGAGCTCGCCCTCCGGCTCCTCCCGGTACTGCTTCCGCCAGGCCGCCAATTCCTCCTCCGTGGGTTTCCGGGAGATGCCTGCACCGCCGGCGCAGACAGCTGCCCAGTCGATCTCCTGGGGATAAGCGTAGCAGGTGCGGAAGAAGCCCCAGTCTGTGGGACCGAAGCTTGCGGCGATCCGTGCCGTCTCCTCCTCGTCCAGGGGACGGCCGTCCTCCTGAGGGGAGACATGGCTGAACCACATGGTGGTGCCGCCGGCGGTGCCGTCCGGGTTCTCCCAACTGCAGCTTACTTCCATATCCCATTCGTTCATGGCGGTGATGGTGAAGCGCCGGGACCTGTCTTCGCTTTCTGACCGGAAAAAAAGGGCGCCGCTCTCGTCCTGCATCAATTGCAGTTGCGGGCAGACTGTCCAGGCGCCGCCGCCGGTCCGTTCATAGAGCCATAAAGCCGGAGTGTCCTCAGAAGTTGCGAGCCAAACTTCCACGCCGTTCTCCCAGGCCTCCTCGTAGCTGCCCTCCGCCTCATAAGCGTACAGACACCACAGGTAGGCCAGCTCATCAGGCAGATGGTCGATGAAAACGGGCTCCGGCGTGGGGTCGGGGGTCGGTTCCGGTGTGGGTTCCGGCGTTGGCTTCGGTGTTGGCGTCGGTGCCGGCGTGGGAGCCGTCGTTTCCGGCGGGGATGTGGGCTGAGGCTCCTGAGTGGGGATGGGGGTGACCGTGGCGCAGGCGGTCAGAAGAGCCAGGACCAGCACAATGGCGATGATCCTCAATGCGCTGCCTTTTTTCATTGCCGTGCCCTCCTTTCGGGCTGAATGGGCGGAAAAGCTTTCGATCCATTATAATGCAAAGGGTAAGCAGATTCAACGCCTTTGCGCCGGAGAGACCTGCGTTTGGGATTTGATATTCTTCATCGAGAGTGTTATAATACAAAATTAACAAGAGGAGAATCAAGATCCGTACGAGAGGTGAACGCTATGGGAATGCCAACATTGGAAAAGCAGATCAAAGATTTTGTCCTGACTGAGTGTCATCAGGAAAAAGTCGGCATCGCCAGCATCGAGCGCTTCAATTCCGCGCCCAAGGGGATGCATCCAACGGACTTTCTTCCCGGATGCCAGTCGGTGATCATGTTCTGCACGCGCCTGCCGGACGGGGCCGTCAACGCCGCCCTGCGGGCCTATGAGGATCGGAAATTCAACGTACACGGGCAATACGGCATGTTCGGATACGTTGGCTCCCCGAACTATAACCTGCTGTGGGCCGCCTACCGGCTGGCCAGGTATCTGGAGCAGAATACCGGGGAGATCGCCATGCCCATGACCGCGGGCCCCACCCATGGCTCCGGCATGCTGAGCATGCGCCATTGCGCCGTTGCCGCCGGCCTGGGCCAGTTCGGCTGGCACAGCATCGTCCTCACCCCGGAATTCGGTCCCCGGAACCGTTTCGGCGGGGTGCTCACCACCCTGAAGCTCACTCCGGATCCCATGATGGACGGGGAGCGTCTCTGCGACTTCGAGAAGTGCCACATCTGCGAGAAGGTCTGTCCCACCGGGGCCATCCCACCCTACAAGCCCGGCCAGGAGCGGATCGTGGATTTCGGAGAGGGCCACATCGAAAAGTATTCCGGTCTGAACTGGACCAAGTGCAAGATCGCCTGCGAGGGCTGCTATTCGGATTTCAACTTCAACGGGGATTATAACCTGATGGATCCCATCATGGAGAATCCCATCGACGAGGAATTCACTCCGGCCCAGCGCTTCCGGGTGAAAAAGGAGAACATCTACCACCATTTCATCCAGCACCAGACCTCCTGGAAATGCGGCAACTGCCTCCAGTACTGCCCCGTAGGCAACTGGAAGGAACGCTTCCACGATACCAAGGTCTCCAGCGTGGACATCAATCAGTACATCGACGACTGTCCGGATGTGGACGTGGACACCTATAACTGGGAGGAGGCGCGGCACAAATGACCCGATCGGAAATGGTAAAGAACCGCGTCCTCGCCGGTTCGGACATGGACTACGTGGGCCTCTGCCCCGCCTCGGCGCTGGAGGATGAACCTGTTGGCCGCCGCCCTTCGGACCTGCTTCCCAACGCCAAAAGCGTCATCGTCTTCGGCAGGCGGCTCATCTCCGGTTCCATCCAGACCAAGTTCCGCCAGTTTGAGAACGGCGTGATGAACGTTTCGGGTTCCTATTCCGCTCATTCCTTCGTCCTCAGCGTGAACCACCTGTGCATGAAGGAGACCTACGATATCGCCCAATGGCTGGAAAACACGTACGGCTGCTTCGCCATGCCCCTGACCAACAACGTGCTCCAGGCGGTGCAGCCGGAGGGGAACTACGTCCCCTATTTCGCGGATCCTCTCAAATCGGGTCTGCCCATCGACCTGTACAAGGCCGCCTACTGGGCGGGGATCGGAGAGATGGGCTGGAACCACCGGATCATCACTCCGGATAACGGCCCCCGCGTATACCTCTGCGCCATCGTCACCAGCCTGGAGTTTGAGGAGTACGATCAGCCCTATTCCGGGGAAAAGCTCTGCGATCCGGAAAAATGCGGTGCCGTCTGCGTGCAGGTCTGTCCCGTCCATGCTCTGGAGGCTGGGGAGGGGATCGAATGGAGATCCGGGGAAGCAAAGGTCCGGGTAGGCAAGCTGGATGTGAACGGCTGCGCCGCCGCCTGCTTCGGCTTCAAGCGGGAACTGAACCGCTTCGCCTCCAACGCGATCGAGAGCGAGCATCCCAGCGACGAGGAGTTGGCCGCAGCCCTGGAGAAGCAGTTTGAAAGCCCCGGTTTCCAGACCCTGGATCATCTGCCCATGTACCATTGCGACCGCTGCCTGGTCTATTGTCCCGTGGGCAACTGGGCGGAGAAGTTCCGGAAGACCGGATTATCGAATAAGTGAGGGCCGGGAAGATGAAAAAACGGATCAGATTATTGTCCACCGCCCTGCCGGAGGGGTATCTGCCCTATCGGGGGGAGTATGTATATAAGGTCAAGGCTTTCCGGGAAGGAGCCAGGGGCTTGGGTCCCGGCTTCCCTCAGCCTGAGTTTCTGGAATTGGAGCTGGAGGGGGTCGGCGGGATCGACGGCAAGCTGGAGCGGGTGATCCCCGTCAGCTCAGCCAATCCCCTGAACTGCCGCATCCATAAGTATTATCTGCTGGAGCACAACGTATGGATCAAAAACCTGGGCAACGGCCGGTATGTTTCCGACTGGACCTCAGCCGAGTCCTGGGCCCTGGCGGTGCAGGAGACTCTGGATGACGACGGAAACGTGACGGAAGAGCGGGAGCTTGGCTTCAGCATCATCCACAGCGACCGCCGCGCCGGGATCGTGCTTTGAGGAGGGAGGAACGGAACATGGATAAACAGATCATCACCCGAAAGATCAAGAACTTCCTCATTGCGGAACGGGGCATGGACATGGTGGGCGTCTGTCCCGCCTCCGCCCTGGACGCCGAACCCGAAGGCTACCGCCCCACGGATATACTCTACTGCTGCAAGAGCGTCATCGTCTTTGGCCGCCGTCTGCTGAACGGCGCCGTGCAGGCCCAGTTCCGGCGGCTGGAGGACGGCATGGCCTTTGCCGAGTCCATTTACTCCACCTACGGCCTGGAGCTGGTACCCAACTGGACCATGGCCCTGTCCACCTTCTCTCTGGCGGACTACCTGGAAAATACTTTCGGCGCCGCCACGCAGCCCATGGGCTGCGGTCCGGAACAGGGCACTCTGCCGAAAAACACGCCCCTGCCCATGTTTGCCGGTCCCAACAAGGACGGTCTCATCATGAACATCGGTCATGCGGCCATCGCCGCGGGGCTGGCCCAGCCCGGCTGGAACAATTTCCCCATTACAAAGCAGTATGGGCCCCGGGTGCAGTTCGGCTGCCTCCTGACGGATCTGGAACTGGAATATGACGCCCCGGACGACGGCCCCCGGCTCTGCGATCCGGAGAAATGTCATGTGTGCAGCGATCTCTGTCCCATGCACGCCCTGCCGGACAAGGCCAGCGGGGAGAGCAGCACCTGGAGCATCGGCGGAAAGGAATACCAGGTCGGAAAGCATAAGGTCAACGCCTGCACCGTCGCCGCCCTGGGCATGCGCAATGAATTCGCCGGGATCCGCAAGCGGGGCGATCTGGTGGAGAGCGAGGATCCCACGGACGAGGAGATCGCGGATGCCATGAAGCGGTATGAGATCTCCAACTGCAACCTGGACCACTATCCCAAATGCTACTGCAACCGCTGCCAGATCTACTGCCCCGTGGGCAACTGGCAGGCCACCTTCGGCGATACCGGTCTTTCCAGGCAGAAGGTCTGATCGTCGTCAGAGAGAATGAACAAGGCGGTGAGGAGTCTTCCTCACCGCCTGATCGATTTGTCGGTTATCTTTTGATGATCCTTTCCTCCGTCTGCTTCAGCCTGCGGATCCGCTCTGCCGTAAAGGCCTCCACCTGCTTCCAGAGGGAGTGGAGCTGAGTTTTATGGGTGCAGAGTTTTTCCTTGCAGTTTGCACAGTGCAGATATGCGTTCGTCCGTTCGGAGAACCATTCCGGATGCCGGTAAAAGGTGATCTCCCATCGAAGGAGCAGAACCAAAGACAGTGCAAACAGGCTCCAGCTGTAGGCGGCCCGGACAAAGAACAGGGGAGTGAACATCATGGCATAGTCCCAGTTGTAGATCCGGCAGGCGCTGCAGCATTTGTTCTTCAGGAACCAGGTCTGGAAAGGACAGAAGAAGAGGATGCAGATCATATCGCATACCGCATAGGCGCAGCTGATCAGGATCATGATGCCCACGTCGAATACGCCTGTCATGTACAGCGCGCCGAAAACGCCGTTGAAGCAGATCCAGAGCAGGGCCACCAGCATCGTGCCATGGTTGTCCTGCACGTCGATCTCCGTCTGCCCGGTCTTGATGTAATTCCGGGCGAACTGCTTCTGGCAGCCGGGACTTTCCAGTCTGGAGGGGAAGAACCGCAGGACCATCTCCGCCACATACACGACCCAGATCACGCCGAGAACAACCGGCAGCTTGTCCAGATGGACGGAGATGCGTTCATCGTTGGTGAAGCGGTAGGCGATATAGAAGGCGGCTGCGGCCAGGAAGAGAATGGAGCGGTATACCAGCTTGATATAGTGGAAGGTGCTGATGGCTGTGAGATGGATCTTTCGCTTCTTCAAGGGAAAGACTCCTTTCTGATCGCCAAATGTTGACGGGAGATCATCCTGCCTTCCGGCGATCCAAATCGAACAAGGTCATTATATCGGCAAAATATGAACAAATCTATGTACAAAACGGAAAAAAGCGATCAAGCCGGACAGTTTTCCTTGGCAAATAGAGATATCCCCAGATCACCGTTCTTGACCGGAAGCGGCCGGCCGGATTGATAGAGCAGGCATATTTCGGCAGAAAACATGCGCCTCAGACAACGTCGGATGAAGAAGCCGGCGATGCTGCGGGAAAATCCGGAGGTCCTGAAGCTGTTTTTGGCCTGAGAAAGGGAAAAACCGCGTCAACAGCACGATCTCAGCGGATTTGTTCCCAAAAGGGTGAAAGCTATGGCCACACTGCGATCAAACAAACGAATGGGGAAATATGTTATTTGTTCCGCGCTATGTGGGTCGACTGCGGAATGCAGGAAGCTGAGGAGGCAATGACAAAACTGCTCTCACCGCACGGAATAAAATAAGGAAAACGCCTCCAAGCCAATATGGTTCAGAGACGTTCGTTGTTTTGAAGGATCATTTATACTTTCTGTCATATAACAGGGCTGCAAGAAGGACAACAAAACAAGAGCCTGCATTATGGACGAGGGCGCCTGTTGTCGGGTTCAAAATCCCAAGCACCGATAACAGAATAGCAACAAAGTTGATGCACATGGAGAGCGTGATAGCTCCCTTGATGGTCTTGATCGTTGTATTGCTCAGCCATTTCAGATACGGCAGTTTAGAAATGTTGTCGTCCATCAGCGCAACATCAGCAGCATCAACGGCAATATCGCTTCCCATTGCTCCCATTGCAACACCGACATCGGCGGTTTTCAGGGCAGGCGCATCATTGACGCCATCTCCGATCATACATACTTTTCCTCTCTGCTTCAGTACGTTTATGTTACTGACTTTTTCTTCCGGGAGCAGATCAGCCCTTAGTTCCGAGATGCCAACCTGCGAGGCGAGGAATTCTGCAGCCTTACGATTATCGCCGGTCAAAAGGACAGATGTTGTATTCATCTCTTTTAGCCGCCTGATTATTTCTGCCGCTTCGGGACGGATCGTATCGGATAGTGCGATAACACCTATTAATTTTGTGCCGTCCGATATAAGAACTGAGGCCTTTCCCTCGCTCCGCAGCCGGTCCAGGAGGGCAGAAGCATCGTCGGCTGCGCTTACACCGTTTTCCTTGATATATTTTTCATTGCCAAAGTAATACTGCGTTTCCCCAATTTGAGCAGAGATTCCTTTTCCTGCCTCCATCTTAAAACCTTCAATCAGAGGAAAGGATATACCACTTGAAAGTGCTTCATCCGTTATAGCTTTTCCTAGTGGGTGTTCACTCCTGCTTTCTGCTGCTGCGGTCAGCGTAAGTAATTCTCTTTCTGATACCCCCCAAAACGGAATGATGTCGCTGACCTGAAGTTTTCCATAGGTAAGAGTGCCGGTTTTGTCGAAGGCCATCGTATCGACTTTTCCCATTTTTTCCAAAGCCTCGCCGGATTTGATGATTACGCCATGCTTTGTTGCCTGTCCGATTGCGGCCATGATTGCGGTCGGAGTGGCAAGGACGAGAGCACAGGGACAAAAGACAACCATGACAGTAACGGCTCTGATAATATCTTTCGTTACGAAATAGGCGATGAAGGCGATGATAAGCGCAACTGGAACCAGCCAGCTTGCCCACTTATCTGCAATGCGCTGTGTCGGTGCTTGATTCTTTTCAGCATCTTCCACCATTCGGATCAGCCTTTGAAGGGAACTGTCTTCACCCACTTTTGTCGCTTCAATGTCAATAGAACCGAAACGATTGATTGTACCGCAGAAAACAGTATCCCCAGCCGTCTTATCAACCGGAAGGCTTTCGCCAGTCATGACCGATTGGTCGACGGAAGTTTCCCCGACAAGAATCAAACCGTCGACTGGTATTGTTTCTCCGGGGAAAATGCGGAGAATATCGCCTTTGACTATTTCAGCAACCTCAACAATGATTTCCGTTCCATTACGGATGATCCTTCCTGTGTCCGGTGCAAGTGAGATCAGGTTTTTGAGGCCTTTCTTGGCACGGCTTGTTGTCATATCTTCAAGAAGCGCGCCGACCTCCATAATAAAGGCAACCTCGCCGGCGGCGAACAAATCACCGATGCAGATGGCGGCAATCATCGCCATGGAAATCAATAACGCAGATGAAATCTTGCTGACTCCTTTGTTATATATCATTCTCCAAATGGCGAGATATAAAAGCGGAATTCCACATATCACAACGCATACCCACGCAAGATGCTCTCCCCACGGCTGACCCACTCTCGGAAGGACGAAAGAGACAAGCAGAAACACACCGCCAACAAGCGTCATCGGCCATCCGGCGAGAACATCATTTGTTCTCTTTATCATCAAGAAGCCCTCCTTGACAAACACCTCAAAAAAGTGCACAATTCATATGATAATGAACATTGTGTTCAGTTTTGATTATATGGTTCTGTAAGATAGAAACAAGAAGCAGATCTTTCTGAATGTTCACTACCGGACAATAATCTGCTGTTTGTTCAGGAGAGTGTTATGGATCGACGTCAACAAAAAACGAGGCAAGCTGTGTTCGATGCCTTTGCACATTTGCTTGAAAATAAGACTTACGCAAACATCACGGTGCAGGATCTTATCGACGAGGCAAATATCGGGAGAAGCACATTCTATTCTCATTTTGAGACAAAGGATGAATTGCTCAGAGCTCTGTGTACAGAGATTTTTGACCATGTATTTGCCAATGAGGTCTCAAAAGAAAAAACGCATGATTTCTCCAAAAATGGAAAGAACATAAAAGCGGAAATCACGCATATCTTATATCATTTGCAGGAAAGCAGAAGGTACATAAAGCGCATCCTTTCTTGTGAAAGCGGCGAGATGTTCATGCGGTATTTCAAAGAATACTTGACTGGTATTTTTGAAGGTGAACTGAATAAGTATCATTCGGACATACCAACGGATTATTTGTTGAATCATATGGTCTGCGATTTTGCAGAAACAGTCCGATGGTGGATGAACAACGATAAGTATTCTCCCGAAGAAATAAGCCGGTTTTTCTTACGTGCTACACCATTTGCATAAGCGAAAAACGCCTCCGAGCCGATATGGTTCGGAGGCGGCATTTCTTTCTTCAGATACAGGGCTGCAATGGGAGTATGTCAATGTGTCGGAAGAAACGATAGCAGACGACAGCTCCTGCATCTTCGATGTACATGAATTGAAGCGCTGCAACAAAGCAGATCTCAAGCTCTTGGAGGAACGGGGACGGGTCAATGTCTATCTGCGGTTTCCGGAGCTGAAAGAAAATTGTTCGACTTGCCTGGTACTGACGGATGTCAAGACGGATTCCAGTGTCCGAAGGGTCTACGTTCCCGAGACGGTGGCGCGTGCGCTCCTGGAGCACAGGAAGAAGCAGCAAGAGCATATCGAATCCTGCCATGGATTATATAACGATTATGGTCTTGTTCTGGCTCAGGATAATGGCAGGCCGCTGGAGACACGGATCATTGATAAACGGCTCAAACAGTTTATCAGCGAAAATGGCTATGAAACTGTGGTATTCCATTCGTTTCGTGCGCTCAGTACGACGGACAAGCTGCAGCTGAGCGGCGGAGATATCAAGGCCGTTCAGGGGGACACGGGCCACGCGTCGCCGAAAATGGTGACCGAGCAGTATTCCAGGATCCGGGATCTTGACCGGAGGCGACTGGCAGGCTTGATGGATCAGGCTTATTTTGGCAGAAAAAAAGTTCCGCAGACGACGCCGGACGAAGACGCTGCGCTTTCCATGCTGCGGGAAAATCCGGAGGTCCTGAAGCTGCTTTTGGCCATGAGAAAGGGAAAATACCGCGTCAACAGCACGATCTCAGCGGATTTGTTCCCAATTTGTTCCAAAATGGCGCTGTTACACATTATCGTATAAAAGAACGCCCATAAAAAAGTTCCTGAAATCACTCAATATGAGCAACTTCAGGAACTTTTATGGAGCTGCTGACCAGATTCGAACTGGTGACCTCATCCTTACCAAGGATGCGCTCTACCGACTGAGCTACAGCAGCATGGCGACCCGGAACGGGCTCGAACCGTCGACCTCCAGCGTGACAGGCTGGCGTTCTAAACCGACTGAACTACCGGGCCAAAAGCTTGTACATCATAGCATCCGTCCTGAGAAATGTCAAGACAAAAAAGAAAAAAACTTG
>JAEEGG010010162.1_pt1 | contig 20858 bp, 14 predicted proteins | sample 9134161 | NCBI WGS metagenome assembly JAEEGG01 (sample SAMN16246543, study PRJNA631951) | gut metagenome | biome: gut microbiome; feature: rumen; material: CR-attached | host: Bos | place: Iran: Karaj | collected 2018-10 | reverse complement strand
TTCTTGCGTGTCTTATAGCCGGGAAGACCGGCAGATGTAAGACTATAGCCAGAGTCAGGAATCCCATCTATTCCAATGAGATAGAGTTTCTGAAAAGGGAATTCAATCTTGCCATGGTCATCAATCCCGAAGACACTGCGGCACTTGAGATCTCCCGTGTATTTCTCTTTCCATCAGCCTTCAAGATCGATACATTCTCCGGCGGAAGGATAGAGCTGTTCCATTTCCATGTAACGGCTGAGATGCCCATATGCGGGCAGTCCCTGTCGGTTCTGCGTGAGAATATCCTGAAGGGTATTATCGTCTGTACCATAAGACGTGGCAAGGATGTGATAATTCCCAAGGGCGATTTCTCATTCCAGGATGACGATGATGTCAGTATCGCCGCAATAAGACGTGATGCTCTTGCTTTCTTCAGAAAGCTTGGCGAGGTTAAGGGAAGAGTCAGGAATGCAATGATAGTGGGCGGAGGAACCATGTCCTATTATCTTGCCGACAGGCTTCTTAAATACGGTATTGCCACCACCATAGTTGAGATGGATTACAAGAGATGCGAGGAGCTGTCCAGCAAGCTTCCGGATGCAAGGATCATCCATGGCGACGGTACCAACAGGGATATCCTTGATCAGGAGGAGATATCTTCCTTCCAGGGATTTGCAGCCCTGACCGGACTTGATGAGGAGAATATCCTCCTGTCCCTTTATGCCAGCAAGCATTCATCTGCCAAGGTCGTCACCAAGATCGGAAGGCTCAATTTCGGATCGGTTATAGATGCGCTGAACCTGGACACCATCATCAATCCGCAGAAGATCACTGCAGATTATATCGTGAAATTCGCGCGTACCATGAATGCGGATGATTCGGACGATGTTGAATCCTTCTATAAGCTTGAGGACGGAAGGGCTGAGGCAATCGAGTTCAAGATCAAGGAAGAATCTGCCGTTACGGGAGTAAAGCTCAAGGATCTTAAGCTGCGCAAGGATTCCCTTGTATGTAATATTTCCAGAAACGGCAAGAATATCATTCCTACCGGTCAGGATGAGCTGATGGTGGGAGATTCGGTGATCGTAATAATGAAGGATGCGCATATCGTTAATGTTAAGGAGATCATCGAATAGCCATGAAAAAGAATTCGATAATACTCTATATTGTCGGAGTGCTCCTGGTATTTGAGAGCGCGTTCCTGCTGCTTCCGATGATCGTGTCTATAATCTATTCGGATGGAAACTGGATGTGGTATCTTGCCACAGCCTGTATATGTCTTGTGCTCGGCATTCCGCTGACACGCGTAAAGCCGGGAAGGAATCTGTCCCTTAAGGAAGGCTATATCATAGTTGCCCTCTGCTGGCTGGTCCTGTCCCTTGTGGGAGCGCTCCCTTTTGTCATGAGCGGGGATATCCCGAATTATATAGATGCCCTTTTTGAGACAGTATCCGGATTTACCACAACGGGAGCCTCGATCCTTTCCGACGTGGAGGTAATAAGCAGATCCGGTCTTTTCTGGAGAAGCTTCATGCACTGGGTCGGAGGTATGGGAGTCTTCATGTTCATGATGGCGGTACTTCCCATGCTGGGCACATCCGATATGAATCTTATGAAAGCGGAATCCACCGGTCCTTCTGTTGAGAGGATAGTCCCCCATGTAAGAGACAGTGCGAGACTCATGTACGGTATGTACTTCGGGATAACTCTCGCGGAGATCATTTCGCTAGTGATATCCGGAATGGACCTCTATTCATCCATGCTGCTTACATTCGGAAGTGTGGGAACCGGAGGCTTCGGTCTTCTGAATTCATCGTGCGGAGCATATTCACCGGCACAGCAGCTGATAATAGGATTCTTTATGGCTGCCAGCGGTATCAATTACACCTTCTATTTCTTCATAATATCCGGAAAGATCAAAGAGGCTTTTCATATTGAAGAAGTCAAGTATTATATTGGGATAATAATTGCCTCAACCATCCTGATAACGGTAAATATAAACAGGATGTTCGACAGCCCCGTAACATCCCTTCGCCATGCATTTTTCCAGGTTGCATCGATCATCACCACCACCGGATACTCCACCGTGGACTTCGATGCGTGGCCGGAGCTTTCAAGAATGGTGCTGCTGATACTTATGATGATCGGAGGCTGTTCAGGATCCACTGCGGGAGGCATCAAGGTATACAGGATCGTCCTTCTCATGAAACAGTTCAAAAAGGAACTGTCAGTGCTCCGTCATCCCAGGGAGGTCAAGGTTCTCAGGATGGATGGAAGTACGGTCAAGGAATCCGTATTAAGATCGACGAACGTTTTTATATCGATATACTTCGTCATCTTCTTCATTTCACTGCTTCTGATAAGCATAGAGAACTACGATTTTACCACCGGATTTACTGCCGTTACCGCTACGATCAATAATATAGGTCCCGGACTTTCACTGGTCGGACCTGCATGTAATTACGGGTTCTTTTCGACATATTCCAAGATAATACTTATATTTGACATGCTGACGGGAAGACTGGAGCTGTTCCCTGTTCTTCTTCTCATAAGTATGCTGAAACCGCGTATAAACCGTAAGGCATTTCACAGATGATAAGGCCTGTTACGTTTAAAGGAGATAAAAATGGTTTACACACTGACACTTAATCCATCACTTGACTATGTAATGTACCCTGCGGCTTTTCCCAAAAAGGGAGGAACCAACAGGTCGGAGCGTGAGGAGATCCGCGCCGGCGGTAAGGGTATCAACGTATCGGTTGTCCTCAAGAATCTTGATGTTCCCACCAGAGCGCTGGGATTTATTGCCGGCAATACCGGAGATGAGATCGAGGGGACTCTCAGGAGCATAGGCATCAGAACCGGATTTATCATGCTTCCCTTTAAGAACGGAATGAGCCGCATCAATGTGAAGATAAGGGTTCCTTATGAGGATGCAGCAGAGCGCGGATACGAGGAGACGGAACTCAATGCGGCGGGACCTGCTGTGGAGGACGGCTCTGTTAACGATCTCTGCGACAGGATAGAGAGATTCGAAGACGGCGATATACTGGTGCTTGCGGGCAGCATGCCTACAAAGGCACCTGAAAATATGCTGGACAGGATCCTTTCATCCGTCCCCGAAGGAGTTAAGACCATCGTGGATATGACAGGTGACAGGCTTAAGAAAGCTCTTAAGTACAGGCCCTTCCTTATTAAGCCCAATCTTGAGGAACTGAGCCAGGCTGCGGGAAGAGAGCTGCAGAATAAGGAAGACATAGTCGCAGAGGCCGGGAAGCTGAGAGAGGCAGGTGCCGAGAACGTCATCGTATCCATGGGAGCTGACGGAGCGATACTTCTTGATAAGAACGGTGATGTTCATGAATGCAAGGCTCCAAGCGGAAAGGCACTTGGTGCTTTTGGCGCGGGCGATTCAATGACTGCCGGTTTCATCAAGGGATTTCTCGACGAACATGACTATGATTACGCACTGAAGCTTGGCATAGCTGCGGGAAGTGCCGCAGTATTTGAAGGCAAGCTTCCTGATTATGATGAGATAATGAAGGTGCTCAATGAAGTATAAGGGACTTCCCATAAATGAAGGAATAGTCATAGGACGCATTCGCAAGATGTCTGCAGTAAAGCCCGGACCGGAAAAGCCGGCCGGGGCCGGTGCGGATGACGAGAGGATGCGTTTTTTTGACGCGCTTCTTGAATATGAAGGGAAAATGAAATCCCTGGCCTCCGCTTCTTCCAGTATGGAGGGAAGGGACATCATTTCCGGTCAGATAATGATAGCCAGGGACCCTGCCCTGTCTGATGAGACCTTAAGGCTTATAGACAAGGGTATGAGTGCCGATGAGGCATTTGCTTCTGCCTGCGGTAAATATGAAGATATGCTGGATGATGTTAACGATGAGTATATTTTTGAACGGGCAGAGGATCTTCTTGAGGTCAAAAACGGAATACTGGCACTCATGGGAGGCGAGGTGTCTGAGGCATATGAAGCTTCAGGTGATGACGGTGATGTCATTTATTCCGACAGGCTGACCGCGGCAGAAGCTGTGGGACTGAAGAACCTGGGGATAAAAGCTGTGGTGATGAAGAGAGGTACCCAGACATCACATATAGCTGTCATACTCAGATCTCTCGGGATCGCCGGTGTCTTCGGTGTCGATCTTGATGCGGATGACATGGAAGGTGCCGAGATCATTGTCGACGGAAGCGAAGGGATCGTTGTGATTGGTCCCACGGATGATGAGAAGAAGGAATACCTGGGGAGGAAGAGATCTTTAGATGAACCATACTCTGCGGATGCGGATGATGAAATACACTGTACGGAAGACGGCAGAGAGATAGGCATTCTGTGTAACATAGGATCCGAGAGGATACCGGATGGCGCTGTATATTCAGACGGAGCGGGACTTGTACGGACAGAATTCCTGTTCATTGAAGGAGGAGAGGCACCCTCCGAAGAAAAGCAGGCGGAAATCTATGCCCGGATAGCTGACAGATTTCCCGGGAAAGAGATAGTGATCAGAACTCTTGATGCCGGAGGCGATAAGGAGATGCCCGGTGATGGGGATGAGGAAGCTGACGAGGAGAATCCTGCACTCGGAGTAAGGGGAATAAGACTATCCCTCAGGAACAGGGAAGCATTCTCGCACCAGATATGTGCGATATTGAGAGCTTCATATAAGAGGAATATCAGCATTCTGATACCAATGGTGACCTCGGCTGATGAGATGATCCGTGTCAGGAGGATAGCAGAGGGCTGCAAGTCACTTCTCAGAGGCAAGGGGATTCCGTATTCTGCGGATATTAAGATAGGCTGCATGATCGAGACCCCTGCAGCGGTCCTGTGTGCCGGAGAGATAGCTAAGGAAGCTGATTTCTTCTCAATAGGTACCAATGATCTTGCCCAGTACATCATGTGCGCCGACAGGGGGAATCCTGCCATGACCGAGCTGTGCAGCATATATCAGCCGGCTGTCATAAGAGCTATCAGGATAATCTGTGACAAGGCATCGGGAGCCGGTATCCCTGTGACTGTCTGCGGAGAGGCTGCATCGGATCCTGCCGTGCTTCCGGTATTTTTGGGACTTGGAGTAAAGTCGCTCAGCGCAGATCCTGCAAGACTTACCGTGATAAAAAAAGCACTTCGGGAACTGAATATGGAAGAATGCAAAAAGCTTGCTCTTAAGGTGCTGAATGCATCTTCTGTCTCGGAGGTTAAGGAACTGCTGATGTGAGAATACCTGCCTGCTGAAAATGGCAGGTCAGAACAACGGGCGGGCTCCCTGCCGGATTTCCGGACGGCCCCAGGAGTATGGATGAACAGTATATATGTATGTCACACTTACTATCATGTATTCGTGACAATGCTCAAGGAATTGAATAAGCCTGCGGAGGAGCGCGGGAAAGCTACTTTGGTGCTCAGCAGGATGTCCAATGATTTCGAGGACTTCAAGGCAAGAGCCGAGAAGAGCGGAGTGTTCGCAGAGGTCATCGAGTTCGATGAAAAGCGGGATACATTCTTCCCGGAACTTGCAAGATACAGGGAGGATACGGGGAACATCCTGAAGAATATGTATAACAGGATCCTCTTTACGAAGAAGTTCGCAAAGCTCGAAGAGCCTTATGTTCCCGTGGATTTCAGCAGATATGATGATGTATATGTATTCTGTGATGCAGATCCCATAGGCCTGTATCTTAACCAGAAGAGGATAAGATATCATGCAGTGGAAGACGGACTGAATACACTGAGTCACTGCGTTGCCGCACTTTACGACAACAGAGGACACTTTGCGCTCAAGAAATTCATGAGCATGAAGCTGAATCTCATCTTTATCCGTGACGGATACAGCAAGTACTGTATCGACATGGAAGTAAATGACAAGAGTGTCATAGATGATGATTTCTATAAATACAAGGAAGTAAGCCGAAAGCAGCTGAAGGATTCGCTTACAGGGGATGCGAGGAAGATCCTTATCAGTACCTTCATAAGGGACATGGATGGTTTTAAGGCCTTTCTCGATAACAGTGACGGAGGAGGCATCCTGCTTCTGACTGAGCCTCTGTGCGATCTTGATGTGCGTGAGAAGATCTTCAGGGATATCATTGATATGTACAGGGATGAAGGCAGGATCTTCATCAAGCCGCACCCCAGGGATACTCTGGATTATAAAGCAAAATTCAGCGATCACTGGGTGTTCGACAGGACTCTTCCCATGGAGATGTTCGGACTCATGGACGGTGTACACTTCAGAAAAGTTGTGGGAGTATATACACAGCTTGGGATGATAGACTTTGCCGACGAGAAGATCATGCTCGGCAATGACTTCATGGATAAATATGAAGCACCCGAGATACACAGAAAAGCTGAAACGATAAAAGCCGAATTCAAGAAGATCTGATATGAAGCTTTCTATAATCGTTCCGGTCTATAACATGGCCGGAGACGGAAAACTGAATTTTTGTCTGGATTCACTGGTCGCTCAGGATTTTGACGGAGATTACGAGATAATCTGCGTGGATGACTGTTCGACTGATGATTCCATGCGTGTTCTCAGAGAATATGAGGAGAGGTATCCGGGGCTTTTTGTCATTGCGAAGAATGACAGGAACAGACATCAGGGAGGTGCAAGGAATAAGGGGATCGAACTTGCATCGGGAGAATGGATAGGATTTATCGATTCTGATGACTGGATCTCCCGGGATTATTACAGAAGACTTGTGGGACTTGGTGAAGAGAAAAACGCCGATGTTGTGGGATGCTGTTATTCAATGGTAAGCGCGCATACCTTTGATATCGGACAGATCTCACGCAACGATCTTGCGGGAGCCTGCGGAGAGATGAATCATGACAGGCGGAGAGTATTCCTTGAAAATATGTCCAGCATGGTCACCAAGGTTTACAGGGCGTCTCTCATAAAGGATAACAACCTGACATTTCCGGAGGATATCTTCTACGAAGACAATGCTGCTGGCCCCATATGGGCAATGCATTACAGGCATTTCGAATATATCGACGAACCGCTTTATTATTATTATCAGCATGACACCTCTACCGTTCACACCATTACGGAGAGAAGATGTCTGGACAGGATGACCGCAGGAGAGTTCATGCTTTCCGAGATGAAGAAGCGTGGCTTTCTTGAAGAGTATCACGATGAGATAGAAAGCAACTTCACCACAGTGTATTTCGTCAACACTCTTTTTTCATACATGAGGATGAAGAAGGGCAGAAGGCTTTCGGTGGTAAGCGAGCTTAAAAGAAGGATGCTTGAAGAATTCCCGGATTTCAGGAAGAACAGATCCTACGGAAAATACATGGATGAAGAGCAGATAAGATATGTGGATCTGCTGATGAAGAGCACAATCTGCTTTTATGTAAAGTATATTCTGCTGTGGATGTACAGGGATGTAAGATCCGCTGCGCAAAATAAAAAATGATGGCGGGCAGTTCACAGAAAACCGTCAGATAATGTGATGACAGAGGATGAAGCAAAACAATATAAAAAGATGATCCTGACACCTCCGGGAAAGCTTATCTTCAGACTGGCTGTACCGACGGTCATAAGCATGCTCATAACCATGATCTACAATCTTGTGGATGCTTATTTCGTGGGCAGACTGGGGACCAGCGCAAGTGCTGCCATCGGGATCCTTATCAATGTCAATGCGGCTTTTCAGGCCTTCGGATTCATGTATGGGCAGGGGAGCGGTTCCAAGATAGCAAGGCTTCTTGCTGAAGGTAAGAAGGATGATGCCGACAGGATACTTGTGGTAGGACTGACAGGAGCACTTATCACAGGATTCGTCCTTATGTCGCTGGTGCTGATATTCTTAAGACCCGTCATATATGTGCTGGGGAGTACCGATACCATATATCCTTATGCACATACATATGCTTTTTATGTTCTGCTGTCATCTCCCGTACTGTGTGCAAGCTGTGTTCTCAACAATGTAATGCGTTATGAGGGACGCGCCTTCTTTGCCATGTTCGGACTTGTATCCGGAGGGGTGCTGAACATGATACTCGATCCTGTACTCATGTTCGGACTGGGACTCGGGATCAAGGGTGCCGCCCTTTCCACAATGATCTCGCAATATGTGAGCTTCTTCGTACTGCTTTCGATGTTCCTGCGTCATAAGACCATATCCTCGATCAGGCTTTCATATCTGAGAAGGCCGGTTAAAGAATTGTCTGATGATGCACTGCTGATAATAAAGACCGGATTGCCAAGTCTGATAAGACAGCTCTTTGCAGTCCTTTCAAATGCGACCCTGAACAATTGCAGCAAGCCTTACGACGATCCTGCGATCGCTGCCATGACCATAGACGGAAGAGTGCTGATGTTCATAGCAAGTGCCATGATCGGTATAGGTCAGGGATTCCAGCCGGTCTCGGCATTTAATTACGGCTCAAGAAAATATGGAAGACTCAGACGTTCTGTCTTCGTTACATGGAGAGCAGGTACTGTTATCATGCTTGCACTTGCGATCATAGGATTTGCGAATACCGAGGGTATTATAAGGATCTTCCTTCATGATGAACCTGAAGCGGTGGAGCAGGTGCTGTATTATGGAGTTCCCGCCCTGAGGTTCATGTGCATAGCTGTAGTGATCCAGCCTGTATCCGTTGTGGCCAACATGCTCTTTCAGAGCATAGGTAAAGCGGGAGTCTCATCCTTTCTTTCGTCCTTAAGATCGGGACTCTGCTATATCCCGTGCCTGATCATCCTTCCGGTTTTTCTGGGATTTACGGGGATCCAGTGTTCACAGATGTGTGCGGATATAATGGCAGCTGTGATCTCTCTTCCCTTTATGGCAGGCTTTTTCAGGAAACTGCCACATGAGGATGAGAACACTCCTCAGGACGATAAATACAGAGAGTATGTAAAGGCACATGAAAGATAGTGTTGCAGATTATGTTAAAACGCTCGCAGGAGGCCTGCGTGGAAAAGAGTAACGATCATGGCAAATGATACAAATGAAAAGATAATAACGGACCCGGGACAGCCTGTAAGGTATTCGGTAACGGGAATGACCTGTGCGGCATGTCAGGCGCATGTGGAGAAGGCGGTAAGCGGAGTTCCGGGAGTGACTTCATGTTCGGTTTCACTGCTTACAGCTTCCATGAGTGCCTACGGAAGCGCGGATCCTGCGGATGTTATCGAAGCGGTAAGAAGAGCAGGATATGATGCTTCTGTAAGTGACGGAGGAAAACAAGGTGCGTTTAATGAGGATGATCTTAAGGACAGGGAAACCCCGAAACTGGTAAAGAGACTTATCCTCTCGGTGTGTCTTCTGGCGGTACTGATGTACTTCAGTATGGGGGTGATGATGCTTGGATGGCCCTCCCCCTTTGCTGCAGACCATGACATGACGGGTCTTGTGATACTTGAGATGATCCTTTCTGCCGTCATACTGGTCATAAACAGACAGTTTTTTACAAGCGGAATACGCTCTCTTATACATGGCGGTCCCAACATGGATACGCTTGTATCCATGGGAGCGGGAATATCCTATCTGTACAGCATCGTCACATTTATAAGGATAGCAGCTGCAGATCATCATATGCAGATGGAGCTCATGAATGAGCTGTATTTTGAATCTGCGGCCATGATCGTTACTCTTATAACTGTCGGCAAGACGCTTGAATCCTTCAGTAAGGGCAGAACCACCAACGCCCTTAAGGAACTGATGAAGCTCGCACCGGAGACAGCCACGGTTGTAAGGGACGGGGCAGAGAAGGTGATACCCGCGGCGGAAGTCAGGGTGGGAGATGAATTCATTGTAAGGGCCGGAGAATCAATACCGGTGGACGGTATCGTCACGGATGGAAATGCATCGGTCAATGAATCCGCGCTTACCGGAGAATCCATACCTGTTGACAAAAAGCCCGGAGACAGGGTCTCTGCAGCCTGTATATCCTCATCCGGATACATAAGATGCAAAGCCGAGAGGGTCGGTGAGGATACGACACTTTCGGAGATAATAAGACTTGTTAGGGATGCATCTTCAACCAAGGCACCCATTGCAAGGATAGCCGATAAGGTTTCTGCGGTTTTTGTTCCCTCTGTGATCGCTATCGCTGCAGTTGTCTTCATCATATGGCTCATAACCGGCGCACCGCTTCCCTATGCCATGACAAGGGCCATAACCGTGCTTGTGGTCAGCTGTCCCTGTGCACTGGGCCTTGCAACTCCGGTTGCGATCATGGTATCCAGCGGAGTCGGCGCCAGGAACGGTATACTTTTCAAAAGCTCCGAAGCTCTTGAGGTGACGGGAAGAACCTCTGTTGCAGTACTTGATAAGACGGGAACTCTCACTAAGGGAGAACCTGCCGTAACTGATGTGCTGCCTGCACCGGGATCTGTGAAAGAGGATCTTCTGCGGATCGCCTTTTCTCTTGAGAAGATGAGCGAGCATCCCCTTGGCAGGGCGGTAACTCTGTACTGCGAAGAAGAGGGGATCCCTTACGGTGATATACATGATTATGCAACCCACGTCGGTAACGGACTTGAAGGCATACTTGATGGGGTGCAGGTTTACGGCGGAAACGCACTGTTCATAGGAAGTAAATGTGATGTGGACAGGGACATGCTGTCAGAGTCTGAAAGACTGTCCCGCGAGGGAAAGACTCCGCTGTTTTTCGCATCAGGCGGAAAGCTTTGCGGGATCATTGCGGTATGCGATGTTCTTAAGGACGATTCCGTGAAGGCAGTCACAGAGCTTAAGAACCTGGGGCTCAGAGTGCTCATGGTCACCGGTGACAATGAGGTTACCGCAAATGCGCTGGCACGCCTTGCGGGAGTGGATGAAACAGCAGCAGGGATCCTTCCCGGGGGCAAGGAAAGCATAGTCAGGAAGCTGAAAAAACTGGGCACGGTCCTTATGGTTGGTGACGGTATCAACGATGCACCTGCTCTTGTATCGGCAGATATAGGAATGGCAGTGGGCTCCGGCACTGATGTTGCCATAGAATCCGCCGATGTGGTGCTTATGAGATCCTCACTTTCCGATACCTGTGCCGCAATAAGGCTTTCAAGAAGAACGCTGGTGATCATATATGAGAATCTGTTCTGGGCGTTTATTTACAATATACTTCTGATACCCATAGCAGCCGGAGTGCTTACCGGGGTCGGAGTGACCATGAGTCCCATGCTGGGTGCCGCGGCAATGAGTCTTTCAAGCTTTACGGTATGCATGAACGCGCTCAGACTGAACCTGTTCAGCCCCCATGATCCCTCAGGAGACAGAAAGCTCAGGAACTTTGACAGAGAAAGGCAATTGTTGGAGAAAAAGGAGAATGTTATGACGAGAACAATGAGTATTGAAGGAATGATGTGCGGACACTGTGAGGCAAGCGTAAAGAAGGCTCTTGAAGGCATCGAGGGTGTAAATGAAGCTGTGGTCTCACACGAAAAGGGAACAGCCATAGTTACTCTCTCGCAGGAAGTGGCTGACGATGTGCTCAGAAAAGCAGTAGAGGACAGGGACTATAAGGTGCTCGGCATCGAATAAAGTATTTATGATATAATTACCGTTGTTTTTATATGGAAGGTCCGGAGAATGTCATGAGCGGAAAGAGATCTGCGAAAAGAGCAAAGAAGGCCAGAGCAGCTTCAGAACATGGTCGCGTGAAGAGGAGTGTTGTATTAAAAGAGGGTACGGGGAGATCCGGAAAGGCGGCCCCTGCCGGAAGACTTAATATCTGCGGTGTGAATGTTTCTGTCATAACACTTATGGCATTTATCGCGCTGACTGCTTCCTATACCCTGCTTTTGTTCGAGCTGTTCAAAAATCAGGCTTTCCATACGGATTATCTTGTGTACGGTTCCGATGTTGATGCATATCTTCTTGAGATGCAGGGTGTCGACAGCGGATTTGATTTTCCGTATCCGGTGTATTTTCTTCTCGGAAAGTTTTTTGCACTTTTTTCCAACGTGAACATGGGAGCGGCACTCTCTGTTACTGTGCTCAATTCGATCTCTCCGGTGGTCCTTTCATACTTTATGCTTAAGGAGCTGTCTGTACATGTCAGCATAAAGAGTAAGAACAGAACAGCTTATGAAGGCTTTATACTTCTTGTTGTTTTTTCGATCTTTTTCGTATCGATGCTGTATGCTCCTGAAGGGTACTATATTCCGGGCATTCCTCTCAGAAATCTCGGGGTGTATTCTGCTAATCCCTATTACAATCAGACATATCTTGCTGCAAGGGGATTCGCCATAGTGGCATTTTTCCTGTTTGCACACATTCTCAATTATTACGAAAAGCACGTTGATGTTAAGGAGTATATTGTATTTTCAGTATTTCTTCTTCTTGCCACGCTGACCAAGCCCAGCTTTACATTTGTACTCGTTTCCGCAGCTGCGGTCCATATGATCGTAAAGCTTATCATGTCACGGGGAAAGAATCTTAAGGGATTTATGAATCTGCTGCTTACTGCGGTTCCCACCTTCATAACACTGATCGTTCAGTTCGGAGGGGTGTTCGGTTCGGATTCCCATGCCGGAAGCGAAGGCGGTATAGGCATTGGAATAGGAAAGGCATGGCTTGTCTACACTGACAATATTGTTATCGCAGTGATGCTTGCATGTGCATTTCCGGGACTTATGATGCTCCTTAATCTTAAGAGGTTCAAAGATCATGCAGTGTTCAGGCTTTCATGGGAAGTCATGATGGCAGGTTTCCTTGAGTTCCTTCTTCTGTACGAAAAAGGTGACAGGTTTACCCACAACAATTTTGCATGGGGATATATGTACGGGATACTGTTTGTATTTATCTCCGGCACCATGCTCCTTGTGGAAAATACCGTGAGAAAGAAACAGTCTTTCCCGGTACTTGCACTGGAATGGGGAGTATATCTGATGCACCTTACATGCGGAGTTGCGTTCTTTAAGATGCTTTATCTCGGAGGATATTTCTATGTCTGAGGGTATCAGAAAACCGAACGCCATAAGAATAGCCGCCGCAATACTTGTTCCCCTGTACACCGGAGCATGTATCTTCCTTTACTGGAAATTCATGGGATGGACGGAAGGGTCTGTGTATGAGTCGGATCTTCCCGCACATATAAGCCTTGCGGTAGATGATGGTCTGATTTATTCACTCATATCCTTTATCCTCATCGGACTTAACAGGCTCAGACTCATGCCTGTGCTGCCAGTCATACTCGGACTGTTTGCGCTGCTCTCTGTCCTGTTTACATCCAGGCTGCTTATGGAGATCACAGAGCATAAGATGGGTTCCGACGCGGCGGATCTTGCGGCACTTTTCCTCAATATATTTATGCCCTGTTATATTAAGGGACTTGCAGACGGCAGATATATGGGAATGCATACATCCTCCATATGGCACAATTCCACATACCTTATGATGAAGTGGATGGGATTGTGGACTCTTCTGATATACCTGAAGCTTGAGAAGGATATCTCTGAAAAACTGACACTGAAGTCATATATATACTTCACTGTCGTATTCACACTGACCACGGCAGCCAAGCCTAATTTCTTCCTGGCTGCAGCGCCTGTAATGTTCATCTTTCTCGTGATGGATATGATCGGTAAAAAGGCTCCCGTTGGAAGACTGATCCTTTTTGCTTCATCCGTGATACCTTCGTTTATCGTAATGATTCTGCAAAACAGCACACTCTTTGCAGGAAACAGTGAAGCGGGAGGGATAGTTCTGGCACCCGGAAGAGCGATGACGGCTCACACGGGCTATCTTATTCCTGTGAGTATCTTATCCATTGCATTTCCGCTTATGATCCTTGCCATGCATGTAAAGGAGCTTGCGGTGAACAGATATATGCTCTTTGCCTGGCTGTGTGCTGCGGTCGGATACATACAGTATTTTCTGTTCAGTGAAGACGGTGCGAGAGCACTGGATGCGAACCTCAGCTGGGGATATGCATTTACCATAATCCTGATATTCGGAATATCCCTTATACAGTGGATGCAAGATGTGAAGGATACTTTCTGTGCCGGAGAAAAGGCGACGGGAAAGTCCCGTAAGAAAAAGAAATCTTCACCGGAAAACAGGAACCGGACACGGCAGATGATAAAGAAGATATATGTGGCCGCATGCGGCGGTGTGCTGCTGTGGCATACGTATTGCGGAGTGCTGTTTTTCGTCCGTCTCCTCGGCGGAGTTTCTTATATGATGTGGGGTTAAGCTTTTGAATGAAAGATCATCAAAACAGAACATCGTATTTATCATCCTGTCACTTCTTGCGGGATATGCCCTGACATACAGAATGACTGAAGCCATTCCCTTCTGGGCATATGGGGAAGTGACTCAGGATTTTGTCATCGCAAGGATCTACTCAACCCTCGGTGATTATCAGTTTGATATGATCGCAGCTTCCGTTATGTGTGCCTGTGGCATATATGTCGCTGAGAAAAGATTCTCAGGGTACCTCAGGGGATGGTTCATGCCTCTGATACTCGGGATGATCGTGGTTCTCGGAAGATCTGCAGCTGCCTTCGGAGATCTGTCGGGAGTGTACGGAACCATAGCGTATTTTCTAAGATCTATCCCTGCAGTGATCGGTTTTGGCGTGATATTCAGGATACTCTTTGCCTTGATCGAAGCAGGTATCGACAGAGTATCATGTATGTCCGGATCCTTTGGGGTATTCCGCAATGTTTTTGACAGCCATGTCTTCAGAAATGTATTCATCATACTGATGGCTTTATGGATGCCGGTTATGATACTGAATTATCCGGGGAATTACAATGCTGACTTTATCGGGCAGCTGATGCAGAATACCGGAGAGATGCCCTGGTCCGGACATCATCCCATCATCCTCACCGTGTTCATCGGTATCTTTTTCAAAGCCTTCAAGGCAGTGACAGGAGGGTATGATCTTGCACTCTTTGCATGGATACTGCTTCAGTCATCGGCGCTTGCCGCAGCACTTTCTCTTACCGTTACGGTTCTTAAGAAAAAGGGTGCACGCATTTCGGTGCTGCTTACCGTTCTTGCCATATATGTCCTGACACCGATCTATTCCAATATTGCCACAACCGCGATAAAGGATGTTCCCTTTGCTGCGGCGTGCATATGGTACTGCGTTCTTGTGAGCAGATTCTATGAGGATGAGGAAGCGTTCCTTAAGAGCAGATCACAGATCTTCAGAATATGCCTTGCTGCGTTCCTGATATGCATGTGCAGGAATAACGGAAGCATAATAGTATTCGTAAACGGTCTGGTCATGTCGGTATACGATCTTCGCAGAAAAGACAGCGGTGTCACATCAGCCGGCGTAATAAAAAGTGACCGGAAGAAGGGTGATGATCATTGCAGTGAGCACGGTTTGATGCTTCGGAAGGTCATGGTATTTCTCCTCGTTCCCCTTTGCGTTTTCACGGCACTGTCCTCCGGGATAAAAGCGGCCGTTCATGCACAGTCCGACGGACTGAAGGAGATGCTCTCGATACCCATGCAGCAGACGGCACTTTATCTTACAAGATATGAGAGTGAACTGACCGCAGAGGAGATCTCATCCATCAATGCCCTGTTCGGAGACTACAGGGATATGGTCGAAAGCTATGATCCTACCATCTCAGATCCGGTGAAACAGTATTATGACATACAGGCTGACTCTTCGGTCGTCCGCTCCTATCTTACAACCTGGTTCAGGATGTTCTTCAAACATCCGGGAACATATGCTGAATCATTCTTCTTAAGCACATATGGATGGTTTGATCCTGAAACTGACACATCTGTCAGATATGAAGAGGACAGTGATCATTTTACAAGGACGGGATTGTTCGAAAGCGCCGATAAGATACTTGTATTCGTATACAGATATATAGACCGTATCTCTGTGTTCGGAATGCTTCAGAGTCCCGGACTCTGGACATGGGTGATGCTGATCCTGATAAGACGCAGGAAAAGTAACCTGCATCTTTATCCGATGCAGCTTATAACACTTCTGGTGTGCATGGCGGGTCCCTGTTTTATGAAGCACGCAAGATATGCGTTCCCGATCATGTTCACGATGCCGTATATGCTGGGATATGAGGCCGTTATTACCGAAGAAGAAAAGACAGAATAAGGAATAGAAGATGAATCTTATTTTTCTCGATATAGATATGACAATATGGGATGAGAGACTCCGCATCCCCGAAAGCACAAAAGATGCGATACGCCTTGCCAGGCTGTGCGGCAACAAGGTGTTCATAAATACAGGCAGATCCAGATCCAATACCAGGTATGAGGCACTTGAAGAGCTGGGAATGGACGGTGTGGTGGCTGCCTGCGGGTGCCATATAGAGATAGGCGGGGAGCTTATTTACGAAAAGCTCATGACAAGTGAACAGATACAGGAATCCTTACGTGTTCTTCGCAAAGAGCACATGCCTGTTGTGCTTGAGGGGCCCGAGTACTGTTTCTTCGATCCTGAGGATTTTCCTGACGATCCCTTTGCGGGGACCCTTTGGGAGTCACTTGGCGAAAGAGCAAGAAAGCTTGATTCGCTTACCGACAATGACCCCGTAAATAAGTTCAGCGCAGATATCACCGCCGAGACCGATTTTGATGCTGTTAAGGAAAGTCTCGGAGGCTTTCTTGATAATATCAATCATAACGGTGTTGTTATAGAGTTCGTTCCGCTGGGGCATTCCAAAGCAACCGGAATGGAGACTGTAAGAAGATATTACAATGTGCCACCCGAGAATGTATATGCTGTGGGCGACGGGATGAATGATATGGCAATGATAAGGGCTGCGGCTCACGGCATAGCCATGGGACAGGGCAATCCGGAGCTTCTGATGGAAGCGGAGTACGTGACGGATTCCATTTATGAAGACGGGATCTACAGAGCCTTCAAGCATTACAAACTGATCTGAAGTGATGCGGGAAGTTGCTTTAATATCCGTGTAAGAGTATATTTTTATTGTCGGTTATAAGTTCTAAAGTCGATTGAAGAGCGCAGCTCTGACGGAGGTGGCTATGTATTTCAATGTTCATGCTTCAATGATGTGTGCGGATTTCGGCAACCTCAGACAGGAGGTTAAGGATCTCGAATCAGCCGGAGTGGACTATTTTCATATAGATATCATGGACGGAAGATATGTTCCTAACTTTGCCATGAGTCTTTATGATATGAAATACATCGCACAGTCTACCTCCAAGCCTCTCGATGTACATCTGATGATCGAGCATCCCAATAATAATATCAATATGTTCCTGCAGCATTTACGACCCGGGGACATAGTATATATCCATCCCGAAGCAGAGTATCATCCCTCCACCACACTTCAGAAGGTGATCGATGCGGGTATCACTCCCGGTATAGCCATCAATCCCGGAACCAGTGTTGAAAGCGTGCTGGAACTGCTCAGGATAGTTGATAAGGTTCTTGTAATGAGCGTCAATCCCGGCAATGCGGGACAGATGTTCCTGCCATATGTCGGAACGAAGATAAAGATGCTGCTGAATCTCCAGAAGTCGATGCATTTTGATCTTATCTGGGACGGAGCATGCAGTGCAGAGAGGATAAGGACATATGCCCCCATGGGGATGAGCGGTTTTGTTCTTGGCACAACGCTGCTATTTGGCAAGAAGAAAGGATACGCGGAAACAATAAGCGATATCCGGAATATGGAGTTTGAATGAACGCTGCCATAATACTTTCAGGCGGAACAGGCACCAGAATGGGAAGTGATATTCCCAAGCAGTATCTTGAAGCGGGCGGAAAGCCCGTTATCGCATACTGTATAAGTGTGTTCGAATCATCCGCAGATATAGACGGGATAGTCGTGGTTGCGGCTGCAGAATACAGAGACCTTATCCGGTCTCTTTTTTCTGATGAAAAGAAGCTTATCGGATTTGCAGACCCCGGTGCAAACAGACAGTTATCCATTCTGTCAGGAATGAACGTGTTAAGGCCTGTGATGAAACCTGACGATCATGTCATAATCCATGATGCCGCAAGACCTCTTATCACATGCGAACTTATAAGAGGCATAACCGAAGCACTGAAGACCGGTGAAGCTGTGCTTCCGGTGCTTCCCGTAAAGGATACGCTTTATGAGGTTGAAAACGGAAGGGTTACAGGTAACCTGGACAGAAGCAGAGTATGTGCGGGACAGGCTCCTGAGGGCTTCAGATTCGGAGCCTACCTGAAGGCAGTGGAAAGTCTCCTTCCGGAACGCATACTGGATATAAGCGGATCGATGCAGCCTGCAGTGATCGCGGGAATGGATATCGTCTGCATCCCCGGCGATGAGAGAAATTTTAAGATCACCACACCTGCGGATCTGGAGAGGTTTAACGAGATACAGGCCGGGAGAGCCGGTAAGTGACTGCGCGGACAGCTGAAATAGCAGGCAAGTGACTGCGCGGTGAATGTGATATCGGTGAGAATATTATGAAAGCATATGTACTGAACGGAATAGGAGATATAGCTCTTAGAGATGCCCAAAAGCCGGAACTTAACGGAGACGGTATCGCCGGACGAAACGGTCAGACATCCGTAAGCGATGACGACTGCGTTATACTGCGGGTCAGGGCTGCAGGTATCTGCGGTTCGGATATCCCAAGGATATATAAGACCGGAGCCTACCATCACCCCCTCATCCCCGGTCATGAATTCAGCGGTGAGGTTGCCGAGGTTGGAAAGAATGTGCCAGCAGAGCTTGCCGGAAAGAGGGTCGGAGTATTTCCTCTGATCCCCTGCATGAAGTGCGCACCCTGCCGGAGCGGACATTATGAGATGTGCCGGAGCTACAACTATCTCGGATCCAGATGTGACGGCGGATTTGCCGAGTATGTCAGGGTTCCCGCCTCCTCGCTCATAGAGCTTCCCGGGAATGTGACCTTTGAACAGGCAGCGATGCTGGAGCCCATGTCTGTCGCAATGCATGCGATCAGGCAGTGCGGACTTCCTCTTTCTCCTGATGATAAAGAAAGGTCTGCCCGGATCGCGGTGTGCGGGATGGGGACGATAGGTCTGCTTGCGGTCATGCATCTTAAGGGAATGGGATATGACAATATCATCTGTATAGGCAATAAGGAATTCCACAGAAGCAAGTGTCTGGAGCTCGGTATTCCGGCAGATCATTATTTTGATTTTAATACTGACGATCCGGCAGCCGGGATCAGAGAGCTTACAGACGGTGAGGGAGCAGATTACTATTTTGAATGCGTAGGTAAAAATGCGGCCATATCACTTGGACTTAACGTGCTGGGTGCATCGGGAGCCCTGCAGCTTGTGGGAAATCCCGCATCCGATATGACCTTTGGAAAGGATGAGTACTGGAAGATACTGAGGCAGCAGTTTACCGTCACGGGAACCTGGAATTCATCATACAGACATTCCCCGGATGATGACTGGAACCTGGTCGTCAGATCTCTTGAAGAGGGCAGGATAGCCCCGGAGAATTTCATCACTCATCTGCTTTCCTTCGAGGAACTGGGCAGGGGCTTTGAGATCATGCGGGACAAGACTGAGGATTACATCAAGGTGATGTGCCATATGTAAGATGTCCCGTTTAATATGATATTCATTTAAGATGATATGAAAAGCGGGATCCTTAGGTGATCCCGCTTTTGTTAGAAGGTATCAGGTGTATGAATCCTCGGAAAAGCTGATTGGCTCACCTGAGGGACCACTCACATTGCCTTCGTTATCATCCGCATCTCCGCTCAGGATGGCATTGAGTTCATCTGCGGACAGATTCTCAAAATGCATTTCTCCCTCATCCTGACCGGATGAACTTCCGCTGTTTATTGTCATGAGCAGCCTGTCTATTTCGGAAATCTCGCCGTTTTCTGCGGCTCCTTCTCCCTCCATGGAGCTCACAACCCTGTTTCTTCCGTTGTTCTTGGCAAAATAAAGCTTATCGTCCGCACTCTTTATGAGTGAGTCAAGACTCTGCTGCTTATCCCATTCGCTGATACCGAAACTCATCGTGACCTTGATGATGTAATTGTCATAGCGGATCTCGGTGGAACGTATCTTCTCCAGAAGATTCCAGAGGGAATTTTCGGCTACGATAAGGCTGGTCCTGTCGAATACCATCAGGAATTCCTCGCCGCCCCATCTTGCCACAAATCCGCAGCTTCTCATATGCTCTCTGATGATATCTGCAACCTTTACAAGAACATCGTCCCCGGCATCATGTCCGTAGGTGTCATTTACATGCTTGAAAAAGTCTATATCACCGATGCTTATACAGAAGGACTCGGGGGAGCTTTTGGCCTTACTGATGACCGTTCCTATCCTTCTCTGGGCCGAGCGCCTGTTGAAGAGTCCCGTAAGAGGGTCGGATTCCATCATGTTTCTCATTGAGCGCTGAAGATTGAGTACATTCTCACCCATCTCACCCAGTTCGTCATGGCGTCTGAGTACGCTTTCGTCCAGTGTGACGGTATCGTTTCCGGTGGAGGATTCCCTGATAAAGCGGAAAATACTTTCTATTGAATGTGTCATGGGCTTTGTGACCTTGAGGACGATCGCTATCATCAGCCCGGCAAGGACTACCGCCACCGCTATCATTATGATGATATAGTTGCGGATGTCCCTGTTTACTTTTTCAACGGGACAGGCCGCCGCGATGATGCCCTGTATATTGCCGTGGCTCGAGGTCAGCGGCATGTAATAGGTGAAGTATGGCTTTCCGAATATCATCGTGTTGTTATAGAATACTTCTTCACCGTCCTCGTAGACCAGCTTGTAGACCTGGGATGCAGCCCCTGTTCCCACCATTCTGGTGCCGTTTTCGTCCGTAAGTGTTGTGAGGATGCGGGTATCCTTATAGAAAAGAGAAATCTCGAGGCCGGTGGCATTGCTGACAGTATCCACAACGGAATAATCCATCGTTATGTCGGCATCTCCCTTATACAGATAGAGATAATCCTTGCCGGTCAGTCTG
>JAEEGG010010161.1_pt1 | contig 20859 bp, 21 predicted proteins | sample 9134161 | NCBI WGS metagenome assembly JAEEGG01 (sample SAMN16246543, study PRJNA631951) | gut metagenome | biome: gut microbiome; feature: rumen; material: CR-attached | host: Bos | place: Iran: Karaj | collected 2018-10 | reverse complement strand
TAGAACCGCACAAAGACCGTCTCCGCAAAGCCCGTCTGATCGGTATATACCTCTTTATATGTAGGATTCTCCGTATGTCCGTTGGCGAATCCTACTTCTGTAATGGCCACGCCATCAATCTGCTTGAAGTAGTGCTCTGTTCCCCAGAAACAGCCCCCAGCAAAGTAGATATCCTTTGTAGGCTTCGTTTCCAGAATTCCGTCCACTTCATGTTCTACGAAGGGGCCGGCCTTGCACTCCAGCAGGACGCTCGGCACCAGACACTCCAGTCCATGCCAGACGTTCTTAGGAATATCCACACCATAGCGGCCACTTTCCTGGCTGATGACGCAGGATTCAACTATCTCGCCTTCGTCATTATACGTTGTCACGCGAACCTTCCCCTTTAGAATCACAAAAGTCTCATCCTTGTCAGGATGATGATGAACAGGGATAAACGTGCCTGGTTCCAAGGCGTTGAGGAAGCGGTGGCACTTGTCCTGAAGGCTCTGATGGAAATTGTAGTTCTTCCTCAGCCTCGGCGATTTCTTGGCTTCTTCAGCCAATCCGTTCATTAAGTTATCGTCTATTATCTTCATAATCTAACAAATACTTTGGCAAAGGTACTCATTTTTATTTTATTATTCGTATCTTTGTGCCCAATTTTCAATACTTTAAGAAAAATGATGGAAATAGGTCTTAAACATACGAGTGAATTAACGGTTACTAATGCTGTTACTGCTATTCAGAGGGTTGGGCTTGTTGTCACAGTAGCCTTGCTGTTCTGTGCCTGCAATAGCGATAACGAAGACACAACGCACGCCACTATGGCCGCGCCCCACAATGAAATTTCTGATACAAACATAATTCTTTAAATAAACGTTTTAGTTAGGATTATGGAGCAAAGATACAAAAATTATCTGAAATCGTAGCATGTTTCGTTGTTTTTTATTACCTTTGCCGTCCAAAATGGCTGTATTACAAATCTTCAACCCCGAACATGACATTGCTTTGGCCGCGAACCTCAGCAATTTCACTGCCCCTCATGCCGGACGTCAGCTGCGTCACGACCTGGGGTATCTGCCTGCACTCTGGGCGGACGACGATGGCTATGTGCTTGTGGAAAATGTGGAAGATGCCCAGCGGGACTTTGCCCGACTAACGCATCGTCAGTTCGAGCGGTTCGTGGACAAGCGCCAGTTGGCAAAGTTGGATATTACGCGTGTAGATCCGTGGGGATGGGATCTGGCACTGCGCAGCTTCCTGATGAGATACGGCGTCAAGGCGGTGCCTACGGAAGAGGAGATTGCGGTGATCAGGGATCTGTCGCATCGGAAATATGCGGTGGATCTGTTGAGAAAGCTGGCGTTTCATGGAACTACCGGTGATTCGTTGCAGGCAGATACAATAGTGGAAGTTAAGCAGGCTCTTAGGAATTATCAGAAGATAGTTGTGAAGGCGCCGTGGAGCAGTAGCGGAAGAGGTATCCGATTCCTGGACGGTGAGATGAATGACTACCAGCGGCGGTGGTTTGAGAATGTGATAGCGACGCAGGGGAGTGTCGTGATAGAATCCTATTGCCATAAGGTGAAGGACTTCGGCATGGAGTTTGAGAGCGATGGCCGGGGACAGGTTCGCTATCTGGGGCTCTCGCTCTTCCATACGCAGAACGGAGCCTATACGGGTAATATCCTCGCGTCGGAAGACGAAAAGCAGGAGATGATAAGTCGTTATGTATCAATAGAATTGCTTGATGCTGTTCGAGAGAAGATTTGTTCTTATCTCGGTGCACTCTACAAGGGAAGATATGCCGGGCCATTCGGTGTGGATATGATGGTGGTGAGGGGTGAAGATGAACAGCACTTCCTGTTGAATCCCTGCGTAGAGATTAACCTCCGCCGAACGATGGGACATGTGGCACTGGCATTGTCGGGCCAGGTTGTGTCAGACCATGTGATGCGGGTGGAATATTCTGACAATACTTACAAACTAAAGATAAAACAATTATGAGAAAACTAATCTTCTTAACTGTTGCTTTGCCGTTGATGGCAAGTGCGCAAACAAACTACAAATCTCAGGTATGGTCGCCAGACAATGGCGATGGCACTTACACTAATCCTGTAATCAATGCCGACTATTCCGATCCCGATGTCTGTGTGGGTCCCAGCGGTGAGGATTATTACATGACGGCTTCGTCGTTTAATTGTGTGCCGGGGCTGCCCATCCTTCATTCGAAGGATCTGGTGAACTGGGAGATAATCGGCTATGCACTGAAGTCGCTCTATACGGGCGATGCCGAATTGGAGCAGCATTTCAGCACCCCTCAGCACGGCAATGGCGTCTGGGCACCAAGCATCCGCTATCACAATGGCGAGTACTATATTTATTGGGGTGATCCCGATTATGGGGCGTATATGGTGAAGACCAAGGACCCAACCGGCGAGTGGGAGAATCCCGTATGTGTGATCAAGGGTCAGGGGTATATCGATACGACACCGCTTTGGGATGAGGATGGACGCTGTTATCTGGTGAATGGCTGGGCCAATTCGCGTGCGAAATTCGCCAGTGTGCTGACGGTCAGGGAACTCTCTGCAGATGGCACGAAGGCCATCGGACAACCGGTGATCGTGTTCGACGGCAACGGCACCGAGAACCGTACCTGTGAGGGTCCGAAGTTCTACAAACGCGATGGATGGTATTGGATCATGTGTCCTGCAGGTGGTGTTCCTACTGGTTTCCAATTGGCCATGCGTTCGAAATCGCCATACGGGCCCTACGAGCATAAGATTGTGCTGGCACAGGGCAAGACGACTATCAACGGCCCTCATCAGGGTGGTTGGGTGCATACGAAATACGGCGAGGACTGGTTCTTGCACTTCCAGGATAAGGAGGCTTACGGTCGCGTGGTACACCTGAATCCCGTAGACTGGTCTACCGGCTGGCCCATCATGGGCAAAAAGGGAGAGCCTGTGACAACTTATCGGAAACCCCAATCCTCAAATCCTTCCATTGTCAATCCCGTCGAGAGTGATGAGTTCGATTCGCCAGTGATGGGTAAGCAATGGCAGTGGCATGCGAACTACGATGAGAAATTCGGCGTTCCTACGGCTTTCGGAACGTTCCGTATCTATACCTACAAACTCTCGCAGAATTGGAAGAACTTCTGGGAGGTGCCTAATCTGCTGCTCCAGAAGACACCTGCCGATGCGTTTACGGTGACGACCAAGCTGCGTATGACCTCGAAGGCAGACGGACAGTTTGGTGGCCTGATCATGATGGGTCTTGACTATTCTGCCCTTGTGGTGCGCCGTATCGGACAAGAATTCCAGTTGGTACAGATGACCTGTATCGCTGCAGATAAGGGCAAGTCCCAGACTGAGGAGATTCTCGCCACGTTGAAACCTACAGCCATGGATAAGATTGACTATAAGCCCGGTATCCACGAGGATATCTATCTGCGCCTGAAGGTGAAAGACTCGAAGGTGAGGTTTAGCTGGAGTCAGAATGGCAAGAAATATACCGACTGTGGTCAGGAGTTCAAGATGAAGGAGGGTAAATGGATTGGTGCGAAGTTCGGCTTTGTTGCCGCTGAGACCGATCCTAAATGTGACCGTGGCTGGGTGGATGCAGACTGGATTCGTGTTACGATGTAAGATGGATGATGGATGAGTAGGTATTTCGTGACATTGAGTTATGATGGGACGCGCTATCACGGCTGGCAGATACAGCCAAATGGCATGTCGGTGCAGGAGAAGTTGCAGGAAGCGTTGTCGACGCTGCTACGGGAGCCGGTGACGGTGACGGGCGCGGGGAGAACCGATGCAGGGGTGCACGCCCGCTTGATGGTGGCGCATTTCGAGATGGATGATGTAAGATGGCAGAAGGAAGATGGGAGTTTCTGCGATAAAGACTTAGTATATAAGCTGAACAGGTTGCTGCCGTATGACATTGCTGTCAGTAAGGTAGAGGCGGTGAGTGATGATATGCATGCCCGCTTTTCTGCCAAGTCGCGCATGTACCGTTATTATATACATACGACGAAGGATCCGTTTCAGAAGGCCTATTCCTGTGAGATCCACTATCCGCTGGACTTCGGAAAGATGAATGAGGCGGCTCAACTGTTGATGACCTATGAGGATTTCGGGGCTTTCTGTAAGAGCGGTGCCGATGTGAAGACCACGCTTTGCAACGTGACGCGTGCGGAGTGGGTGCAGACGTCGCCGACTACATGGTATTTCGAGATTCGTGCCAACCGGTTCCTGAGGAATATGGTCCGTGCAGTGGTAGGTACGTTGATTGAAGTGGGACGTGGTCGGTTGTCGTTGGATGAGTTTAAGAAAGTGATCGAAGGTAAGCAGCGTTCGGATGCCGGTGAGTCCATGCCCGGCAATGCGCTGTTTTTGGAAGATATCGTCTATTAGTTTATAGTTTAGAGTTTATAGTTTAGGGTTGATGTGGCTGATTTTAGCATTTATGTCGGCAGCGCTGTTAGGCTGCTATGATTCGTTTAAGAAACAGGCGTTGAAAGCAAATGCGGTTATTCCCGTTTTATTCCTCAACACCTTGTTCTCTTCGCTTATCTTCTTGCCGTTCATCGTGATGAGCGGTACCTCAGACACTCTCGATGGCGGCATCTTCCATGTGGCCAGTGGCGGTTGGGAGATGCACAAGTATATCGTTTTGAAGGCGGTAATCGTCCTGTCGAGTTGGATTCTCGGCTATTTTGGTATGAAACATCTGCCGTTGACCATCGTGGGACCAATCAACGCCACGCGTCCGGTGATGGTGCTGGTGGGTGCTCTGTTGGTATTCGGCGAACGCCTGAATATCTGGCAGTGGATCGGTGTGCTGTTGGCGGTGGCATCATTCCTTCTATTGAGTCGCAGTGGCAAGAAAGAAGGCATCGATTTCAAGCACGACCACTGGATCTATATGATTGTTGGGGCAGCAGCGCTCGGAGCATTGAGCGGTCTCTATGACAAATACCTGATGGCCCCTGTAGACAGTGGTGGCGTAGGGTTGGACCGTATGATGGTGCAGTCATGGTACAACATCTACCAATGCGCGATGATGGGTGCGATGCTGTGGCTGCTCTGGTGGCCGAAACATGAGGAAACCACACCTTTTCATTGGTCGTGGTCGATACTGGGCGTCAGTCTCTTCCTTTCAGCAGCCGATTTCATGTATTTTTATTCCTTGAGTCTGCCTGATGCGATGATCAGCATCGTATCAATGATCAGAAGGGGCAGTGTGGTGGTAAGTTTCATGTTCGGTGCCCTGTTCTTCCACGAAAAGAACCTCAAGGCCAAGGCCTTCGATCTGGCATTGGTACTCCTGGGTATGGTGTTCCTCTATATCGGAAGTCATTAGTCGCGATAGATCCAGGATAGTAGGGCGTTGATCCAGCGGATAGAACAACGGAACCAACGCACGGTGCTGACGGGTTTCCCACCGAAACTGAGGATGAATTCGCGGAAAGAGTTCTTGCGGAAAGGCAGACCCACATCCATGAAGTTGATATGATTATAGCCGTGCTGGTGGGCATACTTGATGGTGTGCCAGATGGTCATGGTGTCAGGATGCAGTATCACATAGGTCTTACGACGAAACGCCGCATACCAGAGGAAGGCATCGCCCTGACTGTAGACGCAGGCCGAACAGCCAATCACATGCCCTTGGTATTTGGTAACAAAAAGCCGACAACTGTCGGTTTTTGCTGCTTCTTTAAAGAATTGATTGTCAGGAATATATCGCTTTGGCTTAAACCAATGGTGCTGGTGCAGCAGCTTACCGAAAGCCTTGAAGTCTTCTTCGCTTTCCACCTCGCAGGTGACGACTCCGCGGGCATAGGCATTGTCGATGCGCTGCTGCATCTTCTCCGTGATGCGCTCTTCGGGCAGACGACTGTGAAGTGAATTGTGGATGCTCATCCAATGGACGGGGAAATAACCTTGCCGACGGAACATTTTATAGCCGAAGGTCTTCTGCGTCAGGTGACTGAATTCGATATAGAGCGTCATACCGCCCATCTTCTTCGTGAGCGTCTGCAGCATCTCGTCGAACAGGTCTTCCTTGCGCCATTCGCTCTCGGCATAAACGCCTTCTCCCATCACCCTGCAATGCATGAAAAAGAATGGGGGTAGGATAGAGGCACGGTAGCGGACGATGGCCAGCAAATGGCTTATTACTTTTCCTGATTCATCGGTACATACCACCATATAAGGCTTCATCCGTGGCGTCTTCGCACTGATGGCGAACAGCTGACGGCTGTGGAAGAAATTGTCGTCGCTCAAGGCTGGTAGTTTCTCCAGATGGCTGTGGATGGTGGTTACGATACCTTTCATGCCGCAAATATACGAAAAGAAAGTGAAAAGTGAATAGTGATTAGTGAAAAATTTGCTGCCACCCTCCATTTTTTCACTTCTTTTTTGTACTTTTGCCGTCGGAAACATTGAAAATAACGATAGATTATGACAAATTTCAAAGATCTGGCGCAGTTGCGCCGCAGCCACCGCAAGTTTACCACCGAGGAAATCGATGGTGATGACCTCAAGTTGATTCTTCGTGCTGGTCTGATGGCACCTACTTCCAAGAGTCAGAGAGCCTGGCAGTTCGTGGTGGTCGACGACAAGTTGGACCTTGAGAAACTCTCTGATGCCAAGAATCTGGGCGGTCAGTTTCTCAAAGATGCCCCCGTGGCCATCGTCGTGCTGGGCGACCCCATGCAGAATGACTGTTGGATTGAGGATGGTGCCATTGCCGCTATCTCTATGCAGTATCAGGCCGAGGAACTGGGCTTGGGCTCTTGTTGGATTCAGATGCGTGGACGCGGACTCGACGACGGGACAACGGCTGACACCGTGATTCGTGGCGTGCTCGATATCCCCGACAACCTGAACTGTCTCTGCATCCTCGCTGTAGGACATAAGGCTGATGAGCGTAAGCCTCAGAACGAGGATAAACTGAAATGGGAGAACGTGCACCTGAACAAGTTCAGAAGTGAATAGTTGATAGTGAATAGTTAACAGTGAATAGTCATGATTAATTATGACTTGAAGAAGATCAAGGCCATTATCTTCGATATCGACGGGGTGCTGAGCTCTGAGACCATCACGCTCTCTGCTGAGGGTGATCCCCTGCGTACGGTGAACATCAAGGACGGCTATGCCATCCAGTTGGCCATGAAGCTCGGTCTTCGCATTGTGATTCTTTCGGGAGCCAGGGTGCAGAGCATCTGCAAACGTTATGAGTATCTGGGTGTCGAGGATATCCACATCGGCTGTGCCGTGAAGATCAAGACCTATGAGGAACTGCTCCGGAAATACGGTCTTTCCGATGAGGAGGTTATGTATATGGGCGATGATATTCCCGACCTGGAGATTATGCGAAAGGTGGGATGTCCGGTATGTCCCAAGGACGCCTGCCCTGAGATCAAGGCTGTGAGCCTCTATGTGAGCGACCGCATCGGTGGTCATGGCTGTGGCCGAGATGTCATCGAACAGACACTCCGTGCGCAGGGCAAGTGGGTAATGGATGAAAAAGCATTCGGGTGGTAAGGGAAAAGTGAATAGTGAATAGTGAAAAGGGATTATCATATTATTTTGGCCAGTAACTCGCCACGAAGGCGGGAGTTGCTTGGCGGATTGGATATCGATTTCGAGGTGAAGGTGCTGCCTGATATCGAGGAGAATTATCCGGAAGATCTGGATACACCGGCTATTCCAGTATATATCGCGACGGAGAAAGCAGCAGCCTATAAGACTCTGATGGCTAAGAATGATCTTATTATCACAGCTGATACGGTGGTGGTCTTGGGTGATGAGGTGCTGGGAAAACCAGTTGACCTGGATGATGCCCGAAGGATGCTACGTGAACTGAGTGGACAGACGCATCAGGTGATTACAGGTGTATGTCTGATGACCCGCGAGCGTCAGCGCAGTTTTGCGGTGACTACCGATGTGACATTTAAAGCACTTACCGATGCAGAAATCGACTATTATGTCGAAACTTATAAGCCCCTTGACAAGGCGGGTGCCTATGGCATCCAGGAATGGATAGGCTATATTGGTGTGACCAGTCTCTCAGGCAGTTATTTCAACGTTATGGGGCTTCCCGTGCAGCGTATATACAACGAACTCAAACAATTCTGTGTAGTATAAGGAACTTAAACTGTTCTAATGTGACAAAAATGATGCTTAAAAGTATAGTTTTATGCATCATTTTTTGTTTTTTAGTATGATTTTGACTACATTTGCACTCGATAACTAGTAATTTTAATCTATATTTATCATTTTCCATTTTTAGCAAAGGGGCTTGTCTGAGAAGATAGGTCTCTTTTTATTTTGTGCCTCTTCTGCGGAACTCCGAACAAGTGATGGCAGTGGCGATGGCCACGTTAAGGCTCTCGGCACTCGGCCCCTGATGGAAATTGGGGATGAGCAGACGGTGGGTCACTCGCTGGCGTACGGCCTCGGAGATCCCGTTTCCCTCGTTGCCCATCACGATGATGCCCTCTTGTGAGAGCGGCTGTTGGTAAATATCGTCTCCGTCGAGCAGGGTACCGTAGATGGGGAAGTTCTTCGGTAACGAGTCGAAGAGTTCGATGAGGTTACAATATATAATATGTATATGCGCAAGACTTCCCATCGTGGCCTGTACCACTTTGGGGTTATAGGCATCGGCGGTGTCTTCGCTGCAATAGATGGTGTCGATGCCGAACCAGTCGGCTATGCGGATGATGGTGCCGAGGTTGCCGGGATCCTGAATGCCGTCGAGAGCGATAGATAGAGAGGAAAGTGGAAAGTGGAAAGAGGAAAGAGATGTGTCTTGGGGCAGAAGGAAGAGGGCGAGCACCTGCTGGGGATGTTGTAAGAAACTGATGCGACGGAGTTCATCCTCAGTGACTAATACCGCACTATCACATATCTCTTTCCCCTTTCCCCTTTCCTCTTTCCACCATTCTTCGGTGGCGAAAATGGCCTTGGGTTGATATTGCTGCATGAGATCGCCAACGACTTTAGGTCCTTCTGCTACGAAGCAGTTTTCACGTCTGCGGAACTTCTTCAATTCCAGCTGACGGATATATTTTATCTGATTTTTGCTAATCATTTCGGTTTTTGTTTGCAAAGATAAAGATTTATTTCTATCTTTGCAAGCAAATTCGCAAGATATTGATGTCAAGACACCAAATAGGCCTGCTGGCCATCTGCTTTCTGCTCATGCTCCTGACGGCATGTTCCTCATCGCGTGACATTCCGGAAGGAAGTGTCATGCTGGACCGGGTGGCGGTGGTAGCTGACGGGAAATACAAGGACGTGAATACATCCCAGTTGAAGAGCTATGTGCGACAGAAGGGTAATTCACGTTGGTTTTCCCTCGCAAAGATTCCCTTGGGCATTTATCGGCTGGCGGGCGAGGACAGCACACGCTGGATCAACCGTACACTCCAGTCAATAGGTGAGGCTCCTGTATTGTTTGATTCGCTTCAAGCGCAGAAGTCGTGTGAGGCCTTGCAGCTGGCTCTCAGTAACCTGGGTTATCTGGATGCACAGGTGGAATTGTTCACGTCAGTCAAGGGAAAGAAACTTAAGGCATACTATGTGCTTCATCCTGGCAGCCACTATTCCATCAGGAATCTTCGTTATGACATTCAGGATAGTGTGATAGCGGATCTTCTGAGTCATGACATCGGCAAACGCGGACTACATGAGGGGATGATATTCAATGTGAATGCTCTAAATGAGGAACGCTCCCGATTGACATCACTCTTGCAGAACAATGGCTATTACCGTTTCCATAAAGAGTTTATCAACTATCTGGCCGATTCCATACGTGATAGTCGTCAGGTGGATCTGACACTACAGCTGCATCCCTATCGTACGAATCATATCAACGATACACTTCATACACGGTATACTATCAGACGGATCAGTTATGCCAGCGGTGATCCGCAGGATTCGGTGATTCACTTGCGTGACCATGTGCTGCGAGAGAATACCATGTTGACAGAAGGTCAGCCGTATTCAGCAGAAGGACTCCAGAATACCTATAATCATTTCGGACGTCTGGGAGCTGTGCGTTATACCAATATTAATTTCCAAACGGTGCCAGACTCTGCTCAGCTCGACATGGACATCCAGGTGCAGACCAATAAGCCTTCGACACTGAGTTTCCAGCCAGAGGGAACGAATACGGCAGGAGACCTTGGTGCTGCCGCTTCGCTGACCTATCAGAACCGGAACCTGTTCCGAGGCTCGGAAACTTTCAGCGTACAGTTGCGTGGTGCTTATGAGGCTATCCGCGGACTGGAGGGCTATCGTAATCAGGACTTCGTGGAGTATAGCGTGGAGAGCCGTCTGACGTTCCCACGTTTCATCATGCCTTTCCTGAGTCGTGAGATGCGTCGGAGGACCATCGCTACCAGTGAGGTGTCATTGGTCTTTGACACTCAGAATCGTCCTGAGTTCCACCGTCGTGTGCTCTCTGCAGGGTGGCGCTATCGTTGGAAACCTCAGTCGCGCTTCGATCAGTATCAGTATGATCTCCTCGATCTGAACTATATCTTCATGCCTTGGATCAGTGAGACCTTCAAGAATGAGTACCTGCAGGATAACAGTAACTATAATGTCATCCTGAGATACAACTATGAGGATATGTTCATCATGAAAACAGGTTTCGGCTATAGTTACAACGATGGTCATATCGCCATCAAGACGAATGTGGAGACAGCCGGTAATCTGTTGAATCTGGGTAGCAAGTTATTTGATGCCGAGCGGGATGGCGATGGACATTACCGTGTGTTTAACATCGCCTATGCCCAGTATGTGAAGGGTGATGTGGATTTTACCTGCAATCTGTTGCCTGCATATAAGGATCAGCTGGTGTTCCATTGTGGTCTGGGCATCGCATATCCTTACGGAAATAGTACGGTGCTGCCCTTTGAGAAACGTTATTTCTCCGGAGGTGCTAACAGCGTGCGAGGATGGAGTGTGCGCAGTCTAGGACCCGGACGCTATAAGGGACGTGACGGTAACATCAATTTCATCACACAGACCGGTGACATGAAGCTGGACCTGAATCTGGAGTATCGCACCCATCTCTTCTGGAAATTCGGGGGCGCCCTATTTGTGGATGCAGGAAACATCTGGACCTTGCGCGATTATGAACAGCAGCCAGGCGGGCAGTTTAAGTTGCAGAATGTTCTCAGCGACCTGGCTGTGAGCTATGGCCTTGGACTCCGGTTGAATTTTGATTACTTCATCATGCGTTTCGATCTGGGCATGAAGGCTGTGAATCCCGCTTACCAGACAGAAGAAGAGGAGCACTATGCCATCATCCATCCAAGGCTCAGCCGAGATTTCGCATTCCATTTTGCAGTCGGACTGCCATTCTAAACATTAAAAATATATAATTCTTTGGTTAGTCACTCTTTTTTGTGTACTTTTGCACAAAATATAAACCAAAATGCTGAAATTTATATCGTTCGGGAGCGGTAGTAGTGGTAATTGTTATTATCTCGGAACCGCAAACGACGGACTGTTAATAGATATTGGAGTTGGCTTAAGAACGCTCAAGAAGCATGCCCGGGATTACGGCATCAGCCTCAGTTCGGTGCGGAGAATCCTGATTACGCATGACCATGCGGACCATATCAAGTCCGTGGGTGCCTTCAGCCATGATTATAATGTGCCAGTCTATGCCACAGAGAAGGTTCATGATGGCATAGACCATAACTATTGTATAACGCGGAAGTTGCAGCAGGAACACCGATTGGTCATTGAGCCTGGTACGACTGTCCGATTGGGTGATTTTCTGGTGACTCCTTTCCCTGTGCCTCATGATGCCAATGAGAATGTGGGGTATAAGATTGAGGTCGACGGCACGGTCTTTGTCATTATGACGGATGCAGGGAGTGTGACCGAGGAGATGAAGGGATTTATATCCGAGGCCAATTATCTGGTGATTGAGGCCAACCATGATGAGGAAATGCTCCAGGGCGGTCCGTATCCTCAATATCTGAAGGACAGGATTCTCAGTCCGAATGGCCATCTGTCGAATAAGGACTGTGGTCAGGTGTTGGCAGAGAACATGACGGAAAGGTTGAAGCACGTCTGGCTGTGTCATCTGAGTGAGGAGAACAATCATCCTGAACTGGCCCGTAAGACGGTGGATGCCATTCTGCGCAGTTATGGTATCATCCCTGGGAAGGATATTCAACTGGAAGTGTTGAAGCGAAAAATGCCCAGCGAAGTGTATGAATTAGAGTAAAAAGTGTAAATTTGACAGTTTTAAGAGCAAAAAAAACAACAAAATGTTTGTTGGTTTCGCAAGAAAGTTATAACTTTGCCCCCGAAATTAAGATAAAAGACAGAAAAGATGTTGAATCTCAACCTAATTAGCGCCATTATTATTATTCGACTGCAGGGAGCAGCCGGAAGTGATTTAGGTGTATATATAAAATAGGTATAGGATACAAAAAAAGATATAGAGCCTTTCTCACTTCCGAGTGTGAAAGGCTTTTTCGTTATAGACAAAAGAATAAATTAACAGTATAATTTAACAAGAACAAAAATGAACGACAGACTTTACATTTTCGACACGACACTCCGCGACGGAGAACAAGTGCCCGGCTGCCAGTTGAATACCGTAGAGAAAATACAGGTAGCAAAGGCGCTGGAACAGCTGGGCGTGGATGTGATTGAAGCAGGATTCCCCGTGAGTAGTCCTGGCGATTTTAATTCGGTGATTGAGATCTCAAAGGCAGTGACCTGGCCCGTGATCTGTGCACTGACCCGTGCGGTGGAGCATGACATCGACGTGGCTTTCGAGGCTTTGAAATACGCCAAGCACAAGCGTATTCATACGGGTATCGGCACCAGCGACGAGCATATCCAGTATAAGTTCAATTCCGACCGCGAGCATATCCTCGAACAGGCTATAGCTGCCACAAAGTATGCCAAACGTTATGTCGACGATGTGGAGTTTTATTGTGAGGATGCAGGCCGTACGGACAACGAATACCTGGCTCAGGTGGTAGAGGCTGTGATCAAGGCTGGTGCCACCGTCGTGAACATCCCAGATACTACAGGCTACTGTCTGCCTCAGGAATATTTTGAGAAGATCAAGTATCTGATGGAACATGTCGATGGTATCGACAAGGCCATCATCTCCACCCACTGTCACAATGACCTAGGCTTGGCAACAGCTAATACCTTCAGTGGTGTGATGGCTGGTGCCCGACAGGTGGAGGTGACCATCAACGGTATCGGTGAACGAGCTGGCAATACCTCGCTGGAGGAGATTGCGATGATTCTGAAATGTCACAAGAACCTTGAGATAGAGACGAACATCAACACTACGAAGATCTATCCCATCTCGCGTATGGTGTCCTCGCTGATGAATATGCCCGTACAGCCCAACAAGGCTATCGTGGGTCGTAATGCCTTTGCCCATTCCAGCGGTATCCATCAGGACGGGGTGCTGAAGAATGTGCATACCTACGAGATTATGGACCCGAAGGATGTGGGCATCGATGATAACAGCATCCTGTTGACGGCCCGTAGCGGAAGGGCAGCCCTGAAGCATCGTCTGCACATGAACGGTGTGGATCTGGAAGATCAAAAGCTCGACAAGATCTATGAGAAGTTCCTGCAGTTGGCTGATCAGAAGAAGGAGGTGAGCGATGCCGATGTGCTGATGCTGGCGGGTGCTGATACGGCAGAGGCTCATGCCGTGAAGCTCGACTTCCTGCAAGTCACTACTGGTAAGGGTGTGAAGAGTGTGGCCTCCATCGGACTCGATATCTCCGGACAGAAGTTTGAGGCTGCTGCCTCGGGTAACGGACCTGTGGATGCTGCCATCAAGGCACTGAAGAAAATTATTATGAAGCAGATGACTCTGAAGGAATTCACTATCCAGGCCATCTCGAAAGGCTCCGACGATGTGGGTAAGGTACACATGCAGGTGGAGTACGACGGCTCACTTTACTACGGTTTCGGTGCCGACACCGACATCGTGACGGCTTCGGTAGAGGCGTATATCGATTGTATCAACAAATTTAAGAAACCTGACGCATGAATACTTTATTCGATAAAATATGGGACAAGCATGTGGTCCAGCAGATCAAAGACGGTCCCACGCAGTTGTATATCGACAGGCTTTATTGTCATGAGGTGACGTCGCCACAGGCTTTTGAAGGCATGCGGGCGAGGGGCTTGAAGTGCTTCCGTCCCCAGCAGATCTTCTGTATGCCGGATCATAACACCCCTACGCATGATCAGGACAAACCCATCGCAGACCCCGTGTCGAAGAAACAGGTGGATATGTTGGCGAAGAATGCAGCCGATTTCGGACTGACACATTTCGGTATGATGTCGAAGGATAACGGTATCATCCATGTGGTAGGCCCTGAAAAGGGCTTGTCGTTGCCGGGAATGACCATTGTCTGTGGCGATTCACATACTTCTACCCATGGTGCGATGGGGGCTGTGGCCTTTGGCATCGGTACCTCTGAGGTGGAGATGGTGATGGCTTCGCAATGTATTCTCCAGCAGAAACCCAAGTCGATGCGTATCACTATCAACGGAACATTGGGCAAAGGCGTGACGGCAAAGGATGTGGCACTCTATCTCATGGCTCAGTTGACGACCAGCGGTGCTACAGGCTATTTTGTGGAATATTCGGGCGATGTGGTGAAAGCAATGTCGATGGAAGGTCGCCTGACACTTTGTAATCTCTCGATAGAGATGGGCGCCCGTGGTGGCTTTATTGCACCAGACGAGACCACCTTTGAATATATAAAAGGCAGGGAATATGCCCCGAAGGGTGAGGCCTGGGAGCAGGCTGTGGCAGAATGGAAGACCTTGAAGAGTGGCGATGATGCTGTCTTCGACAAGGAACTGGTCTTTGATGCTGCTGATATCGAACCGCGTATCACCTATGGCACCAATCCCGGTATGGGCATTGGTATCACCGAGACCATCCCTTCCACTCTCAACTCTCAACTCTCCACTCTCAACTCTCTTCGCTATATGGGCTTCAAGGCAGGACAAAAACTGCTCGGTACCAAGGTCGACTATGTCTTCCTCGGGGCTTGCACCAACGGTCGCATCGAAGACTTCCGTGCCTTCGCCTCTATTGTAAAGGGACGGAAGAAAGCGCAGAATGTCGTCGCCTGGCTGGTGCCTGGCTCATGGGCTGTAGACCGTCAGATCCGAGAGGAGGGGCTCGACAAGATTCTTGCAGAGGCAGGTTTCGAGATTCGTCAACCTGGCTGCTCTGCCTGTCTGGCGATGAACGACGACAAGATTCCTGCAGGCAAGCTCTCAGTCTCTACTTCTAATCGTAACTTCGAGGGTCGTCAAGGCCCAGGTGCACGTACTATCCTGGCATCGCCCCTAACCGCCGCTGCCGCAGCAGTCACAGGTGTAATCACAGATCCGAGAGATTTTTTAAGGTAAAAGTGAATAGTGAAAAGTGAATAATTTGCTACCGCGTTATGAAACAGAAGTTTGACGTAATAACAAGTACCTGTGTGCCGCTGCCTTTGGAGAATGTGGACACAGACCAGATAATACCCGCCCGTTTCCTGAAGGCAACGACGCGTGAGGAACAATTCTTCGGTGATAACCTGTTCCGCGACTGGCGCTATAACCCTGATGGCACTCTCAATCCGGACTTCGTGCTCAACGATCCCAGATACTCAGGCTGTATCCTTGTGGCTGGCAAGAACTTCGGTTCCGGCTCTTCCCGTGAACATGCAGCCTGGGCGATTGCCGGTTATGGCTTCAGAGTGGTTATCAGCAGCTTCTTTGCGGATATCCATAAGAATAATGAACTGAACAATTTCGTGCTGCCTGTGCAGGTGAGCGAGGACTTCCTTTCAGAACTCTTTCAGAGTATTCAGAATGATCCGAGTACTCAGATAAAGGTCGACCTCCCCAATCAGACCGTCACGAATCTCTCTACGGGCCGTCAGGAGACCTTCGAGATCAATGCCTATAAGAAGCATTGTCTGATGAATGGCCTCGACGATATTGATTTCTTAGTACAGAACCAAGATAAGACAATCGCATGGGAACAGCAGAGAAAGTAAACAACTACAAGCGTATCCAACCTTTTGTAGAAATCTTGGATTCCACCTTGCGCGACGGTGAGCAGACCAGCGGTGTCTCGTTCCTGCCTCACGAGAAACTCATGATGGCACGTATGCTGCTGCACGATCTGAATGTAGACCGTATCGAGGTGGCCTCTGCCCGTGTCTCAGAGGGTGAGAAAGAGGCCGTGCAGATGATCTGCCGCTATGCGGAGAGGATTGATAAGTTGGATAGGGTGGAGGTGCTCGGTTTTGTGGATGATGGTAAAAGCGTGGACTGGATTGCTGACTGCGGATGCAAGGTGCTGAACCTGTTGGCGAAAGGCTCGTTGAAGCATTGCACCCAGCAACTCCAGAAGACCCCCGACGAACATATTGAAGACATCCGTCGGGAGGTGAAATATGCACGTAGCAAAGGCATCTCCGTGAATCTGTATTTAGAGGATTGGTCGAATGGTATGAAGGATTCGCCTTCCTACGTCTACCATCTGATGGATCAGCTCTGCGACAGTGGCATCCGTCGGTTCATGTTGCCCGATACGCTAGGTATCATGAATCCCCTCCAATGCATCGAGTATTTCCGTAAGATGATCAAGCGCTATCCGGATACCCACTTCGATTTCCACGCGCATAATGACTACGACCTCGCGGTGTCGAATTCCTTGGCTGCCGTGCTGAGTGGTGCCAAGGGATTGCATGTCACCGTGAACGGTCTGGGTGAGCGTTGTGGCAATGCCCCGTTGTCGAGCGTGCAAGTGATTCTCAAGGATCAGTTCCATGCCAAGACGAACATCAACGAGAACAAACTCAACGACATCTCGCGACTGGTGGAGAGTTATAGCGGCATCGCTGTTGCGCCCAATCAGCCTATCATCGGTGATAATGTCTTTACCCAGGTGGCGGGCGTCCATGCCGATGGCGACAAGAAGAACAACCTCTATCAGAATGACCTTGTGCCCGAACGTTTCGGACGTAAGCGCGAATATGCCTTGGGTAAGAATAGTGGCAAGGCCAACATTGCCAAGAATCTGGAAGAGCTGGGCCTTGAACTGACACCCGAACAGACCCGGAAAGTGACGCAGCGTATCACGGAGCTTGGCGACAAGAAGGAACGGGTGACTGTGGAAGACCTGCCCTTCATTGTGAGTGATGTGCTCAAACACGATGCACCGGAAGACAAGGTGAAGCTCGTCAGCTACATCGTCTCTACAGCCTATGGCTTGAAGCCGGGTGCGAATATCAAGATTGAGATCAACGGTCAGCAGTATGAGGCCAGTGCTACGGGCGACGGTCAGTATGATGCGTTCGTGAAGTCGTTGCGGTACATCTATAAGAAATACCTCGATCGCACCTTCCCGCTGCTGGCCAACTATGCCGTGACCATTCCCCCTGGCGGACGTACTGATGCCTTGGTGCAGACAGTCATCACCTGGAACGATAACGGTCGGATATTCCGTACACGAGGCCTCGATGCCGACCAGACGGAAGCTGCCATCAAGGCTACCTTTAAAATGTTGAACATCATCGAAAAAGAACAAAGAGATAGTTTATAGTTTATAGTTTATAGTTTATAGATATGAAATTGAATATAGCGATTCTTCCGGGCGATGGTATCGGACCGGAGATTATGAAACAAGGTGTGGCTGTGCTGGATGCCATCGCAGCCAAGTGTGGACATGAGTTTACGTATCACGAGGCCATCTGTGGTGCTCACGCCATCGACGAGGTGGGTGATCCTTATCCTGATGCCACTCATGAGGTGTGTATGCAGGCAGATGCCGTGCTCTTTGCTGCTGTGGGCGATCTGAAATACGACCACGACCCGACAGCGAAGGTTCGTCCTGAGGCAGGCTTGCTGGCCATGCGAAAGAAACTCGGACTCTTTGCCAATGTGCGCCCTGTGGCAACCTTCGACTGTCTGCTCCACATGTCCCCATTGAAGGATGAACTAATCCGTGGGGCTGACTTTGTGGTGCTGCGCGAGCTGACGGGTGGTATGTATTTCGGTGAGCGTTATCAGGACAACGACAAAGCTTACGACACCGATATCTACACCCGTCCTGAGATTGAACGTATCGTGAAGCTGGGCTTTGAGATGGCCATGAAGCGCAACAGGCATCTGACGGTGGTCGACAAGGCCAATATCCTTGCATCGTCGCGTCTGTGGCGTCAGATTGCCAAGGAGATTGAACCGCAGTATCCTGAAGTGCGCACCGACTATATGTTCATCGACAATGCCTCGATGAGGGTGTTGACGGAACCGCGCTTCTTCGATGTCATTGTGACGGAGAACACCTTTGGTGATATCCTCACCGACGAGACGGCCTGTATCACCGGTTCGATGGGACTCCAACCCTCTGCCTCTCTGGGTGAACATACCCCGCTCTTCGAGCCCGTTCATGGCTCTTGGCCACAGGCTGCTGGAAAGAACCTGGCAAATCCCCTGGCGCAGATCCTCTCAGCTGCGATGCTTTTGGAACACTTCGGACTCAACAAGGAAGGTGCCTTGATCCGTGAGGCCGTCAATGCCTCGCTCGATGCCAATGTCCGTACCCCTGAGATTCAAGTTGAAGGCGGTGCCCATTACGGCACACGTGAAGTAGGAGAGTGGATCGTAAATTTCATCAAAAATGCATAAGTCCCTTTTATTCCTTTTAATTTCTTTTTTATTCCCTTTAACTTCCGTCCATTCTCAGACCCGTCAGCAATGGCGTGACTCCCTCGAAGTGCTCAACTCCCAGATCGCCAAGGATCCGGGCAACCTGAACCTGCACCTGCTCAAAGCCGAGGCCAATATCAACCTCGAACAATGGGACTATGCCCTCGCAGAATACGGTAAGATTCTACATACCGACGAGAAGAATCTCGCTGCGCTCTATTTTCGTGCCTACGTCCACACCCAGCAACGTCATTACGATCTGGCGCGTGTCGACTACGAGGCCTTCCTGCGCTTGCAGCCCACGCATTTTGAAGCCCGCTTGGGCCTGGCACATGTCCTGCAGAAAATGGGGCGCAAGACCGACACCTTTGACGAGCTGAACCGTCTGGTGCAGATGTTTCCTGACTCGGCTAATGCCTACGCTGCCCGCGCTGCCTTCGAGACAGAGCAGAAACAGTACGACATCGCCCTCTACGACTGGGACGAGGCCATCCGCCTTAAACCCCTCAACTCAGGCTTCGTTGTTTCCAAGGCCGATATCCTCATCTCCCTCTACCGAAAGGATGAGGCTCGCGACCTGTTGAATGCCGCCATCAAGCGCGGCATTCCTCGCTACGCCCTCAAAGAGTGGTTCGACAAATGTCGATAGTTTATGGTAAGCAAAAAGGGCGTGTCAAATTGGCACGCCCTTTTGTTGATTCTTGTGGTAAGCTCGGAAAGAGCTATCAAAGTATTACTCGATGTAGACGAGGGCCTCGTCTTCCATCACGCTCTGTCCAATCTTTACGACGATGGCACTGATCTTACCAGCCTTCTCAGCCTGCAGGGCGTTGGCCATCTTCATGGCTTCGAGCACGACGACAGTGTCGCCAGCTGCGACCTCTTGGCCTACCTCTACGGGAATGTCGGTGATGACACCTGGCAGCGGGGCCTTGATGGCGGTGCCAGAGGCAGAACCGGAAGCAGCGGCAGAACCGCCCTCGCCAGCATCTTCTGCGGCCTTGCGCACTACAGGCTTCGGCTTCTCGGGCTCGGCCTGCTTCTCCATCTCCACGGTATATTGTTCACCATTCACGGTCAGCGTGGCGATGTTGTCAGTGATGTCACTGATCACCACATCGTATTTGTTGCCGTTGATTGTATACTTGTATTCATTCATACCTTCACTTGTTTTTAGGGTTGTGGTGTAAACGACAGCGCGTAGCCGTTCCACTGAGTCGGATGGGCATCGATGGTGATGATGCCGGGCTCGCGGTCGTGTACGTTATTGCCTAAGTGCTCATGGAGCGCCAGGGCAATGGCTGCATAAATCTCGTTGTTCATAAGCGATTACATTGGAATGTTACCGTGTTTCTTGGCGGGCAGGGCGTCGCGCTTGGTAGCGAGCTGGGCCAGACCGCGGCAGATGCGGAAACGGGTGTTGCGAGGCTCAATCACATCATCGATGTAGCCATACTTAGCTGCCTGATACGGATTGGCGAAGAGCTCGTTGTACTCGTCCTCCTTCTCGGCGATGAAGGCCTTCACGTCCTCACCAGCTTCCTTCTTGGCCTTAGCCTCCTTGGCATACAGCACAGCAGCAGCACCAGAGGCACCCATCACGGCGATCTCAGCAGAGGGCCATGCGTAGTTCAGGTCGGTGTGGAGCTGCTTAGAGCCCATCACGATGTGAGAACCACCGTAGGACTTACGCAGGGTGACGGTGATCTTGGGTACGGTAGCCTCGCCATAAGCGTAGAGCCTGACTTCGTCGATGCGTCACCCTAATCATCTTTTGTGGTATCCATTTCGTACAATTGCTTGATGGCTTTCTGCTCTTCTGTGAGAAACAGCGTTCGCTTTGACACCCCACGCACTCCATCTGTCCTGACATCGATGGTGATGATGGTCTTGGCAATATCCAGGACTTTGTCCACACTTATGGCAATGCCGGCATGTCTGATGGCTCGTTCCAGTTCCTTATAAACCTTGTATGCCACGAAGCAGATACAGATATGTGCCTCTATCCTCCGTTCTGTGAAGTGGAATATGGGGCGCATCTCCAGATTCCCTTTGCTGACCCTGAATGCTTTTTCCACTACCCAAAGTCCGTGGTATTGGTCGATGACGTCCTCTCGCCTCAAATCTG